>JAEEGG010000605.1_pt1 | contig 109815 bp, 100 predicted proteins | sample 9134161 | NCBI WGS metagenome assembly JAEEGG01 (sample SAMN16246543, study PRJNA631951) | gut metagenome | biome: gut microbiome; feature: rumen; material: CR-attached | host: Bos | place: Iran: Karaj | collected 2018-10
GGCGGGTTCGGCGGCTTCTTCTTCAGCAGCGGCGGCGTTCTCGTCGACCTCGGTGAAGACGACGATGTCGGCGTGGGTCACGGCGACGACGCCTTCGGGCATCGGGATGTCGCCGACGTGGATCATGTCGCCGAGGTTCATGCCGGAGACGTCCACGATGATCTCTTCGGGGAGGTCCTGCGGGAGGCTTTCCACTTCGATTTCGTGGAGGTTCTGCTCCAGCAGGCCGCCAGCGGAGGCGCCGACGGGCAGAGCATGGCCCGGACGGACCGCGACGTGCGCCTTGATCTTCTGGTCCATGCGGATCGCCTGGAAATCCAGATGGCGGGTGCGGTTGCGGATCGGGTCGTGCTGGACTTCCTTCAGCAGGACGAGCGTTTCCTTGCCGTCCTCGACGAGGGAGAGGATGTTCAGCTCGTTGCGGGAGAGCAGCTGCCATTCCGTGGCGTTCACGGAGATGCATTTCGGCTCAATGCCCTTGCCGTAGACGATCGCGGGGATCAGTCCGGTCTTTCTCAGGCGGCGTGCGTCGTTGGTGGTACCGGCCGTACGCGCCTGCACGTTCAACACATGTTTGACTTTTGCCATTTTCGGTCCTTTCGTGTAATGTGTCGGTTATGTGTGGGTTGTCTGGTTTCGTTTCGGGTGCTTTTCCGCTCAGCGCTGGAAAAGCGAGGTAAGGGAATCGCCGTCGTGGATGCGGCGGATCGCTTCGGAGAGGAGCGGGGCGATGTCCAGCGTGTGGACGCTGTCGCCCGTCAGGTCGGTCGGCACGGAGTTCGTCGTGATCAGCTCTTCGATGCAGCTGGCTTTCAGCTTTCCGAACGCTTCTTCGCGCGCCAGGAAGTGCGACACGGCGGCGACCACGTGGGCTGCTCCTTCGCGCTTCAGGAGTTCGGCGGCGGCGCAGAGCGTGCCCGCCGTGCTGGTCATGTCGTCGACCAGGACGCAGGTGCGGCCTTTCACGTCGCCGACCAGATGCGACGACGCCACGTGGTTCGCGTCGAGGCGGCGCTTCGCCACCACGGCGAATCCGCAGCCCAGGCGGTCGGCGAACGACTGCGCCATCTTCACGCTGCCGGAGTCGGGGGAGACGATCACGGATTCCGGGTCGGTCTTCTCGCGCAGGTACGGGATCAGCACGGAGGCCGCGTACAGGTGGTCCACCGGGATGTCGAAGAATCCCTGGATCTGCTGGGAGTGGAGGTCCATGGCGAGGATGCGGTTCGCGCCAGCGGTCGTCAGCAGGTTCGCGACGAGTTTCGCCGTGATCGGCACGCGCGGCTTGTCCTTGCGGTCCTGGCGGGCGTATCCGAAGAACGGGATCACCGCGGTGATTCTGGCCGCGGACGCGCGGCGGGCGGCGTCCAGCATGATCAGAAGCTCCATCAGGTTTTCGTTCGTCGGATTGGACGTGGATTGGATGATGAATGCGTCCGCATTCCTCAGGGTATCCTTGTACTGGACAAAAATTTCGCCGTCCGGGAATCTCTGCACGGTCACGTGGCCGAGCTGCTGTCCCAGGCACTGCGCGATCGATTCGGCGAGTTTCGGATGTGATGTCCCGCTGTAGAGTCGGATGTCTCTCGCGTTTCCTTCCATGGTGTCCTGTGTCTTTCCGTTCGTGGTTTAGGGGTTATTGTTTAGCAGAATCCCCTGTTCGCGAGTCCGGAAATCGGCTGAACGCGAGTCCTTTTTTCCGCGGCCGGAGCGAATGCTCCCGACGCCGCGCCATGCCGGGATCCTGAAAAACGAGGCGGCACATCGGCCGGAAATCCCTGCGCATGAAAGAAAACCCCGCGGTCATGCGGGTCCTGCGACCCACCGAATCCGAACAGACGGATTAAGGTTTCTGTTTCAACGTGTCTAATTAATATAGACCGTAATTCCGGAAAATCAAGCTGATTTCCGTTATTTTTCACTCATTTCGTGACTTTTTCGCATAAAAAGGAGGGCAGACCCTCCACGTGGGTTGTGCCGGGCTGCGCTCAAGCACGGGAGGCAAGGCTTCCATGGCGGCAGTGTCCGGCACGATAGGGCGAATAGGGGAGATAAGACAAAATGAGGCGGACAGGGAGAAATACGCCCTATCCGCCTAATAAGCCTTATTTTGTGCGCGAATGCGCACTGTATCAGCACGGCTTGCCGTGTGCGCGCGAGCGTTAGCCGCGCACTACTCGACACTGCTTGCAGTGTGTGCTCAAGCGAAGCTGAGAGCACTGCCGCAGTTGAGGCTTCGCCTCACGCGAGGTAGTATCCGGCGTCGCTGTCGACCACGGACCACCTGGACATGTCGGCTCCGGCGTAGCCGCCGATCAGGCCGGTCGAAGCCTGACGCACCAGCAGATCGGCTATGCCGTCGCTGTTGAAGTCGCCCGCGCCCGCGACGGCCCAGTCGGAACCGTCGATCTGGCCGAGCGACGTCCAATCGTCGGAGTTCCCGTCCGCGAGCAGGACCACGCTGCCAAGTTCCTTATGGTACAGCACGACGTCGGCCTTGCCGTCGCCCGCGAAATCGCCGACCGCGCCGAATTCCCAGCCGGACCAGTTCAGGTCCCCCAGGCTCGCCAGCGTGCCGTCCAGGTCGACCGAGTAGAAAAGGCCGCCGTACAGCGACATCAGCACGGAGTCCTTGCCGTCGCCGTCGAAGTCGCCGCATCCGAGCATCGTCCAGTTCGCGTCGAACCAGCCAGCGATCCCGGTCCAGTTGTCCGTGCCGTCCGTCCAGACGCCCAGTGCGCCGAGCTCCTGCGCGTGCCACACGACCGACGGCGCGCCCGAACCCGTCAGGTTTCCGGCGTTGTACTTCCAGTCGATGCCGTCCGTGTTGATCAGCGTGCCGACCGTGCGCCAGCCGTCCGTATCCGCGCATGCCACCTGCACGCTCTTCATGGCCTCTGTCTCCGCATCCACGGTGCTGATGAAAGCGACCTGCTCGGAATTCTTACACACATATAACGGAATTGGAATATCCTCTAAGCGGCCGGTTTCAGGATTGATATAATCAGAGACGCGATAAAAGTATGTGTTCGTGTCGTCCGGCAGAGAATCTGTCACCAGAAGAACATCGCTCAGTTTGACAATAAGACCGCCCGGGAGTGTAATGGTCCTGTCCGTCGTGTCATTGACGGTGGTGTCCGTTTTGGTCGTGTCCGTGAGCGTGTTGTTGTCACTGTCCTGCATTAAGTAATCCCCCTTCAGAAGATGGCTGTAGGCATCCTGTAAAGCCGCAATTTCCTCTTCCGTGTACGAATCCGTATCCCAATCGGGATAGTTCTTATTCAGATACTCGATCACGTCGGATGGCCAGACGGTGACTTTTCCATCCATGGGAAGGATCAGTGCACCACTATTCTTTAGCATTACATAAGCATCATAGAACGGACTGCTTGGGTCCCGAGCATAGTTATTTGTTATAGTGACACGAATTCGCGGAGTGGCAGGCGTGCCCTCCTGTTCCGTTTCGGTGGTGGTGTCCTCCGCCTTCGCCTCTTTTTCATCAGGGGAGACGATGGAGTAATTCACAACAGGAGTGTAATTGGGGGTTCCGTCCGCGACCGTGATCTTCTCCTCTTTTGCCAGGAAGGCGTCCACGGCTTCCAGCATCAGCGCTTTCTGTTGCTCGTCGGAGATGTCATTACTGATGATGTATCTTGCGATGTCGGCGATTTGTTCATCCGTGCAGTCGGGGCCGGACCACATTTCGGTGCGGACAAGTTCATAGCCCGAAGGTGTTTCGGCCTCTTCCGAATCGTAGATGAATCTGAAAAATGCCTGCCCCCGGCCATATCCCCCCACGCGCATCTTCACGTTGTTGAATTGCTCTTCCATCTGCTTTGCATATTCGGGATCGATATGAACGGTAACGTTTCCCGGTCCGTAGAGCCCCGGTTCAATGTTCCGGACAGTATCGTTGTCCGCCGGGTCGGTGACGGTGGTGTCCGTTTCGGTCGTGTTGACGGTATCGCTGAAAGGCGTTACGGGACTGTAATCGGCGATGCCGGGACATTCATCGGCGAGCAGGGCTGACAGTTGATCTCCGATCGACCTCAATACGTCTGTCTCGACAGCGACTTCATCAATCATATCAATCAATGTTGGAGAGATAGCACTGTGCTCTTTCTTCTCGACTACGGCAAACCCGATTCCCGGCGATGCATTCGGGTTCTCGGAATCATATACGAGCCCCTGCGAAGTCGCATAGTCCTGCAGCGCCTGCGCCGATCCGATGCAGAGGGTGTAATAATCTCCCTCCGCCGGTCTCTCGGTCACAAAGTCGAGGCTGAATTTAGAATATTTGAGGGTGAGAAGAGATGCCACATTGGAAAGCTTGCTTTCACTCCAGAGTTCCGAGTCGACAAGGTTCAGGAAGACGACTGGACTGCCGGCAGGGGCGATATGGATCGTACCATTCGAAAACTCCTCCGGATTCGGCTTGGAGATCGTGAGCTTTCCTTCCTCCGGCGGATTGTCATTGCGATAGGCCAATATGTATCCCTCTTTTTGCAGGGACTCCAGATACTCCTGTGTTTCCCCGTACTGAACAAAATGATACTGATGATGGCCGCCTCCGATGGGATTTGGGCCGTCCAGACTGCCCGGATCGACTGTGGTGTCCGTTTCGTCAACCACTGGAACAAGTTTGAGCGGTTCACCTGGTTCCCCTTCAACCAAAACCAGTTTGTACTCTTGGGGCGTGGTATCCGTTGAATCCGGCCAATTCACCGGATAGTTCGGGCCTTCCCAATCTATATTTTTGGTGACGGTGGTGTCTGTTCCGGTCGTGTCCTTGAGCATGTTGTCGTCATTGTCCGCATCAACTGGAACCAGTTTATATACTGTCTTAGAAGGATCGTCCACATCCTCATCAGGGACAAGTGTAAATGGTTTGAGGGTAATATCCTCATATGAAGGATAAACCGTATAGGTCGGGCCCTCCAGATAGTTGTTTTTTGCAGAGTCATTGTCCGCTGCTGAGACAACGATATTCGCATACTCTTTTTCAACCGCTTCATCAATCTTGAAGGAAACCGTGAGGAAGCCGCGTTTCCTCAGTTCCTCCAGGTACTCGGGGGTGTCGCCGGGCCGGATGAAATAGACCATCCCATTCAAATGCCTTTCGCTCAAACTGTTTTCGCTCATTTTCGGTCTCGCTTTCCCGCCTCGAACCGAGGCGAATGAATAAGGTTGTGATACGGGATCTTTCTTATATTCCGATACCCAATATAGCACGAAAAATCAGCATGTCAAGGACTTATGTCATTTTTTTTTTTTTTGAAAATTGGTTAAAATCTAAAATATAAAACGATTAACCTAAATTTTGAGGTGAGTCCAAAATTGTCTATTTTGGAAACAAACTGCTTCGTGAGCCAAAAAAGCTGGATACAAACGGGTGTGCCGCGGTTGTGCGCGGCTCCGCTCAAGCACGAGGTGGCCTTACTCGGTTTCAGGATCCACGGAGAACTCGCTGAGGACTTTGTGTGCGCCTTCGAGAAGCGGACGGAGGGATTTGTACTGGTTCGGCACATCCTCCGCCGTCCGGTACGTGGCGACGCCCAGCGGCGAGTTGTGGCGGCCGATGGTCAGCTCGACGACGGAACGGTTCATCTCGCGGCACAGCAGGAGGCCGACGGAGGGATTTTCATCTTCGCGCTTCACATACTTGTCGAGGCATGCGAGATAGAATTCCAGCTGTCCGAGATAAGCCGGTTTGAACTTGCCGTGCTTCAGCTCCACGGCGACCATGCACTTCAGTTCCCGGTGGAAGAAGACGAGGTCGGCGAAATACTCCTCGCCGTCCACGATGAAACGCTTCTTCACGTCCATGAAGCAGAAGTCCGGGCCCAGCGCCTGAATGAACCGGCGTATCTTCGAGACCATTTCCATCATCCATTCCGGCTCGTCCAACGTCTCTTCGTCGTCGTTCGCGTCGACGATGTTCACGAAGTCCAGCAGGTATTCGCTCCTGAACGCCTGCACGGCGCGCGACATCTGTTTGTCGTCCGGCATCGTGAGTGCGAAATTGTTGACCGCCTTGCCCTGCGTCGCGTAGTCGCCGGCCTTGATGTGCTGGAGAAGCGTACGTTTTGACCAGAATTCCGCGGCACTTCTGCGAATATAGAACAAACGTTCGTCTATAGACTTGCAGGCAAATATTATTTCCATATGATTCGAAAAGCCGATTGACATAAATGCCGTTGCATCATTCGGCCCCAATTCATCAGCCAGTGGCTGACGAATTCTGCTTCCAGCCTTTGACGAAGAGGAAAAAACGTTGCTTGAGTTCACAATGCTTGATTTGTCAGCCAGCGGCTGACAGATTGCATTCGGAGAAGACCATGCTTCAAAAAAGATGCGCATGTTTCTCATGTTGGTTGGAGAAAACCCGCGCAGGCCCGGCAGTTCCTTCTGCAGCAGACGGGAAATCTCTTCGATCGCGCCCGTGCCCCAGCGTCCTTCCCTGGAATTGCGCGATACATAGGCCCCGATCGCGAAATACAGCTTCAGCATTTCGGCGTTGGCGAGCCGTGCCGCAATATAGCGGCTTTTGAGGATGGCGGCCTTGATGACCTTCACATCCTTGACGAAATCTGACGCGGGCGTTTGATTCATGGCGAGGGGAATACGGGCTTGCGGGCAAGTCGGTTTACGTTCTCGGTTTCTTTTTGCGATGAGGTAAAATACACCCGCGCCCACGAAAAATCAAGCCGGAAAAAAGGGAATCAAACAAAAAAGACTGAAAAGCCAAGCGCTTCCCTTGAAGGGGAGGGCAACCCCTTTTACTGCGGCAGTGCGTGGCTCCGTTCGAACACGACAGGTTGACGTGAGAGGTGCGAAAAACCGGATTTTTCCGTTTTCTTTTCCGTTTTCACTGGATTTTAGGGAAAAAACTGTTACATTATCGGTGAATGGAATCACCGATCACTGTTTTTAGTTCAAAACAAACGAAAGGAACCCCCCATGAAACACAAGGCTCTCATCGGCATCACCGCCGCGGCCGCCATCCTCTCGGCGGGCGCCGGGCTGGACGCGCAGAACCCGGACGCGCCGAAGACCATGACCGGAACGCTCGATCCGGCCAAGGTCAAGTTCGACATCAGCCCGACGATGTACGGCGTCTTCTTCGAGGACATCAACTTCGCGGCGGACGGCGGACTGTACGCCGAGCTCATCAAGAACCGTTCCTTCGAATTCCCGAACGGGCTTTCCGGCTGGGAGGCGGACGGCAAGGTCGAGGTCGTCAAGGGCGGCGGGGGCGACGTCCCGTTCCCGCGCAATCCGCATTTCGCGCGCCTGACCGCCGAATCCCACCGCGACCAATGGACTGCGCTCGACAACAGCGGATTCCGCGGCCTCGCGTTCGAGAAGGACAAGACCTATCATCTCTCCGTGACGGCGCGCCTCGCGCCCGGCACGACGGAGCCGGTCAAGTTCGACGCCGCATTCGTCCGCGAGGACGGCACGATGGAAGCCCGCACGCCGTTCACGGTGGACAGCCGCGAGTGGAAGGAATACAAGGTGGACGTGAAGGCGGTCAGCACGCAGACGCGCGGCAAGTTCCGTCTGCTCCTGAACGGGCACAAGGGCACGGTCGACATGGACCATATCTCGCTCTTCCCGGAAGACACCTGGAAGGGGCGCGCGAACGGTCTCCGCGCCGACCTCGCGCAGGCGATCGCCGACCTGAAGCCGAAAATCTTCCGTTTCCCCGGCGGCTGCATCATCGAGGGCACCACGCTCGACCAGCGCTACAACTGGAAAAACTCCGTCGGCCCGGTCGGCAACCGTCCGCTGAACGGAAACCGCTGGAACAACACGTTCGTCGACCACCTGACCCCGGACTATTTCCAGAGCTACGGCCTCGGCTTCTTCGAGTTCTTCGAGTTCTGCGAAGACATCGGGGCGGAACCGCTGCCCGTGCTGAACATCGGTCTTGCGTGCCAGTTCCAGAACGACGCGAACGACCTCACGGCGCAGGTCGCGCTCGATCAGCTCGGGCCGTACATCCAGGACTGCCTCGACCTCGTGGAGTTCGCGAACGGACCCGTCACGTCCACCTGGGGCAAGGTCCGCGCCGACATGGGCCACCCGGAGCCGTTCAACCTGAAATACATGGGCATCGGCAACGAGCAGTGGGGCAAGCTCTACACCGACCGCCTGCCGATCTTCCTGAGGGAAATCCGCGCGAAATATCCCGACATTAAGATTATCGGCAGCTCCGGCCCGAACCCGGACGGCGCGGATTTCGACTACCTCTGGCCGAAGATGCGCGAGTTCAAGGCGGACCTCGTCGACGAGCACTACTACCGCAATCCCGAGTGGTTCCTGAAGAACATCGGACGCTATGACAAGTACGACCGCACCGGCCCGAAGGTCTTCGCGGGCGAATACGCCTGCCATGACGACCCGACCAACTCCCTCCGCGCCGCGCTCTGCGAAGCCGCGTTCCTGACCGGCGTCGAGCGCAACGCCGACGTCGTCCGCATGACCTCCTACGCGCCGCTCCTCGCCAACTACTACGCGTGGCAGTGGGCGCACGACATGATCTGGTTCGACAACACCGCGGTCGTGAAGACGCCGAGCTACCTCGTGCAGAAGCTTTACAGCACCAACGCCGGAACGCACACGCTCGACCTCTCCGGCCTCGGGGCGTTCCCCGCCGACTGCTACTGCGGCGCGGTGCTCGACGAGACAGCGGACGGCAACAGCGTGATCGTGAAGTTCATCAACCTCGGCAAGACGACGGTCCCGATCTCCATCAACATCCCCGGCGCGGCCGACGGCGCGGAAGTCTCCGTGGCCGGCATCAAGGGCGCGGACCTCGCGGACAAGAACGACCTCGCGAATCCCGAGCTCGTCAAGGTCGAGGAATCCACGCTGAAGATCAGCGCGGGCATCCTCGAAGCCAAACAGGCCCCGTTCAGCTTCATGGTCTACCGCGTCCCGGTCAAGAAATGATCCGCTGAAAACAGCCGAAAAGCAAAAAATCGACCTCATGGCCTCGCTTCGGGACCATGAGGTTTTTCTCTTGAGATTGCTTCCGTCTTTTTTTCTCGAAAACAAAACAACAAACTTGATTTTTAACCGGATTCTGCTATATTAGCTTCATGCCGAAAAAACAGGAGAACCGGAATGATCCTTTATCACGGAAGCAATATGACAGTTGAAAAGCCTCGTCTTATGCCGATGCGGCGCATGCTTGACTTCGGCGCGGCTTTTTATCTGACGAGCGATCTGGAGCAGGCCCGGAAATGGGCGGTTCATACGGTAAAGATGCGCGGAGAAGGCAGTGCGACGGTTTCCGTTTACGAGTTCGACAGCACCGTTCAACCAACGTTGAACATCCTGAAATTCGAGGCGCCGGACCGTGCCTGGCTCAGGTTTGTTTCCGCGAACCGCACCGGACAGCCCGTGGACGACCGGTATGACATCATCATCGGCCCTGTTGCAAACGATCAGGCTATCCGGACCGTCAACGATTATTTGAACGGCTATTTTCCGGAAGACATTGCCATCCGGATGCTTCTGCCGCAGAAGCTGAAAGACCAGCATGCATTCAAAACGGAAACAGCGCTGGCCCGTTTGGTTTTCAAAGAGGTGCTCTAATGAAAAAACTTGACCCGAGCATAGCGGAGTATTACGACCGCGAGGTCGTCAGAATGATCGCGGAGAAATATGGATACACTCCGATGGATGCCCTGCGCCTGTTCGTGTCCTCCCGGACACATGAGCTCCTGGAAGACGAGGAAACAGGCATGACCGCGTTTGGTGCCGGGGGCGTCTTCGATATCTGGGAAGCCGAAAGAGTCACGGGCGACCCGCGCAATTCCGTTTATATCCGGGAGGAATGAACATGTCCGAGGAGTTTTCGTTTTTTATCTACCTGCTGGAACAGTATGCGGCATACCGCAACGCAAAAACGGGGGATATCCTGAAGGAGTGGGACAGCAGGCGGATCACACAGACGATTTTCGACAATTACTGGGGATATCATACCGAACGCATCGAAAACGCTTTTGCTGACATCGACAGCAGGCTTCGAACAGGGCAATCCGCCTGGTGATTCTGCGCCGGCATTGATGTTTTGATTGCAGGAAGAAAGCTCCGGCATGGTCGAGTATGCCGGGGCTTTGTTTGTGTTTTCCAAACGATTCGGAATCTATTACAGCGGGAGCTCGACGGCCTCGCCGCGGACGAACGCCGTGTGCGAGGTCCAGCCGACGGAGCGCGCGAGTTCGGCGGCCTGATCGAAACCGTATGCGACGTGTTCCGGTTTGTGCGCGTCGGATCCGAGCGTGATCTTCATCCCGGCGCGGAAGGCGGCACGGAGGAGTTCGGGCGAGGGGTAGATCTCGTCGGCGGCCACGCGAAGCCCGGCGGTGTTCAGCTCCAGGCAAATGCCCTTCGCGGCGGCGCATTCGTAAATGTCGGTCATGCGGCGCAGGACGTTTTCATAGTTCGAGGGGCGAAACCCGAATTTCTTCGGCAGGTCGGAGTGCGCCATGACGTTGAAGCCGCCGAGCTCGACGAACGCTTTCAGGCCGGTCAGATAATCGTCCCACACGGCGTCCACGCCGTAACGCGGCCAGTCCGCGAGCTTGTCCGGGTCGTCGAACGCGAAATCGCCGACGTAATGCACGGAGCCGATCAGGTAGTCAAACTTCGGGCGGAGCGGATCGAGCGCGGCGAACACCTCGTCCATGCGGCCCGGCACATAGTCGAATTCGACGGCGGCGAGCACCTGCAAGCCGGACCCCTTCGCGGCTTCGCGGAGTGAGCCGAGGATGCCGAGATAACGCGGCAGATCGTCCGGCGCCATGCGGAACGCCGCGTCGTATCCGGCGGGCGCGGGGAAATGGTCGGAGACGCCCCAGTACGCCAGCCCGGCATTCCGCGCGGCGGCGAGGTATTCCTCCGGCGTGCCGGATGCGTGTTTGCAGAGGGCGGTGTGCGTGTGGAGGTCCGCCCGGGGCGTCGTGTTCAATGCGCTCATGATCTCTTTCCACTGTTCGGATCGCCCTCGCCGGAGCCGTTGCCGTAGGGGTAGGGGAGGAACGACAGGTCCTTCTCCCCGATGGCGGCGGCGAGCGGCGCGCCGATCGTGTAGAGATAGCGGAAGCCGTCGGACGCGACGGCGGAGACGAACAGCACGGAGGAGACGTAGCGCAGGATGGTCTGGGTGTCCCAGACGACCGGGGGCTCCTCGCCCTCAGCCACGCCGCCGTAGAGCTGCCAGTTGTCAACGGGGAAGATGAGGCGGCCGTCGCTGTCGGCGACCGCGGTGTCGATGCCGACGCGGACCACGCTGAAGCGGTTCTGCGTGGAGGAGGAAAGGATGGCGGCGATGCAGGCGAAAATGAGGTCGGAGCCGATCTTGTCCTCCAGGACCGCGCCGATGCAGAAGGAATCGGGGTGGAAATCGCGGTTTTCGGGGCGGTCGGGGAACATTTTCCGCATGAACTCCGCCATGCCGAAGAGGTCGGCGGGATGCGCCTTGCGGTACTCCGCCTCTAGCTCGCGCCACTGCTTCTCCACGAACGACTGTTTGTCGTTGTCGAACCAGCACAGATGCAGGCGGATCAGTCCGGTGAGCAGGGAAATGGGGCGTTCGGGCGGCTGCATGAAGATGCGGCGGCGGGAGCGCGCGATGAGGGCGTGCTGAAGCTGGCGGGTGCGTTTGCGGATGCGCGGATTGTCGGACTTCTGCATGTCGCGGAGGACCGGCTCCAGCGCGGTGCTGCCCTTTGTGAGCAGTTCGGCCATAGCCATGCTCGCGGACTGCTCGTTTTCGTCGTCGAGCAGTTCGACCAGGTATTTCATGTCGTTTTTATCGTCGGGCTGGTTCATTGTGCGGATAACAGCGTTGTCGCGTGCTGAGTTTTGACTGGGATTACGGATGGACAGGGAATTTGCCGCGGAGGGCGTTCTGCGCGATCTGCTTCACGTCCGGATCGAAGTCGGACCGGATGATCCACTGGAGAAAATCCGGGGCGTTCGCTGCGACCTCGCGGAGCGTTTCGCCGTTGTGCCGTCCGAACGACACGACCGCCTCACCGTTGCGCCACTTGAAACGGCCGTTCCTGTCGACATTGGCGGGATTGACCGGATTGCAGAACGCGTGGAGCTCGTCGAGTGTCTGAGGAAACGCCGCGACTGTTTCCGGGAACTGGTCGGGGGACATGGTCGAGTAGCGTTCGAGCTGCGCCTCCAGGACTTCGAGCGAAGCCTGGGCGTCGGCGGCGGCTCCGTGCGCGCCTTCGAGCTTCTTTCCGCAGAAGAATTTGTAGGCGGCGGTGAGGTTGCGCGGCTCCATCTGGCAGAAGATCGTGTAGGAGTCGAAGATGCGACGGCCCGCGGTGGAGAACTGGATGCCGCAGCGGGCGAACTCGCGCGTGAGCATCGGGATGTCGAACTTGCCGATGTTGTAGCCGCCGAGGTCGCACCCCTCGAAATAGATCGCGAGGCTCTGGGATATCTGGCGGAACGTCGGGGCGTCCTTCACGTCCTCGTCGGAGATGTGGTGAACGGCGGTCGCCTCGGGCGGGATGGGCATTTCCGGGTTGATCAGGCGGGTCTTGGTCTCGCGCGTGCCGTCCGGCATGATCTTGATCACGGAGAGCTCCACGATCCGGTCGACGAACAGATTGACGCCGGTCGTTTCCAGGTCGAAAAAGATCAGCGGTACATTATCGGTAAGTTTCATACATTGGCCTCTTCTGAAAAAACATGTTATAATACTATACCACAAAAAGCGGAAAAAGAAAATGAAGACGCGCGAAAAAACGGAAAAACGGGAGAAAAGAAAGGAAATAGTAAGAAATTCTTACCTTTTGATTTGACTTTCTCGAAAAGCCATGTATAGTATCGTAAGGAAAACTTACACCGAAAGGAGGCCCGCCATGCCGATGATCACCGCCATGTCGACCAAGGGGCAGATCGTTCTGCCGAAACAGATCCGCACCGAAATGAACCTGGGCGCGGGAACGAAGTTTATTGTCGTTTCCGAAAAGAATGCGATTCTTTTGAAACCGATCAAGGAACCGAACCTCGCTGAGTTCGACGCCATGCTTGCCCGTGTTCAGAAATGGGCGAAAGATGCCGGAATCACCGAGGCGGACATTGATGAGGCGATTAAGACTGTCCGGAGAAATAAACGGAAAGCATAATGCGTATTGTAGTTGATACAAATGTGGTTGCTTCCGCCGTTCTCTTTGGCGGAAAACCGGGAGCACTGATACGCTTTATTCTCACGCATGCGGTTTCGGCTGTTGCCACACAGGAAATCATTGCCGAATACCAATCCACCATTGACTCTCTTTTTCAGAAATACAATGGTCGGGAATTGTTCTTTTCCGCGGATTCGATTTATTCGGCAATGGAAATCATTCCTGCTCAAACGAGGGTCGATGTCTGCCGGGATCCCGATGACAATAAGTTCATTTCATGCGCGATTGACGGTCAATGCTACTATATTGTCAGCGGGGACAAGGATCTGCTGACGCTGAAAGAATACAGCAATGTGAAAATCGTGACGGTCGCCGAGTTTTTTGAGCTGGTGAAAGCTCAAGGGCAATGATGCCGGCACTTGCCCGATGTGACCGTGAATCAGCAGCCGCCAAGGATGAAAATGATGTGCAGCAGAAGATAGAACGCAAAAAGCGCCGTGCCGATTCGCAAAAGCTCGCGGTTCTTCTCGTTGTCTTCGATCTTGTCCGCGTTCGCCTGACAGAGCAGAAAGCAGATGAAAAAAGCCGGTCCCCAGAGAGTGAAAAAAGGAAACACGATCAACAGACCGCCCATTCCGAGCGTGAAAGAATAAGGCAGAATGAACGCGTGAAGCAGCACGAGGACATACATCGCCAGCAGGGGACCGCGCATTTCCCGGAACCGCCTGATGAAAGCCAGCAGGGCGATGACCGCGAGGCCGTCCATGACCGCCGGGATGAGGATTTCCGGGGTGTCATGGAGATGGAGTGTCCATTGAATCCACAGCTGATACATGGGCGTTCCTTTCCGTTGTGCCTAAAAATGTCTGAGAAGGAAAAACCAAATGAGAATGACCGGGATCATAAGGAGGGCGACAAGCGCGATCGGGATCAGAGCGATGGTGCAAATGATCCTGGCGGGCCTGAAAAATGGGCTCTCGCGAAATTTCTCTGCAAAAAGGGTTTTCCGAAAAAGAATATACCAGATGATTTCAAAAACCGGATAAGCATAAAAGAATATCTGACTGAGCGGTTTTATTAGTATGAGCGCCCATGGAATCATGATCGCGTGAAGCGCCGTCAGAATGAGCAGACGCGTTACCGTCCAGTTCGTGTCCAATATCTGCTGGGTCTGAGGCGATTCGCCGTCATTGTCGGGTTCGTCGCCGCCGTCCGTTGCGGATACGTTCGGGATTCGGAACAGGAGGATCAGCAGGGCGATGGCGCACAGGAAGCCGCAGATGCTGGATAACACGACGAGCCCCACCAGGACCATTGAAAATTCTTCCATGTCTTATGATCCTTTCCAGTTCGTTTTACGGGAGAGGGATGACGTCGGTATCGGCGGCCGGCTTGTTCTGCTTGTCCGGGTTCAGGAGATTGTCCAGGAATTCGTCGCCGGACCGGAGCAGAATGACGTTCGTGCCGGCGTCCTCTCGGAGTTCGTTTTCGGCGCGGGGCAGGGGGATGACGCGCAATCCGAGTTTTTTCGCCTCGGCCTCGGTGTAGCCGACCGCGACGTCGCCCCAGCCTTTGCGGATGGCCTCCGGGATCACGGAGGATTCGGCGATCTTGAAGACGACCTGGAATCCGGCTTCATTCGCGGTACTCTTCACATAGAGCAGGTCGACCGGGTTTGCGCCTTCGCGGTAGAGGCAGATGAAGCCGCCTGTGGCGGCGATGAGCTGGGAACGCGTCGGAGAGACGTTGTCGGGTTCGGGTTTTGCATCCTCGAACAGTGCGCAGGAGGACGCGAAAAAAGAGAGAAGTGCAAGCGCGAACAGAGAAAGGACGCGGCTCATCGTTTCGTGGCCCCGCCGTTCCAGATGATGCGCTTCGACCAGCGTTTTTCTCCCGGAATTTTGCCGACGGCGAAACAGTTGCCGTTTGTGTCGATCACGCAGAACGCGTGAATGGCGTCATGGTAGAAGACGAACGCCGTGTCGCCGGTCGTGGCGGGGCGGAGCTGTTCCATGATCACGCTGTCGGTCGCCTCCAGCGTGGCGGGGTCGATCACGTCGATGCGGCCCTTGACCTTGAACGCGACGCCAATCAGGCTGGCCTGTTCCACGGGGACCGCGAATCCCGCGCTGCGTCCGTCGAGCGGATCCTTCACGGAGGAGCGCACGAAGATCGGCGCGGAGTCGTCGCGGAAGGCGGGGCAGAGGAGAAAGTCGGTCTGCGCGCCGTTGAGGAAATGGATGTCGACGGGCTTCCAGCCGAGGTCAAGCGTTGTGATGGATCTGCGTTTGTATTTCGCGTCGGGAGTGAGGTCGAAATACTCGATTGCCTTCAGCGAGGCCGCGGCGAGGGATTTCCCGTCCGGCGTGACCGCGAGCGCCGAGGCGGGCGAGACGGTCTCGAACGTATGGAACGGGACCTCGGTCTTCGCGACGGGGAGATGGATGCAGAAGACGGTCGGACCGAAGAATCCGGAGCAGATAACCCTGTCCTGCATGGCGAGCAGGGCGACGTCCTCAGGAGCTATCTTTTCATTGAACGGGAACGAAAGCGGGAGAAACTCCTGTTCCTTTCCCTCCGCGAGGTCGAGCATGTCCAGCCCGAAATCCTGTTTGAGGTTGAGTTGGGGAAACGCGATGGCGGCCATCGTGGTGCTTCCGGGGACGAACGCGAGTTTCTTCAGCATGCGGTCGACCGTGAAGACGCGGATGACCTGCCAGTTCGAGGTGTTGACCAGGACGATGCGCGTGCCGTTCGGCCCGAGCGCAGTCCCGGTGCGTTCGGCGATGGCGAGCACAGTTTGATCCGGCGAGACTGCGAACGCGTCGAGGCGCGCGCCGCGGAATCCCTGGGAGGCATACGCCGGACGCCAGACGGAGACGGTTTCCATCTTGGCATCCGTGAGTTTTTCCGCGAGGGAATCGGCGGGGAGCTCCGAGGCGAGAGTGAGTTCGCGTTTGGATTCGCGGATCGGCTGGACTGAAGATTTCGGGATCGAACGGACGTTGGAGGAATCCACCTCGATTTCGGGAAGTTTTTCCTCTTTGACCGTTCCGGGATTTGTCTTCGGCGTGGCCGTGATGGAGAGCGAACCCTCGCGAATGCTGTTCCGTTCCGAGGCATCCGGGAGGGCTGATCCCGCCTGTTCGGGCCGGGCTTGCGCCTGATCCTGCGGCGGAGCCGGAGTCTTCAGGACGGGCTGTTCCTGGGCTTGATTTTCCTCAAACCCGGCAGAAGGTTTTGAGGAGGCGGACACGGAATGATTCATCTGCGCGAAGACGGCGCCGGATATTGCCGCGATCATGGCGATTGCGAATCCGGACATCAGTGCGAGTCTGGGGAAGGATCGTTTCATGTGCGCCTCCCGGTGTTCTGGGGCGAGCCTGTTTTCAGCCTCAGATGGTGTAGAGCCAGCCGTGCGTGTCTTCCAGTTCGCCCCTCTGGATGCCGGTGAGGCGGTCGTAGAGTTTCTGGGAGACCGGGCCGCATTCGTGGCCGTATTCGATGACCTTGCCGTGGATGGTGACGGAGGAGATCGGGGTGATGACGACGGCGGTGCCGCAGGCATCGACTTCGGCGAAGGTCGGGAGTTCCTCTTCGGCGACGATCGGGCGTTTCTCGACGGTGATGCCGAGGTCGCGGGCGACCTGCATGAGGGACATGTTCGTCACGCTGGGGAGGATGGACGGGGAGTCGCTGGTGACGTACTTGCCGTCCTTCGTGATGGCGAGGAAGTTGCTGGTGCCGAATTCGTCGATGTACTTGTGCTCGCGCGGATCAAGGAAGAGCGGGATCGGGAATCCGGCCTTCTTCGCGAGCTTGGCAGGCATGAGGGACGCGCCGTAGTTGCCGGCGACCTTGAACTGGCCCATGCCTTTCGGCGCGGCGCGGTCGAAGTCCTCGATGACGAGCGCGGGAACGCCCTTCAGGCCTTCCTTGTAGTACGCGCCGACGGGCATGACCATGATGAGGAAGTCGTATTCGGTGGCCGGGGAAACGCCGATCTGCGGGCCGGTGCCGATGAAGAGCGGACGGATGTACATGGAGCCGCCGGATTCGCAGGGCGGGACGTAGTCGATGTTGTCGAGCACGACGCGATGGATGGCTTCGAGGTACATCTCCTCGGGGATTTCGGGGTGGAGCAGCTGGTGTCCGGTGCGGTTCATGCGCTTGATGTTTTCCCACGGACGGAAGACGCGGACCTTGCCGTCCTTGCAGCGGAACGCCTTCATGCCTTCGAAGCAGGCCTGGCCGTAGTGGAGGCAGGTGGCCGCGATGCTCATGGAGATGGTGGGATCGGTCCTGAGTTCGCCTTTGTCCCAGGCGCCGTCTTTCCAGTGGAAGGCGATGTGGGAGCGGGTGGGCATGTAGCCGAAAGAGAGAGCCGACCAGTCGATGTCGGTGCGGATGGGACGATAGTCCATGGTAAGAACTCCATTGTTTAACGGTGCGGCGGCGGGAAAATGCCGCCAAAATGAAATGAACATAAAGAAATTTACACGTTTTTCGGCGATAGTCAATGTTTTTTTCGGAAATCGTGTTGATTTTTTTCATTTTTGGGCTAATTTAATGGATGTGGATTATATCAGCAACCAAACATGAAGGATTTTTTGCCATGAAATTATCCCGTCTCTCCATCCTCGCCGTGGCGGCGCTGAGCTGCGCCGCGTTCGCCATCTCCTGTGAATCCGACGATGCCAGCGCCCTCGCTCCGTTCTGGGATCCCGGCGACGTCGACGGCGATGCCATGAAAGGCGGCGCCGGAAACGGCAACGGTCTGAACGGCGGCGACGGTTTCGGCGACCTCAATGGCGGCGACGCCGGACTCCAGGGCGGCGACGGCTTCGGCGACGGCGCCGGCCTGAACGGCGGCGACGGTTTTGACCCGAACGGCCCCGGCGCTTACGGCGAAGACCTGAACAAGACCCCGTACATCGACGGCTTCGGCGCGAGAATCGAAGGCGTCGAGTTCCAGCCGCTCTATTTCCCCTACGACGCGAACACCATCTCCTCCTCCGAGGAAAACAAGGTTGCGGCGGTCGCACAGTATCTGCTCGGCCATCCCGAGGCGGGCGTCGTGGTGGAAGGCTACTGCGATGAACGCGGCACCGACGAATACAACCGCGCCCTCGGCGAACGCCGCGCCCTCGCGGCCAGCGAAATGCTCATCGACATCTACGGCATCGAAGCCGCCCGCATCAAGACTGTCAGCTACGGCGAGGAACGTCCGGCCGTGACCGGAACCGGCGACGCCGTCTGGTCCAAAAACCGCCGCGACGAATTCGTGCCCGTGTACCTGAAGAACAACTGATCCGGACGGACGGTTTCAATTCAAATACGAATCCGGGCACAGGCGACTGCTGCCCGGATTATTCTTTTTCAGGCAGGAAAGATATCATGACCTTGCAGGACGAAACATCGGAATCCGCCGGAGCGGAAAACGCCATGACCGTCGAAGCCGGGGATGTTTCTGTTCCCGCGCCTGAGTCCGAGCCTGAAAACGAGCTGGTTTCCTCCCCTGAATCCGCACCCCGGATGACGTTCAAAATGGAACTGTCGTTCGACGGCACCGCCTACCATGGCTGGCAGCGTCAGCCGAACGGCATTACGGTGCAGGAAGTTGTTGAGGAAAAACTGTACCGTCTCTTCGGCGAACGAGAGCACATCCGGATCCAGGGCAGCAGCCGCACGGACGCCGGAGTCCACGCGCTTGGCATGGTGTGTTCCTTCTCCGCGCCGCCGTCGCCTTACATCCCGGACTGGAAGCTCAAAAAGGCGATGAACCGCCTGCTCCCGGACGATATCCGCGTCCGCACCGCCGAGGTCGTGAAGGACGGCTTCAACGCGCGGTTCGACGCGCTCGCCAAGTCATACGTCTACGTGGTCAACACGGGCGACATCAACCCGTTCAGCGGGCGTTATTCGTGGCACATGGAGGACATGACGGAGACCGGTGCCCTGCGCGAGGCGGTCAAGCACGTCGAGGGGCGGCACGATTTCTCCACGTTCACGGTCGAACGCGGCAAGATCGACGATCCGGTCCGCACGATCCTCCGCAGCGAGATCGTCACGTTCGGCCCGCTCGTCTGCATGTATTTCCTCGGTACGGGATTCCTCTATAAAATGGTCCGCAGCATGGTCGGCGCGCTGATGTTCGTGGGGCGCGGCCGCATGACCCCGGACGAATTCCGAGGCATCCTGCTTGCCTGCGACCGCGCGAAATGCAAGGACACCGCGCCCGCCCGGGGGCTTTTCCTCAAACGTGTTTTCTACGAACCCGACGCCTGGCTGGACGATTTGCCGACGCGTCCGCCGTTCTGGACCGCATGATCCGGAGAATCCAATCTAAAATCAATCCGCACACCTCAGCATAAGGACGACCCGACATGAACACAGCAGAAACCATTCCCGAAGCACCCGTCATCCTGGCGGCTCGCAGAATCAGCATCCAGGACCGTTACAGCATGGAACGCCTCCGCGACCTTACCCTCGAAATCCGCAGGGGCGACGTTATTGCGCTGATCGGCGCGTCCGAGCCCGCGAAACGTCTTCTTCTGCGCTGTCTGGACCTGCTGGATCAGCCCGAGGGCGGCAATATCGAACTGAACGGCGAGCCTGTGATGTGGCGGCACGGCGGCGCGGACCGCGCGCGCAAGAGCATCGGAATAGCATTTTCTCGGGAATCTCTGTTCCGGAATCTGTCCGTGATGGACAATATGATGCTCGCGCCTGCCGACGGGACCGGCGAGGATGAAATGCTGATCCTCGAACGTGCAAAATCTCTGCTGAAGTTCGCCGGTCTTTCCGGCATGGCGGACGAGATGCCGGTCGATCTTTCGAAGGGGCAGCGCCGGCGTCTGTCCATTGTGCGTGCGCTGATGCTTCAACCTCGTGTCCTGCTGATCGAGGATCCCGGCGCGGATCTGCTTCCTGCGGAGAAAAACGAGGTGTATGCCCTTATCCGTGCCGTGAAAAAGAGCGGCATGACCATCCTCTTTTCGACGCGCGACCTGGAATTTGCCCGCGAGATCGCCACGCGGGTGGTTTTCATGGCGGACGGCATGATCCGCGAGGACGGCACGGTGAAGGAAGTGCTGGATCATCCCCAGTTTGATCGGACGCAGGCGTTCGTGCGGAAGAACTCGGGATTCTATCGCGAACTCAATGCGCGTGCGTTCGACGACTATGAGTTCGAGGGCGCGATCGAGGCTTTCGCGGCGGGAAAAATGATCTCGCCGGAACGCCGCCGCAAGCTTTGCGACGCGCTGAGGATCCTGCTCGGCCGGATGATCTTCCCGCATGTCACCAGATGCATCCTGACGCTTGACCTGGATGCGAAAACCGGGGATATGGTCGCGGTTGCGCAGTATGCCGGTTCCGGATTCGATCCGCTTTCAACGGACGGCTCGGATGCCGAAAGCGCGAAGTTCGAACTCTTTACTTTCGTCAAGTCCGCGAGATACCAGTTCCCCGCGTCCGGCAGAAACGAGGTCGTCATAACCGTCTAAGGGGAGGGCAAGCCCTCCACGCGGGGAGTGCGCTCAGCTTCGCTTGCGCACAAGGGGCGCGTTTAAGGCTTAATAACCGTGTACGGTTCCGGATCGGTGGCGCGCGGATAATTCACGGCGGGAGGGCCGAACAGCATCACCGCGCCGACCTTGTATCCCTTCGGGAGATGAAGCAGGGAACGCATGCCGCGGTTCAGGGTGAACGCGTAGTACGCGAATCCGCACCAGCATGTGCCGATGCCGAGACTCTGCGCGTAAAGGTCGAACTGCGTGAGCGCGATGGAAGCGTCGAACCTGCCGCACGGGGCGTCCTTCGGCGAGGCGACCACGATCATGTGAGGTGCGTTGCGGAACACGAAATCCCGGCCGCCGAGCATAGAGTCCTTGAACCGTTTGTAGCCGGGATAAACGATCCGCATGATGCCGGATTTGATGAGAAAACGCGTGATTTTCAGCATGCGCGTGCGGAACGGCTCCATCTTCGCGAGGTCGTCGATGACCGTGAAGACCAGGCGGTGGTCGTTGCAACCGGTCGGGATCCAGCACAGGGAAGCGATCAGCTTCTCCATGACCTCGGGCGGGAGGTTTTCCTGTTTGAACTGGCGGATGCTGCGACGCTGGCGGATCAGGTTCATCATGCGCGCTTCGTCGGGCAGGGGGCCTGCCTGGACGCATTGGTCCGGCGTGTGTCCGTCACAACTGAGCGCGCCCGCCGGGCAGACTGCGAGGCAGTGCTGACAGTGCATGCAGTAGCGTTCGGCCTGTTCCGGGACGGCGGGGAGGCCGCCGGAGGTGCGGTGGATGACCTGGACCACGCAGTCGGCGATACAGCGGCCGCAGCGGGTGCATTTGGAAGCGTCGACGGAAATCATGTTGAACCTGTGAATATGAATTGTTGAGTGATAAAAAAGGCTCCGCACCGGTTTGTGGTGGTACGGAGCCTGTGTCTTTTGGCGGGAAAAGAGCCTGCCTTCGATCAGGCGGCGCCCAGGGAGCTGAGCAGGACGATCGAGAAGGCGAGGACGAAGATGGCGACGGTTTCGACGATACCGAGCGCCATCAGCTGGTTGGCGAAGCCCTTGCCGGTCTCGGCGAAGGCGTCGCAGGCCGCGGCCGCGCTGATGCCCTGCCAGAGGGCGGAGACGCCCATGGCGATGCCGGCGAGGACGCCGACGAGGGAGTAGGCGATCCACTGGCCGGCGGTGGCCACGCTGACACTGGCCGCGCCGCCCATGACGATGAACATCACGATCATGCCGTAGATGGTCTGGGAGAGCGGAGCGCCGGCGAAGATGAGCAGCTGGAACGGAGCGGGCTTGTTCTGCGCGTAGCACTTCTTCCACGCGCCCATGGCGGCGCAGGAGGCGGAACCGCAGCCGTAGGCGGAACCGATGGCGGCGAACCCGATGGAGGTGAACGCCGCGGCGTAGATCAGGGCCTTCTGTTCGAAGAAGGGGATGTCCTGTGCGGCGACCGCGGAAGCGGCGGTCTGGGCGGCGTCGGCCGCCTGTGCGAGGACGGGGGTGAGGGAGTTGAGAAGCAGACTCATGGTTGTTTTCTCCTAATGTAGTTTGTATTTTATATGGTTAATTGTTGTTTTGTTTGGCGGAGAAGGGTTTGAACTTGAATCCGGCCCACTGGAGGCCCATGTGGTTGGAGAATTCAAGTGTGTTCAGGCGGACGGCGTGGACGAGCACGCCGAGGAAGCCGAGTGCGAGATTCAGGATGTGTCCGGCGACCGCGACGAGGATCAGCAGGACGAATCCGGCGATGATGTAGACGTCGTGCCATGCGGGGGCCGCGTTCGCGGCCTGTGAGGCGAAGGCGTCCTTCACCATCATGCCCATCATGTTGAACTTCTGGGCGATGTACATGCCGGAGAGGCCGACCGCGAACAGGCGGATGTAGGACAGCACGTCCGTGAAGCTGCCGATCATGTCGAACGGCAGGTTCAGCATCTGCGCGGGGCGGATCGTGACGACGATGAGCACGGCGGCGGCGATGTAGACGTACACGCCCCATGACGGGAACGTGCCGCTGAACACGATCAGGCCGACCGCGAGCAGGAAGTTCGCGAAGATCATCAGCGCCCAGCCGATGTTGGAGAGCTCGCGCCAGTCCTTGCGGATGCCGGTGAAGAACCGCACGATGTGCGCGCTCATCAGGTGGAGCATCGCCAGCAGGAAGCAGAACCACTGCGTAAGCTTGCTCGGGAAGCCGTCCCAGAAGGACGGGGTCAGCTGCTTGTCGCTGATGCCGTAGAATTTCACGAACTTATGGGCGGCGGCGCTGTGCGCGGGATCCGTGACCATGCTCCAGCCGCGCATCCAGCCGGGCAGGACGTCGGCCGGAAGACCGAACCATGCGCCGTTGAGCCAGCCCCAGATGAACGTGAAGGACGCGAGGAAGATCAGCAGGACGAGCGGGAGGCGCGCCGCTTTCTTCGCGTGGAGCGCGAGCAAGCCGACCGTTCCGGCGACGAGCATCAGCGCGCCGTAACCGGCGTCGCCGAGGATCATGCCGAAGAAGATCGGGAAGAAGAAAAAGAAGAACACGTTCACATCGTTCTCGCGGTAGCCGGGCGAGATGCCGACGAAATCGAACAGCGGATCCAGGACGTTCAGGAAACGCGCCTTTTCGATGTAGGTCGGGACGTTCTGGTCGTCTTCCGCGGGATCGTCGATCTGGAGCGCCCAGCCGTTCTTCACGGCGGCGGCTTTCAGCGTGTCGATGCGCGTGACCGGGACGTAGCCCTGCAGATAGGCGATCGCGCCGGACTGCTCCATGCCGTCGCGGGCGGAGGCGAATTCCAGCTGATTGCGGAGCGCGGAGAGCTTGGATTCCAGACGAGGCAGAAGTGCCTTCGCCGCGGCGATGGACGCGTCGGCGTCCTTGATCTCGGCCTGGCATTTCGCGAGGTCGTTCTTTGCCTCGGAAAGCGTTTCTTCGGGGAGGGCGACCGGATCGAACGCGCCTTCGGCGAGCGGAGCCTCGGAGACGAGCGCGTAATGGACCATGTTCTTGTCCATTCGGATCACGGAGACGGCGGCTTCCGCGGGGAAGGCGTCGTCCTTCTTGCGCTGGTCGAAGATGTTGCGCGGGGTGGCGCACAGCGTGACGTACACGCCTTTCTCCTGAAGTTTTGCAATGGCGGAACGGTCGAATTCGCCCCACGGGGCAAGGAGACTCAGGTCGTGCTGAAGACGTTCCTGCTCCTTGAACGCGGCGATCTTGCCGGAAATCAGCTTGGAAGCATAGGCGACGAGCTCGTCGTCGGCGATTTCGGGCGCGGCGGGCGGATTCTTCATCGCCGGGGCGCTGCGGACGATGCCGAGCACGCGTTCGCATTCGGCGAGCTGCGCGGAAATGGAGGCGACGTCCTTCGTGGCGGGCGCGGCGGTACGGCAGAGCTGCATCAGCTCAAGCCCGGCGAGCGCGTCGACCGCGGCGGAACGGTCCTGCTCCAGGCAGAGGAGCGTAACAAGTTTCATGGGGATAATCATGCCGCGGGCTCCTGAAGTTTTTTCTTTGCGATCTTGGAACGCGCGACGGCGGCGATGTCGTTGTCGGAGATGGAGATCTGGATGAGGCGGATGTTTTCCTTCGCCTCCGGGATCTTCACCTTCTCGAAGAGGTTGACGCGCTGCGTGGTCACGCGGAGCTCCTGGACGATCAGGCGGTTCTGCTCGCGGATGATGTCGCGTTCGATGCGGAGTTCGACGATGGCCTTGACGGCCTCGATCCCGTCGTCGATCCAGGGATCGGCGGAAAAGAGGTCGTACGGTTCCAGCTCGAAGTCCGTCGAGTGGTAGACCGGGACGTTCACGCCGGCGATGTTCTCGTATTCGCGGTTGACCTTGCGGATACGGAGCTTCGCGGCGATCACGGCGGCCGCGTCGGCGTCGCCGAAGAGCATGGTCCATTCGGCGAGTCTTGCGACGGCCTCCTTTTCCTTGCGTTCATTGGCGGCGATCCGCTCGGCGCAGAGTCTGATCTCGAGCTGGAGCTGCTGTTTTTTGAGCTGGAGCGTGGGGAGGAAGCGCGTGAATTGCTTCAGCTGGTCCCTCTGGCGTTTCAGCTCGGTTTTCGTAAATTTGATCTTTGCCATGGCGAAGGTCAATCCTTTTTAGGCCAGAACTGTTCGAGGAGGGAGGTCTTGATGCCGGTTTCGGTGGGGTCGAAGCAGTCGGCGAGGATCTTCCAGCCGAGGTCGAGGGCGTCTTCGAGGTGGATATTGAGGGAGAGGTCCATCATGTTCTTCTCGAAGAGCTTGCCGTATTTGAGGAGCTTGTTGTCCCAGTTGGACATCTGGAAGCCCATGGACTGCTTTTCCAGCGTCTCCTTGTAGTCGGCGTAGAAGCGGATCATCGTGTCCATGACCGTGCGGTGGTCCGCGCGGGTCTTGCCGTTGACGTTCTGTTTGAGGCGGGAGAGGGAGCCGAACGGTTCGATGCGGCCGCCGCGGAGGTAGAACTGGCCTTCGGTGATGTATCCGGTGTTGTCGGGGATCGGGTGGGTCACGTCGTCGCCGGGCATGGTGGTGACGGCGAGGATGGTGATGGAGCCCGCGCCGTCGAAGTCGACCGCCTTCTCATAGCGGGAGGCGAGCTGGCTGTAGAGGTCGCCGGGATAGCCGCGGTTGGAGGGGACCTGTTCCATGGTGATGGCGATCTCCTTCATGGCGTCGGCGAAGTTGGTCATGTCGGTGAGGAGGACGAGGACGCGCTTGCCTTCGAGGGCGAAACTCTCGGCGACCGCCAGGGACATGTCCGGCACGAGGAGGCATTCCACGGTCGGGTCGGCGGCGGTGTGGACGAACATGACGGAGCGGGAGAGCGCGCCGTGCTCGTCGAGGGTGTTGCGGAAGGTGAGGTAGTCGTCGTATTTGAGGCCCATGCCGCCGAGGACGATCACGTCGACTTCGGCCTGCATGGCGATGCGCGCGAGCAGTTCGTTGTAGGGTTCGCCGGCGATGGAGAAGATCGGGAGCTTCTGGGATTCGACGAGCGTGTTGAAAACGTCGATCATCGGGATGCCGGTGCGGATCATCTTGCGGGGGATGATGCGCTTCGCCGGGTTCACGGAGGGGCCGCCGATCTCGATCATGTTGTCGCGGATCTCGGGACGGCCGTCGCGCGGGACGCCCGCGCCGGTGAAGATGCGGCCGAGGAGGGCGTCGGAGGCGGAGACGCGCATCGGATGGCCGAGGAAGCGGACCTCGTCGCCGGTGTTGATGCCGCGCGTGCCGTTGAAGACCTGGAGGAAGACTTTGTTGTCGAGGAGGCGGATGACCTGGGCGAGGGAGGTGCCGCGGGCGCTGGTGACTTCGGCGAGGTCGTTGTTTGCGACGCCGTCGGCCTCGACGGTGATGACGTTGCCCGCGATCTGGATGATTTTATGGTAAACTTTACGCATTTGCGATTCTCTCCTTGATTTTGGCGTCGATGACTTCTTCCTGGTGTTTGAACTTGTCGGAACCGAACGCGATGTAGTTCCAGTCGATGAAGGTGAGCTGGAGTTCCTGGAAGAAGCGGCGCGCCTGGTCCTTGTCGTCGAACTTGAAGTCGGCCTTCAGGACGCCGATGACCTTGGCGAAGACGTATTTCTGGCGCTTGTCGTCGCTGGCGGCGTCGACCGCGTCGAAGGTGTTCTGCTGGAGGTAGACGAAGTCGAGGAATTCGCTCTTCAGGTAGGTCACGAAGTCGTCCGTGTTTGTGCCTTCTTCGCCGACGACCTTCATCATCTGGTTGACTTCCTGGCCGCGGCGGAGCGTGGCGCGCGCGAACGCGAGGTCCTCGGCGGGCACGATGCTGTGGTAGTGACTCCAGCTGTCGAGCGGGTGGATGGACGGGAAACGGCGGGCGTCGGAACGTTCGCGGGAGAGGCCGAGGAACGCACCGACGACTTTCAGCGTGGCCTGCGTGACGGGCTCTTCGAAGTTGCCGCCGGCGGGACTGACGGAGCCGCCGATGGTGACGGAGCCGGTACGCTTGCCGTCGTTGAGCAGCACGAGACCGGCGCGTTCGTAGAAACCGGCGATCAGGGATTCGAGGTAGGCCGGGAAAGCTTCTTCGCCGGGGATTTCCTCGAGTCGGCCGGACATTTCGCGGAGGGCCTGCGCCCAGCGGGAGGTGGAGTCGGCGAGCAGGAGAACGTTCAGTCCCTGCTGGCGGTAGTATTCGGCGATGGTGACGGCTGTGTAGACGGACGCTTCACGGGCGGCCACAGGCATGGAGCTGGTGTTGCAGATGATGACCGAGCGGTCCATGAGCGTCTTGCCCGTGCGCGGGTCTTCCAGCGTGGGATACTCGCGGAGGATTTCCACGACTTCGCCGGCGCGTTCGCCGCAGGCCGCGATCACGACGACGTCGGTCTCGGCGTAACGGCTGATGGAGTGCTGGAGCACGGTCTTGCCCGCGCCGAAGGGGCCGGGGGTGCAGAAGGTGCCGCCGGTCGCGACGGGGAAGAAGGTGTCGATGGTGCGCTGCTGGGTGATGAGCGTCTTGGTGGGGAGCAGCTTTTCCTTGTAGCAGGAGATGGGGAGCTTGACGGGCCAGTACTGGACCATGGTCACGTCGCGTTCCTCGCCGTCGGCGCTGCGGACGTGCGCGACGGTATCAGTGATCTTCCGCGGGCCTGCGGGGGCCACGGAGACAACTTCCCAGTTGCCTGCGAAGCGGAAGGGAAGCATGATGTAGTGGGTGAAGATGCCTTCGGGGACGCTTCCGATATAGTCGCCCGCGACGAGCTTGTCGCCGGGCTTGGCGATCGGGGTGAAGTCCCAGACGGATTCCATGTCGAGGGCGTCGAGGTAGAGACCGCGCTTGAGGAAGAATCCGGCCTTTTCGGCGAGGAGGTTCAGGGGGTTCTGGAGTCCGTCGTAGACCTTGGTGAGGAGGCCGGGGCCGAGTGCGACGCTCAGCATCTCGCCGGTGAATTTGACGGTGTCGTCGATCTTGAGTCCGGCAGTGCTTTCGTAGATCTGGAGGTCGGCGCGGTTGCCGCGCACGCGGATGACCTCGCCTTTGAGTTTCTGGTCGCCGATTTCGACGTAGGCGACTTCATTCTGCATGACCGCGGTGTCGAATTCCACCGTGACCAGGTTTCCGTTTACGCCTTTGATGCGTCCTGTCTGATTGTCAGGCATGTGAGTTCACGCTCCTGCGTTCGTATGGTTGATATTCGTTTGTGTGAATCAGTTCTGTGCGCCGGGATCGGTGGCGAGCACGGACAGGACGGTCCGGTCAAGCCCTTCGGCGGAATTTCCGGCGGATCTGGCGGCCCATTTCTCCGCGATCTGGATGCGGATGCTGTAGGCGCAGACGGTGTCGAAGTTGAAACGGGTGCGGTTCTTCACCTCGAGTTCGTCGAGCTTGTTCCAGCGGGCGGCGTCGAGGATGCGTTCGCGTTCGACCGGGTTCGGGGCGGCGAACGCCGCTCGGACCATGCGGTCGGCTTCGGAATCGAAGAAAACATGTCCGGGCTTCGGAGCGGCGAAGGACGCGCCGAGCCTGGCGGCGCGGAGCTTCATGGCGCTGTGACGGAGCGCGGATTCGAAGCAGAGGTACTCCCGTGCGAGCGAGCCCTTCGGAAATTCCGCGATGAACGCCTCAAGCGCGTCGGGATCGTCCGTCGCGGCGTCCTGCGGCTTCTCCCCGGGGCGGAGCCCCGGCACGAGCGAGAAGCGGCGAAGCATGTCGATGTGCTTTGCGTCGAGCAGGCCCTCGCAGTCCGACATGAATTTCCCGTAGCTCACGAGCGGCGCTTCCGTCATGCGGAGGAGCGGCAGGGAGGAAACGAGCGAGATATAAAGATTCATCCGATGAATCCTTTATGGTACTGGATAAGAGGGCAGGGGATCAGGCCTTGATGACGGCGGCGAGTTTCGGACCGACGAATTCGCAGATGACGTCGGCGAGCGCTTCATCGCTGAAATCGAGGAAGACTTCGGAATCGTTGAAGCCGATCTTGAACCCGGCGGCGAAACCGCGTCCGAGCTGGACGGTGGAGTTTTTCTTCAGGACGTCGGGGAGGCAGCCGATGAGCTTCTGCGCGGCATCTTCGCGTTCGCGGACGGAGAGGATGACTTCCGCGCCGGAGGCGGCGTTCTTCGCGAACTGCCCGGCGATCTGCGCGATGAGTTCCGCCATCGCTTCCGGAGTCATCGCCTGCGCGGCGGCCTCGCGGACCACGGCGCGGAGTTTTTCCTGGAGATCGTCTTTCAGGGAGATGATGACATCGCGGGCGGCCTGTCTGACGGCGGCGTCGGCTTTCTTTTGGGAAGCTTCGGCGTCGGCCTCGGCGTCCTTGCGTATCTTGTCGGCCTGGGCCTTGGCGTCGGCGATGATGGCGTCGGCCTGGGCCTTCGCTTCGGCGACGAGCCGTGCGCGTTCGGTTTCGGCCTTTTCCAGACCTTCGGCCTGAATCTTGTTCAAAAGTCCCTGAAGTTCTTCGGACATGTGCGGGTTCTCCTGTGTTTTGGAATGTATTTGAATTGACGTTGAAAACTGGTCTGTACGCCGGGTTTTCAGCGGAATTCAAGCCCGCACGGCCCGGCGTATCCGGATTACTTTTTCCAGAATTCCCACCACTTCCTGGCGGGGGCCGGGGCGGCGGACACGCCGGACGAGATCGTGCGGCGGTGTCCCGAGGATGCGCTGTTCTGCGCGAGTTCCTTCTGAATGGCGTTCTGGTCGACATGGACGCCGGAGGCAGCCTGCTGGTTCTGGACGGCGGCGAGCTTCTCGTTGTTTTCTTCCGCGCCGGATTTGAAGCGTGCGAGCTTCACGGTGTTCGTGGAGGGACGGGAAACGGGTTTCGGAGCGCCTTTGAGCGGGATGTGAACGGAGGCGGTTTCACCGGACGCGGCTTCCTCCTTGGCGCGCATGGCGCGGGCTTTGAGTTCACGCCCCGCGGGACCCGGCGGGGGCTCCATGGCGAATTTCGCTCCGCAGCCGGGGCACTGTGCTTTTTTCTCGAGAAGAAGGATCGGAACGTTGAAGGTGTCGCCGCAACGGGGGCATGCGACCTGGAAGGTATCTTCGTCAGGCATAGTAAATAATCTCCGGATTTAAGACGCTAATCAAATAAATAATATACTGCATAAAAGCGTATTTGACAAGTAAAAACGGCGAAAAAGCAGAAAAAAAAGAAAAAAACGGCAAACGCTGTTGGAATTCTTTAGAAAGTGTGATATTTTATAAGAATATTTGTCTTTTCGCATGTTTTACGATCTGTTGTCCCCTGCAACCAGGAGTTTGACTGTTTATGAATGTCTTTACACGCAAATCTTGTGTTAAAATCTTTCTTTCCGTGATCGCGGCCGCGACCGTGTTCTGTCCGCATGTTCCTGCCTTGTCCGCGCAGGACGAGAAACAGGATGCCGCGCGGAACGAAACGTCCGCGCCGACTTCGGTCACGCTGAAACGCCCGGACCGGAAGATGGGGCTGATCGCGTCGCTGGTGGTACAGCTTCTGGCGAAGGAACACTACACGAGACGCCAGATGGACGCCGCGTTCTCCGGCGAGGTCTTCGATGAATACCTCCGCGTCATGGACCCGACGCGCATTTTCTTCCTTCAGGAAGATATCGATATGTTCGCGAAATCCAAGGACGACCTGGCGCGCAAGGCCGCCGCGGGCGACGTGCAGATTGCGTTCGACATCTTCAACGCTCGTTCGCTCCGTCTTGCCGAATACCGCGATTTCGCGCGGGATTTCCTTTCGAAGCCGATCAAGTACGATCCGGACGAGACATACCACATCGACCGCGAGGATGCCCCGTGGCCGAAGAACGTCGAGGAACAGCACACGATCTGGGCGAAACGCATCAAAAACGAGCTGATCGTGGCGCGCATGAGCGACAAGGCCGCCGAGGAAGAGGCGAAGGAAGCCGAGGCGGAAAAGGAAAAGACAAAAGAATCCGAGGCGAAAGACGGCGAGGCAAAGGCTGAGAAAGAGGAAGAAGCGCCCGCACCCGCCGCGCCTCTGCTTTCTCCTGAAAAACGCGTCCAGAAGCGCGTCGACCAGCTCCTTACCACGGTCGAGGGCATGGATCCGATCGACGTGCTGGAAGGTTACTTGACCTCGTTCGCGAACGTCTGCGACCCGCATTCCACGTACATGTCGCCCGCCACCGGCGAGGACTTCGATATTCACATCTCCCTCAATCTCTCCGGCATCGGCGCCGTGCTGTCCTCCGAGGACGGCTACACGAAGGTCGTCGAGGTTGTGCCGAACGGCCCGGCGGACAAGGAGGGCACGCTCCGCGAGAACGACCGGATCATCGCCGTGACGCAGGAGGGCGGCGAACCCGTCGATGTGATGGATATGCCGCTGTCGAAAGTCGTCACGCTGATCCGCGGCAAGGAAGGTTCGCGCGTTACCCTCACTATTCTTCCCGCGCGTAAAGGCGCGCAGGCCGCGCCCGAGAAGGTCACGATCACGCGCGGCAACGTCCCGATGAACGAATCCCATGCGCAGAGCCGCATCATCGAGGCGAAAACCGAGGACGGCCAGACCAAGAAGATCGGCGTGATCGATCTGCCGTCGTTCTACATCGACTTCGCGGCCGTCCGCCGCGGCGACGAGGATTACAACAGCTCCGGGCACGACGTGCTCAAAATCCTGAACGAGTTCGCCGACCAGAAGATCGACGGTCTGATCGTCGACCTGCGCGCAAACGGCGGCGGCAGCCTCACCGAGGCCGTCGACCTCTCCGGCTTCTTCATCCCGGATGGCCCGATTGTCCAGGTGAAGGACAAGGCGTCCACTTCGGTCCTGCGCGACAACGACCGAGGCCAGATCGCCTACAGCGGCCCGATGCTCGTGCTCGTGAACCGTTACAGCGCGTCCGCTACGGAGATATTCTCCGCCGCGCTGAAGGATTATCACCGCGCCGTCGTGGTCGGCGATCCGCACACGCACGGCAAAGGCTCCGTGCAGGTCGTGACCGATCTCAACAACTACATGCTCTACATCGCGTCCGAGCGGTTCGACGCCGGACAGCTCAAGCTCACGAACGCGAAATTCTACCGCATCAACGGCGAGTCCACGCAGATCAAGGGCGTCGAGGCCGATATTCCGCTGCCCGGATTCTCCGAGACCGAGGAGACCGGCGAACGCGCGTTGCGTCACGCGCTCCCGTACGACACGATCCGTCCCGCGCGTTATTCCGTGTACGACGGCAAATATGCCGTGACGCCGGGACTGATCTCCGAGCTCAAGGCGAAGTCGGAAGCCCGCGTCGCCGAAGACCCGATCTTCAAGGCTCTGATGGCCGACGTCGCTCTCTACGAGGAGATCAGGAAAAACAAGGACGTCGCGCTCGATTTCGACAAGCGCTGGGCGGAATATGAACGTGAAAAGGCCATCCAGAAGGAACAGGACAAAATCTACAAGGCCGACCGCAATTCGTCTTCGTCCAGGAAGAACAAGAAAGACGACGGACCGGATCCTTACCTCGACGAATCCGTCAACATCATGCTCGACATGATCCAGGCGTTTGACAAGTGAGCTTAAACGAGCTCGAATTCAGCTCAACCGGCCGGGCGGCGCGAAGACGTTGTGCCCGGCCTTCTTTTTGCACAGAATGGTATCGGAAATGAACGGAAACAAAGTTCAAAATGAGGATGATGAGGCAGAATGAGGCTGATTCGCAAAACTTTTTATGATTTTTTTCTTGTTCATTATGAAGGAGAAACAACTTTTTTTCAAAAAAGTGTCAAAAAAGGGCTTGCTTTTTTTGAAAACATGGGGTATAATATAACCAGTTTTTGAAGCATACCGGGATTCATCCCGCCGGTTCGGCCAGTACGATCGGAATCGGAAAGGATATCACGTTTTTGCTTTTCGTCCCCAAACGACACCAAAAACAAAACAAAAAACCTACATAAGGAATTACAACTATGGCAGACAAAAAAGAAATCTTCGCAGACGGCATCGGTCAGATCCACTTCGCCGGCAACATGGTCCGTTTTGACTTCGTCACCCTTCAGCCCGCCGGTGAAGGCGAAGCCCCGACCCCCGTCGCGAACGTCCGCGTGATCATGCCTCCGCAGGGCTTCCTCGGCGCCATGAACTCCATGCAGCAGCTCATCGACAAGATGGTCGAAGCTGGCGTTCTCCAGAAGAACGAAAACAAGTAATTCGATCCAAAGGCAAAGGTCAATCCTGTGAACTCGGAACTCAAATTCAGAATTTCTGATTGCGCACGAGAGTACGCATTCTCCTTCCGCGGCATCATCCCGCAGAGGGAAGGCGGCTTCATGTGCGGACTTCCGGGTTCGCAGCATTCCCTCGGAACCTGTTTCGGTTTCCCGGTCAGACTGGAGGCGGGGACGCTCGCCTTCTCTCTGCCGATGCCGGAATATTCCTTTGGTTTTATTCATTCGGTCGGCGCCAGCCTGCGTGCGGGCGCCTACCGGCTCATCAATGCGGCAACCGATTTCTACTGCACGGTGTCGAACCTCGTCAAAACGGGGACGAAGCGGGTGAAACATCAGTGCGTCCGGGTGATGAAAGACATCCCGAAAGCGTTTGCGCACGTGAGCCGAACAGTATTAGGATGGCGACTATGACTCAGAGACACGAAGTTGAAAACAACTGACTCAGTTCTGCAAAGTTGGATGGCTCCGATTCAGAACTGAGTTTTTTTGTGCCTGCGTGAAGGAGGGTGGAACCGAATGTCAACCGGGCCGGGAGGAAAAGAAAGTGAAGAGAGAGAAGAAGGGGAAGAGGGAGAAAACGGGACCGGGATTATTCGCCGCAGTCCACGACGTTGAAAGTCTTCCCGTGACGGCGGTACTTGCGCAGACGGTTTTCGAGTTCGGGAAGGGGGAACGGGCATTCCGGGAAGCAGCCGTGGTACGTGCGCAGAAACTCCAGGCTTTCTGCGGTCGGGAGCTGAAGATCAAGCAGCGGCGTATAGAGATCGAACAGGATGACGCGCGGCATCTGGAATCTGAACCGGATGCGGCACCGCGCGACATCGATGAAAAAGATTTTCATGGTTTCCGGCGAGTTCCCGCTGTACAGGATGTTGCGCGGATGAAGCGCCTTGTGAAAAAAGCCCCGCTTGTGCATCTTTGCGATTTCCGGCGCGAGGAGCGCGCAGAACCGACGGCGCATGGCTGCGTCCTGCCGGAGTTTGCCGCCGGGCATGAAATCGCGGCCGTCGCGGGTATCCTCAATAAACTTCGTCACAATGAACGATTCCACGAGTTTCCAGCCGTATTTGCGCGTTTCTCCGAACGCCAGCACCTGGCCCGCCGGGATGCCGAGGCGTTCAATCGCCTGATAGTTGCGCCATTCGCGGGCGGGGTGCGACAGGTTGATGATATACCGGTGCGGGACCTTTCCCTTGCAGAGTTTCCAGGCCACAGCGCCTCCGCCGAATTCGTCCGGCAGTTGAATCTTCCAGACCAGTTTGCCGCTGTGATTGGTCAGCAGATTTGTTTCGCCGCGGAGCTCCGGATGCTGTTTCAGATACGCGAGAGCCTGTTCGAATCCAGGCTTGCACCAGTTGGCGGGATAGAGGAAACGAAGTGGCTGACGCCACGGAGAAAGCGGATCGGAAAAAAAGTTCATGCGGGTGGGGAATTTGAAGTAGAACGGATGAGAAGTAACATAAATAAAATAGTCCATTTTCTGCTTTTTGCAAATAAAAAGCTGAATAAAACAGAAAAACATCGTGTTTCCTTGTATGGATGAGCATGAAAAAGCCTTCTTCGTGCGATGTGTTTTCAGGACGGTTTAACGATATCAGTGGTAGATTCGGATGCTGCCGGACGAAACAAGATGCGGGCGGACGGAAACGACAAAAACGGTGATTGAGAGGCTGGACAATCGCATACAGGATGCAAGAGTTTGTTTCGTGTATCTAAAACGAACTTAAGAAATTGATACTACAATAGATTATAAAAGAACGGAAGGGGGCTTTTTAATATTGCTTTGAAGCTGAATATTTTTATTTTTAACTTTTTTTTGGCACTGGGCTTTTTTTTTCGCCTTTGCGGTGTATATTAATAGTCCATGCACCCGCGTATTCAATTTGAACTTTATCCATAAGGACACCCCCAGCATGACGCCCATTGCCCGCCGCACCTTCTGCATGTTCCTCGCCCTGGCCGCAATCTCCGGCACCTCGATCCTCGCCGACGAGCCGATCTCCGGCTTCGACTCCACCGAAGTCGTGGAGAGGACGCCGGAGTCCATCGAAGAAGGAAAAAAGAACGTCGTGTCCGTGGCGCAGCAGCTCCGCGAGATGTTCCAGCCGATCCGCAAGCAATCCCGTCAGGTGGAGGAAGAGCCCCCGTACCTGAAGATCATTCCCTCGACGAACGACACGAGCATCCTGATCTACCGCTGCCGCTATGTGACGGCCTCGAAGCTGCGGAACAGCGTGGACGCGATGATCTCCGACACGGGCTACGTGGAATACGCCGTGGAGGAAAACCTGCTGACGATCCGCGACGCGGCGGAGAACGTGGAGGCGATCGCGAAGACGCTCCCGCTGATCGACGTGGCGACGCCGCAGGTGCTGATCGAGGCGAAGATCGTGGAAGTCCTGCTTTCCGACAACACCCAGCGCAACCTGTCGTTCATGTTCAACAGTCCGACCACGATCTCCATGATCGACGGCCTGGACCAGCGGTACGACGGCGACACGATGAGCTACGGCGGCATCCAGACCTCGCCGCAGGGCGGCAATACTTCGGACGGAGCCACGGCCAACTGGACGTTCGCCGCCGGACACAACAATTTCAACATCGCGCTCCAGTGGCTTCTGACGGCGCTGGACGCCAAGGTCTTGTCCTCGCCCGTGATCGTGGTCGGCCGCAATGAGGAAGCCGAGATCTCGAACGGCCAGGACGTGCCGATCCAGTCGCAGACCATCACCAACGGCAGCATCAGCACCAGCACCACGTTCAAACGCGTCGGCGTGACGCTGACCGTGGAGCCGCTCATGATCAACAACGACAACGTGACGCTCCGCGTGGAGCCGGAAGTCTCCAACATCCAGAGCTACCAGACGATCGCGAACGGCAACGGATATTACCAGGTGCCCGTCATCTCCATCCGCAGCATCTCCTCCTATCTCCGCCTCGCCGACGGCCAGATCGTCATCATGGGCGGCCTCTACACCAACCGCAATTCCATCCAGCAGGAACGCATCCCGTTCCTGAGCGACATCCCGTACCTCGGCGAGCTCTTCACCTCGAAATACACCGACAAGGAAATCCTTCAGCTGCTCTTCTTCCTCCGCGTCCGCATCCTGAGCCCGAACGACATGGCCGACGGCGTGCTCTTCGATCCGGAAGAAATGATCCGCACGACCAACGAATTCGGCGAAGTCATGCGCAACTCCAAGGAACTCCCGACCCTCGAAACGACGATCGAGAAAGTGAACGACGAATTCATCCAGAACCCGCTCGTGTCCTGGAAGACGCTGTTCGGGTCCGATGATGACGAGGAAAAGGAGGATGCCGACAAGGAATCCGCCGAAAAATCAGCCGAAGGTGAGGCGACGGAATCCAATACGGAATCCGCCGACGAAACCTCCGCGCCCGCCGCGGTTCCCGCAACCTCCCAGCCCGGAGAATAAGCCATGAAGAAGCCCGCGAAAGTATTCATCTTCGTGCTCCTGCCGGCGCTGTTGCTGGCGGGGGGGCTGTACTACGGCGTCCGCGTGTACAAACAGAAGACCGTGTCCGCCGACCGCGCCGTGAGCAAGGACCCCGACCGTACCTACCGCGTCGTGAAGGGCGACATGACCCTCGGCCTGCGTCTCAACGGCACGATCGTGGCGAACAAGAAGCACAAGCTCGGCCTTGAGGCCAACTTCCCCACGCAGATTCTGACCGTGGTGGACGAGAACACCTCCGTGAAGGAAGGCGACGTCCTGATCGAATTCGAGGACAGCGACCTGATCGAACGCATCGAGGAAGTGCGCACGACCCTCTCCAATACCGAGGAGGAGCTCGTGATCGCCATCGAAAACGAGAAGATCCAGGAACGCAAAAACGAGGTCACGCTCCGCGAGGCGGAGGACCGCGTGCGCCAGGCCGAATCCGACCAGCGGAAGTATCTGCGCCTCACGCGTACGCAGAAGCGCGACAGCAACGACCTGGCGATCGCGAACGCCGAGGCCAATCTTGCCACCGCGAAGAAAAACTATTCGGACAAGAAGTACGACATCGCGCATTCGGGCGTGACGGACGAAGCCGCCCGCAAATCGAACGAAAACGAATTGAAGAATCTCCAGAGCAAGATCGAATCGAGCGAGAATTCCCTGAACCAGGCGGAGATCGACTCAAAGAGCTTCAAGCACTACGACGATCCGATCAAGCTCATGTCCCTGAACAACTCCCTGGAGCAGGCACGCCTCAACCTCGAACAGGCGCGCATCTCCACCTCGTCCTCCCTGATCCAGGCGAAGAAGCGCGTCGACAACCTTCGCGCGAACTCGCGCCGTCAGGCCGCCACGCTCGAACGCTACGAGTCCTACCTGCCCATGATGAAGCTCCTGGCTCCGACGGACGGCATCGTGATCTACGGCGACCCGGACCGCCGCTGGGGCGGAGAAGACATCAAACCGGGCCTTGAGGTCCGCAAAGGCGAAGTCCTGCTCACGATCCCGGAAATGACGAACCTGATGGTGAACTTCGACCTGCCGGAGGCGTTCCGCTCGAAAGTGCAGATCGGCAACCAGGCGATCATCACGCCGGAAGCCATCACCACGCTCAAGATCAAGGGGCAGATCACCGAGATCGCCACGCTCCCGGTCAACCAGATGTACTGGGACGAGACCTCACCGAAAATTTATCCCTCGCGCATTGCGCTTGAGGTGCAGGATCCGCAGCTGGTGAACGGCATGTCCGTGATCGTCGAAATCGTCTCCAGTGTCCTGCACGACGTGATCTCCGTGCCGATGGAAGCAGTCTTCGAGAACGACAAAGGATTCTTTGTCTTCGTCAACAAGAACGGCAATCCGGAGGAAGTCCCGGTCACGATCGGCGACTCCAACGACACCGCGGTCTGCATCACCGACGGACTGAAAGACGGCGACGTGGTGTACCTGTACCGTCCGTACCAGAAGAAGCAGTCCGACCAGTAAGCCCGGCGGGTCCGTATGAACGACGATGTGGTAGTGCAGCTGCGGGACATCCGCAAGACGTACAATCCCGGCGGTCTGGCCGTGCATGTGCTGAAGGGGATTTCCTTCTCGATCCAGCGCGGGCAGTTCGTCGGCATCGTGGGCACGTCCGGCAGCGGCAAATCGACGATGCTGAACATCCTCGGGATGCTCGACGTGCCGACGTCCGGCGATTATTTCCTGGAGAAAGTGAACGTGGCGACGCTGTCGGACAGCGACCAGGCCACGGTCCGCAATATCAGGATCGGGTTCATTTTCCAGAGTTTCAACCTGTTCCCGTACCTGACCATCGAACAGAACATCGAGGTCCCGATGATCTACAAGCGCGTTTCTCCGCGCATCCGCCGGGCGCGCGCCCTGGAGCTTGCCAAGGTCGTAGGACTGGGACACCGTCTCGGGCACCGTCCCACGCAGCTTTCCGGCGGCGAATGCCAGCGCGTGGCCGTGGCGCGTTCGCTCTGCAACGACCCGGCGTTCCTGCTCGCCGACGAGCCGACCGGCAACCTCGACGAGAAGACCGGCAACGAGATCATGGCGCTGTTCCACCGGATCAACAAGGAGCAGAACGTGACGATCATCATGGTCACGCACAACCCGATGTTCGAGCCGCATTACGACAAGGTCATCAGGCTCCGCGACGGACGCATCGTGCAGACGAAGCCGACCGACTCCGTGGACGAGCTGACCGGCCCGCTCTCCGGGTTCGGCGAGCTTCCGCAGGACAGGATGGCGGCAGACGCGAAGGCGACCCTGACGACCACGGCGGAACAGGAGGGCGCGTCCAGATGATGCGGTTCACCGACATCGTGTCGCTGTCCTTCCTGAACCTGCGGCTGCACAAGACGCGTTCGCTGCTGACCTCGCTCGGCGTGATCTTCGGCGTCGGGAGCGTGATCTCCATGATGGCAATCTCGAAGGGCGCGGAACGGTCCGCGCTGTCGCAGATCGAATCCATGGGCATCGACAAGATCATCATCTACACCAAAAAGCCGCATTTCGACACGTCCGGGGGGAACTCCTCCGGGCGCGGCGCCGCCACCAGCTCCGTGGAGGACTACGGCCTCGATGTCCGCGACTACCAGTTCATCCGCACAATGGAGAACGTGCATCATATCACGACCATACGGAACACGCGCCAGCCGATCACGAAGGGCGAGACGCGCCTGGACCTGAAACTCTGCGGCGTCTCCCTCGGATTCATGAAGGATACCTCCTGCCATCTTACGTCCGGGCGCTGGTTCAACGAGATTGACTTCCGTTCCCCCTCGACCATCTGCGTGATCGGTCAGAACGTGAAGCACAGGCTTTTCCCGCTGGGTGCGACGGACGTGGTCGGATCGAATATCCGCACCCCGTACGCGTCCTACCGCATCGTCGGCATCATCTCCAACGACAACGGCACCAGCCTGCCGGAAGTCGGCAGCCCGAACGACCTGATCCTGATCCCGTCCAACACCGACCTCTCCATCTACGGCAACTATGCGAGCGAAAGCCAGGGCCGCAACCGCAACAAGGCGATCCTGGTCGACTACGACGTGATGCTGGTGAACGTCGCCAACCTCGAATACATCGACAATACGTCCAAGCGCCTCCAGAACTATCTGGAAAAGGCGCATTCGAAGAGCAAGGACTGGGACATGATCGTCCCGCTGGACCTGCTCAAACAGCGCGAGCGCACCCAGAAGATCTTCACCATCGTCATGGGCGCCATCGCCAGCATCTCCCTGCTCGTGGGCGGCATCGGCATCATGAACATCATGCTCGCGAGCGTATCCGAACGCAAGAAGGAGATCGGCACGCGCCGCGCGCTCGGCGCGCAGAAGTTCGACATCCTGTTCCAGTTCCTGATCGAGACCGTGATCCTGACCACGCTCGGCGGCTGCGTCGGCATCGGGCTGGGCCTCGGCCTCTCCGAGATCGTGAAGCGCTACGCGGAAATGCCGACGGAAGCCTCCATGACGAACATCCTCGGCTCGCTGCTGATCTCGTCGTTCGTCGGCGTGGTCTTCGGTACGTATCCCGCCTGGCGCGCGGCGCAGCAGAATCCGATCGACGTGCTGCGGTCCGAGTAATACCGGACAATAAGCCGCGAAAAGTCGGTCCCGACCGGAAAAATCCTGAGTTTTTTCGGGAAAAACGCTGGTAAAATCAGCGATTTGGAGTATCTTTTAAATGCAGAAAACGCTTGATGGCTGTCCGCATCATGCCGGGTTATTTTCTTTGAGCTTGCGGATGGCATGGGTGCTGTGAACCGGAAACGCCTGGAGGCCGAGTTGAATCTTCTGAAATTCTCAAAAATGAGCGGGGCGGGCAACGATTTTGTGGTCGTTGACTGTTCCGAGTCCGCCTATGTCTTTACGGCGGACGCCATCCGGAAGATTTGCGACCGCCGCCGCGGCATCGGCGCGGACGGCCTGATCCTGCTCTCCAAATCGCGCGTTCCCGGCTGCAATCAGGTCGTCATGGAGTTCTTCAACTGCGACGGATCCAAGGCGGAACTGTGCGGAAACGGTCTCCGCTGCGCCGGGCTCTTCGCCTACGAACACAGCCTCACGCGCGAACCGTCCATCACGTTCGCGACGGGCGGCGGCGAGCTTGCCGCCGAGGTCATCGGAACCGACCTGGTCCGCATCGAACTGCCCGTGACCGAGGATTTCGAGGCGCACGAGCATACCGCCGGATATACGGTCTTCAAGGGCGCGGTCGGCGTGCCGCACGCCGTGGTCCGCATGGACGGCCTGGAACGCGCGGACATCCTGCGTCCCGGCCGCGATCTTCGCTATCACGCGGCGTTCGCGCCCGCGGGCGTCAACGTCGATTTTCTGGAGTTCGGACACGATTTCTCCGAACCGGTGCTGATCCGCACCTACGAACGCGGCGTCGAGGACGAAACGCTGGCGTGCGGGACCGGGATCGCGTCGTCCGCGCGCGTGCTTGCGAAGTTCTTCCACGCGCCCGCCGACCTCACATTCCGCACGCGATCCGGCGACCTCGTCAAGACGCATCTCCCCGACGGTAATTCCGCGCGGATCATCCTGACAGGCCCCGCGGTCGAGGTATACCGGGGGACCGCCTCCGCAGACAGATTCGAACTGGCGTCCGTCACGGCCGCCGACAGCCCATATTCCAAGGAAAAGGATTCCCAATCATGAAAATTCAAGGTCTTTACACAGCGCTTGTGACTCCGTTCCGCAACGGAGCGGTGGATTACGATAGACTGACGAAGCTGGTCGAAATGCAGATCAGCTATGGCGTCGACGGGATTTCCCCGGTCGGCACCACCGGCGAGTCGCCCACGCTGAGTTTCGAGGAGCACGAACGCGTGATCGCGACCGTGGTCCAGCTCGTGAACGGACGTTGCAAGGTGCTTGCCGGAAGCGGCGCGAACTCGACCGCGGAGGCGCTGCACCTGACCCGCCACGCGAAGTCCGACGGCGCGGATTTCTCGCTTCAGGTCGCCCCGTACTACAACAAGCCCACGCAGGAAGGACTGTACCGCCACTTTGCCACCATCGCGGATTCCTGCGATATTCCGATCGTGATCTATAACGTGCCCGGACGGTCCGGCGTCTCCGTCTCCGCCGAGACCATCGCGCGCCTCGCGAAAAACCATAACGTGGCGGGCGTGAAGGAGGCAAGCGGCTCCGTCGACCGCGTGTCCGAGATTCTCGACCTCTGCGATATCCCGGTCCTCAGCGGCGACGACGCGCTCACCGTGCCCATGATGTCCGTCGGCGCGGTCGGCGTGGTCAGCGTGGCGTCGAACATCATCCCGAAGGAGATGAAGCAGCTCGTCGACCTCTGCAACGCCGGCGCGTTCGATCAGGCGCGCGCGATGCACCGCAAACTCTACAAGTTCTTCAAGGCGATGTTCGTGGAGACCAATCCGATCCCGGTCAAGGCCGGCATGGCGATCCGCGGCCTGCTCGACGAGGAATACCGTCTGCCGCTCTGCCCGCCCTCGGACAAGAATCGCGAATTCCTGCGCCAGATCCTCGCCGACGTCCCGGTCGACTGAAGAAGATCAGGCTGCCGGACCATGCATTTGCAGAACACAGTCGACAAAACGCTTCTTCGGCGGCACTTTTATGTCGCACTGCCGGTCGCCTGCCTGCTGATGCTCGTGCTTGACGGGTATCGTCTGTTCACCTGTTTTGTCCTTGTCGATTCCCTGCTCCTCGCGATCCGGATCCTTGTGCCGAAGAAAGGTTCCTTTCTCGACACGCTTCTTCCTTTTGCCGCGTTGTTCCTGGCGTATTTCCTCGCAGAGCTCACGCGATAGCGCAAAACACGACATAACGAAACAAACGCCTCGGTCTCCTTGTTGGAAGCCGGGGCTTTTCAATGTGCTCAAGCGAAGCTGAGCGCACACACAGAGTGTGTCGAGTAGTGCTCTGCTACGCTAGAGCACTGTGCCGTCGCGAAGCACGGCACTATATCAGTGGAGGACTAGTCCTCCACGGTCATGAGGATGCGGGTCAGGTTGCTGATCTTCGCGGGGTAGAACCCGATCTTCAGTCCGCCGTCCGGGGTGGCGGAAAGGTCGTGGACGGCCTCGAACGCCAGTTTCAGCTTCTCGTCTTCAATGTCGTCCGCCGTGATGTTCTCCTTGACGAAGCCGCTGTTCGAGACCGGCAGATATCCTGCGCGCATCTTCAGAGAGGAGATAGTCAGTTTGCCGTCGGCAATGACGGGCGAGGCCTTGGCGCGGACGTTGACGCCCTTCACGACGGGCAGGGGGACGGATGCGGCGGCCCTGATCGCGGAATTCTCCCAGCCGAGGGAACACTCGATGCCGTCGTCCTTCAGTTCGCGGTTGAGGCGGTATGCGGCGACGTGGAGCAGGGCGTTAACATTCTCCGCCGGGATCGTGACGACAGCGACCTCCGGGATGTTGCCGTCCTCGTCCACCACGGCGTCGGAGATCATGTCGACGATCTCGGACGCCAGCAGGGCGTCGGCTTCGGCCTCTTCGACCGTGTACGGGAAACCCTGTGGCGCGGAGAAAACGAGCGCGGCGAGGACGAGAATGAGGATAATGATCGCCGCGAAAACGGCGAGGATGATCTTGAGCGCTTTTTTCAGTTTCATTTTACGGCGGCTCCTATGATGTTGATGGTCATGTCCGCGGCGTCGAGCAGGGCCTGTTCCATGAGGTAATAGGCACGGACTCTGTCGAGCGTGTCTTTCGGGAGTTTGATTTCAACTTTAGCTTTGCTGCCCGAGGCGGTCGCGGTGTAACTGCTGTTCAGTTCCTTGAAGAGTTTTTTATCGAGGGAGAAGAGCGAAACGAGCGTGATTTGGAGGAAGCTCTTTACGCGCCGTACCGCCAGCTGCGCCTCCTTCTCGCCCTTGCATTCCATGTTCAGCACAAGCGAGGCCGCGCCGGGTTCGTACTCGGAGATGATGAAATCGCCGGAGTTCACCAGCGCTGACAGTCCGGTCGGGTCGTCAGCCGCCGCAAGCGGGAAGCTCCGCAGGATGCCGACCGCGACCGCTTCCGCCGGAGCGTTCTGGAGCATCGCGAATTCCGAGGCGGGGAGCGTTTTGTTTGAGAAGAAGGCACGGTCGAGCGGATTCTTTTTCCGGCCGAACGCGACCGTTTTGGGCGTGAGGTACAGGATCTCTCCAGCGTCCCTCAGTTCCTGCCTGTTCGTTTTGCGGTTCCTGTGCGGTTCTTTCAGCGTGATCAATTGGCTGCTGCCTTTTTTTTCGGATACCGCGTGGGTCTTTTTGCCGATGTCGTTGAAAAGCTCGTCCGGCGTCTTGTCCGTGCCGACGAGCATCGCGTAGCTGTCGCCCATCCGGGGCGCGTAAACGATGACCGGATCTGGGAGCGTTCCGGCTTTGTTCCACGGGACGGCTTTCAGATCGTTGCGGATCGCGAGGACGTCGCCGGATTCCGCCACGGCTTTGAACGTCGAGGACGAGTAGAGTTTGCCGAGATTAAGGTTCATGACGAGCGCGGCGCCGTCGGGAATCTGCGAATAGCGTTCGTCCTGTGCGAACAGGATTGCCCCGGCGCAGAACGCGAGCACTGCCGCCGCGAGCTTCGGGATGCTTCTTTGTTTTTTCATAATGATTCCTCCTGTTTGACTCAGAGCAGAATATATTTGAGGATGAAAAGAAGGGAGAAGACGATGAGGATGGCGTTCACGCGGTCGCGGCGTCCGCAGACGAGGTTGACGCCCGTCCACGCGATGAAGCCGAAGCAGATGCCGTCGGCGATGTTGTAGGCGAACGGCATGACGATGATCGCCAGCAGGCACGGGAAGGCTTCCGTAAGGTCGTTGAAGTCGATCTGCGAGATATGTCCGATCATCAGGAATCCGACCAGGATCAGCGCGGGGGCCGTGGCGAACGCCGGAATGGCGGTGAAGACGGGCGCGAGCAGGATCGAGACGAGGAAGAGCGCGGCGGTCACATACGAGGCCAGGCCGGTCCTGCCGCCCTCGGAAACGCCCGTGGCGGATTCGACGTAGGACGTCGTGGTGGTCGCGCCGAGCAGCGCGCCCGCGGTCGTCGCGACGGCGTCGGCGAGCAGTGCCTGTTTCAGGCGCGGCATTTTGCCGTCCTTGTCCAGCATGTGCGCGGTGGACGCCACGCCGGTCAGCGTGCCGAGCGTGTTGAACAGGTCGTCGAAGAGCAGCGTGAACATCACGACGAGGAAGTTTCCGGAGAGAAGGAGTTTCCATCCGGTCAGATGCGAGCCCTTCAGAGACCATTTGTCCGCGTCCAGGCACTGTCCGAAGAGCGTGCCGAATTCGCGGAACGCGCCTCCGATGGTGCTGAAGTTCAGCGACGGATAGAGCGAGTACATCTTCGCCTCGGGATTGACCTGATAGATGCCCGCGGCCTGGCAGAGCATGCCGAGCGCCCATGTGAACAGGATTCCGATGAGGATCGCGCCTTTCACCCGTTTGTGGAACAGCACGACCGTCGCGAAGAGGCCGATGAGCGCCAGAAGCGCGCAGATGCCGTTCGTGGCCCATGCGCTGCGGAACGATACGAGCGTGGTCAGGCAGGAGCCGTCCACGACAAGTTTCGCCCCCTGAAACCCGATGAACACGATGAAGAACCCGATGCCCACGCCGATCGCGGTCTTGAGGGGCAGGGGGATGGCGTTGAAAAGCTTTTCCCGGAGCGGAACGACCGTGCAGATCAGAAAGATGATGCCCTCGAGGAACACCGCCATCATCCCGAACTGCCACGAGATCCCCATGCCCATGACGACCGAAAACGCGAAAAACGGAACGATGCCGACGCCCGGCGCCAGCGCGAACGGATATTTCGCCAGCCATCCCATCAGGAACGTGCCGAGGAACGACGCGAGCGCGGCGGCGATGACCGCTCCGCCCGCCGGGATCCCGATCTCGCTCATGACGCTCGGATAGACGGCGAGGATGTAGACCATGGAGAGGAATGTGGTGAGTCCGGCGACGATTTCGGTTCTGACGGTCGTGCCGTTTTCGGCGAGATGGAAATGGAACATCGGTCCGCGTATCCTTTCGGGGAGGGGGCTTGGGGATGGTTTTCGCAGGATAAATATCAGCGATAATATACCGCGGATTTTTCAATTGTCAAGCGGGCTGTTTTCCTATGGGAAATATGGTGCGGAAACAGGAAAGCGGATTTGAAAAACTACGCGCACGCATGTATATTTATATTCTTACTTTTCATCCGCCCGATTGAATCAACCCAGGAGAATTCTGCTATGCGCTGCCCCCGTTGCGGCTGCCAGGAAGACCGCGTGATCGACTCCCGCGCCTCGAAAGACGGCGCGGCCGTGCGCCGTCGCCGTGAATGCACGGCATGCGGACACCGGTTCACCACGCACGAGGAGATCATTCAGGCGGAACTGAAGGTCGTGAAGCGCGACAATTCGCGGGAGGATTTCGACCCGAACAAGATTCGCGCCGGGATCGAGAAGGCGTGCTGGAAACGCGACGTGAAACCCGAGACGATCGACATGGTCGTGTCGCAGGTGACGAGCTCTCTTGAGGCGGATTACGAACGCGAGGTGCCGTCCAGCGAGGTCGGCAACCGCACGATGGAGGCGCTGCGCCAGGTCGACAAGGTCGCGTATGTGCGGTTCGCCTCCGTGTACCGCGATTTCAAGGATATCGACGAGTTCATCGACGAGATCCGGAGCATGGGACGCAACCGCGCGAAGAACGCTGCGCCCCGCGGCGGAAAGAGCATCTGAGAGAAAGTCCGCCATGCGTTTTTCGTTTCTTTCGTGGCTTCACGGCCGTTTTCTCCGCATCGTCAACCCGTTCCAGAAGACGCTCGGCGAGCAGAACTACATCATCCTGCTGAGCGTACTGGTCGGCCTGCTGTCCGGCGTGGCCGGGGCGCTGATGAAGATCGTGGAACACCTCGTGCAGTCGCTGGTGGCGTCCATCCCGACAGAGGCGACATGGGCGGTCTGGGTGCTGCCCGCCACGCCCGCGCTCGGCGTGTTCTTCTGCGTCTTCGTGGCGCAGGTGATCATGCGCGGCAAGTACGAACGCGGCCTCGCCGGGGTCATCATGAGCGTGAAGAACCGTACCGGCGCCGTGCCGCTCCATAAGACATTCTCGCACATCATCACCAGCGGCGTCAGCGTCGGATTCGGCGTGTCCGCCGGACTGGAAGCCCCCGTGGCGCAGACCGGCGCGGCGATCGGCAGCAACGTCGCGCGAAGCCTGCTGCTGAACCACGAAAACCGCATCCTTCTGCTGGCGTGCGGCGGCGCGGCGGGCATCTCCGCCATGTTCAACGCGCCCGTCGCCGGAGCGTTTTTCGCCATGGAGATACTGCTCCCGAAGACCGCGAGCGCGATCCCGGCGATCATCCCGCTGATCCTGTCGTCCGCGACCGCGCTGCTGGTGTCGCAGCAGCTTCATCCCCCGCGTCCGTACATCGACCTGCTGCAGTGGAACATCCGCGCGGTGCCGTACTACGTGATCCTCGGCGCGGCGGCGGGGCTCGTCTCCGTCTTCGTGATCAAGATGTACACGCGCATTTCGAAGCAGTACGGACACGTGAAGAATCCGTGGGTGAAGGGCCTGATCGGCAGCGCGATCCTATACCTCGCGATCCTGATGTTCCCGGCACTGCGTGGCGACGGCTACCACTTCATCCGGCACCTGCTGACCGAACCCGAGGCGCTGTATTCCGGCAGTCCGCTCGCGGCGGTCTTCTCGAACCCGTGGGTGTTCCTGCTGCTGACGTTCCTGCTGGTGTTTCTGAAAGCGCTGACCTCGATTTCGAGCCTGGAGAGCGGCGCGGACGGCGGCATCTTCGCGCCGTCGATGTTCATCGGCGCGTTCCTCGGCTATTCCATCTCGAAGCTCATCCACATGACAGGGCTTGCCTGGGGCGGGTACATCAGCGATGCGAATTTCCTTGCCATCGGCATGGGCGGCGTGCTGGCGGGCGTGATGCACGCGCCGCTCACCGGCATCTTCCTGATCGCCGAGCTGACGGGCGGCTACATGCTCTTCATCCCGCTGATGATCGTGTCCGCGCTCTCCACGTTCGTCTGCCGCAAGCTCTGCACGCACAACGTCTACAAGACGATGATCCTGTTCCACGGCGGCGACCCGGACGGCACGCGCGATGCCGACGCGCTCACGCGGGCGATCCCGGACGAGCTGATCGAAAAAGATTATCTGTCGCTGTCCGAATCCGACTCCATGCGGAGCGTGCTGAACTCGGTCATGAAGACGCACCAGAACGTGTTCCCCGTGCTCGACCGCGACGGTCGCCTCGCGGGCATCGTCACGCTCGACGACATCCGGCATTACCTGCTGGAAACGTCGCTCTACGACGTCGCGCTGGTCTTCGACATCATGCGCACGCCCGAAGCCATGCTGAAGCCGGGCGACACGCTCGGACGCGCGATCGACCTCTTCGAGAAGCACCGGGAGACGGAGGTCCCCGTGGTGCGCGACGGCGTGTACGTCGGGTTCGTCGCCAAGGACCGCGTGCTGGACCGCTACCGCTACCTGATCGAAAACCGCCGCGAACTGTTTTGAACGGAGTTTAAAAGGACGAATTTGCCATGATCGAACTTTCCGCACAGGCGATCTTCCTTCAGGATTCGCACGGATGCGCCGTGCCGTTCGACCCGGACGACCTCGCCGCCCGGATCCGGTCCGTCCTGCCGGAGAACGGCGCGGAGTCCGACGCGCTCGCCCGCGACGCCGTCAGCGCCGTGGAATACGCCCTGCGCCACGCCGGAAAGCCGAAAAACGGTCCGCTGTACGTGAAGGCGTCCGCGGTCGACGCCATGATCGCGAATATCCTCCAGTCGGTCGGCCTGAACGATGCCGCCGCAGCCTACGGGCGTACGAAGCGGATTGACGACGAGTCGGAGCATTTTCAGGACGCACGGATCGCTTCCTTGCTGAACGAACGTCTTCCCCTGAGCGGAGAACGCCTCGCTGCGGTCGCGCGGAAAGTCTCCAATACCCTGCGCTCCATCGGCGCGGACGTCTCCTCGACCGATCTCGTCCTTGAGCTTGCGAAGCATTTCGCGGATTCGCTCGACGCAGTCGGTCCGGTGAAACTGTCGCTTCCCGAACCCGGCTGGAACGACAAGGGGTTCATCCTGCCGCCGGAAGAGTTCATCAGCCGGATCTCCGCCGCTTCCGCGCGCCTGCTGGATCCGCAATGCCGCGCGGTCAAAGTTTTACCGGTCGACCTGCGCGTGTTCCCGGCGCTTCGCGTGGAACTCCGCTTCTTCCCGCTTCTGCGTGAATCCAGACTGGAAACGCCCGTTACGGAGCTGGCCTTCGCTCCGCTTCTGGTCCCGGTCGCGGCGTGCGTGGACGAGCTTTGCATCGCGGCGGACGACGCCTGCGGACGGCATGGCGGCGAATCCGTCACGCCGCTGAAACTCCTGCTGCATTTCGCCGACGCCGAGGTGTTCGCGTCCGAGGCGATGGGGTGTTCCGGCAGGAAAGCCTCCGCCGGAATCCTGAACGGCCTTGCGTCGTTCTTCACCGGCATGATTACGCGCCGTCCGGAAAAGATTACCTGCGCCTGATTTGTGTCACGCACGCGTGTCTGTTTCAAGCCCTGCAGAAAAACGCCGCAACGGTCATCCGGAGCCGATGAGGGTGTTTACTGGTCATCCGGCTCAAGAAGGTATACCGGCATGTCCATCCCGTCGGGGAGATCGGTCGGGATACCGAGATCGCGCAGACGCCTGTCATACGCCATGGAATCGATTTCGGCGAACATCTGCTGGAGGTTGCTGTCCTTGTCGATGCAATCCTTGCAGAGGCGGTCGCCCGTCCACGGGATGCGGAAGAGTTTGCCCGTGGCGGGCCTGACTCCGCATCTGTCACACTGTTTTCTTGTACGATTGTCTGCCATGGGTACGTCGGTTGTTTGAAAAAACTATCCATATTTACCGGATGACCGCCTTGAGCTGTTCCAGCGTGACTGGCTTCAGGAGGATGCCGGTAAAACCGGATGCTTTGAACGTCTTCTGCGTTTCGACGTCGGCTGTCACGGCGTAGACCGGCAGGTCCTTCCACCGTTCCCGGCTTCGGATTTCGCGGATCAGTCCTTCGCCGTCCATGACGGGCATCCACATGTCGGTCAGGACGAGGTCGATCCCGTCGTCCTGTTTCAGGATATCCAGGGCCTCCGCTCCGTTTTCCGCCGTGACGATGTCCGTGATGCCCAGACGGTGCAGCATTGCCTTGATCACGCTCATGTTCAGCGGCACATCGTCCACGATCAGAATGCGCGGGTCGCTTGCCGAGAGTTTCAGCGCTTCCGTATTTTGCGCGGCGGATGCGTCCTGCGATTCGGCATCAGTCTTGTCCTTTGAGGAGAACGACACGCGCGGGAGCACTACGGTGAAGGTCGAGCCTTCGCCAAGAGTGGATTGCAGGGTTAGTTTGCCACCCATGCGTTCCGCCAGCTGACAGCAGATCGACAGGCCAAGCCCGGTCCCTTTTGAGGCCTTGGCCGTTTTTGCCTGCACAAACGGTTTCAGGACGTTTTCCTGGTCTTCTGGGGCGATCCCGCATCCCGTATCGGCGACGGCGATAGTCAGACAGCCCGTTTTCGTGGCGCCGTCCGTGTTTTCCCTGAAAGTGATGTTCAGGGCGACCTTGCCGTGATCCGTGAACTTGACGGCGTTTCCGATGAGGTTGTAGAGAATCTGGCGGATCCGGTGCGGATCGAGGTACAGGAGCGGCATCGGTTCGACGTTTTCCTCCAGCGCCACATCCTTGCCGGAAACGGCGAACTCGAACGACGTCATCACGTCATAAGCCAGGCGGTTCAGGTCGGTCCGTTCCAGCGTCAGCACGACTTTGCCCGCGCCGAGCTTGGAAAGATCAAGCACGTCGTTGACCAGGTCGAGCAGGGTGCGCCCGCTCGTCGTGATGGCGTCCAGCGCATGTTTTTTCTCCGCCTGGTCGGAGATGCCGTGATTCAGAAGCTCCGAGAACCCGATGATGGCGTTGAGCGGCGTGCGGATGTCGTGGCTGACCATGGAAAAGAACAGGTCTTTCGTGTGTTCCGCCGTAATCGCGCGGTTTCTCTCCTCGCGGATCCGGATCAGGTAATAATTCGTTATCAGAAGCACGAGGATCACGAGCGCGAGCAGATTGATGGACAGGAACATCGCAAAGGGATGCCGACGCAGATAATCGCCGGGACGGATCTCTTCCTCGATCGGCGGGATCCATTTCGCGGCGAGTTTTTCCATGAAGCCGTCGGTACGCATCGCCAGCAGCGCCGCGTTGACTTCCACGTACAAACCCGGATTTCTCTGCTCGATCCCGATGCACATCTGGGCGCTTTCGATCTCCATGCGCCCCCGGATGCGTTTCCCCGCCTGTCCCAGGCTCCGGAGATACGTCTCGCCGGCGGACCGGTGAACGATGAAGCAGTCGCACTGTCTGTCAATGACCGCGCGCACGCATTCCGTTGCCGACGGGTATTCCACGCAGTTCGGTCCCAGCAGATAACGCACCATCGAATCCTGCAGTCCGAATCCTTCGATCAGGGCGATCTTTTTAGAGTAGAGCGTGCTGAACGACATGCCGGGATTCAGCCCGAACGCCACGAATTTCTCCTCGAAAGTCGGGACCGAGATATGGCAGTCTATGACCGCCATGTCCTGCCAGTCGAACCCCAGGATCAGCTCGGCTTCCCCGTCCTGCACGGCCGCGATGGCATCGCTCCATGTCGTCAGCTTCAGGTCGAGGTTGCATTCGATCCTGTTTGCCAGTTCCGCGATCAGCTCGATATTGTAGCCGCGCGGTTCCGGGTCGCCCGGAAGACGGTAGGAAAACGGCATGTAGTCGGCATCGGTGACGACGCGGATCGTTTTCTCAAAGCTGTTTTTCGGGCGGACGGTCACTTCCGGTTCCTTCCATTCCCTTGTTTTCGCATAGTACACCGGCAGAACGACCGACATCGCGCCCATAATGATGACGATGAAGAGGACAATGGACCAGAAAAACAGAGTCCTGGATTGAGACAAATGTTTAATCAGCGCGTTCATTTGTGATCAGTCCAATCGTTTTCGGGTTGCGTTGCCTGATAGAAAAAAAAGTCCCGGAACGAAGCCGCGATGCTTCATTCCGGGGTGATGCGAGGTGAGATGATTTGCGGTCTCTGTTTGAGAAAACAGACCGAGTGAGCGTCAGGCGAAAGCGGTCTGTACTTTTGTGCTGTGCTGTGCTGTGCTGTGCTGTGCTGTGCTGTGCTGTGCTGTGCTGTGCTGTGCTGTGCTGTGCTGTGCTGTGCTGTGCTGTGCTGTGCTGTGCTGTGCTGTGCTGTGCTGTGCAAGGAGACACTAGCAGTGAAATGAAGCCGGAAAAAGAGTCGAATCCGATCTGTCTGTTGTCAAAAATGGAATAGAAATACATCACAAAAAACGGTTGCGGCAGTTGGGAAAGATGTTTGAAAAATAATATAATTCCCAACGTTGAAATATACAAATGTGAATCTTCAAAAAGTACGAAAAAAGAACGCTATTTCTGCCGGGCGGAAGCGTCCGCATGAATCAGAAGAAATGCTTGAGCAGGGGAAATTTGGCGAAGGGGGTTTTCCCAGGCGGATTCGAGCTTGCGTTCGATGGCGTCGAAATCCACGTCGCCGGTCGATTCGAGTGTCTCCCTGGGCTCCGCGCGGAATGTTTTACCTGAGTTTCAGCGTGGCGAGTCCTGCCATCGCGGCGAGGATCGCGAGGATCCAGAATCCCATGACGATCTTGTTGTCGGGGATGCCTTTCATCTCGAAGTGATGATGGATCGGGGCGCGAAGGAAGATGCGTTTGCCGTGCCTGAGCTTGTAGCTCGTGCGCTGAAGCCAGACCGAGAGCGTTTCGATGACGAAAACCAGCCCGATGATCGGGACCAGGAGCTGCTGGGCCAGCATGATGGCGATCATCGCCAGCGCGCCGCCCAGGGCGAGGCTTCCGGTGTCGCCCATGTAGATGGACGCCGGAGCCGTATTGTGCCAGAGGAATCCGAGGCAGGCGCCCGCGATGGCGCAGGCGAAAACGCCGATTTCGCCCGCCTGCGGCACATACGGGATGCCGAGGTACGCGGCAAACTCGAAATGTCCGTTCAGGTACGCCACGACGGCGAACGCGAGCGCCGCGATGAACATGCATCCGGCCGCAAGTCCGTCCTTGCCGTCGGTCAGGTTGACGCCGTTGCTGGCCCCCGCCACCACGAGATAATTGAATCCGAGCATGAAGAGCAGGCATCCCGGCATGCACCAGAGCGGCAGATGGAACAGCGGATGATACCGGAACGGCACGATGACCGAGATGGATTCCAGTTCGGGATAGAACTGGAACGGCTGGCGGGAGAAGGGGAAAAAGACCTGCATCGTGACCGCCCCGTGCGTCTTGTAGAGCAGATACAGCGCGATCACCGTTACGATGGCCTGCACGATCATCTTGGTGCGTTCCCGGACGCCGTCGCGTTCCGAGCGCAGGTATTTTGTCTTGATGATGTCGTCGACCATTCCCAGAATTCCGAGGGCGACGGTCGAGAGGACGAAGATGATGAGCGCCCGTTCCGTGATCTTGCTCCAGAGCATGGTGGCGATCACGATGGCGGAAATCATGAAGATTCCGCCCATCAGCGGCGTTTTGGGTTTTTCCGGCTGGTCGTCCATACGGGGCGACATCTGCACGCAGTGCACCCGGAAATACGGGAGAAAGACCGGGATCGAGAGCAGGACGATCAGAAAGGCGGTGATGAAAGCGCCTCCCGCCCGGAACGTGATATAGTTGAAGAGACGGAGCGGACCCCAGTCGGTTGACAGCGAGCTTAAATAATAATACATTTCCTGCTTTCCTTGTGTTTACCGGGCGGATTCGAGCTTGCGTTCGATGACGTCGAAGTCCACGTCGCCGTCGAGGCTCAGGGCCTTTTCCCAGTATTCGCGGGCGGCGGCCTTGTCGCCGAGCGCGTTGAAGATGTCGCCGGCGTGGTCCGTGATGGTGGCGTCGACGTCGTCGCCGAGGAGTTCGATGGCGCGCAGGATCTCCTTTTTCGCCTCTTCGCAGCGTTTCAGTTTGAAGAGGATCCACGCGTAGCTGTCGGCGATCGCGCCGTTCTCCGGGTCGAGCTCGACGGCCTTCAGAAGGTACCGGAGGGCATCGTTGAGCTTGTAGTCGTGGTCGGCGAAGATGTAGCCGAGTGAGTTGTAGATTTCGGCCTCCGGGACGTCTTCGGACGGCGGCGCGGGGGGACGGCTGGTGAGGAGCGGCGCGAGCATCTGTTCGACGTACTGCATGTTGTTCGCCTTGTCGGCGATGTTCGCGCTGATGAGGCGGAACCGGCGGCCTTCGAGCAGGGCGGGGGTGATGCGCGCGGCGTTGCGGATGCGTTCGAGCGCCTTGTCGTAGTTGCGGAGGCGCATGTAGCAGTCGGTTTCGACGAGGAGGCGTTCCGTGTCGAGCGGGGCCTTCTGGAGGAGTTCGAGCGCCTTTTTGTAGTTGCCCTTGTTGAATTCGAGCTGGCCGAGCTTCGTGTTGACGAGGTCCGGCGACTCCAGGAACGTGCCGAGGATGCGGTAGGTGCGCTCGGCGTCGTCGTAGAGCTTCGCCTCGGTCTGAAGTTCGGCGCAGACGGCGAACATGCTCGGGGTAGGAGATTTCACGACGGCGAAAATGCGGTCCCAGGCGCGTGCGCCGAGGAGCGGATCGCCCTCTTCGTCGGCGAGGACCGCGACCGTGAACAGCGCTTCGGTGTCGCCGGGTGCTTCCGCCAGGCGCGCGAGCGCGGCGGCCATGACCTGCGACTTGTAGCCGAGGTCGCAGAGGACGCGGAACGGCTGGGGGAAAACGGGGTCTTCGACCTCTTTCTTGCGGTCAAGCAGGCAGGTCAGCGAGGTCCGGGCGAGACGGTACATCTCGTCGCGGAGCGCCCACGCGGTCCGGTTGAACGGGACGAGCACGGAGGTCGCGAGCGGGGATTTCGCGTCGGAGACGTCCATGTCTCCGGCGCAGGACATGATCAGCGCGGACTGTACCGGAGGGGAGGCGTCGAAGACGCGCATGGAGGCGAGTTCGGCGCGGAGGGCGCGGAGCTTGTCCTGATATTGCTGAACCTCGTCGGCGAGCGCGGGATCCTCGCGGCGCTTCTTGTCGAGCGCCTTGTCCGAGTAGACGAGGACGAGCTTGGACGCGATGTTTTCATTGTACTCGAGGCGGCGTTCGGAATGCGGTTCCGGATCCTTGCGGACGACCTCGAAGGCGCGCTCGAAATACCTGACGGCGTCGTCGATGCGTTTTTCCTGCACGAGGATTTCGCCGCAGGTGAGGCTGAGCTCGCGCGAATCGGGATTGTCGTCGGCGAGTTTCAGCAGGCGCGGCAGGACTTTGTCGTGGAACGCTGGCTGGACGACGGCCTGGACGAGCGGGGAGAAGAACGCCTCGTTGTCGGGGTGTTTCGCCGCCATCTCGAAGAACTTGTCGATGTCCGCGTCCGTGAACTGGTTCAGGAGGAGGGAATTGTCGAAGATCCTCGCAAGATCGGCCAGCGTGTCGGCTTCTTCCTGCGCCGCGTGCGAGGGCAGCAGCTCATCGAAGAAGAGAGTGGTGTTCGGCAGCCAGTCGGATTCCATGTCGCCCTGCGCGAAAAGCGCGGGCGCGGCGGCAAATGTCAGCGCCGCCGTGAGGATGCGGAGTCTGGATGTATGGAAAGGATTCATGCCGAAAACCTTTTGCTAAGGCGAAACTGGATATTTGAAAATAAGAAACGCGCCGGAAGTGCCGGAGGGGCACCGCGGGGCGCGTTCCATTCGTCCCGGACGTCCGCCGGGGAAACAAGCGGGTTGGCCGCTTATTTGTTTTTATGCCGCATGGCCTTCAGCAGTTTTTTGCGTTTGTGCTGAGCGATTTTGCGGCGGCGTTTTTTTCTCAGATTGCCCATGGTTGAAGATTCCTGGTTAAAAGTATGCTGGTGTGAAAAAAATATTGCTTAAAATATAGCACCAAATCCGGAAATGACAAGCGGAAAACGCTTTTTTCGCCAAAAAAAACACGTTTTTGACGCAAAACGACGGTCCGGCGGCGTCAGAATCCTCCGCGGGAAATGGCCCACATGTACATCTTGGTATCCACGCCGCAGCCCTCGGCCTCCGCCTTGCGGATGAAGTCCGCGAGTTCGTCCTGCCCGACGAGGAATGTTTCGATGTACTCGGATTCGTCGAAGTGTGTGGCGAGATCCTTCTGCGCATCCAGGTCGACGGTCATCCGCACGAGATGCACGAACTCGGAGGAGAGTCCGGGCGAGGTGAAGACCCGCGGCGAACAATAGTCGACCGTGCCGACGTAGCCGGTCTCCTCCTTCAGTTCGCGGATTGCCGTTTCCACCGGGTCTTCGCCGGGGTTGATGAGCCCGGCGGGGAACTCGTAGACGAGACGTCCGGTGGGGGGCCGGAACTGCCGGATGACGATGAGCTTGTCGCCGGGTTTCGTGACGGGGATCATCATGACTGCGCCCTGGGAACGGACGCGGGAGGCGCATTCCCAGGTGCGCGTTTTGCCGTCGTGCCCGAGATATGTGACTTTCTGGAGGGAGATCCAGCCGCCGGAAGCGATGGTTTCGCGATTGAGTATCTTCATTTCCATGGCGCGTCAGCCTTCCTGTCCGGGCGTCGCAACGGGCGCGATTGCGCCGAACTTGCAGACGGATTCGCAGAGGCGGCAGCCGGAACACAGCTGCGGGTCGATGGAGGGCTTGCCGTTCGCCGTGACCACGATGGCCGGGCAGCCGCATTTGAGGCACGCCTTGCAGTTTTTGCATTTGGCGGCATCGATGGCGCGGACGGGGCCGAGACGGCGGCGTATCTGGAGCGGGCAGGGGGCCTTCGAGATGATGAGGGACGGCTCGTCCGCGGCGATCTCCTCCGCGAGAACCTTGTGCAGGCGTTCCTGATCGAACGGATCGCAGACCGTGACGCGTTTCATGCCGCAGGCGCGTGCGATGGCTTCGATGGATGCGGCGGGCGCGGGCGCGCCGGAGATGGTGCGTCCGGTGCCGGGGTGGTCCTGATGCCCGGTCATGGCGGTGCTGGAGTTGTCGACGACGATGAGCGTGGATGTGCCCATGTTGTAGACGACGTCGAGCAGGCCGGTGATGCCGGAGTGGAAGAACGTGGAGTCGCCGAGCACGCCGACGACTTTCTTCTTTTCGCCGGCCTTGTCGAGACCGTGCGCGAGCGTGAAACCGCCGCCCATGCAGATCAGCACGTCGGTGCGTTCCAGCGGCGGGAAGACCGCGAGGCTGTAGCAGCCGATGTCGCCCGTCACGATCACGTCGAACCTGGTCAGCGCGTAGAAGAGCGCGCGGTGGGGACAGCCGGGGCAGAAAACGGGAGGCCGCATCGGGAGGCCGTCGGCCTGCGGGAAGGGTTTCGGAAGTTCATTGTTTGTGCCGCGGAGTTTTTCGCGGATTTCGAAGATGCGGTCCGGCGTGAGCTCGCCGCAGCGCGGCACGACGTCGGACTTGCCGGAACACGCGATGCCGAGCGAACGGACGTGTTCCTCAAGGATCGGATCGCCCTCCTCGATGACAACGATGCGTTTGACGGAGGCGGCGAACTCGCGGATCATGGAGTCGGGGAAGGGCCAGGGCCAGCCGAGCTTCAGGACGGGGGCTTCCGGCATGAGCTCGCGGCAGTACAGCGCGGTGATGCCGCACGTGATGATGCCGAGGTCGTTGCCCGTGCCGGGGATCACATGGTTCAGCGAGGCGTGCGACGAAGCGTCGACGGCCTGCGCGTCCATGCGTTCCTCGACCTTCACACGGAGCTTGCGGCCCCAGAGCGGGAGCGGCACGAACCGGGACGGTTCCTTTTTGAACTCGGTCACGTTGCGCGGTCGCGCCTCGCCGCATTCGACCAGCGCGCGGGAATGCCCGACGCAGGTGGTGGTGCGGAGGATGACCGGGCAGCCGTACTTTTCGGAGAGCTCGAACGCCTCCAGCATGAATGCGCGGGCGTCGACGGCGTCGGCGGGGTCGAGAATGGGAACTTTCGCCAAACGGGCGTAGTGGCGCGTGTCCTGCTCCGTCTGGGAGGAATGCTGGCCGGGGTCGTCCGCCACGACGACTACGAGTCCGCCGCGGACGCCGACGTAGGAGAGCGTCATCAGCGGATCGGCGGCGACGTTCAGGCCGACGAGCTTCATGGTGACGATGCAGCGGGCCCCGGCGATGGATGCTCCGGCGGCCGCCTCGAGGGCGACTTTCTCGTTCGGGCTCCACTCGCAGTAGACGCCGTCGTATTTGACGAGGTTTTCGAGGATTTCGGTGGACGGGGTGCCGGGGTAGCCGAACGCCGCCGTCACGCCGCCTTCCCACGCGCCGCGGGCGATGGCCTCGTTTCCGGTGAGGAGCAGACGCATGGGGGATTACCTCCGGGCCGCGGCCATGGCGCGCTTGAAGGACGGAAGCGAATCGGTGATGGTGCGTTCCGGCACGCAGAAGGCGAGACGGATGAAGCCCGCCATGCCGAATCCGACGCCGGGGACGGCGAGGATGCGTTCGCCCTGGAGGATGCGCACGAACTCGACGTCGTCCGCAATCGGCGTCTTCGGGAAGAAATAGAACGCTCCGGGCGGCAGATAGAACTCGAATCCGGCCTCGCGCAGGACGTCCGTCATCATGTCGCGACGGCGTCCGTAGAGGACGGGATCGACCTCGCAGTCGATGCAGCGGTTCAGGACGCGCTGGCCGATCGCGGGGGCGTTCACGAATCCGAGGATGCGGTTCGTCATGGTGACGGCCGCGATGAACTCCTTCACGCCGTGGAAGTTCGGGGCGGCGGCCACGTAGCCGACGCGTTCGCCCGCGAGCGAGAGGTTCTTGGAGAAGGAGCCGACCACGATGGAATCGTCGTAGAGCGAGAAGAGCGACGGTATCTCCGTGTGCTCGAAGTTGAGGAAACGGTACGGTTCGTCGGAGATCAGCAGGATCGGACGGCCGTTCTTTTCGGACTGTTCGCGGAGCAGGTCGGCGAGCGCGGCGAGCTCCTGACGGTTGTAGATGCGGCCGGTCGGGTTGTTCGGGGAGTTGATGATGACGGCGCGCGTCTTCTCGCTCAGCGCGGCGCGGAAACCCTCGATGTCGAGCGAGAAATCCTCCGGGTGCGACGGGACGGGGCGGAGCTTGCCGCCGAAGTTCGAGACGTAGAAGCCGTATTCGACGAAGTACGGGGCCGGGCAGAGGACTTCGCAGCCGGGTTCCAGCGTGGCGCGGAACACGGCGTTCAGGCCGCCCGCCGCGCCGCAGGTCACGACGACGTGCGAGGCGTCGATCCCGGCGGACTGTTCCTGCGAAACCTTGCGCGCGAGCGCGGCGCGGGTGTCCGGGAATCCGGCGTTCGGCATATAGCCGATGGAGTAGGGCTGGTCGGCGGTCTGCGCGAAGTCGAGGAGCGCGGCCTTCACTTCGGGCGGCGGAGGCATGTCGGGGTTGCCGAGGCTGAAATCGTAGACCTGGTCGTCGCCGTATTTCTTCTTGAGTTCGATTCCCGCCTCGAACATCCTGCGGATCCAGGAGGAATGTTCCATGTAGCCGCGGATTTCGGGTGAAACGACGCTGTTCATCATTTGCCTCCTTCGTTCCTGTTCTCTTCGCCGACGGTCTCATGGAAGATGCGCTTGGCCTTGCCTTCGGTGCGCGGGAGTTCGCCGGGCTTGTAGATGTCGCCTTCGGGGGAGAACCCGAGGTCTTCCTTGAGCTGTTTTTCGACCATGTATCCGGTCACGCCGGGCTCGGCCTCGACGTTCACGCGCAGGCTCTTGATGCCGTGGTCGTCGCGGATGATGATCTGGTAGTTCGGGAGCACGCCCGGGATCTTCAGCAGAGACTGTTCCACCTGGTTCGGGAAGAAGTTCACGCCGGAGATGATGAGCATGTCGTCGAGGCGTCCGCTGATCGTGTCGAGGCGCAGGTGGGTGCGTCCGCAGACGCATTTTTCGCGGGTCAGGATGCGGCCGCGGTCGCCGGTGCGGAAGCGGATCACGGGGAGCGCCTCGCGGGTGAGGGACGTGATCGTGATTTCGCCGAACTCTCCGTCCGGGACGGGTTCGCCGGTGTCGTGGTCGACGACTTCGACGATGTACTGGTCTTCCCACATGTGGATGCCTTCGTGGGCGGGGCAGTCCATGCCGCTGCCGATGCCGCCGGTCTCGGTCATGCCGTAGATGTCGAACGCGTCGATGCCGAGTCCGTCGCGGATGCGCTTCTTCATGCCGGGGGAGAAGGATTCCGCGCCGAAGATGCCGATCTTGAGGTCGGGCAGGGACTGGTTGGTCTCGGCGAGGATCTCCATGATGCGGATGGAATAGGACACGACGGCGACCATCACGCGGGTCTGGAAGTCGCGCGCGAGCTTGATCTGTCGGACGGTGTTGCCCGCGCCGGTCGGGACCACGAAGAGCCCGGCCTCGCGTGCGCCGTGGTAGCAGCCGAAACCGCCGTTGAAGAGGCCGAATCCGGGCGTGATCTGGCAGGTGTCGCCGGGATTCGCGCCCGCCATGACGTAGCAGCGGCCCATGCAGGTCGCCCACTGCTTGAGGTCGGCGAGCGTGTAGGGCATCACGACCGGAGTGCCGGTGGAGCCGCTGGACATGTGCATCTCGGCGAGCTTGTTGCGCGGGACGCAGGACATTCCGAGCGGGTACTGTTCGCGGAAATCCTTCTTGGAGCAGAAGGGGAGTTTGTGCAGGTCGGCGAGGCCGCGGAAATTCGCGGGATCGACGCCGGCGGCTTTGTAACGTGCCGCGGACCAGGGGGAGTTCTTCGCCGTGTGGGCGATGATTTCCTTCAGACGTTTGTTCTGGAGTTCGGTGATCTGGGCGCGGGAGAGCGTCTCGGCCTCTTCGTTCAAATATCGGAACATAGCATTCTTCCTTTCTGGAATGCGGTTAGATTTGCTTCTTCAAACCCTTTTTTGACGCGGGCGAGCAGCCCCGTGCGCCAGTGGTCTTCGGAGATTTCGGGGAGACCTTTGGAAAGCGCGCCGGTGAGGATGGTGTTCGCGAGGCGGGCGTTGCCCAGCTCCAGCGCGAGCGCGGCGCAGTCCAGGTAGACGAGGCGCGGGAAGACTTCATGGAGGCGTTCCTCCACGTCGGCGGGGTAGGCGCAGGCGCCGTTGGTCACGGTCACCGGGATCACGCTTGATTTCGCGACGACGGCGAGACCGCCGGACTTCAGCCAGTGGGCGTAGCGGACGGCTTCGATGTGCTCCATGGCGGCGATCACGTCGATGCTGCCGGAGACGGCGAGCGGGGCGAACGAGCCTTCGCCGTAGCGGACCTGGGCGGTCACGCTGCCGCCGCGCTGCGCCATGCCGTGGATCTCGTTGGTCGTGACATTGAATCCGGCGGCTTCGGCGGCGGACGCGATGATGCCCGCCGCGAACAGGATGCCCTGTCCGCCCACGCCGGTCAGCAGGATGCTTTTTATCATAATTACAGGATGGTTCCTTCTATGCAGAATGCGGAAAGAATGTCTCCGCTTTGAGTCAGGATTGTTTCAAAACAAAATCCTAATATAGCATAAACGTTTCCAAAAATCAAGCAATATGCGCGTGTGAATACAAAAAAAGCGGAGACGGCCTGGAAAACCGTCTCCGTGCGGAGATTTGCTGAATTATGCCGCCCGATCAGTATTTTTCGAGGCCGCAGTATTTGGCGAAGGCTTCGGCTTCGTCCTTGGTGAGCATGATGACCGCGCCGTGCTTGGCACCGGTGAAGTTCGTGGTCTTCATGACGCCCTGATTGAAGCGGCCGAGGTTCGTGAACTCGCGGAAATCGGTCGTTTCGCTGAACGCCATTTCGTTCGGAAACGAGTAGTTGTCGAACATCAGGACGTACTTGTCGGTGCCGATTCGGCGCCACACGTTCGGGGCTTCGACCGCGCCGCCGGTCTTCGCGCAGTTCTCGTCGTTCACGTACTTGTAGCCGTAGAGCAGGTGATCGGATTCGGCGTGCTTGATGCCGCTGTCGTAGTCGAAGAGGTGGTACTTGCCGTTCCCGTAGGAGAGGTCGCCGTCGATGTAGGAGTGGTCGCCCAGATCCGGGTCGAACCCGAGGAGTTTCGGCACGGTGACGAGCCGGGTGAAATCCTTGTCCGTGTAGGAATAGTAGAGCTGCTTCACTTCGCCGCCCTTCAGCCCGAGCGTGAAATAGACGAATATCTTGCCCTCCTCCGGGTCGTAGGCGGTTTCAGGGGCCCAGGCCTGGCTGATGTCGCCGAGCTCGGGGAAGGCGGCCGCGACGTCGAAATGGGTGCTGGTCCAGTTGATGAGGTCCTTCGACTTCATGAGGACGAGGCTGCGGTTGTTGCCCCAGCCGTATTTCTGGCCGTCGCGCTGCCACTGGGTGGAGCGCAGCCCCTGTCGCTGGGCGTGGATGTGCAGGTCGGTCGCCGCCATGTAGAATCCGTCCGGTCCGCGGAAGATATGCGGATCGCGGATGCCCTTCTGTTCGGCGAGGTCGATGCCGAGGAGCACAGGCTTGTTCCCGTTCACATCGGTGAACGTGTAGCCGTCGCTGCTGAGCGCGAAGAAGATGTCGTGGTACTGTTCGCGGAACGAAACCATCAGGTATGCGCCGAAATTGTCCTCCGTGACCTCCGGAAGGCTGTCGGAGGAGTCGGAGGAACAGCAGACGCAGGACGTGGCGGATGCGGAGAGGAATATGGCCGCGGCTGCGACGGCGAGCGAGGCGAGGACACGGCGGAGAAGACGACCGGTTGGTTTCATGGGGGGTGGATCCTTTATGGTAAATGGTTCGTTTGAGTTCGGATCGGAGTTTTGGACGGATGAGTCAGAGGCGGAAAAGTCCGTACTGGATGATGCAGCGGAGCGCGGAGACGCCGTCCTTCCAGTTGATCTTCTTGCCTTCCTCGTAGCTTCGGGGAGCGTAGGAGACGGGGACCTGCCAGGCGCGCGGGTGCAGACGGGCGATCTTGAGCGTGAATTCCGGCTCGAAACCGAACCGGTTCTCGTTCAGTCTGATCTTCTGCAGGAGCTCGCGGCGGACCATCTTGTAACAGCATTCCATGTCGGAGAGCGCGAGGTTGGAGAACATGTTGCAGAATCGGGTGAGGAATTCGTTGATCTTCGAGTGCCAGTAGAGCATGACCTGCTGCGCTCCGGTACGCAGGATGGACGTGCGCGCACCGAACACGACGTCGGCCTTGCCGTCGAGGATGGGCTGAAGCACGGATGGAAGTTCCTCCGGGCTGTACTCGAAATCGGCGTCCTGGACCGTTACGACGTCGCCGGTGGCCATGGAGAATCCTGTATGGAGCGCGGCCCCCTTGCCGCCGTTGACGTCATGGCGTTTGAGCTTGAATCCGCGCGCTTCCCACGCCTGAAGGCGTTCCCAGGTTTTGTCCGTGGAGTGGTCGTCGACTGCGATGTATTCCAGTTCGACGCCATCCTGAAAGCGGACGGCGCAGACCCGTTCGAGGATCGCGTCGATATATCGTTCCTCGTTGTAGACGGGGATCACGATCGAAAGTTTGATGTTGTCCGGCATTGTGTTTCCAAAGATATAGTCCGTCCGCCTGCGTGTTTCGCGGGCGGCGCGGGATGTCGTTTTCTGTTTTTTCAATAAATAAGATATGCCGGAATTGCGTTTTTTCAAGTCCGGGAGACTTTTTTTTGAAAATCCGCTTGCATTTCTCCTGTTTCAGAGTTAAATTTTTAGATGAATTTTCTTCCATGACAAGTAATCCGATTATTCGAAAGGATTCCCGACATGAAATATCTTTTTCTTTCCGTCATCCTGCTTGGCTTCTTTTGCTCCTGCGCTCATGATCCGGAGCCGCAGCCGTTGTATACGAGCCGGTTCTATACGGAAAAGGACGCGTATGTCCCGAACGGCTGGCGCTGCCGCGAGGATGGTTTCTTTGCGAGACCGAATTCGTTTGAAGTGAAGCCGTATCAGGGGCTGGATGAGAGCAGCGACAAGTATGACGAACGCGCCAATCTTTTCACGGTCAATACGCTCGAAAAGCCCGCCCTGTATTTCTACAGCGGCTTTTATGAGGTGGAGGACGATTCCATCATCGACGTTGTGGCGGACGCGGCCGGAAAAGGCTCGTTCTCGCTCGGAGTGGAGTTCTTCGATGCCGACCGGTTTTTTATCGGAGAACGTCATCAGGGATTCAATCTCCTGCCTGCCAGCGGCGACAAGCCGTTCAAGAACTACCGTTACCGCATGTATTTCCTGGCCAACGAGAACGGAAAGGCTCGGTACGTCCGCCTCATGTTCATCACCGATCCGTTCTCCTCGCTGACGCTTCGTGATATTTCGCTTGACATCAATGCCTACGAGATCAACAAGATGGACAGCACGTACATCAAGTTCAAGGAACAGGAAGCGAAGCAGAACCGGAAGAAATGAAACGGTGTTCTGTTTGAAAGTGATTTCGGCGGAGTCTTCGGACTCCGCCGTTTTTGTGTCTTCGGACGAATCCCCGAGTCTGTCAGAGTATCGCTTTCGCGAGGGATTCCGCACAGCGGGCGAGTTCGGATTGCGTATGGGAAGACATGACGGTCAGACGCAGACGCGCCGATCCCTCCGGCACGCTCGGATACCGGATCGCCGAGACGAAAATGTCATCGTCGCGCATGGAATCCGCCGCGGCGAGCGCACGTGCGCTGTTCCCGACGATGATCGGAATGATTGCTGATCCTGTCTGCGCCGGGATGCCGAGCCTGTGAAGCTGTTCCAGAAAGAACGCGACGTTGCTCTGAAGCCGTGCGACGCGTTCGGGTTCCGTCCGGATGATCCTGAGCGCGGCGAGAGCTGCTGCGGCCGATGCCGGGGCGGGGGCGGTCGAAAAGATGTACGAACGCGCTTTGTTCCGTAAATAGTCGGTCATTTCGCGGGATGTGCAGACGAACCCGCCTTCGGAACCGATCGCCTTGCTGAGCGTGCCCATGAGGATATCCGGGCGCAGATTGAGCCCCGGGAACAGGGAAAGTACGCCATGTCCTCCGGGACCGACGATACCTGTGGCGTGCGCTTCATCGATCATGGAGAAAAGCTGGTATCGGCGGGCTATGCCGAGGAATTCAGGGAGATTTACGATATCCCCGTCCATGCTGAACACCGCGTCGGAGACGACGAGCCCGGAGCAGGGCGTATTGGAAGCGATCTTCCGTTCCAGGTCGTGCATATCGTTGTGCCGGTAGACGACGATTCGCGCGCCGCTGAGGCGGCAGCCGTCGATGATACTGGCGTGGTTCAATTCGTCGCTGAAGATCACATCGGAGCGGGAACACAGCGCCGGGATCACGCCGGAGTTCGCGGCGAACCCCGTGGCGAACGTGAGCGCGTCTTCCGTGCTTTTGAATTCGGCGAGGGCGCGCTCGAGTTCCTTGTGAATCGTCTGCGTACCGGTCGTGAGGCGTGAGCCGCCCGTTCCGGTCCCGAACTGCTTTACTGCGTCGAGCGCAGCCTCCTTCACGCGCGGATCGTTCGCGAGGTCGAGATAATCGTTGGACGCGAACATCAGCGTGTCGCGTCCGTGAAGGGTCACGTGAGCGGAAGCGGGTGATTCAAAGACCTCTTCCGTTCTGTGGAGTTTGCGTTCGTGAAGCGACTGAAGCGCGATGCGGATGCGTTTCTGCGGATTAGAAATCTGGACCGGCGTGTCTATCCTTCCCCCGTCCTGCGGCTTCGGCGGGATACCGTGCACGAGGACGGGCTGTTGTTCCAGAAATTCGATCGTGCGGACGGTGTCTTCACGCTTGCCCCGATACAGGAAAATGCGTCCGCCGAACGGTGAACCGGCTTTTTTCAATGGTGCGATCCGTACATAGCCGAGCGTTTTCGACGCGATGTAACCGGTCACATAGTCGGGATCGTCGGAAATGCAGAGTTCGGCAACGAGTCCCGGCGCGTTTGCGACTTTTGCCGCCAGTACCATCGCTTCGGCGTAATGATTTTTGCATGGCGAACAATGTGTGCCCGAATCGGATTCCGCCGCATCCATCATCGTCGCGCGAACACCGCGTTCCAGGTCGGGTTCGAGGTGTTCGAGTGTGTCTGCGTCCAGCAGGACCGCCCCGCGCATGCCGTGCGTTTTCCGCAGGAGTCCGACGATCTCCGGCGAGCGGGCAACGCCGAGCGATTCGAGCATGCCGCGCATTAATTCCAGTCCGGATTCCGGCGAGTCGGCGGTAAGCGATCGCACGGGCAGGGCGTCCAGGTGAAGAATGGAATCCGCACTGAGGCGTTCGAGCTTGAGGTTGACGAAATCCGGCTCGCCGTTGGCGTGGTGCATGGCGCGTTCGAGCAGCGAATGCAGATGCGCCGGGACACCGGATTCCGGGAGTATCTTTTCCGCGCCGGAGATATGCCGTCCGCCGCATGAAGCGCGCATTTTGAGGGAGAAAAGGTCAGACGGCATTTGCAAGGCACCTCATGGCGGACGCGATACGGTCCAGCGCGGTGTTGTCCGTGACGAACGGCGGCATGGTGTAGACGAAGCGGTCGTACGGACGCAGCCAGACGCCTGTTTCCAGCACGATCCGCTGTGTTGTTTTGGGGGAGGGGATTCGGTCGACCTCCAGCACGCCGACAGCCCCGAGGACGCGGACGTCCCGGACGTTCGGACAGTCGCGGCAGGGGGCGAGGGCCGCTTTCAGATGCCTTTCGATTCGGGCGACTTCGGATTCCCAGTCGTAAGAATCAAGCACGTCGAGCGAAGCGCACGCGGCGGCGCAGGCGAGCGGATTCGCCATGAAGGTCGGACCGTGAAGAAATGTTTGAATCGGGGCGGCGACCCGGTCGGACGCGGCTGCGATAGCGAGCGAGACCGTCCCGGCGGTCAGAGCTTTGCCGATGGTCATGATATCGGGCGTGACGCCCGCGTATTCCGAGGCGAACAGCCTGCCCGTGCGCCCGAATCCCGTGGCGATCTCGTCGAAGATCAGCAGAATGCCGCGTGCCGTGCATGCCGCGCGGAGTTTGCGGAGATATTCCGGATGATAGAACCACATCGCGTTCGCGCCCTGAAAAATGGGTTCGACGATGACTGCGGCGAGTTCGTCTTCATGCTCGTCCAGCATCGTTTCCATTGAGGCGAAATCCGCGTCGTCCCAGTCGCCGCCGAACCGGCACGAGGGGCGTTCGGCGAAGAATTGTTGAGGGAGAATCCCGTGGAAGATGCGGTGCATGCCGCCGGGGTCGCTGACCGCCATCGCGCCCACGGTGTCGCCATGGTAGCCGCCCTTCAGCGCGGCGATCCGGGAACGTTCCGGGTATCCGGTCGCGGCCTGATACTGGATCGCCATTTTCAGGGCGCATTCGACCGCGATGGAACCTGAATCAGCGTAGAAGTAATGATTGAGACCGCGCGGCATGAGCGCGTTGAGGCGTTCGGCGAGCTCCATGGCGGGACGATGCGTGAAGCCTGCGAACATCACATGCGGAAGATCCTGTGCCTGACGCCGGATCGCCTCCACGACTTCGGGACGGCTGTGTCCGTGCGCCGCGCACCACCACGAGGAAATACTGTCGATGAGACGTGTCCCGTCGTCGAGTGTGATATACGCGCCGTCCGAGGCGGACGCGCCCAGCACGGGCGGCGGCGCGACGGCGGATGCGTACGGATGCCAGAGATTTGCACGGTCAACGGTGTAATCCATGCAGCGCCTCCCGGAAAATGGGGAAGAAGTCCGGCTGAGCGGCATCGTCGGACGCGGCGGCGTCCCTTTTGCCAAGGCGGACGAGCTCGGGCGGATATCCGGACTGACGCATGGCGGATGCGATCATGCGAGGCGTATCTTCATCGATGACCGGATCGGCTTCGGCGCAGTAATTGTAAACGACTCCGGCGAGGTCCATGTCACGATGCTTCAGCGCCTCAATCGAGAGGAGTGCGTGGTTCAGAGCGCCGAGCTTGCCGGAACACACCAGAATGACCGGCCAGAGCTCTGCGGCGGCAAAGTCGATTGTCAGGTATGTTTCCGTGAGCGGTACGGCAAGTCCGCCCGCGCCTTCGACCAGCGTGACGTCGTACTTTGCGGAAACCTGCCGGACGCAGTCGGAGATGCGGTCCGTGTCGACGGCGCGGTGTTCGAGCTTGGCCGCCAGATGCGGCGAGGCGGGAAATTCGAAAATCTGCGGCGCGGTCAGCCCGGCGGCATCTTCCGGGAGCGGCGGGATGCCCATGATCGTACGGTGCATGTCGAGGTCCTCGGAGAAGCCGCGGCATCCGGTCTGGACCAGCTTGACCGTGGCGACTGAGAGGTGTTTGCCGAGCAGCCAGCGCGCCATGACCCCGGTCACGATGGTCTTGCCGACGCCGGTATCAATGCCGGAAACGAAGTAGATATAGTGTGACATGTCACTCTTCTCCGCCGAAGCCGCCGAGCGAGGCGGCGAACGCCCGGTCCTGTGTGATCTCGCGTCCGCGCGTGGTCAGATAGCCGCCCGTCATGAGGCTGTTCAGCCCGGAGAGCATCAGAAGCCCCTGGAAATCCTTCATGACCGTTTCGCGTCCGGCGCAGAATTTGAGTTCCTTCGTCGGGTTGACGAGGCGGAAGATCGCGAACGTCTTCGCCGCGTCGGCGGGCGTCACGGGCGCATTGTGTTCGAGCGGAGTGCCGGGAATCGGCAGGAGGATGTTCAGCGGCGTGCCCTCCACGTCCAGCTCACGGACCGCGAACGCCATGTCCACGCGGTCGGCCCAGGTCTCGCCAAGCCCGAGGATGCCGCCCGTGCAGTTCGTGATGCCGTACTTCTTCATCAGGCGGATCGTGTCGAGTTTCTGTTCGATCGTGTGCGTGGTGGCGATGAGGTCGGCATAACGCGCCGGACTGGTCTGCAGGTTCATGTTGTAGCGCCATACATGGTGTTCCGCGAGGAGCTTCACGCATTCCTCGGAGAGGATGCCGAGCGAGACGCAGAGGCGCATGTCCGGGTAGTTCGCGTGCAGAAGGTCGAGCGTGTCGAGGATGATCTGGAAATCCCGGTCCGGCTTGTCCCAGCCGCGTCCGCTGGTCACGTAGCCGAACGTGCGGACGCCTTCGGCATAGACTTTTCCGGCGGCTTCCAGCACGGCTTCCGGCGCGAGGATCGGATAGGTGTCGATGCCGGTGTGATGCGCGGCGCTCTGGGCGCAGAACCGGCAGTTTTCGCGGCATTTGCCGGACTTCGCGTTGATGATGGAACAACTGTGGACGGCGGGCGCGAATTTCAGCCGGACTTTGTTCGCGAGGGAGACGAGGTCGAGCAGGTCGGCGCCGCGGATCGTTTCGGCGATGGCGAGCGCGTCGGCGCGGGAAATTGGCTGTCCGTCCAGGACGGAATACGCCTTGCGGATGAGCGGGTGGATGAGGCTGTCGGGATTCATGTGCGGCTCCTGAGATAGGGTAGGGGAATGTTGACAGGAAAGATATAATATAGCCCGCGCGGACCAAAACTGAAAATAATTAGTCGGCATGGATTGATAAAGAAAAGTTATCGGTGTATAGTATATGCGGCAAGTGATTTCATAAAACTCTATTTTGAGGTGAAACATGATCGAACGAAGCCTGAAACTTTTCCGCACGGCCGCCGCCGTGTGCAATTTCACGGAAGTAGCCGCGATGAGCGGGATGACCCAGCCGAACGTCACGAAGCAGATCGCGAATCTGGAACGGCGTCTCGGCGTGCAGCTTTTCCAGCGCACGGGACGCAGCGTGCGGCTGACGCCCGCGGGCGAGGTCCTGCGCGACGAATGCGAACACCTGTTCGACGTGGAGGCGGACATCCTGCGGAAACTGCGGAGCGCGAACGAACGGAGCCGGTCGTATTTCGTCGGCGGGACGGCGACCGCCGGGAGTTTCCTGCTGATCGGCATGAACGCCGTGTACCAGAAGGCGCATCCGAACCGCGCGCTTCACTTGAAAATCGAACGTCCGGAGGAGCTTCGCCGGATGCTCGCGGCGGGCGAACTCGCGCTGGCGCTGACCGACGCGCCGTACGACCGCGCCTATTTCCTGTCCGAGCCGTACTGCATGGACCGCCTGACCCCGGTTTTCGCGCCGGGCTACCTCAAACGCAGGACGTTTTCGCTGGGCGACTACATCCGCGGAGGCGGGACGTTCGTCCTCGACGAATCGGGTTCGGGCGGACGCGCGGAGCTGGAACGTTTCGTGCGTGAACACGGCCTGCCGGAACTCGACCCGGCGAAGATCACGGAGGTGTGTTCGCTCGACGCCGTGAAGATCCTCGTGCAGGCGGGCGGCGGCATCTCGGTGCTGTCGGAACTCGCCGTGGAAAACGAAGTCAAGGCGGGAGTGCTCCGGTCAGGGGTGTTCAGCGAGGGTGAGATTCTGCGACGTGTGGACTTCATCTATACAGCGGACGGCGACCAGCGCTTTATCCACGAGTTCATCAGCTTCAGCCGGAAACATATCGGGCGTTCGCTGATCCGCGTGCCGCGCTGACCGATTTCTCCGGTTTTTCCCCGCACGGGGTTGAAAAAAGGATAAAACGGTGGTATTGTTTACCGAAGAACAGAGAAGGAGAACCCGAACTATGACGATCGACCCCGAAGATTATCTGGAGCCGCGATGCCCGCTGGAGGAACCATGCGGATGCAAACATGAACACGTGCACGGCAGCGGACCCGGCGCGGAATACACGCACGGAAACGGCTGCGAGTGCGGCCACGGTCACGACCACGAGGATGACTGCTGCTGCGACCACGACCACGGCGCGACGCCGCACCGGAATCCGCAACGGCGCATCCCGATGCAGGAAGTCATTCAGGAATGCGACCGGCTGTTCAATTCGGAAAAGATGGCCGAGCTCGGCGAACACCTCCGCAAGTGGCGCGAGGAGGCGCGGCGCATCGGCGACCGCGAGGCCGAACTCGGCATCCTGAGCGAGCTCATGGGGCATTACCGGATGCAGGGCGACCGCGAACGCGGCCTGATGGCAGTGCGCGACGGATTCGCGCTGCTGGGTCAGATCGGGATCGCGGGCAGCGTCACCGCCGGGACCATCCTCATCAACGGCGCGACCGCGCTGCAGGCGTTCGGCGACGTCGACGGCGCGCTGAACTACTACAAGGAGGCGTTCCGGTGCTACGGGGCGCACCTCGACCCGAACGACTGGCGGTTCGCCGGACTGCTCAACAACATGGCGGCGGCGTACGCGGCGAAACACGACGTGAAATACGCCGAGGCGTATTACCGCAAGGCGCTGGACGTGCTTAAGGCGTGCGGGAACCTGATGGACGCGGCGGTCACGCACGTGAACCTGGCGCAGATGTACGCGGCGGAGAATCGGGACGACCCGCGGGTCGCGTCCGAAATCGAGCTCGCCGTGGCGTGTTTCGACGACCCGGCGGCGGTGCGCGACGGCTACTACGCCCACACCTGCCGCAAATGCGCCTCGGCGTTCGGTCCGCTCGGATTCCCGGAGGTCGAGGAGGAACTCAACTGGCGCGCGGATGAGTATTATGCGGGGCATTGACGCGGCGCGGCGGTGGTACGAAGCGGCGGGCGCGCCGATGCTGGAAAGCGAGTTCGGCGATGTCGTCTCGCGGATCGCCGTCGGACGCGCCGGGCACGGCTCGGAGTGTTTCGGCTACGACGACTCGGTGTCGCGCGACCACGATTATTTTACCGGGTTCCAGCTCTGGATCACGGAGGCGGACGAACGCGAATTCGGGTTCCGGCTGGAGCGCGCGTACGCCCGGCTGCGGAAGGAATTCCCGCCGGACGAGGGCGCGGACACGGGCAGCAGCGAGCTCGGCGATGCCGAGGACGGCGTTGTCGCGATCGGGGATTTCTACCGGCGGCATCTGGGATTCCCCGGCGCGCCGCAGGACTGGCGGCAATGGCTCTACACCCCGGACCATGCGTTCGCCGAAGCGACGAACGGCGCGGTGTTCCGCGACGACCTCGGCGCGTTTTCGGGCATCCGCGAAGCGATCCTGAACGGCATGCCGGAGGACGTGCGCCGGAAAAAGATCGCCGCGTGCGCCGTCTTCATGGCGCAGAGCGGGCAGTACAACTACATGCGGTGTCTGCGGCACGGCGAACACGGGGCGGCGGCGCTCGCGCTGGACGAGTTCGTGCGGAACGCCGCGCGGATGGTGTTCCTGCTGAACCGCCGGTTCGCGCCGTACTACAAATGGGTGTTCCGCGCGATGCGGGACCTGCCGAAGCTCGGCGATCTTTCCGGAAAACTGACCGAGTTGCTGACCGCGCGCGAATCCGGCGAGGCGACCATGGAACGGATCGAGGCGGTCTGCGCGGTCGTCGCGTCCGAACTCCGCGCGCAGGGATTGAGCGACTGCGGGGACGTTTATCTGGAGCCGCACGCGTTCGCGGTGCAGTCCGGCATCGTCGACCGCGAGATCCGCGCGTTGCACATCATGGAAGGCTGAAGGGTATCTCTATTAATTGGTTTTCGGCTGCTTTTCGCATCTGGGCAAATTCCAATTGGTAAGATTCTCGGTGGTTACCTTCAGGTAGCCACGCTCAAATCTTCCTGCATTGTCTTGTTTTGCCCATCTGCTGAAAATCCATCCGACCGAATCAATAGAGATACCCTGAACGCACGAAAAACGCCAAAATGTTTCCTGTCCGGTTTGCAAAAAAACGGGTTCGGATGTATCTTTATTAGGATAGATAACAGCTGGATGTCCTTTTTTTCTTCGGGCATCATCAGAGGATCAAGCATGAGTGAGCTTTCATTCCAAGTGTTCTGCATTGAGTTTTACGGCAGGCATATTCAGAAAACCGGCCCGGAAGTCTACAATCTCTTCCGGGAAAGCGGGTTGCTGGATATGCTGAAAACCGACTATGAGGACCTTCACGGCATGGGGCAGGAGGCGCTGATGCAGTTTTTCGACGAATACCTCGCGAAGGAGCTGAAACGATGAAGCTGTATCATGGCGGACTGCAGGCAGTGGAATCTCCCCGGATCATCAGGAGTGAACTCGGACGCGATTTCGGATTCGCGTTTTACACGACGGACATCCGGGAACAGGCGGAACGCTGGGCTCTGCGGCGGAAACGTACTGCCTTTCATAACGGCGACCTTTCTGCCCGCGCCGTGGTTTCCGTGTTCCGGTTCGACGAAAACCTCGCCCGTGCTCATTTGCGTTTCCGCGATTTCCCTGAGGTCTCCATGGATTGGCTCGACCTGGTCGTGGCCTGCCGGTCCAATGTCGGTTTCAAGCATGGTTTCGACATCGTCACCGGAAAGATCGCCAACGAAAACGTCGGCGAGACCATCGCCTACGTGCTCGCCGGGGTCATGCGGAAGGAAGACGCCCTCGAACGGCTGAAATTCCAGAAGATCAACCGGCAGCTTGCTTTTTGCACGGAAAAAGCTTTGCCGTATCTGGTCTTTGAATCCGCCTATGATGTGGAGGGAAAACAATCATGATCGAACATAATCTGGTCCGGGCGACGGTCACGCCGCAAATCGTGACGATCCTCAGCCATTACTACAAAACCGATGCCGACGAGGTATTGCGCCGCTTTTATGAATCCAAAACGGCGGAGAACTACGCCGACGAGGAGACCGGGCTTTATGCGCAGTCCGCGCTGTATGTCGCCGGGATGTTCATCATGGAACAGGACGGCCGGATCGACGAAAGCAGGTTCTGAACCCAACTCCATCCCGTAAGTTCGCCCGGCGCCGGTTCCGCCGGGAAACGTTTTTGAACGAAAAGCCGTCCATGTCAGTCAAAGAAGTCACGAAAAACGCTCTCTTCACGGGATGCCTCTGTGCCGCCGGGGCCGAGATCCTGCACGGCATGAGCTATGCGTTCACCAAGCAGTCGACGAATACGGCGGGCGTCTTTTTCATCCTCGGCTGGCGGTTTCTGATCGCCGCCATAGTCATGACCCTCTGCATCGCCGCCGGGCTCATCAAGGTGCGTTTCCGGGGCAAGCCGCTGATGCCGCTCCTCCGCGTGATCCTGCTCTGCCCGTGCGTGTATTTCCTGGGCGAGACGCTCGGCATCAGCCGGACCACGTCCACGGAGTGCGGCATCTTCGTCGCCAGCATCCCGGTCGTCTCCGTGATCCTGTCCGCCGTGCTCCTGAAAAACCGCCCGTCGCGGCTCCAGGTCGCCGGGATCGTGACCACGCTCGCCGGCATGGTGATCTGCGTGACCGCCGTGGGCATGACGGCAAGCCTGTCCGTGCCCGGTTATCTCTTCATGACGCTCGGCGTGATCTCCTATTCGCTGTACCTCGTCTGCGTGGACAAGGCGTCCGTCTACACGAGCGCGGAGCTGGCGTACGCCATGCAGATTTCCGGCGCGGCACTGTTCACGGCGCTGGCGCTGATCGAAGCCGTCCACGACGGGAACGTCGGCACGCTCGTCGCCCTGCCGTTCCAAAATCGTGGTTTCCTGATCGCCGTGCTCTACCTCGGGATCGGATGCTCCGTCTTCGCCTTCTGGCTTTCGAACGCCGCCATCGAGAAGCTCGGCGTGAACCGCGCGGCGTCGTTCATCGGCGTGGCGACGCTGGTGTCCGTCCTGACCGGCACGCTGATGCTCCGCGAACCGCTCACGCTCCTTCAGACCGTCGGCGCGGTCCTGATCGTCCTCGGCGTCTACATGGTCAACGCCGTCCGCACGCGCTGAAGAAAGTCAGGTCATGACGACTTGTCACGGGTTGGAAATGCAAATTGCTCATAAAAAAGAATAAACATCTTTTTGGGACTTGAAAAATGAAAGACATGTGCTATCGTAATCGTGATACTATCTTTCACGTTACCCCGGAGAACCTGAAATGAACAAGGAAAGACTGCTCGAATGCGTGGCGGACGACCGGGTGAAACCGATTACGGACGAACAGATCGCCGAGGTCGAACAAAGACTGCATCTGCGGTTCCCTGCCGACTTCAAACGCTTCATCAAAAAATGGAACAACGCGGAGATCGGAAGTTTTTATTGCATGCGTCTTGCGGACATTGCCGATCTGTCGTATCTCGATGATCCGGATTATGAGCCGGTGGCGGAACAGTGGGCAAAGGATTTCGGCGGATCTATCCCCGATTCCTGGGACGATTTCCCCGACGTCGCCCTTGACGCGGTCGACCTGTTCGATTTCGCTGACGACGGCGGCGAGAGCGTGTTCTACCTGATGATCGACAGGAAGGACCCGGAGCATTACTGGATCCTCGAGGTGGCCGAGGGGGACCTTGTCTCCTGCGATAACAGCGTTTCGGCATTTCTTGACTGGATGCTCGCTCCCGATGACGACAAATACTTTCACTTGGATTACAGGACGACGAAACAAAAGCTCGCCGACCGTCTCTACGGCGGGAACCCGTACGAGCCGTCCCGGTTCATGGTGGGCAGCCTGGACGATGTCCCCGGCAGCGATGCGCCCGCGAAAGACAGGATCGAAGGGAAATCCTTCTCGCTCATCCTGCCGACCGGCGAGCTCGTTTCCATGAGATATATCCCGGCGGACGCGGACGGGGGACGGTCGTTCTGGAACAGCTATTACCCGGTTTCCTGCGACCAGTTTCTGCCGCAGAACCGCCTCGACGACTCTGTCACGGACGGAAACTCCCCGGCCGAGGTGTCCGCGGAGGACGCGGAACAGTTCTGCTCCATCCTGAACGATTATTTCGCGAAGAGCCTGCCGCACGGGTACGCTTTCGCGCTGCCGTCGGACGCCGAATATCAGCGGGCACTGAAGCACGCGGAATGGTATGTGGAGAAGCCGAAAACCGGTGTGTTCGGCTCGTTCCTGAAACTATTTATCCGCCCGAATCCCGGCCAGGAACACCTGACGGAAGTCCTGAAACGCAATACAACGACCGATTCCGGTGAATCGAAGAAACTGCCGTTCTATCTCGTCCTGACCTCGAAATCGTCCTGAAACGAATGTCTGTCAATACCTCGTGGCAAGGGTGCTATGATCGAGTTTATCATAAATCTCTACGAGTTCGTTTGCCGATGAATTCTTTATACCGTCATCGCGCTTTTGGTCATTTATCTCTTTCTGCACCGTCTCACGCGGTGTTTCGGCACGAGGAATATCATCGACGAATACGTGTGCATGGTCGCGGAATGGATTCGGGACGCATTCCGAGATTGATGGGGGGCGGATTCGCGATGAAAGAGGAAAACGCATGAAAGGTTATCAGTACATCACGTTACGGGAGCGGCCCGAATTGAAGCGGGCGGCGGCCGCATGGTTCCACCTCAAATGGGGGGTGCCGGAGGACGCGTATCTGGCGTGTATGGACGCGTATCTGAACGGCGAAACCGAATACGGCTGGTATCTGTGCCTGGACGGAGACCGGATCGTCGGCGGGCTGGGCGTGATCGAAAACGATTTCCACGAACGGAAAGACCTGTCGCCGAACGTGTGCGCCGTCTACACCGAGGCGGACTGCCGCGGGCAGGGGATCGCGGGCTCGCTCCTGAACCTGGCCGTGGACGATATGAGGTCGAGGGGGATCGCGCCGCTGTATCTCGTGACCGATCATGCCGGGTTCTACGAGCGGTACGGCTGGGAATTCCTGTGCATGGTCCGCTGCGAAGACAAGCCGGAAACGTCGCGGATGTACGTCCACCGCTGAGTTCCGTTCAGCAAATCGGAGAAAAATGTCAAGAGTTTATTTTATCAACTCTTGACATCTCCGTTTCCGATGTTATATTATCTCTTGCGGAGAAACAATTATGACCGAACCGGAAAAGAAACTTGTCTTTGTGTCGTTCTGCATCGAGGAGTACAAAACGCTTCACGGAATGGACGGGCGTTCCGTCGCCGAGCTGTTCGAACGATACGGCGTGACGGACTACCTGCTGGAGCATTACGACGTTCTGCATTCCTTCAGCCGGGAGTCGATCCTGCGCGACATCGTCGGGTTTCTGGATGCCAGGAGAGCGAAAGCATGAAGCTGTATCACGGCGGACTGGCCGAGATCAAAACGCCCCGGATCATCGTCAGCGACCATGTCGGCGATTTCGGCGCGGGTTTTTATACGACCACGAGCATTCGGCAGGCGCGGCGTTTCGTGAAGACGAAGTGCGACCGCGAACGGAAGACGGGCGGCATCGTCTCCGTCTACGAGGTCCCCGACGATTTCCTGCAAACCGCGGGACTTCGGATCCGCGTTTTCCGGAAAGCCGACGCGGAATGGGCGCGTTTCGTGGAGGCGAACCGCCGCAACCCGGACTATGAACACGATTTCGACCTGGTTTTCGGCCCCGTCGCCAACGATCAGGTGTATGCCAGTTTCGCGCTTTACGAAAGCGACCTCATCGACTTTGCCGAGCTGATCAGCCGTCTGAAAACCCGCAAGCTGACCGATCAGGCGCTGTTCCACACGGAGAGGGCGCTTTCCCTTTTGCGGTACGCGGGAAGTGAGGTGGTGCCATGCCAGCTCAAATAACGCAGAACAATGTCCGGCTGCTGATCCCCGGCAAGGCGGCGGGAGTCGCCATGCTGATCGCGGAAAAACGCGCCGTGCCGCCGAAAACGGCGCTCCTGGAGTTTTACCGTTCGAAAACGTACCGCGAGCTGGAACGCGAATCGAGCAAATACTGGCATTACAGCCCGGAACAGCTCTTTGCCGCAGGCGGACTTTCGCGGCGTGCGGCGGGTATAAAACGCGGTCCGGGACGAAGCGCCCTTCTGCCGTTTCGGGACATGATCCTGACCCTCTGGCGGGACCGGAACAGCGCGCGTGCCATCGCGGAACACCTGGCGGAACACGGCGTCAGGACCACGCCTCAGAACGTGTGGAAGTTCATCCAACGGCACGACGCGAACCGCTGAGTTTCCGTTTTCTGCACGCACAAAATAACGTGTTTTTTCCGTTCGCGGCTTGTTTTCCGTGCGTGCGGGATTATATTAGAGAATGCGGTCGGATGTTCGAGTTTTTTGTATGTTCGTCCATCCGCCGGAATTCTCCTGTTTTTCAAATAAAATAACCATATTCAACCCTTGCAGAACATCATGGCAAAACAATCGAAACCTGCTTCATCCGCCACGTCGAAACCCGTGTCCGAACTCGACTCCGTCGCGAAATATGAGGCGAAACTCGCATCCCCCGAGAAGCCGGGCGTGCGCCTGCCGCGCCTCGGATGCTTCTGGATTTTCGGCATCTTCCTGTTTTTCTCCGCGGCGCTCGCGACGGGGTACTATCACTCCCTGGGCGAGGTGCCGACGTCGTTCGAAATCCCGGAGGGGGCCGTCACGGTCACCGACCCGGAGGGCGTGCTGCTGGAGGAAGACCAGACGAAGCTCGAATCGCTCGCGGGCGAAATCGCGAAGTCTGCCGACTGCAGCGTGGCGCTGATGTTCTTCGACGAACGCTTCGCCGGGCCGAAGGACGTCTTCGAGCAGATCGCGGCGGACTGGGCGCCGGGGAAGGGCGTGCTGCTGGTGCAGGACGTCCGCGGCACGTCGGTCCGGTTCGGCCTGATCGGCGACGGCTGGCGCGTGGCGGACTGGGATTATGACGCGGTGTATAAGGAAGCCGCCAAATACAGAGTCCATGAACGCGGCGCACGTGCGATTGCGCTGCTGGAACGCCTGAAACATTCGATTCTGACCGCGGCGAAATACCCGGAAGCGACGGCTGAAAACGCCGGTTCGCAGGCCTCTCAGCAGACCGAATCTGCTCCTGCGAAGAACCCCGCCAACATGACCGACGAGGAACTCGAAAAGCAGATGGAGGCGGAAGAGAAGGCGGCCGCCGCCGAGCTCGATTCCGAGTTTGAAGATGAGCTTGAAGACGAGGACTCCGATGAGATGTCCGTCGGATTAAGAGCATACGCCGAGAAGAACAATGAAAAAAAGAACTCCGGCATCCTGTATTCGAACATCGTGGGACGCGGCGGGGAAGGCTCCCCGATGCGGTATGCGCTCGTCTTCCTGGGAATCTGCGCTCTGGTCGCGGTGATCTCGCTCAAAAATGGCAAAAGCCAGCGCGCACGGGACCTGAAAAAAGGCCCGGAGGTGATCGCGGAGTTCAAGCGGAAACACCTGAAGAACAAGCGGCTCAGCCTGCTCGACATGAACGAGTATATCCCCCTCGGAATCCTGCACAATAAATTCCTGCGGATCGCCGCCGCCGTGCTCGGCATCCTGTTCGGGATCGGATTCGTCAGCTCGACACTGAACGAGCCGCCGGAACGCGACGTGCCGCGTCCGGCGAACAGCAGCATCCCCGCCGCGCCGCTCGACAGCTGGCGGATCGTTGACAAGGCGGAGGTGTTCGGCGAGGACGGCACGGCGAAACTTGCGGCAGCCATTAAGCACCTGGAAGCGCAGACAGGGGGCGAGATGATGGTGCTGACCGTCCCGACCATCGGGGGGACGTCCATCGAGGATTTCGGGCTCGAAACGGCGATGAAGTGGAAGATCGGCAAGGCGGGCGTGGACAACGGCGCACTGCTGGTGCTTGCGATCAACGACCATCTGTCTCGCCTGGAGATCGGCTACGGCTGGGAAGGTCCCGTGAACGATGCCCGTGCGGGCGATCTGCTCCGTCTGATCGTGCCGGAACTCCGTGAAGAGAAATACGCCGAGGCGGCGATCAAGGTCGCACAGGGCATTGAGTTCTACGTGACGGGCGTCCGTCCGGAGAGCGTGACCGTCGACCAGCAGGCCGCGCCGAAGACGGCTTATGCGCCTCAGATCAAAGAATTCCCGAACATCGCTTATGTACAGCCTGCCCATGACCCGCGCATTCTGGACCCCTCGGATTCCCTATGGGGCGCGGTTGGTGTCTTCGGATGCCTGATCGCCATCCTGCTTGCCTACTGGGGACGTATCGTCGGTACGTCCGCGCCGCATCTGGTTATCTACGACCCGTCCGCGGTCCGCTACACCTCCAGTTCCGGCGGCGGTTCGTACAGCTCGTCGTCCGGTTCGTCCTCCAGCTCGTATTCCAGCTCAAGTTCCAGTTCGTCGGGCGGAGGCGGCGGATCGTTCGGAGGCGGCGGCGCGTCCGGCAGATGGTAATTGTTTGAAAACAAGCACGCCGACGCCGTTTTCCGACGGCGTTCGAAGAAAATAGAAAACGTCCGCCCATCTCTCTCCCGGGATGCGGCGGACGTTTCGTGTGTGCCGTTTTTTTTGAAAAAAAGAGCGTTTCGCGGTTGCTTTTTTGCTCGGGACAGGGTATGTTATGGCAAGGGCAGGGGACCGTATTGCCCGAACATCAACCGGAATGAGGGAATATGACTATGAAACGTTTTCTGATCACGGGGATCATCTCGTCGGTCGCTGCGGCGCTGACCGGATGCGGGAGCACGTCGGACATCCCGGCGGTGCAAAACTTCGAGCCGGAACGCTACATGGGCACGTGGTACGAGATCGCACGCCTGCCGCAGTATTTCGAGCGCGATTTGAACGAAGTGACTGCGCAGTATACGCTGAACTCCGACGGCACGGTCAAGGTCGTAAACAGCGGCATGAAGAACGGCGAGCCGACGTCCATCACGGGGAAGGCCAAGCTCAAATACCCGGACGCGAAGCCGCAGACCGGCGAACTCCGCGTGTCGTTCTTCTGGCCGTTCTACTCCGACTACCGCGTGATCGAGCTTGCGCCGGACTACAGCTATGCACTCGTGACCGCCGGGAGCCGGGATTACCTGTGGGTGCTTGCACGCAAGCCGACCATGGACAAGGCTCAGCTTGACGGCATCCTGAGCCGCGCGAAAGCGCTCGGATTCGAGCTGGATGAACTGGAATACCCGACTCCGGTCAAACCGTAAAAGACGATTCGTTTTACCTTCCGATACCATTCAATCAACCACGAAAGGAATCCCCCCGAAATGACGAAACAGGAACTCATCGAAACCGCAAAAGCCATGATCGCGGCGCCGTCGTGCTGCCAGGACCTCAAGACCGTCGCGCAGGCGTGGATCGACGCCGTCGGGACCGCCGGAGAAAAGGCCGCCGCGGATGCGCTGCTGGCGGAACTGAAGGAAGACGTCTGCACGATCGACCAGGTGATCCCGTTCTTCGAGTCGCCGCGCGCCGTGCAGTATTTCGGTGAAGCGAAGGCGAAAGAACTCGCCGCACTGGCGCACAAAGTGAAGGCGGACGGCGGGAAATGGTGTTTCTGCGCCGCCTGCGCCGCCGGCGCGAAACTTCTCGAAAACGCCGACGCGTTCTAATCCTCCTTCCCATTTAATCAACAATCAGTCCTCCGCAGTCACAGACGACTACGGAGGACTTTTGGTTTTTACCCCGTGCTTGAGCGGAGCCAAGCACTACCGTAGTTGAGGACTTGTCCTCCATGCCCGAGCGGAGCCGGGCACTGTATCGGCACGGCTTGCCGTGTTACTTGCAGTATTTCTCGAGGTAGGGACGGATGGCGTCGGCCCAGATCTGATAGCCCTTGGCGGTCGGATGCAGGAAGTCGGCCATGATGTCGCGTTCGAGGACGCCGGTCGGGGTCAGGAACTTCGGGCCGAGGTCTTCATAGAAGACGGTCCTGTTGTCCGCGAAGCCCTTGATGATCTCGTTCGTGGCGGCGATCTTCGGGCGGTTCTGGTCGTTGGGGGTGTTGCCCGCGGGGAAGATGCCGAGGAGCAGGATCTTCGCGTTCGGGGCTTTTTCCTGGATCGCCTTGACGCAGAGGCGGATGCCTTCGGCGGTGGCGATCGGGCCGCCCTGATTCCAGCCGAAGTTGTTGACGCCGATCAGGAGCATGACGAGCCGCGGGTCGATCTTGGAGAAGATGTCTGTCTTCTCAATCACGTACAAGCAGTTCTGCGTACGGTCGCCGGCGAATCCGAGGTCCAGCGGGTGATACTGCGCGAACTCGGCGTCCATGACGCTCTTTCCGGCCTGTTCCCAGAAATGCGTGATGGAGTCGCCGACCATGACGAACTTGATGTCCTTGCCTTCGCGTTCGGCCTGCTGGGTCTTTTCCTGGATGCGCTGGACGTAGTTCCGGCTGAGTTCGGGCGTGGTCACGCGGGTGTAGCCGAAATCCTGTTCCGCGCCGGGCACGGGGGCGTTCAGCGTGGAGACGACTTCGGGTTCGGATGCACACGCCGCAAGGAGCAGCGCGGCGGCAGCGGCTGCGAAAAATGAAATGATGTGTTTCATAAGGTAGACTCTCTATGAAAATATGACCTATAGGTCATATAAGTCCTATTCTTTGTGTGATGTTGAGATGATCGCGGGTAGATTACTTAATGTTGTGCTGGTCGGCGAACGCCTTGATGGATTCACCCCAGATCTTGTAGCCCGGCTCCGCGGGGTGGAGACGGTCGAAGTTCATGACGCCCTGAATGAGGTTGCCCTGTTCGTCGGTGAACTTCGGGGTGAGGTCTTCGTAGAAGACGGTCTTGTTGTCTGCGAAATCCTTGATGATCTCGTTGGTGGCGGCGCACTTGTCGCCGAGGCCGTCGCCGCGCGGGAAAATGCCGTAGAGCAGGATCTTGGCGTTCGGGGCCTTTTCCTTGAGTGCGAGGACGCACAGCCGGATGGCTTCGGCGGTCGCGGCGGGCTCGGACTCATGCATGCCGAAGTTGTTCGTGCCGATCATGAGCGTGACGAGCTGCGGGTCGATGAGCTCGAAGATGCCCGTGTTCTTGATCACGTGGAGGATGTTCTCGGTGCGGTCGCCGGAGAATCCGAGGTTCAGCGGATGATACACGGCGAGTTCGCTCCAGCTGTTCTCGCTGGGCTGGGCGTTCTGTCCGTTCTGGCCGCCGCCGAAACCGCCGCCACCGAAGCCGCCCCCGAATCCGCCAAAGCCTCCGAATCCGCCAAAGCCACCAAAACCGCCGAATCCGCCGCCTTCCCAGAAGTGCGTGATGGAGTCGCCGACGAGGACGAGTTTGATGTCCTTGCCTTCTTTTTCGGCCTGCTGTTTCTTCTCCGCGATGCGCTGGACGAAGTTTTGGCTGAGCGCAGGCGTGGTGACCTTCTGATAGCCGGGATCCTGATCCGCGCCGGGCACTGGCTCGTTGAGCTTGGAGTTGTCAGTGGATGCACAAGCGGCGAGGACGGCGAGCACGGCCGCCGCGACGAACGAGGAAAGAATACGTTTCATGTTGATTCGATTCCTGTTGGTTGTTTGTTTGAAAGGTTGAAGATGATATGGTGCTGTAAACTAATTCTTCCGTAAATATAGCGCGCAAGATGCGAAAATCAATCCCGTCCGGCGTTTTTTTCCGCGTTTGTTCGTGAATATCTAAATCAGTTTTGATCCGGCGTGATTTGAGGCAAAAAAAACAGGCGGCGTCGGTTTTGCCGATGCCGCCCGTAGAGGGGATGTAGTTGAAAAGGCTGTTATTTGATCGCGTCGGCGAGCAAGCGCACGAAGTCGCCGGCTTCCTTCACGCCGGAGGCGAGGGCTTTCACGAAGCCGGAACCGGAGATCACTCCATCCGCGTATTTGGCTGCCTCTGCGGCGGTCTCCGCGTCCGCGATGCCGAATCCGGATGCCACGGGGAGCGAGGTCAGACTCTTCACCTGTTCCATGAGCCGCGGATAATCGGCGGGGAGTCCGTGACGCGCCCCGGTCACGCCCGCGACGTTGATGTAGTACACGAATCCGGTCATGCCGTCCACGATCTCACGGATGCGTTCGGGCGGGGTCAACGGCGATACGAGCGGGATCATGTGCAGACCGTTTGCACGGCAGGGGCCGAGCAGTTCCGCGCGTTCTTCGAGCGGCAAATCGACCGGGAGGATGCCGTCGACGCCGATGCGCGCGAGCTCGGCGCAGAGCGCGTCGTATCCGTAGTGCAGCATCGGGTTCATGTAGCTGAAGAGGATGATGCCGACGCGCGGATAGTTCGCGCGGATGCGGCCCGCGAGCGCGAGCACGTCATTGATGCTGTAGCCGCGTTCGGCGGTCTGCTGGGACGCGGCGGCGATGACCGGGCCATCCGCCATCGGGTCGGAGAACGGCACGCCGAGTTCGATGATGTCCGCGCCGTTTTCGATGGCGGCGGCGATTCCCTCTTCGCTGCGGACGGGGTCGGGGTATCCGGCGGTCGTGAAGACGACGAGCGGCTTTTTCGATGCGAAAATATCAGAGATTCTGTCCATGATTCACCTTGTACGATTTGATGTTGTCCATGTCCTTGTCGCCGCGTCCGGAGAGGTTCACGACGATGATGCCGTCCGGGCCGAGCGCGGGCGCGTCCTTCACCGCCTGCGCCACGGCGTGCGAGCTTTCGAGTGCGGGGATGATGCCTTCCAGGCGGCAGAGCAAATCGAACGCCGCCACGGCCTCCTCGTCGGTCACGACCGTGTAGGTCGCGCGCTTTGTGTCCGCGAGGAAGCAGTGTTCCGGTCCGACGCCGGAATAGTCCAGCCCGGCGGAGACGGAATGCGTGTCCAGCATCTGGCCGTTTGCGTCCTGGAGGAAATACGCCTTCATGCCGTGCAGGATGCCCACGCGGCCGCCGTTGATGCTCGCCGCATGCATGCCGGATTCGATGCCGAGTCCGCCCGCCTCCGCGCCGACCAGCCGCACGCCGGGATCGTCAAGGAATCCGGCGAACATGCCGATGGCGTTGCTGCCGCCGCCGACGCAGGCGACGACTTCATCGGGGAGGCGTCCGAGGCGGTCGAGGCACTGGCGGCGCGTCTCCTTCCCGATGACGGACTGGAAATCCTTCACGATCATGGGGTAGGGGTAAGGGCCGGCTGCCGTGCCGATCAGGTAGAACGTCTCTTTGCTGGTGGCGGTCCACTCGCGGAGGGCGGCGTTCATGGCGTCTTTGAGCGTGCGCGAGCCTTCCTTGATGGAGCGCACCTTCGCGCCGAGGGCGTGCATGCGGTCCACGTTCGGGGCCTGGCGCGCCACGTCGACCTCGCCCATGAAGACCTCGCACTCCATGCCGAAGAGGGCGGCGACGGTGGCGGTGGCGACTCCGTGCATCCCGGCTCCGGTCTCCGCGATCAGGCGTTTCTTGCCCATGCGGCGGGCGAGCAGGGCCTGCCCGATGGTGTTGTTGACCTTGTGCGCGCCGGTGTGGTTCAGGTCCTCGCGCTTGAGGTAAATGCGCGCGCCGCCGCAATGTTCCGTGAGGCGTTTCGCGAAATACAGCGGAGATTCGCGACCGACGTAATTTTGGAGCAGATCATCGAGTTCCGCCTGAAACGCGGGGTCCTGTTTGGCGTCGAAATAGGCTTTCTCCAGTTCGCGGAGCGCCCCGGTCAGGGTCTCGGCGACGTACCGGCCGCCGTAGATGCCGTAATGTGTGTTCATATTCGAATCCTTTCAGCTAGTTTTTGAATGAGGGTATGATCTTTGATGCCGGGCGCGGACTCCACGCCGCTCGAAACGTCGATCCCGGCGGGCCGGACCTGTGCGATCGCTTCGCGCACGTTGTCCGGGGTGATCCCGCCGCCGAGGAGGACCGGGCGGAGGGATGCGAGACGGGCGGCGAGGTCCCAACGGCAGGGACGCCCCGTGCCGCCGCCGGAATCCGCCACGACCAGAGCGCAGGGGAATGCTTCCGCTTCGGCGAGCGCGGTTTCCGAGTTCAGATTGAACGCCTTCCAGACCTCCGTTCCGGTTATGGATCGAGCATACTCGGCGGATTCGTTTCCGTGGAGCTGGACGGCGTCCGGACGGAACTCCGCGATCAGGGCATTGAGCTCGTCAAGCGGCATGTCGCGCACGACAAAGACTTTTTTGCAGCATGCCGCCGCCATGAGGGCAGTGATGCGTTCGCGCGGGACGAAACGCGGCGTGCCGGGCACTAGGATCATGCCGGCGTAGTCGGCTCCGGCCCGTTCCGCGGCAGCCATGTCCTCCGGCCGCGTGATCCCGCAGAGTTTCAGCAGCATTGCAGCAGCTCCTTCAGTTTCGCGCCGGGATCGGCCGCGCGCATCAGCGTCTCGCCGATCAGGAATCCCGATGCGCCCGCGCTTTGAAGCATCAGGATGTCCTCATGCGTGCGGACGGCGCTCTCGGCGATGACCGGTTTCCCGCAGGATTTGAGCTTGGCGATCAGTTCCGCGGAACATTCCAGCGAGGTCGAGAACGTCTTCAGGTCGCGGGCGTTCACGCCGACCAGATCGGCGGTCGAGGCGACCTCGAGTTCGGATTCCGTATGGGCTTCCCCGAGCACGGCCAAGCCATATTGATGCGCGAAATCCAGCAGGCGTTTGAACTCGTCGGCGGTCAGCATGGCGGCGATCAGCAGAATCGCTGACGCGCCGTTCGCCTTCGCCTCAAGTATCTGGTACTCGTCAAAGATGAAATCTTTCCGCAGGAGCGGGATGGAGACCGACTCGGATGCCAGCCGCAGGTTTTCGAGCCCGCCCTTGAAATAGAACGGTTCGGTCAGCACGGACAGCGCCGCGGCTCCGGCGTCCTTCAGCGTTTTCGCCAGCACGGGCACGTCCAGATTTCCGCGAATCAGTCCCTTCGACGGCGACGCTTTTTTCAGCTCGGCGATCACGTGGATTCCGGGGCCGCGAAACGTATCCACGAAGCTTGCGCGTTCCGGCGCGTCCGCTGCAAACGATTCAAGCGCTTTGAACGGCATTTCCTGTTTTATCTGTTCGAGCGCCGGACGATTCCGCTCCACGATCTCGTTCAGGATGTCCCGTTTCATGCGCTGATCCTTTTGAGTTTATCCAGCGCCGAGCCGGAGTCGATGGACTGCTCGGCGAGCGGGATGCACGCCTTGATGGAATCGCCGAGCCCGGCGGCGCAGATGATGGCGGCGGCGTTCAGGAGCACGGCCCCGCGCTTGGCGGTATGGTCACGCCCGGAAAGAATATCCAAGAGGATGCGGCTGTTTTCGACCTTGTCGCCACCCGTGAGAGTTCCTTCGCACAATGCCTGATCAGTCAGCAGTTCTTTCGGGTCGATCGTGATTTCGCGGATCCCATCCGGGGAAAGCACGGCCGCATGTGTGACCGCCAGACTGGAGATCTCGTCGAGGCCGTCTTCGCTGTGAACTACGAATCCGCTCCGCACGCCCAGGTTCCGCAGGACTTCGGCGAACGGCATGATGAGGCGTTCATGGTAGACACCGACGACCATGTGCGTGGCGCGGGCGGGATTCGCGAGAGGTCCGACGAGGTTGAAGACCGTACGAATCCCGAGGTCGCGCCGCAGAGGGGCGACTTTCGCCATCACGGGGTGCAGATTCCGTGCGAAGAGGAATGCGATGCCGTTGTCGCGGATCGAGGCGGACAGCGTTTCCGGTTCGTTGTTCAGCGGTACGCCGAGCTCTTCCAGCACGTCGGCCGCGCCGCATTTGCCGGATACAGCGCGGTTGCCGTGTTTCGCCATGCGGACACCCGCGCCCGCCGCCAGCAGCGATGCGGCGGTCGAGATATTGAATGAGCGCCCGCCGTCGCCGCCGGTCCCGACGATGTCCGAGCAGTCGCCCGCGTCGACGCCGGTCATCCGGTCGCGCAGGAATCCGGCAGCCCCGGTGAGTTCGGACACGCTTTCGCCGCGCATGGCGAGCGCGGCGAGCAGTCCGGCTGCCGCACACATGTTTTCGCCGTCGGCGATCGCCTCGACCATCCCGGCGCTTTCGGATTCGGACAGCACGCCGCCCGCCATGACTTTTTTCAGTGCTTCGTTCAGCATAAGACACCCGCCTCTCTCAGGAAATTGTTGATCTGTTTTAGTCCGAATTCGCTCATGATGGATTCCGGATGGTACTGGATGCCTTCGATGACCGCGCCGCTTTCGGGCGTGACGCGGACGCCCATGATCTCGCCGTCGTCCGTCTTCGCGCTCACGGTCATGTTCTCCGGGATGCTCGACGCGAGGAGCGCGAGCGAATGATAGCGCACGGCGCTGAATCCCTGCGGCAGGCCGTTGAAAAGCCCCTGTCCGTCGTGGCGGATCGCCGAGGTCTTGCCGTGCATGATGCTTTTCGCGTGGACGACCTCCGCGCCGAAGTGCGCGCCGATCGCCTGATGGCCGAGGCAGACGCCCAGCATCGGGACCTTGCCTGCAGCGGCGGCGATCAGGTCCATCATGCACCCGGCTGTCTGCGGACGGCCGGGGCCGGGCGACAGGATGATCGCCTGCGGATTCATCTCAAGGACTTCGGCTGGGGTGACGTCGCGGTTGCGTTTCACGATGATCTGCTGGCCGGTCTTCGCGAGCATGTGCACCAGATTGTATGTGAACGAATCGTAGTTGTCGAGCATGAAGATCATTATTTGAAGCCTTTCTGCGCGAATTCCACGGCTTTGAAGAGCGCACGCGCCTTGTTCAGTGTTTCCTGATATTCCATTTCCGGCACGGAGTCCGCCACGATGCCGCATCCGGCCTGCACTTTCAGTCGGCTGCCGGACACCTCGATCGTGCGGATCGTGATCGCGAGGTCCATGTTTCCGTCGCAGCTGAAATAGCCGACCGCCCCGCCGTAGAAACCTCGCGGACCGGGTTCGAGTTCGTGAATGATCTCCATGGCGCGGATCTTCGGGGCGCCGCTGAGGGTGCCGGCGGGGAACGCGGTCGAAACGAGGTCGAACGCGTCGCAGTCATCGCGGAGCTGTCCTTCCACGCTGCTGACCAGGTGCATCACGTGCGAATAGCGTTCCACGTGCATGAAGTCGGCCACCAGGACGCTGCCCGGCTTCGCGGTGCGTCCGATGTCGTTGCGGCCAAGGTCGACCAGCATCAGGTGTTCCGCGCGTTCCTTCTCGTCGCCGATGAGCGACTTCTCCAGCGCGACGTCCTTTTCCGGGGTGGCTCCGCGCGGACGCGTCCCGGCGATCGGACGCACCAGCGAAACGCCGTTTTCGAGCTTCACGAGCGTCTCCGGCGAGGAACCGATCAGGATTTCGCCGCCGAGCTTCAGGTAGAACATGTACGGCGAGGGGTTGATGAGGCGCAGCGCGCGGTAGATGCTGAACGGCGGGATGTCGGATTCGGCGGAGAACGCCTGCGAGGGCACGACCTGGATCACTTCGCCCTCCACGATGCAGTGTTTCGCCTGCTTTACCATCTCCAGAAACGCCTCGTGCGTCATCTCGGGTTTCAGCTCGACGTGCGTGTCGGACACATAATCCCGGTGCGCCGCCGCGCGGCGGCAGATCTTGTCGATGATCGCTGCGATCCGGTGCGTTGCGCTCGCGTAGGCTTCCTCGACCGAGGAGAAATGGTCCGGCTCGACGTTCACCACGACCTTGATCGTGTGCTGTTTGTTGTCGAACGCGATGATCTCGTTCGTGAGCATGAACGCGCAGATCGGGCCGCGAATGGCTTTCTTCGGCGCGGGAAGTTCCTCGAACATCCCGGCGGCCTCGTAGTCCAGACGCCCGATCGCGCCGCCCGGCAGGGGCGGGAGCTCGGGGTCATGTGCGACTTTCTTTTTGCCGATGATGCCGCGGAGGGCGTTCAGCGGATTGCCTTCGAATTCCAGCGCGCGGCGTTCTCCGTGCATCTCCAGGTACGGCACGCCGTTCTCGACAGTGAATATCCCGTACGGATTCACGCCGAGGAACGAGTAGCGGCCGAGGTTTTCGCCGCCTTCCACGCTTTCCAGCAGCGCGATGCAGTCGTCCTGCACGAAGCGTTCCAGCACGGACACCGGCGTGTCCATGTCGCCGGGGATCTCTCGGCAGACCGGCACGACTTCGCCGGCCTCCGCCATCTTCCGGAATTCCTCCAGGGTTGTTTCTTTCATCGTTTTCTCCTGTGTTTGTTTTGTTGTGTTATATAAAAGTTGAACTTGGTATCGGAAGGGATCGTTTTGATTCGGTTCGGATGCGATACAGAAAAACCGCCTCCGGCTTGCCAGGTCCGGATGCGGTCTCAAAAAAAAAGGCGGGTCAATCAGGTGATCGATCCGCCATGCGAGTCAGTTTTCAGAGGTTGCAAACAATCCAGCCCTGGCGGAAATTACCACCAGCGCCACCAGCAGGAATAGAAGGATTTGTTCGCGTAAGTTTTCATAATGCTATTACTTTACATCCGTTTTTCGAAAATGTCAACCGCGTTTCTCGACTTTTTTCGGATTTTTTATATCTTTATCTGTTTTTGTCTTTTTTGCATAGGAAGCAGTATATTTCATTCAGATAGATAGCTTTCAAATACGGCCGGATTTCTGGAGAACATCAATCGCGTATTCCAGAAACTGTTGGGCTTTCTCTGTAAGCTTGTTGAATCCAAATAATCGAATTGTTTCTCGGAAAAGGACCTCGCGGTCGCATGACGTGAAATCGACAAGTATTTCATACATGGCGTTCGCGAGCTCTTCCGGCGGAATCTCATCAATGGCACGTTTACTGTCGCGGTCTGTGCCGACACGGTAGTCGCGGTATTTAGCGGGGAAAACGTTTCTTGGCCAAAACACTCTCTTATCGGCAAATTCAGTCATAATCAGATCATCAGGAAGACATTTCCGCAGAATATCGGTAATGCTGCCGCCTGCACGAGTGAATCCCCATGCCTTCGTAATGCGTTTCTTCAGCATACTTTCATAGATCGGGCCTTCGGTCTGGATGATCTCTTCGATCTGCTGTTTGATCAGCGGACGGGATTCCGGTGCATAAAACATATCCGATGTTGAGCGGACCGACCATAATACAGATGCTGAGCGACTCGTTTGTTTGAGCGGATCATCGGATTTCCAGACAACATAATCCTTTTTTAATTGCAGTGCGTTGGTGATCGGTGCAAGAGGCGTTTCTTCCTCAGTATTCGTTTCTATTACGGTTCCAACTGGCTCAGGATCCGTTTCGTAATCCGGTTCGGATTCCGGCGTCTCCGGTGCATTTTTGAGCTCGTCGAGAACCTGGAGCAGGTCGTGTTCCGCGTGCTTGCGGGCGAACGCCCAGTCCACGCTCCAGGCGCGGAAGGTGTGCCAGCCGAGCGACTGAAGGACGGACGGGCGGAGGTGTTCGCGGTCGCGCGTGGTGCGCTGAGCGGCGTAGGACGAACCGTCGCACTCGATGGCGAGCAGGTACTGTTCCGGGTGGTCCGGACTGCGAACGGCGAGGTCGATGCGGTATTCGGAGCTGCCGAAATTATGCTCGGATTCGTAGCCTTTTTCCGCGAGGAATCCGGCGATCTGCACGGCGAGTCCGTTCCGGTCGGATTCCGCATCGTTTTTATGCTGGATGCGGACGCCTTTTTCGGCATAGTCGAGGAAGAACTTGAGGTGTGCCGCACCGACTGCGCCGGTGCGCGTGAGGTCGATCTGGTTCGCGTGGATGCTGGAGAACACCACGATCTGTTCCTTGGCGCGCGTGATCGCCACGTTCAGACGGCGTTCACCGCCCTGACGGTTCAGCGGGCCGAAGTTCATAGCAAATTTGCCCGTTACATCCGGGGCGTAGCCGATGGAGAACAGGATCACGTCGCGTTCGTCGCCCTGTACGTTTTCGAGGTTCTTCACGAAGAGAGGTTCCGGGTTCTTGTCGCTGAAATACGGTTCAAGTCTCGGGTGCTTCGCTCGTTCCTCTTCGAGCAGGTCCTCGATCAGGTCTTTTTGCGCCTGGCTGAACGTCACAACGCCGATGGAGCGTTTTTTGCGGGAGTGTTCGAGGCGGTTGAAGATATACTTCACGACGGCTTCCGCTTCCTTGCGGTTCGTGCGCGTGGTTTTGCGGTCATACACGCCGTCCGGGACGAACTCGAACCGGACGCCGAGGCGGTCGGACGTGGTTGCGGCGGGGAACGTGAACAGGCGGTCTTCGTAGTAATAATGGTTGCTGAATGCGATCAGGGATTCGTGACGGCTACGGTAATGCCAGTTGAGGTAAGTCGGATACACTCCGGAAGCGATGCACTCGTCCAGGATACTTTCGAGGTCGGCGGTGTCCTCCACGGGATCGTCATTTTCGGCCTCCTGCTTCTGGAAGAAGTTGGTCGGGGGCATCTGTTTCGGGTCACCGACCACGATCAGTTGTTTGCCGCGTGCGATTACGCCGATAGCATCCCAGACGGGAATCTGCGAAGCTTCGTCGAACACGATCAGGTCGAACGGCGCGGTGTCGGGCGGGAGATACTGCGCCACGGAGAGCGGGCTCATCAGGAAACACGGCTTGAGGATTGGTGCGAGCGTCGGTATCTGTTCCAATAACTGACGGACAGGCTTCTGTCGGGCTCGTTTTTCGCATTCGCGTTTGAGCAGGCCGAGCTCGCTGCCCTCGGGACAGGGACCGGAACGCCGCCGCGGGAGGGATGCGGCGAGTTTTGCAAAGACAATTTTTCGGGCGAGAGCCGTATACTTGTCGTCCAGCTCGGAGAACTTGCGGATGCGGTCGTTGTGCGTGGCGCCGTCGAACTGGCTCAGGACCGGGGACGCTGTCAGTATTTGGCTGAGCATGACCGACGCAAAGACATCGCCGCAGAATTCGGCGAATCCAGCCGGATCCAGTGTGCTGTTTTCGAGCGCGGCGGTGAGTTTCGCGAGGCCTCGTTCCCGAGCGTCTTTTGCGAGAATGAGGTATTTCAGTCCTGCGCGCAGGTCGGAAATGTGGTCAATGAGTGCCTGAACAGATTTGCGGAGCGTGTCGAGATTGTCTATTGCTGATATAGATGATGAATGTACAGAAAAGCTTTCCGGTGCCGCTTTGAATTGTTCTGCGGCATCCTGAAGCTTCTGAATCGCGGGAAGGTATTCGGCACAATTATGTTTTGTGTTCGGGAGCAAGGCGCGGAGTGTTTCGTACAGCTCCTCGCCTGCGAACTCCGATGCGATCGCCATGATCTTTTCCGCGTCAGATAGCATGGCTTCCACGGCATTCCAGTCCGGCGAACCGGCATTCCAGTAGGCGCCGAGCAGGTCTTCCGCCTGAACGCGGCCGGATTCGAGCGTGCGGAACAGATTGACATATTCCTCCGCGTCGAAGAGCAGCGATTTCAGTTCGAACATGGTCAGCTTCGTGCCGCCACTCTTTTTCAGTCCGGCAAGTTCTTTCAGCATGGAATTGTTCTTGAAGAACCGGACAAGGAAGAACGCTTTGTCGTGTTCCTTGATGCGGGCGGAGATGCCGGGGAAATCGTACTGGGAGAACGTGTCGAGACGGTATGCTTTCAGCTTGTCTTCCAGTTCGGCGCGGCGGCGGTCGTTCGCGAGATATGTCTTCAGAAATTCCACGTGTGTCGTAAACTGCGCGCAGACGAGTTTCGCGGGGATGTCGTGCGTTGATGGAAAGAGCGCGGCGAGTTCGGCAGTCTTGCGGATGGCGGGGATATTCGCGGAGTGCGGCGGCATGTTGAGCAACGGGGCGACTGCGGCGAACGATTCCTTCAGCCTGTCCGCGGCTGAGACGAGAGAACGTGCGGATTTCAAGATGTCGTTTTCGAGCATGGGCGACCACGGGACGGGATTCAGGATGCGCAGGGCATCCAGAGCGTCCAACGTAACTCCGCGGAAAGCAATCGCGAGTTCAGTTGCGAGGTGGTCCACGGTCTCGCGGTCTTCCTGGCTCTGCGTCAGGAAGTTGATCTCCGGCGCAAGCTCGGGATCGGGCGATTCCGTCAGACAGAGCGTCCGGGAGAAGCAGTCGTACGCGGAGAGCCCGTTTGGGTATACTTTGTGAAGCTCTCGGACATAGCGATTCAGTTCCTCGCGGGTCCGTTCCATGGACGCGATAACGGTCTCCCATTCGGCAGGCGGATTGCTTTCGGGTATCTGAAGTGCTTCGGCGAACTGTTTCAGCACGTCGGTCTTGCCCGCCTTGTTGGAGTGAAGTTCCAAGCAGAACGGTTTCAGCCCGATCTTCGTCAGACGGTTGTGGACCACGTCGAGGGCGGCCTTCTTCTCGGAGACGAAGAGCACGCGGCGGCCGAGTGCCAGGTTGTGCGCGATGATGTTCGTGATGGTCTGCGATTTTCCGGTGCCGGGCGGTCCGTGCAATACAAAACTCTTGCCCATGCCTGAGAAGACAATGGCGGCCAGTTGGGAAGAGTCCGCACTCATCGGGCAATAGAGTTTTTTCAGGTCCAGATGCTTCGAGATTTCCTCCGGCGGGAAGACTTCGATCCCGTCATCGAAGAGACCGCCTCCCTCGATCAGATGATTGACGATCAGGTTTTTGCGGAGGTCGTCTTGGCGGACCGTCATGTCGTTCCACATGATGAACTTGCCGAATGAAAAAAGTCCGATGCGGGCTTCCTCGCGGACCTCCCAGCCCTTCTTGTCCCTGATCGTCTGGCGGAAAATCTGCATCACGCACGCGACATCCACGCCCGAATTGTCAGTGGGGAGCGGGTCGAGGCCGGGGATAGTGATCCGGAACTGGCTGCGGAGGAGTTCCAGCAGCGTTTCATTGATCATAGTATCCTCGTCGAGACGGGAGATGAGGAATCCCTCGGTGACGGATTTGCGTTTGATCTGAATCGGGATCAGCAGGATGGGCGCGAGATAGGTCTTTTCGTCTCGCTCGGACATCTTCCACTCCAGGAATCCGACCGCAAGGAAGAGTGTATTGACGCCGCCTTCCTCCAAATCCGACTTGCTCTGCCGGTAGACCGCGATGAGGCGCTTGTTTAATTCCGCTTGAGGAAGGACTGTCCAAAGACGATGCTGTTTTAACTCGGAATCAAGCAAATCCTTCTTGCGTTCGTTACTGTGAAGAGTTGATAAATCAGAAATATCCTTTTCTCCCAACAGTCCGTCCTGCGGGCTTAATGTGATGATTTCGTCTGCGGCAAGCCTGTCCTCCAAGATTGTAATATCAGTACATGCGATCGGGATGACCTGTTGAGTGTTGCGCACGTTCAGCAGACGGTTCCGCAACGAAAGATCAAGGAGTTTCTGCGTCCAGCGACGCACTCTTCCGGACTGCGTTCCCGTACCGTCCAGCGCGGAGAGATCGACTTCCTCCTGAAGAGTCCGCATTTCCTCTGGGGCGAGCTTTTTAACTATGTTTTCAATGGGGGCGAGTTCTAAGCCGTTCACGCTGCGCTGCAGGGGCAGCGGACGGATCCCACTCCGACGGGCACGGCAGATGTCGATGGCGCACTGGAATTCGTCATCAAAGTTCAAATGATTGTTTTGCGCATCGGCTATAGCCTTGGAGAACGTGGCGTTGTTGTCCGAACAAACGGACGTTGTTTCCAGCACGAGAAACTCGTCCAGGTCAACGAGCTTGCGGATTGCCTGCAGGTCGTCCATCGGGATGTCCGGGAAATAACGGTCGACCAGGTGGCAGCCGATGTAGGCGTGTCCCGAGTGGAGCAGGATGACCGGATGCAGGCCGCATTGTTCCATGACGGACGCGAAGAGCACGGTCGTGTCGAGGCAGGTTCCGAGTTTGTATTGAAATATGTTGTCGGCGAACCGGATGCGCTGGCCCGGCGTGCCGATTGATGACGGCGGTAGCGAATAATGGATGCCCCACGAATAGACCGCGCGGTAGATGGCTGCGCAGATCTCGTACACGCGCTTGCGGTCGTTGGAACGGTAGCCGTCGATGGACGCGTCGCCGGTGGCCTTGCGAAGTTCTTCGGACGCGCGCGCCTGAAGCTCGGAGATTACGTCGAGATTCGGCGTGACGAACGCCGCGAGGAGTTCCGGCATGACGGAAAGCCCGGTCCACTGGTCGGCGGCGAACGCCGTGACATCGTACTCCTGACGGCACAGCGTCTGCCCGTTCCGAAAGACTTCCAGTTTCAGTTTGCCCTTGACTGCCTCTGACAGTGAAGTCAGGAACTCGACATTCAGCTCGATTCCGAGGTCGTGCATCGCGAGGGTTTCGCCGGGCGCGATCTCCTCCGCGTGAATCGTCTTCGGCAGGATCATTTCCGGCGACGATGTGAATGTGCAGACCAGTCCGGACAACGGTTGCGCCGAATGATTGGTCAACTTCAGTTCCTGTACCGCCGGGATGTCGTTCTGCTGGAACGCGAGGTTGAATAACGGGAGGAATTCGAGTTCAGCGGTCAACCGCGGCGAGGCTTGTGGCTCAGGCGGAACGGGGCTGTTTTCTGATTCTGTCATGGTGGCGATCCTGGATGTCAATGAAACTGTATGAAACGGGAAAAATCCCATATGGTCCGGGTGAAAACCGTATGGGATGGAATAGCGTTACCTGCTGGACTTGCCGGAAGACTTCTTCGGCGCGGCTTTCTTCGCCTTTTGCGCAGGGACAGAACCCTTTGCCTGGGGCGGCGGAGTGACGCTGACGGGCTCCGGTTCCGCCTGGGCGTCCTTCGGCTGGTAGCGCTTCACGCCGCGCGGGTTCAGTGGGTTGATGGCGCTGGGCGGATAGCCGAGTTTCTGGTGGAACTGCTTGGAGAAGAAGAACTGGTCCTTGTAGCCCAGATTGAACGCGGTTTCCTTCACGCTCACGCCGCGCATGAGCATGTTCACGGCCTCCTCCATGCGGCACTGGATCTGGTATTCGCCGATGTTGTGCCCCATCACGCGCATGAAGTGCTGGCGCAGGGACGGATAGCTGAGCGGGAGGTCTTTCAGAAGTTCAGGCAGGGACCGGTTGTCCGTGAGGTTTTCGAGGATGATCTTTTTGATCTCGGAGGTGATGCGGTCGGAGAAGTCTTCGCGGCGGCTCTTCAGGAGCTTGGTGATGAGTGCGAACATCTCCAGCGGAATCTTCGACTGGTTCGTCTCATTGTTCATGAACGAGATGAAATCGAAGCACTCGTTGAGGAGCGCAAGCGAGAGGTCGATGTCGCGCACGGGCGTCTGCGTATGGATGCAGAAAACGTGCTTGCACATGGAGTAAATCCACTTGTCGTCCTGGCCGGGCATGTTTTTGAGCTTCAGATAGCCTTCGCGCTTCTCGTCCACTTCCATGTGGTCGGGCGGCGGCAGTCCGCCGTAATCCGCCGCGTCCTCGCTCATGAAATGACACGACATGTAGAACTCGAGCCAGCGGCTGTTCTCCTCGATGTACGTGGCATGCTTGCGGTGGGGGATGCGGAAAAAGAGTTTGCCGGGCATCAGGGGGTATTCCGTGCCGTCCTCGTCGACGTACGTGCCGCGTCCGCGGAGCACGACCGAGACGGAGAAAAGCGGGAAGGACCCGCCGTTCCAGTCGATGGAAACGTTTTCTTTTTTGAGGATGCCGGTGGAAAAGACGTCGCGGCCGATGGTGCGGAAGATACCGTTGTATTCCCGGTCGAATTTTTTTGGCAGTTCAAACATAACAAAAGTTCATGGATGATTGTTTGTTCTTCTGAACGTCACTCCGTACAGGGGAGTTCCCCGGCGGCGCGCCGTTCTTCTTGCTTGTTCTAACATAAAATACATGCTTTCCCGCCAATGTCAAACGAAAAAACAGGAAAAAACAACGATAAAATGTTAAAAACTACATCTTTTACCCGTTTTGGGATGATTCCCGTTCGATAGTATGTAGTTTTTGCCGATGATGTCGCATGAAAAATCCCCGCAGAACCTAATATGGTTCCACGGGGAAAATGTGTAATGTGCGCGAGCGGAGCCGCGCACTACAGCGGCAAACTTTGTGTGCTAGCAGATCCGGGGCAGGAGCTCGCCGCCGGGCTGGGGCAGGAGCGACTGCGCGCCGATCTCGGTGGTCATGACGACCTTGCCGGGATGGTCGGCGACGACTTCGCCGATGATCGCGGCGCTGGCGGAGTAGGGGCCTTTGCGGAGCGCATCGAGGATGGCGGGCGCTTCAGATTTCGGCGCAAAGACGACGAGGCGTCCCTCGCAGGCGAGGTAAAGCGGCTCAAGTCCGAGCATGCCGCAGACGCCGCGGACTTCGGGCGCGACCGGGACGTCGGCGGAATTGAGGCGGATGCCGACTTTGCTCTGGTCGGCGATCTCGTACAGGACGGTGCCGACGCCGCCGCGCGTGGCGTCGCGGATCACGTGGATGTCGTGCGAGGCGTCGAGCATGCTCTTCACCGTGCCCCAGAGCGGAGCGCAGTCGCTGGTGACGTCCGCGTCGATCTCGAATTCGTTGCGTGCGAGCAATATGGTGCAGCCGTGGCGGCCCACGTCGCCGGTCACGATCACGGCGTCGCCGGGCTTCGCGAACGCGCCGGAGGTGCGGACGCCCTCGGTGAGCTGTCCGACGCCGGTCGTGGTGATGAAGACGTGGTCGACCTGGCCTTTGCCCGCGACCTTGGTGTCGCCTGCGACGATGCGGACTCCGGCCTCGTCGGCGGTCTTCTTCATGGCGGCGGCAATCTCTTCGAGCTTGGCGAGGGGGAATCCCTCCTCGATCACGAACGCGCAGGAGAGGTAGAGCGGTTTCGCGCCCATGCACGCGAGGTCGTTGACCGTGCCGCAGATGCTGAGCTTGCCGATGTTGCCGCCGGGGAACTCGAAGGGCGACACGATGAAGCCGTCGGTGGTGAACGCGATCTTCCCGGCGTCCACGGGCAGGACCGCGGCGTCGTCGCCGGTGAAATCCGGGTTGGAGAAATGCGCCTTGAAGACGCGGTCGATGAGTTCGGCGGTCTGCCGTCCGCCCGCGCCGTGTGCGAGCGTGACGAATTCGTTATTGTTCATTGAGAATATCTCCGTATTGGTAGTAGGCGGAACATGCCCCTTCGTTGGAGACCATGCACGCTCCGACCGGATGGAGCGGGGTGCATGCGGTCCCGAAAAGATTGCAGTCGGTGGATTTGCATTTGCCCTGAAGCACCTCGCCGCAGCGGCAGGCGGGATTGCTCCGGCCCGCGACGGGCGGCAGGCTGAACTTCAGGCGGGCGTCGTATGCGGCGAACGCCGGACGGAGTTTCAGGCCGGACATCGGGATCACGCCGAGTCCGCGCCACTCCGCGTCGCACGGCTCCATGACCGTGTCCATCAGCTTCAGCGCGGCGGGCGAACCTTCGGGACGCACCACGCGCGGATAGCAGTTGCGGAAGAACGGTTCGCCGGAAGCGGACAGACGAATAATGACCGCGAGCGCGGTGAGTATCTCGTCGGCCGTGAACCCCGCGACGACGCCGGACACGCCGAGTTTCACGAGGTCCTCGCAGACGGCGGTGCCCGTGATGGCGTTCACATGGCCGGGGTACAGAAACGCGTCCGCGCTGCCCTTCAGCGCCTTGTACGCGTTCGGCATGGTCTTGTTCGCGCCGAGGATCGAGAAGTTCGAGAGCCCTTCGGCAGCGGCCTTCTTCACCGCCAGACATGCCGCCGGGACCGTCGTTTCGAACCCGACCGCCAGGAACACGACCTGTTTGTCCGGGTTCTCCCTCGCGAAGTCGACCGCGTCCAGCGGCGAATAGACGGTCTTCACCGCCGCGCCTTGGGAACGCGCCCCCGCGAGGCTCATCTCGGAGCCGGGCACGCGGATCAGGTCGCCGAACGTGCAGATGACCGCGCCGTGTTCGAGCGCGAGCATCACGGCTTCGTCTATGTAGCCGGCGGGCGTCACGCAGACGGGGCACCCGGGACCGGAGATGAGTTCGATCTGCGGCGGCAGGATGCGGCGGATGCCGAGACGGAAGATCTCGTGCGTGTGGGTGCCGCAGACCTCCATGACGCGGAGTTTGCGCCCGTTGTAGGATTCGATGATCCGTTTAGCCGATTCCATCGAGCGACTCCATGATCTTGCGGGATTCGTCCGCGTCGGTATCCGTGATCTTCGCGATGGCGACGCCGGCGTGGACCATGACGTAGTCGCCGGGCTCCAGATCGTCGATGAGGTCCGCCGAAACCTTGCGTTTCGCGCCGGACGCGTCGATGAGGGCGGTGCCGTCCTCAATGCTGACAACTCTTGCGGAAAGACCTACACACATAAGCCGTCTCCTTGTGTTTGTATGGGGGAATGTGATATGGATGAATGTTTGTTCGGGTGGTTCAGATGGTACATGGCGGCGAACGCCTGGCCTGCGCCGATGCCGCCGTCGTTGGGCGGGATCATGCCGTGCAGCAGTACGCGGAATCCCGCTTCGCGCAGAAGTCCGGCGCAGAGCGTCGTGAGCAGGCGGTTCTGGAACACGCCTCCGGTCAGCGCGCAGGTGTTCAAACCGGAATCTTCACGGATCGCTTCGCACGTTTTCGCGATCATGGCCGCAAGCGAAGTGTGGAACAATGCGGCGAGCATGCCGGAGTCCGCGCCGTCGAGTTTCGCGCGCACGATGTCCTTCACGAGCGAATCCGTCGGCAGGACGATCGCGCCGGAGACGTCGCGGTCGAACGAATCGGGGCAGGGCGTGAGGTTTTCCATCTGTCCGGGATGCGCCTCGTTCCATGCCTCCGCGGCGAACTGGAGCGCCATGGACGCTTCGCCCTCGAACGTGGAGGATTTGCGGATGCCGAGGATCGCGCTGACGGCATCGAAGAGACGCCCCGCGCTGGTCGAGACCACGCAGTTCAGTTTCCGGTCCAGCATGTTCTTCTGGAACTTATAGACGCCGGGCGTGCAGAGGTCGAGAGAGGCGACAATACGTTCCGCTTCATCAGAGGGGAATAATCCCCCGATCATCGAAACGGCGATGCGCCAGCCTTCGCGCGCGGAGGCGTCGCCGCCCGCCTGAAGGAACGGTTTGATGTATCCGGCGCGGGCGAAGCCGTCCGGTCTGGCGCGCAGGAATTCCCCGCCCCAGATCGTGCCGTCCGTGCCGTATCCGGTGCCGTCGAACGACACGCCGATGACCTCGTCCGTGAAGTCGTTTTCGACCATGCAGGAGAGCACGTGCGCGTAGTGGTGCTGGATCTTCAGGACGGGGATGCCGAGTTCGGTAGCGACGGCGGACGAGTTGTATTTCGGGTGCAGGTCGCAGCAGACGAGCTCCGGTTTCATTTCAAGCAATTCGGACATCCGCGCGACCGATTCGCGCAGGGCGCGGACCGTGCGCAGGTCCTCCATGTCGCCGATGTAGGGCGAGGGATAGAAGAGGCCGCCGTTTGCAAGGCAGAAAGTATTTTTGAGCTCGCCGCCGATGCCGAGCACCTGGCCGCGGAATTCGCCGGAGACGAAGAACGGCAGGGGCGCGTAGCCGCGCGAACGGCGGATCATGTACGGGCGTCCGTCCAGCCAGTCCATGACCGAATCGTCCGCGCGGAGGCGGATCCGGCGGTTGTGGGACAGGATCACGTCGCAGAACACGGCGATCTCGGCGAGCGCGTCCTCGTCGCTGCGGCAGATGGGCGCGCCGGAGACGTTGCCGCTGGTCATGACGAGGCAGTCGGGCATGGTCAGGTCGTCGTTGAAGTGGAAAAGCAGCATCTGGACGGGTGCGTACGGCAGCATCACGCCGAGCGTGGGATTGTCGGGCGCGAGGACGTCCGGAAGCGCGCTTTCGGAGCGTTTCCTGAGCAGGATGATCGGTTTCTGATGGCCGTCCAGGATCTCCTCCTGTCCGGGCAGGATCACGCATTCGCGGCGGACCGTCTCCAGCGAGTCCATCATCACGGCGAACGGCTTCATGGGACGGTGCTTGAGTTCGCGCAGACGCGCCACGGCCTGCGCGTCGCGGGCATTGCAGCACAGATGGAAGCCGCCGATGCCCTTGATCGCGACGATCTTTCCGTCGAGGATGGCGCGGCGGGCGGCGGTGATCGCCTTTTCGTTGCGTTCGGGGCGTCCGATGAGGTAAACCTCCGGACCGCAGTCGTGACAGCAGACCGGCTGGGCGTCGTAGCGGCGTGACTCAGGCGAGGTGTATTCGTTCCCGCACTGCGGACACATCAGGAAATACCCCATGCTGGTGCGTTCGCGGTCGTAGGGCATGGAATCGAGGATGGTCAGGCGCGGGCCGCACGCGGTGCAGTTGATGAAGGGGTGCAGATAACGGCGGTTCGTGACGTCGAACAGCTCCTGTTTGCACAGGTCGCACGTGGCGATGTCCGGCGAGACGAAGATGTCCCCGGTCTCGTGTTCGCTCTCGATGATCTCGAACGTCGGGTACGGCGACTCCATGCGGACGCGCGAGTCGATCTTCAGGATCGCGGACCGAGGCGGGGCTTCGTGTTCGAGTGCGAGGCGGAAATCTTTCATCGCCTCCTGTTCGCCCTGCGCGTGGATTTCCACATAGGACCCCTTGTTCGCGACGCTTCCGGTGAGCCCGGCGCGGACGGCGATCCGGCTGACGAATGGACGGAACCCGACGCCCTGTACGACGCCGTAGATGCGGAAGACTGTGGTGGAAACGCTGGCCGGATTCATCTTATTTCACCTCGTCGAGAAGCCGTCCGGAGACGGCGAAATGCGGGAAGTCGATGATTTGGAACGCCTGCGTCCGGGGCAGGGCAACGCGCAACCGGTTGTCGCAGACGATCGTATCGTAGCCTCCGTTCGCGACCGCTTCGATGAACGCTTCTTCGCTCTCGATATGGAAATCGTTTTCACGCATGAACTCCGATTCCATCATGAACCAGGATGCGACATCGACTTGCGAGGTGGCGTCATGCTTCAGAATCTCATCGCGGACAGCGTTCGCGGCGAACTGCTGGTGGATCACGAGCGTCCTTTTCCCGGCGAGCGCGGGCAGGGCGTCGAGCACCTGTTGCGGCAGCCACGGACAGCGTACCTCATACGGCGTGCCGAACGTCTTTTGCAGATACTTCGCGGCGGCGAGTCCGGCGGGCGAAACGACGATGTTTTTCGCGGCGGAAGACGCCTTTTTCACATCATCAAGCCCCGCGCCCATGCCATAGCATTTCACGGACTTCCAGCCGCCTTTTTTCAGTGCATCAGACAACTGGTTTCCGGCATCGAGCGTCGGGAAATCCAGCGGCGAAGCGCCGAGGATGCCGACCGTACCGGAATCAATGTCAAGTTTTTCTGTTGCAAAGGTCTTGAAAAGCTCCAGCCAGGCGTCGGACGCGCCCCGGTCGTAGTGACGCGTTCCGGTCGTCGGGACCGTGATCGCGGGCAGTCCGGTGCGCTTCTCCGCCATGCGTTTCAGCGCCTTGAAATCGGTCGCGATGATCGCGGGGACCGGGGTGCCGATGATGGCGGAGAATTTGAGGCCGGAGCCGTCCATGGCGTTCTGGAGTTTGGAGACGAGTTTGTCGTCGCGGCCGAGGATGGCGTCCATGTCGCGGAGTCCGGCGCTGAAGACGGCGCTTTTGCGGATAAACCAGCGCGGTTCGTCGAAGCCGCAGATGTTTCCGGTACAGCCGCCGGCATCGCAGATCACGATAAGGCCGCCGAAGTCGAAGAGCGCGGAGACAGCCCCGGACTGGTCGGGCGCGAACGGCGAAAGGTGTTTCAGCAGGCTTTTCATCGTGCGGCCTCCTTTCCAGAAAGCGCTTTTCCGAGCGCGTCGAAGAGCGCGGCGACTCCGGCATACCCGAACGGCTGGCGTTCGTCGTTCCAGGCGACTCCGGGCAGTGCCGGATGATAATACATCGCGTCGCGTCCGATGACAGTGTCGCAGTGTGCGTCCGCGCCGTCGTAGAACATCATGGACGGGGAGAGGTTGGAATATATCTTCGTATCCGGGCTGAGTGCGGCGATCTTCTTCACGTAGACGAAGTTGGAACCGCCGACCGTGCCGAAGATTTTGGAGACGGCGAAACCATTGCGGATCAGCGACAACGAAAGCTCGAAGGGATCGGCGTTCAGCCATTCGCCGACGGCGAACGTACGGTGTCCGAAGGTGTTTTTGAAATTGAGAATGGCTTGTTCGGCGCGTTCGCGGAACGGCGCATCGTCGAACTCCGCGCCGACGGCCTGCCCAAGCAGACGGTACTGGTTCGCGATCTTGTCCGTCTGGTAGAGGCGGGCGAGCTCGACGGACGGGATGCCGAGTCTTTTTTGCAGATCGGCGGCGGCGTGACGTGCTTCCTGATTGAGCACGAGATTGAAGTTCGCCTCGGCCATTTTCTGATATTCCTCGTAGTCGGCGCAACGGGATATCTCGCGGATCGAGCGGACTCCGGCGGACCGCAGAAGCGTGTACAGCTCTGTGTCGTCGCGCAGAGGAGAGAAGAAACCGAGGATGTTGACCGAGGTCGGGACCTTTTCGCGCGGCTGAAGCAGGGAGTAGACCGAACGCCGCACGGAGACCATCGGCGGCAGACGTCCTTCACGGGTCAGCGCGTACATGTAGCACGGCACGACCGGGACGCCCGCGTAGTCCGAAGCCTTCCGGCAGACGCGTTCCATGTCCGTGCCGAGCAGGGCGTCCACGCAGGTGATGCAGATCATGACCGCGGAGGGACGCACCGCGCAGGAATCGCAGACCTCCTTCACCGCTTCCGGGATGCGCGCCAGATGCCGCCCCGTCACGATGTCCGTATCGTCCTGCATGAGGTAGAAGAAGCGTTCGGCGAGGGACGCCTCGCAGCCGAGCGTGGCGGTGTTGCGTCCGCAGCAGGCCGGGGCGACCAGCAGCATGACGGACCCGGGCACGGCGAGACCGGCGCGTTTCACGCCGAACCCCTGCGCGCCGGGCGAGTTGAACGCGAGCGTGGCGGGGGAGCTGTAGATGAGGTGGGCGGAGGAGAGCAGTTCGGGCGGGATGTCGTCCCTGCCGCGCGCCGCGAGTTCGGCCGCCGTGATGGAGTACGCGTGGTTCATGCGGATGCTTTCTCCTCGTCGAGAAGAAGCTGCGCGAGCGCGAGGAAGCGTTTGCTGACGTCGAGCCCGGGATCGCCCTCGACCACTGTTTTCCCCATGTCCTCGTAGCGGATGATGTCGTCGCTGCGCGGGATGTCCGCCACGATCGGGAGGTTGTTCGCGTCGGCGAAGGCGCGCACTTTCTCCTCCTCGCGGTCGACGCTCCGGCGGTTCAGCACGATGCCGCGCACGTTGGCGTAGCCCCGGTCCTCGAAATTGTGTACGGCGCTGTTGATGTTGTTCGCCGCGTAGAGCGCCATTTTTTCTCCGGAGGTCACGATCAGGACCTGCGAGGCGTACCCTTCGCGGATCGGGGCGGCGAATCCGCCGCATACCACGTCGCCCAGCACGTCGTACAGCACCACGTCGGGCATGTATGTCTCGAACAGTTTCAGGTCGGCGAGCAGGCTGAACGTCGTGATGATGCCGCGTCCGGCGCAGCCGAGTCCGGGGGTCGGGCCGCCTGTCTCGATGCACAGCACGCCGCCGAATCCGGTCTTCGCGATCTCCTCGATACGTTCCGGTTCGCGGTCGTGTTCGCGCAGAAAGTTCATGACGGGGATCACGGGATCGCCGCCGAGCAGATTGATGGTGGAGTCGGCTTTCGGGTCGCAGCCGATCTGGATGACTTTGCGTCCGAGGCGCGCGAACGCCGCCGCGAGGTTGGATGTCACGGTCGATTTGCCGATGCCGCCTTTGCCGTATATCGCGAGTTTCAGCATGTTAAAACCTCCAGGGTAGGGGACGGTCGATCAGGTTCAGGGATTCCTTGCGGTAGCATCTGCCGGAGAACGCCTCGTGCGGGAGGCGATAGAACGGGACGTCCGGCGGGCAGACGGGCGCGTACATCGGATCGGCGATCACGCCGGACGAGGCAGCAAACGCTTTCGCGGCGGCGTCCTCGTCGAGGATACGGATGTCGCCGGACGCGAGCAATTTGTCTTCGGCTTCCAGCGGACACAGCACGCGGCACGGCGCGCCGAGATCGGATTCGATCGCGGCGGCCAGCGAGCCGGAGAAGATCGTTTCGCCGGGGATGGCGAGTTTCTTTCCAGATGAGGAGGCGTCGCGTTCTGCGCAGGGCAGGGCGCATTCGCCGGTTTCCGCCGCAGTCTTTAATGCGGATGCGAGCTTGCCGGAGAAACTTTTCCCGATAGGGACGCCCGCGACCCACGGCGTGCCGAAACGTTTGCGAAGCAATTCCGCTGTCGCGATCCCGCAGGAGGAGACGACGAGGTTGACATGGGCGGCGGACGCGCGCCGGATATCGTCCAGCGTGCTGCCCATCGCCATGCAGGAAACGAGCTCAAAGCCGGATTTGTTCAGCCATCCGACGATGGATTCCATCGTGCCGTTGATCGAGAAGTCCAGCGGGGTCGCGCCGATGATGTTCGCGGACGGCGCATCCGTGCGCGGGAGTTCGTCGGTGCAGAACCGCGACACGACGGCTTCCAGCGCTTCGGAGGCTCCGGTCAGATAGGAGTGCATGCCGCTGGTGTGAAGCCCGAACGCCGGGATGCCGGTGCGGGATTCGACTTCGGCGGCGATGGCGGGGAAATCGGTCCCGGCGAGGAGCGGGACGGGCGCGCCGCAGAGCGCGATGAAGCGCGGCGACAGATCCTTCGCGGCGGCCGCGACATCGTCGATGAGCTTTTCGTCGTTGCCGAGGATCGCGTCGGTTTCCGTGAGCGCGGAGATGTAGATCATGCTGTCCTGACGGTACCAGCGGGGTTCGTCGTGTGTGGAGTAGGTGGAGTTGCAGCCGGAGGCGTCGTGGACGACGACCATGCCGCCGAGTTCGTACAGCATGGAACACACGCCGGAGGTGTCGGCGGCGTGGATGGAGATGATTCTGGCGGTCTGTTTCATAAGCAGCTCCTGCATCCGAGGCCCTTGTGCTGGATCACGACCTCGGTGTCCTGTTCGTGCGTGGCGGCGTCGATCATGCGCCGTGCGAGACGCGCGACGCCGTCGAATCCGTACATGCCGCCGCCGGAAACGATGTTCACGAAGTGCTTCGTGCCGCTGAAATACGCGGCTTTCTGCCCGATCGCGAGCACGTCGCCGGATTCGTGGACGCCCTTGCCCGCGAATCGCATCTTCACGTTGACCGTGGCGGTCAGCAGGAGGTCCGGCGCGAGCGCGCGGAGACGTTCGAACGCGGGGCGTTCCTCCTCGATCATGGTATCGGTATAGACGCGCGTGACGCGGAAGCCGTGTTCGGCGAGGAGCAGGGCGAGTCCGACGGGGCGCGGCGTGGCGGTGTAGTCGATCTCGACAGGCGTGTCCCCGATGACTTCTTTCGCTTGTTCGAGCATGCGGACGGCGTTCCGTTTCGCCCCGGTCCAGTCGGGCGCGTCAATCCCGAGCGTTTCGGTGAGACGTGCCAGATTGCGTTCTATCTCATTGAAATCGTAGGAGAGCGGCAGATAAAGGTGTTTGCGTCCGAGGCGTTTTTCGAGCGCGTCGCCGGATGCCGCCGCGGTCGGCAGATAGGTGATGTTCAGCGCACTTTTTGCCATGCGCATGTATTCATCGTATGTCTTGCACAGCGTGATGTCGCGGAGTTCGCGTCCGGCGTTTCTGATAAGTTGGACGAGCTCGCTGGATTCGTCGGTCGGACGGTCGTTGCCGATGAGGTTCACGGCGTTTTTGTCGGCGGGGCAGGGCATGAACGGCGCGTAGAGCTGGCGGCGCATGAGCTGGTCGGGCGTGAGGCCGCTTTTCCGCATGGTCGGGTTCATGTAGCAGTCGATGAAGTCGATGTCCGGGAACATCGCGCGGAGTTCGTTCAGCATGACCTCGAAATCGCATCCGGCGAAGAGGTGCACGCAGCTGATGAAGAGGAGGAGCGCGCGCGGCTTCTTCGGCAGTTTGCGGATGATCTCCGCCGTGCCGTCCACGATGTTGCGTTCCAGCGAGCCGTCGAACAGATCGTTCTGGTCCACGGAGATCCACGACATGCGGTCCATGGCAATCATTTCGGCGGCGGTCAGGATCACGCCGCGGAGGCAGCCCTGGGCGCAGGCGAACACCTGGTGCGACTCGGGGATCAGCATGCCCGTATGGACGATGTTCCACGGTCCGCGGGCGGGAGCGTTGTATTCCAGGCCGGAGACGAACGGCACGGGGAACGCGGCGTCGCGGATCGCGACTTCCGCCCCGGTCATGTCGTCTTGCCCGTTCAGACGTTTCAGCATGGCGCGTCTCCTTTCTGTGCTGCGGCGAGCACGGCATCCGCGAGCGCGCGGTACTGCGCGGCCATCGGGCTCTCCGGGAACGCGTGGACAACGGTCTTCCCGAGCTGTTCCGCCTGCTGGACGGTTTCGCTCCAGTCGAGCGCGCCGACCACGGTGCTTTCGAAGTCCGCCGCGAGTTTCGCGGCTTTCGCGTCCTCGTCCGGCGCGTTCCTGCGGTTCAGCACGAATCCGCCGAGCGAGGCGTAGCCGCGCCCCCTGAAATTCTTCACCGCCATGGCGATGTTCGCGGCGGCGTAGATCGACATGGTTTCGCCGGAGGTGAGGATGAACACGCGGTCGGCGTAGCCTTTGCGCATCGGCATGGAGAATCCGCCGCAGACCACGTCGCCCAGCACATCGTACAGCACCACGTCCGGCTTGTACACGTCGTACGCGCCTTTCTCCTGAAGCTTCTCCAGCGCGGTGATGATGCCGCGTCCGGCGCAGCCGAGTCCGGGCGTCGGGCCGCCCGCCTCCACGCAGATCACGCCGCCGTCGCCCTCGCGGACCATTTCGTCGAGCGTGAAATCGTTGTTGCGTTCGCGGACGAGATCGAGGATGGAACGCATGCGCGCGCCACCGTGCAGGGACGCGGTGGAGTCCGCCTTCGGGTCGCACCCGATCTGCATGACCTTGAGTCCGTTCGCGGCGAACGCCGAGGCGAGGTTCGATACGGTCGTGGATTTTCCGATGCCGCCTTTTCCGTAGAATGCGAGTTTCAGCATGACGTTTCTCCGTAATCCCCGCGGCTCACCTTGATCGTGTAGCCGATCTTCCGCAGGCGAGCCTGCAGATCCGACGTGGTGATGTGCGTGTCCACGTCGACCGCGGTTTTGTTGTTGTAAAGCATGTATTTCGCGCGGACCTGTTCCGGCGACAGGTTCGGCATGATGACGTTCGCTCCGGCGAGCACGCCCTTTTCGCGTCCGGTCGGGTCCAGCGAACCGAGCGCGGTCGTGGCGGGCAGCAGCACGTCCGGGCGCAGGATGCGGCACAGGCTCAGCAGAAACAGCGTGAGGTCCACGCTTCCGGCGGGTTCGTTTTTGAACGGCGTGTCACAGTGCGGAATGAACGGACCGATGCCGATCATGGCGGGTCGGAATTCCGTGATGAACTCCATATCCTTCGCGAGCGTGTCCGGCGTCTGGTACGGCGAGCCGACCATGAAGCCGCATCCGGTCTGAAATCCGATTTCCTTCAGGTCGCGCAGACACCGCATGCGGCGTTCCCAACTCTGGTTCGGCGTGTGGAGTTTCGCGTAATGCTCCGGATCGGCGGTCTCGTGCCGCAGGAGATAACGGTCCGCGCCCGCGTCGAACAGCAGTTGATATTCGTCGTGCGTCAGCTCGCCGACGGACAGCGTCACGGCGCAGTCCGGGTGGTTCGTTTTGAGCGTGCGGACCAGCGCGGCGAGACGTTGCGGCGGCCATGTGGCGTCCTCCCCGCTCTGAAGCACGAACGTGCGGAATCCGTATTCGTATCCGGCGTCGCAGCACGCGATGATCTCCTCCTCGCTCAGACGGTACCGCTCGAAGTTCAGATTGGACTTGCGGATACCGCAGTAGAGACAGTCGTTGCGGCAGACGTTGGAGAACTCCACGATGCCGCGCACGAAGACGTTGTGCCCGAACCGGGCGGTCGCGAGTTCGCGTGCAATCGCAGCGGCGTATGCGCGGTCGGAATCGTCCCACGTGGAGAGCAGTGCCGTCCACTCCTCGTGAGGGAGGCGTTTCTCCGCGTTCAGGCGGTCGATCCTGAGCTCGTTCTGTCGTTTCTGTGCGTTCATGCGCGTTTCCTGCGGTTCCCGCGGCGACTTCTTCCTCTGTGCTCAAGCGAAGCTGAGAGCACTACTGCAGTGGAGAACTTGTCCTCCAAAAAGAATCGGCCGCGATCCCCTGTGAAGGATCCGGCCGTGGATGGTCGATCGGAACATGCGCGCGCCGCACAAATGTCATGCGGTTCCCGCAGTCCGGTCCGATGCCGCACGCTCGGTCTTCCGCCTCAAAGTCAGAGTCCTTTTCGGCGTCAGGGGATGTTGTGTTGCTATCTGATCGGATGAATCCGCTTCCGTTTTGCCGGGCGCGGACTCAGTGTGCTGTTATGAGGTTGGAGTAGACGGCTTTCGCCGTGACTCCTCCGATGCGTCCGAGTTTTCCGGCAAGAGCGTTGATCTTGTCCGGCGGCGCATCGATCACGATGCTGATGACGTTGACGTTCCTTTCTCGGTAGGGCAGGCCCATGCGGCCTACGATGTACGGTCCGAAATCGTGCAGGAGCGCGTTGATCTGCTCCGCGGAGTCGAAACTCTCCGCGAGGATCGCCAATACCGCCACTCGTGTTTCCATTGCGATTCCGTTCCGTTGGTTGTGGTTGAAAAGATTACCATCTAATATATCCCGTATGCGCGCATAATGCAAGCGCGGGAAGGAAAAAAGTTCGGAAAAGTCGGGATTCGCCAGAAAAAAGTTTTGTTGTGTGTACGATGCGGACGGCTGAATATTGGGTTTTACTAAATAATCCGAAAGACCAAAAAACATGTTAAACACTCTTATGTTTAGAGAATAATCAATAAAGCCGACATTTTTGCGTGAATTAACCTTGACTTTTGCTCGGACGAATGGTATACTATCGGTGAAATGCACTTTTTGCTGTTGTAATCAGCTCAAAAGTGTATTTGCGTTCATCAAAAATCAACAAACCTCTCCTCATTTATCAACCCCCAAACATAATGGAGTTTTTATGAAACGTTATGTCCAATCGGCAGTCGTCTCCTGCTCAGTTCTCGCAGGGGCGCTCTTCCTCGCAACATCACTCTCCGCGCAGGCCCCGGCCGGCGGCGCACCCGCGGGCGGTCCCGGCGGTGCTGC
>JAEEGG010000607.1_pt1 | contig 109343 bp, 83 predicted proteins | sample 9134161 | NCBI WGS metagenome assembly JAEEGG01 (sample SAMN16246543, study PRJNA631951) | gut metagenome | biome: gut microbiome; feature: rumen; material: CR-attached | host: Bos | place: Iran: Karaj | collected 2018-10
CCATACCGAGACCGTACTCGGCGTTGTCCTCAAACAGGGAGTTGGCCCATGCCACACCCTTGCCACTGCGGTAGTTCTTGCAGTAAGGCGTTGCAGGAGCGGAACCGCCATAGATGGACGAGCAACCCGTGGCGTTAGCCACCATCATGCTCTCACCGAAGAGCTGTGTGATGGTCTTGATATAAGGTGTTTCACCGCAGCCTGCGCAAGCGCCAGAGAACTCGAACAACGGCTGTGCGAACTGGCTGTTCTTGGTGCTGGCGTATTTGTCTATGAGGTTGTCTTTGTAGGTGACTTTCTTCTGACCGTAGTCCCAGTTCTTGGCTTCGTTAAGTTGGCTCTCGAACGGTTTCATCACCAATGCTTTCTCCTTAGCAGGGCAGACGTCGGCGCAATTGCCGCAGCCTGTGCAGTCCATGACTGAAACCTGCATTCTGAAGTGCATGCCTGCCAATTCTTTCGGAGCCTTCATATCGATAGCTGCCATACCCTTTGGAGCCTTCTTCATCTCGGCGTCGGTCATTACGACTGGACGGATTGCTGCGTGAGGGCAGACCAATGCGCACTGGTTGCACTGGATACAGTTGGCTGGGTTCCATTCAGGAACGACGGTGGCAACGCCACGTTTCTCATAGGCTGTTGTACCTGCTGGGAATGTACCGTCAACGATGTCTTTGAACGCGCTCAATGGGAGGTCGTTACCGCACTGGGCGACCATCGGACGCATCACCTTGTTGATGAATTCAGGATCATCAGCGTTGTGCTCGAATACGAAGTCGGTTGTGCAGTCGAGTTCTGCCCATTCGGCTGGGATTTCAACTTTCTGGATCTCACCACCGCGGTCAACGGCTGCGTAGTTCATGTTGACAACGTCTTCACCCTTCTTGCCGTAACTCTTCACGATGAACTTCTTCATCTGCTCCACAGCGAGGTCGTAAGGGATAACGCCTGAAATCTTGAAGAATGCGCTCTGAAGGATGGTGTTGGTACGGTTGCCGAGACCGATCTCAGCAGCGATCTTCGTAGCGTCGATGATGTACATATTAATATTGTTGAGAGCGAGATATTTCTTCACATAGTCAGGAAGATGCTTCTTTGTCTCAGCAACGCTCCATGGCGAGTTGTAGAGGAATGTTCCATTCTTCTTCAAACCGCGGAGGCAGTCGTATTTCTTAAGATATGACGGAACGTGTACTGCCACGAAGTCAGGTGTGCCGACGAGATAAGGAGCCAAGATTGGCTGGTCGCCGAAACGGAGGTGTGAGCAGGTGTAACCGCCTGATTTCTTTGAGTCGTAGTCGAAATAGGCTTGGCTGTACTTGTTTGTGTTGTCGCCGATAATCTTGATAGAATTCTTGTTGGCGCCTACAGTACCGTCAGCGCCGAGGCCGTAGAACTTGGCTTCGAATGTGCCCTTTGGAAGGATAGAAATCTCTTTGCCGACCTTGAGTGAACGGTGTGTCACGTCGTCTTTGATACCGACAGTGAACTGGTTCATCGGTTTGTCTGAAGCGAGGTTCTTGTAAACAGCAAGGATTTGAGCTGGTGTTGTATCCTTTGAAGAGAGACCATAACGGCCACCGATAATCATAGGCTTTTTCTCTGCAGGGATGTCTTTGCAGTTGGCGAAAGCCTCAACAACGTCGAGATAGAGTGGGTCACCGTTTGCGCCTGGCTCTTTTGTGCGGTCGAGCACGCAGATGCGCTTGATTGTTTCAGGAAGCACAGCACCGAGATATTTCACGCTGAACGGACGATAGAGGTGAACTGTCACGAGGCCGAGTTTCTTGCCTGCTTTGTTCTCCTTGTCGATGACGGTCTTGATGACGTCGTTGACTGAACCCATAGCGATGATGACGTCTGTTGCGTCTGGTGCACCGTAATATACGAATGGAGCATATTCACGACCTGTGATCTTGCTCATCTGTTTCATATATTTTGCCACGATATCAGGAAGAGCGTCGTAGTATTTGTTCTGCAACTCTCTTGTCTGGAAGTAGATGTCAGGGTTCTGAGCTGTACCGCGTGTCACAGGGTGCTCTGGGTTAAGAGCTCTGTCGCGATAAGCCTTCAAAGCCTTGTAGTTGACGAGCTTACGGAGTTTCTCCATGTCAGCTGCTTCAACCTTCTGGATTTCGTGGGATGTACGGAAACCATCGAAGAAGTGCACGAACGGCACGCGGCCTTCGATTGCTGCAAGGTGTGCCACAGGAGCGAGGTCCATGATTTCCTGCACTGAGCTTGTTGCCAACATTGCGAAACCTGTCTGGCGGGTACTCATAACGTCGGCGTGGTCACCGAAAATTGACAATGCCTGTGCTGCCAAAGCACGTGCTGATACGTGGAACACGCCTGGAAGCAACTCACCGGCGATCTTGTACATGTTAGGGATCATAAGGAGCAATCCCTGTGATGCTGTGTAGGTTGTGGTGAGAGCACCAGCCTGCAATGAGCCGTGTACAGCGCCTGCTGCACCTGCTTCTGACTGCATTTCAACGACTTTCACAGTGTCGCCGAAGATATTTTTCTGACCTTTTGCTGCCCATTCGTCGATATACTCTGCCATCGGTGATGACGGAGTGATAGGATAAATGGCGGCAACTTCACTGAACATGTAAGCAACATGGGCTGCAGCCTGGTTACCATCACATGTCATAAATTTCTTTTCTGCCATAATTAAATTATTGTTACTTAATGTTTTATATTATTAATCGTTCTATAACACAATATTTGCAAAGATACAATTATTTTTGGTTATAAAATAAATAAGGCCGCTAAATAATTAGCGACCTTATTATTATATTAATGTTTGAAAATTATTTTTTTTCAACTGGCTTTTCACCGCCTTTGCAGCACTCGCCACCTTTTTCCTCGCCGCCCTTGCAGCAGTGACCTTTGCATTGGAAAAGACTTTCAATGAGAGCTTTCTGCTCATCTAATGTGAGAGTTGAAAAATCAGCCCATTTCTTGTCAAATTCGGCTTTCTTGGCTTCCATTTCAGCTTTCATGGCTTCTATCTGCTCTTCTGTAAGTTCTGGTTTTCCTTCATGTTTGCATTCCGGGTTTCCTTCATGTTTGCATTCTGGCTTGCATTCCGGCTTTCCTTCTGGTTTGCATTCCGGTTTCATCTCATCTTTCTTTGCGATGAAATCATCAGCAATCTTCTTAGCCTCTGCTATTGCAGCTGATTTTTCTGCATCAGTCTTTGTCTCCCATGACTCGAAAATATCATGGATCTGCTTTGCTTCAGGCATTTCCATGTGATGGCATTTTGGCTGCTCCATCTGTTCTTTCGGTTGTGAAACTTGTTCGGCGTTTTTCTTTTTGTTTCCACAAGATGTTGCTATCAAACATAAAGCAACTAATAACAATACGTAAACTTTTTTCATAATTGATTTGATTAAAACTTTGATTATTAATATTTTTAGTGAATAAATTTCCATCCATTCAAAACTGCAAAAATAATATTTTTTTAAATAAAGTATATAAAAATAAGTTAAGGAAATATATTAATTTTGCAATCAAAAATAATAACTTAGCAAACGGATGAATTCAATAAAGGAAATTTTCAAAATAGGTTTCGGTCCTTCAAGTTCACATACGATGGGACCGGCAAAGGCAGCCGAGGAGTTCCTCAAACTTGTCCCGGCGGCTGAAAAATACAAGGTGATTCTGTATGGGAGTCTTGCCGCTACTGGAAAAGGTCACTTTACCGATGTGGCCATAAGGAAAAAATTTTCACCCAAGGATATTGATATCGAATGGCAGCCGAATGTTTTCCTGCCTGAACACCCCAATGGAATGGAGTTTTTTGCCTGTCACACCGATGGTTCGCTTATCCGAAGCCAGAAATATTTCAGTATCGGTGGCGGTGACATTTCCGTTGATGGCAAACGTAAGGACGACAGGATGGTTTACCCTTTGTCAACTATGAAAGACATACTTGACTATTTGGGCTCGATGAGATTATGGGAGTATGTCAATGAATGCGAAGGTGAGGATATATGGGATTATCTTCATGTTGTATGGGAAAAGATGCAGCAGTCAATCAAGGATGGTTTGGAGCATGAAAGCACTTTGCCGGGCAGCATCAAGCTGCCACGCAGGGCCTCCACTGTACACAGCAGACTTGCGGGAATGGACTCCTCAATCAAAAGACGTTTTTCAGCTATGGTTTACGCTTTTGCTGTGGCTGAAGAAAATGCAAGTTGCCACGAAGTGGTTACCGCACCGACCTGCGGCTCCTGCGGCATTCTGCCTGCCGTACTTCAAACTTACGCCAACTATTATAATGCAGGTGAGAAGAAGATTCTTCACGCTATTGCCACTGCCGGTCTCATAGGTAATCTGATTAAGACAAATGCATCGATAAGTGGTGCGGAAGTGGGGTGCCAGGGTGAAGTCGGCTCTGCCTGCTCCATGGCTTCCGGTGCTGCAGCCCAACTGCTCGGTGGCTCGGCTTACCAAATCGAATATGCTGCCGAAATGGGACTTGAACACCACCTCGGACTTACATGTGACCCGGTATGCGGACTGGTTCAGGTGCCTTGCATCGAACGCAACGCTTTTGCTGCCTGCCGCGCCGTTGATGCCGCAATGTATGCACTCACAACCGATGGGCAACACATGATAAGTTTCGATAGGGTGGTCAAGGTGATGATGGCTACCGGACACGATTTGCCATCGCTTTACAAGGAGACTTCCGAAGGCGGTCTGGCATTGTGACATTTGGCTTGAAGTCATGAAGGTTAGAAACAATGAACAAGGGAAACTGGAGGTTTTTGACCCAGTCCGCAGATTATTTGTCGCATTGACTCCAGAAGAGGAAGTCCGCCAGCGACTTATCTGCTATTTCCATGAAATAAAGCATGTTCCCTTCTCCCTTATGGGTGTTGAAAAGAAAATCATTGTCAATGGGCTTGCCAAACGACCTGACATAATCGTTTTTAACAGGAATGCTCATACGGTGCTGATTGCCGAATGCAAGGCACCGTCCGTAAAACTGTCAGAAGATGTGATTGACCAGATTGTCAGATATAACATGACTCTGAGAGCCGATTATCTGCTGGTTACAAACGGTGAAATGTTGTTCTGTTTCAACTGTACCGGAACTTCTCCGGAAATGATTGATATAAATAATTGGAAATTTGAAATTTAAATATTGACAATTGTTGATATTTTATTTTTATGTTTTCTTAAAAAACTATCAAAAAAAATTATACCTTTGCAGTTCATAAAATTGCATTTAATTATTTGTAAATATGAACAAGACAGTTAGAGCTATTATCGAAATTATCCTGGCCTTAGTAATAGTAGGCTTAATCATCCTCATTTTCCGCAGTGTCATGGCACCTGTTAAATTCCAGAATGAGAAGAATTTCCGTTATGAAAACACTATCCAGCGTCTTAAGGATATCAGAGATGCAGAAGGTGCTTACCGTACAATCAACAAACATTATACTGCTGATTTTGATTCACTTATCAATTTCGTGAAAACTGGTGACCTTTACATAGTCAAGATGGTTCCGGATCCTACGGACACCACTTTCAGAAGAAGTATTCTTGACACAATAGGTATGGTTAGTGTACTCGACACAATCTTCAAGAACCGCACTGATTTCAATCCTGACAATATGAAATATATTCCTCACTCAGGAGGTCAGATATTCAAACTTGAAGCAGGTCATGTTGAGAAGAGTAAAATTCAAATACCAGTATTCCAATGCTCTGCTCTCAATACACAGATCCTTCTCGGTATGGATGAACAGTCCATTATTAACGAAGACGCAAAACTGACAGTCAATGACAAGTTCCCAGGACTGATGGTTGGCTCAATGGAAGAACCTTCAACTGATGGAAACTGGGAATAATTTGCCTTTCAGCAAACCATATTCCGAATGTAAAATATCCGTCTTTTTTTCAAAAGACGGATATTCTTTTATTGTGTCGGATCTGAATGACGGCTCCACTCTTTATGAGAGTCAGTATATTGCCTTCAAAAAGAATTCTTCCTATCAGCTTTCTTTTGAGGAGTCGCTGATGTCATATCCTTATCTTAGAAATGAATTCGGTGATGAGGAACTGATACTCAACGTTGAGAGATACACTTTTGTTCCAAGCGAGTTTTTCTCCGTTGATATGGTCAACAAATATTATACGTTCAATCTCGGTGAACCTGACAGCAAGGAGGGGGTGTTCTACTCTTTGGTCGATTCTCTCCAGATGTACGTCATATTCGCTTACGACAAAGCTTTTATCGACCTTTTGGAAAATATCTTTCCTCAGGCTCAGTTTACGCCAGGAATATCGTTGCTCATCGACAGGTGCGATGAAAAAGGCAGGGAGTTGATGAATGCTGTTTTTGCAAGGATAAAGAAAAATGTCCTTGAGGTGGTTGTCTATAAATCAACAAAATTCGCAATGGCAAACACTTTCCGTTTCGTCAATGTGAAAGATGCCGAATATTTTCTTTTGAGAGCATATTATAATTTCGGATTCGACAATTCCATAGTCCCTGTTTATCTTGAATCTGACATGGAACTTCCTGATATTGGGGATTTTGTAAAAACGATTAATTTTGAAAGATGAGAATTATAAGCGGTTATTATAGAGGTCGCCGGATTCTGCCGCCGACCAATTTGCCTGTGAGACCGACTACCGATATGGCAAAAGAGGCACTGTTCAATATACTTACCAACACTGTTGATTATGAGTCAACGAGAGCGTTGGACTTGTTCGCGGGGGTGGGTAACATTTCGTTTGAACTGATTTCGCGAGGCTGTCCGTATGTTCTGGCAATTGACCATAATTTGGACTGCATAAAATTCATCAAGGAGACTGCCAAAAAATTTGATATGTCAGGACTTCTGGCAATGAAGGCAGATGTTTTCAAGTTTCTTGACCAGAGCAAGGCAAAATTCGATTTGATTTTTGCGGATCCGCCATACGACAATCCTGACATTTCAAAGATACCAGGTCTGGTGTTTGAGAAGGGACTTCTTAACGAAGGCGGTATCTTCATCCTTGAGCATCCCAAGGAATGCCATTTTGAGGCTGACCCGCTTTGTTATGATCATAGGGTTTATTCAAGGGTTAATTTTTCCTTTTTCAAGCAATAAATTGCTGAAAGGGTGGCAAAAAAGCAATTTCAAAGTCGGTTATGTTAAACCCCTATAGGGGTTGTGTAGGGCTGTCGTACTACGGCAGCCGCTGTAAGCGTTTCGCGCAAACATCGGGTGTCCGATGAAATGCGTTCCTTTACCCATCGTTATTCCTGTTTCTTCACGTATCACCATCGCCAGCTCCACTATCCGTATAAACAACCTATTAATTGCGGGCATGGCGAGGGTAGGGATTGTCGTTAGCTTTCTTTGCTGAAAATTAGATTAATGATGACAACAATATCCAGAGCATTGACAGCTCCGTCTCCGTTTACATCGGCGTTGTCAAAGAAAAATTCTTCTGGGGTTTCACCGAAGATGTAATTGACAATGATGACGATGTCAAGTGCATTCACCATTCCGTCGCCATTGGCATCACCAGGCACGCCTTCAAAGTTGGCCACATAACTTGCGTTTTCGGTCACAGTGAAACTGTATGTCGGATTGGTTGAGACGATTGAGCCGTTCTTTGTCCAGTTGATGAAGGTGTAGCCGGTGTTGGTTGTTGCCGTCAATGTTGCTGTTGTACCGTGATTGTAGGTTCCGCCACCTGTTACAGTTCCACCTTCTGTCGGGTTGGCAGTGGCTGTGATGGTGTAGTTGTTCAACTCGAAGTTGGCCACATAACTTGCGTTTTCGGTCACGGTGAAACTGTATGTCGGGTTGGTTGAGACGACTGTGCCGTTCTTTGTCCAGTTGATGAATGTGTAGCCGGTGTTGGCAGTCGCTGTCAATGTTGCTGTTGCACCATGGTTGTAGGTGCCTGCGCCTGTAACAGTACCGCCTTGTGTCGGGTTGGCAGTGGCTGTGATGGTGTAGCTGTTCAACTCAAAGTTGGCTACATAATTTGCGTCCTCAGTCACTGTGAAACTGTATGTCGGATTGGTCGAGACGACTGAGCCGTTCTTTGTCCAGTTGATGAAGGTGTAGCCGGTGTTGGCAGTGGCGGTCAGGGTTGCTGTCGCGCCGTGATTGTAGGTTCCTGCTCCTGTAACAGTACCGCCTTGTGTCGGGTTGGCAGTGGCTGTGATGGTGTAGCTGTTCAGGCTAAAGTTGGCAACATAACTTGCGTTTTCGGTCACTGTGAAACTGTATGTAGGGTTGGTCGAGACAACTGTACCGTTCTTTGTCCAGTTGATGAAGGTGTATCCGGTGTTGGCTGTTGCGGTCAGGGTTGCTGTTGCACCATGGTTGTAGGTTCCGCCACCTGTAACAATACCACCTGCAGCTGGATTTGCTGACACTGTGACAGTGTGTGTTCCGCCACCACCTATTACAACTGTAGCAGTATTGGATGCTCCTGACTCTCCGCCATAGAAGTTTGTGGTCGCGTAATAAATATATGAACCGGAGGACAGACCGGAATCTGTGTAAGCTGTGGTTGATATACTGCTTGCTATTTTAACACTGTTCCTGTAAATATTATATGTGTAATCACCGCTTTTCACAAATAATTTTATTAGCCATGAATATGTAGCCCCGTCTCCATTATATGTGAACCAGCTCGTACCATTATTTGAGGCATAACAAGCTTCCTCACTGTCAGCATATTCGCATAAAACAATCTGATAAATGTTTGACGGTGCCTTAATATAAACCATTAATGGTAATGATGGATCGTAGTAAGCCGGCTCGCTGAGGGTTATCTCTTTCCAGCCTTGTGAGGTGACAGCAAAATCAATTGTGCTGCATATACTTGTTCCTGGAAAATCATCGCCTTGTGTCAGAAACAGTTGATAGCTACCTGTTTGGTAGAAATATACGGATACTTTATAAACAGCCATACCTGCATATTGTTCGAGCATTGAAACAGGGAATTTCTCTCCGAAATATTGGATTGTGGTTAAATATTGAAGAGTTGTCCCGTAGTTCAACTGACCTTCTCCACCTGTCGGAGCTGTCCATGAGAGAACGGCGCTTGAACCTGATGCTGAACCTGTAAAATTCTGAGGTACAGGTCCCCAAAAAATGACATCAGCCGAGGCGATGTTTGAACGAACAGATGTTCCGCTTGAATTCACGGCTTTCACAAAATAATAATGACTGCCATAACTGACGTCAGAATCAGTATAATCCAGGTCGGTTACATTTGAAGCAATAAGCACATTGTCTCTGTAAACCTTATATGACGTGGCAGCGCTGACACCTGTCCAGGATAATGACACTTCCTTTCCATTGACTTCTGCCATCAGGTTGGTCGGAGCATCTATGATTTCTGAAACAGGCTCAATTAAAATCGCAGCATTGTCTGAATTAAACGGATAGTTGTTCGGATTAAGATTGCCTATGGCAAAATATCCGTTGGCATTGCCACTCCATCCCCAGTTGAAATGGAATTTGTTGTCTGAATCATAACCATCGCATACAAATGCATGACCGCCGTAAATTCCTGAGCCACAGTAATAAATCGGACGATACGCATCAAGTTCGCTTTTTAGTAAAGAAATCCATGCAGAATTGCTATAATTGCTTTTATATAAGATATTGCTTGCGTTGTAGCCGAAATAAGACTCTATTGCATAAGGAACATCTTCTGAATATGCACTACTTGCCTCAGTGCCGTAAATCATATTTACTGAGACACCACAATGAAACATCAGTGTTGCCACTGCAAGTTGTTCGGCATACGGGCTGGCAACAGTAACAGTTCCATGCATGTTGTCCCAATCGTATGTGGTGTTGCCAAAATTGGCTGATAATGTACCGTATGTCGGGTGGATATAGGAATGTGAACCTGTACCGTGAACCGGATGTTCCCAGTATTTCATAATCTGTGCCATTGCCGTTGCAACACAACCGGTTAAAGTTCCAGACGGACATAGATTGTTGTAAGGTGCATGTTGGTCCCATTTGGTTGATAATAATTCTGGAATCACAACATTTTTCTGCTGCGGAAGATTGCCTTCCAACATTTCCTGCCATTGCCGCACTATCTCTTCTGATGGGTCAGCCTGCTCGTCAATTATTGCCTGGATAGCTTGCTCATAACCGCTTAACCAGTATGCAAGATTTTCAGGAATGCTTTCTGATTCAAAGGTCCCCTCTGTGGAATATGCAAGAATAGGAATAGTTCTGTCGTCAGCTGAAACAATTACAAACCCTTCATCATTTTTAAAGATGTAGAAATTGTTGTAAAGCGGTTGCTTTGAATAATCAAGCAGTAATTCCAGTGAATAACCGCCTTTGCCGATGAGGCTTTCATAAAAGTTGTTCGCAACTTTCTGGGCATCATTTTGTCCGACATGTTTGCCAAAGCTAATGAAACACAATGTCATTAGAATAACTGACAATGACAATTTTTGGACTAATCCTGAATTCGTATATCTTCTCATGATTCTTTTGAAAAATTAATCTATAACCTTACCTTGTCCGTCAATAGTGACGACAAAAGGATATTCTCTGATATTAAGCTCTTTATGAAGCTGATATGTATTGACTGCGTGAAATTTGGCTTTCCTGTGACTCTCCGCATCATCACTTATTTCAATAGGTATCAGTGTCAGATGATGACGATGCAGATATGTGTTGTTTTCAAGGGTGTCAAGTGCGTACAGATTCTGACTTATGCAGCTTTTATAGAAAAACAGGTACTTTGCATTGTTGTCAATCGATTGAATATCAACCAGATTACCGTCTTTGTCGCTTATTTCTATGTCTGGGAAAACTGTGCCTGCAGCGAGCAACATTTCAGAATTGAGCAGATTGTTACAGATGTTTCTGACATCGGGTGAACTGGCTGCATCGGCAGCTTTTTTCAATATTGCTACTGCATAGTCATGGCTGTATATTCCTGCACTGATTTGAGATGCTATGTTAATAATTGAAACAAGCTCAATAAGTTCCACGTTCTTTGTGTCTTTGGCTGTAGGTGAGAAACCGGTCTTTTCTGCAAATTCCATCAGGAACTCCATGTACATCGGATTTCGCATTTCAATATTGTTATCGAATATGTATGTGTCGGCGAGTGCTTGTTTGGATTTTGACAGAAATGACAGTTCGGTGAGTGCAAAACTGTATCTTATGTATGTTTCGAGAAATGGGTTGTGATATTTTTTGATTCCATTCAATACGCTGGTTTTGAAGTTGTTGTGTATGGCATGATTTCCCCTTATGATGCTGCCTGAATTGGCATACAGGAAATCGTCATACGACCCGTTGAAATCCGATATTGTCTGGTTTATATCGTCAATATCCGAGGATGTGATGTCAACATTAAGATACTGTATATTGGTGAATGGATTCTGAGTCGGATCAGATTCCGGCACCGTAACGAATATGTCGTATATGACATCGGGTGACAGATAAATTGTGCTCTTTGCAAAATTTACGTATAGAGTGTATTCTTCAGTTTCCTTTTCACTGAAAGTGAAGTTAATGGAATTTGTGACAGGAATGTAATCCGCGAAAACGACTTCATCTGCATTTGACACATAATCTGATTTCCTTTCGAGTCGGAGATATTTGCCGTAACCGTTTTTGACTGTGCAGTTTACGGTAATAGTCTGAGCTGAAATACTACCGATAATCAGACATAGTATCAATGTAATTGAAAGGCGTTTCATAAAGTTATAATTTTATGTCAAGCTTGGACGGGACGAACTGCGACACGTCACCGCCGTTGCTGAGCAGATCTCTGACAATCGATGAATTGAGGGATGAATATTCGTTGGCAGATAGAAGGTAAATGGTTTCTATTTCCGGATAGAGCTGTTTGTTAACCTGCCCTATAATCCTTTCGAACTCGAAATCGGCAGAGGTGCGTAACCCTCTGATAATGAATTTTGCACCAACATTTCTGCATAAATCTACGGTCAGTCCCTTGTAACCTACCACTTCGATGTTTTTGTATTCTTTGAACACCTGCTGAATCCATTTTACACGTTGTTCCAAGGTGAACATATATTTTTTGTCGATGTTGACACCTACACCTATATAAAGTTTGTCGAAGAAAGGAAGTGCACGGGTTATAATATCCTGATGTCCTAATGTGATAGGATCGAAAGAACCAGGAAAAACTGCTATTTTGCTCATAGTTTTTTTGAATTGTTCAGGTAAATAAAATTTCAAACCACAAATATATTAAATATTTAATTACCTTTGCAACCTGCAAAAAAATCATTTTAATTAATTATAAGACATTGATAATCAAAAGCGTATAACGATGGCTCAGAATATTTCAAAACTTCGGAACATAGGAATAGCAGCACATATAGATGCTGGAAAGACTACGGTATCGGAAAGAATATTATATTTTACAGGAGTGAACAGAAAGGTGGGAGAGACTCATGACGGTCAGGCCACCATGGATTTCATGAAGCAGGAACAGGAGAGGGGTATCACCATTGCATCAGCTGCAATAACGACCCATTGGAAAGATCATCAGATAAATTTGATTGACACTCCGGGACACGTTGATTTCACCATAGAAGTGGAGCGTTCCCTTAGGGTAATTGACGGCATGGTTGCTGTGTTCTGTGCTGTTGGCGGAGTCGAGCCACAGAGTGAGACAGTATGGAATCAGGCTGACAAGTACCGTGTCCCGCGTATTGCCTTTGTCAACAAAATGGATCGTGTGGGTGCCGATTTCAATGAGGTTGTCTCACAGATGAACAAGTATCTTGGCGCTAACGCTGTTCCAATACAACTGCCTGTCGGTGTGGAGGATAGTTTCCAGGGCATGATTGACCTTGTGAATATGAAGTCGGTGATGTTTAAGGACAAGGAGAGAATAGTCGGTGACATTCCTGAAGATTTGCGGGAACCGGCTGAGGCTGCAAGACGCTATATGATTGAGAAAATTGCTGATGTTGACGATGATATCGCGACTCTTTATCTCGAAGATGCTGAAATTTCAGAGGAACAGATTATGACAGCCATCAGAAAGGCCACCATTCATCTGCTTATGACACCTGTCCTGTGTGGTGCGGCTTATAAGAATAAAGGTATCCAGTTGGTTCTTGATGCCATAGTGAATTATCTGCCTTCTCCTCTTGATATTGGTGCAGTGATTGCCCACGACCCAAGCAACGAAGAAAAGACTTATCAGCGTAATCCGAGCAATAACGAGACTTTCACGGCACTTGCCTTCAAACTTATTAATGACCCGTTTGTCGGACAGCAGACTTTTATCCGTATATTCAGCGGAAAGCTCACCAGCAACATGAGTCTGTATAACTCCAATAAAGGAAAGTATGAGAGGGCAGGACGAATTTATCGTATTAAAGCCAAGGAACGTGAGGAAATATCGGAGGCTGGTGCAGGTGAAATCGTGGCACTTATAGGTATGAAATATACACGTACCGGAGATACGCTGTGTGATGAAAAACAGCCTGTTCTGTTGGAGTCCATCAACGTTCCGCCGGCTGTGATTGAAATGAAGGTCATGCTTGATGACCGCAAGAATAGGGACAAACTCGGAGAGGCACTTGCAAAATTGTGTAACGAGGACCCGTCATTCCATGCTCATTACGATGATGAAACTGAAGAAACAATAATTGCCGGTATGGGCGAACTTCATCTTGAAATAATAGTTGACAGGCTGAAGGACGAATTCAAAGTGCCTGTTTCTGTTGGGAAACCGTCTGTTTCCTTCAGGGAAACCATCACCTCAGCATTCGAGTGCAATTATAAATATGTGAAGCAGACTGGCGGTAAGGGACAGTACGCACAAACAGTCATCCGTTTCGAACCGAATCCAGGCAAGGGCTTTGAGTTTGTTGATGTCACGAAGGGTGGCGTGATACCAAAGGAATTTATCCCTTCCGTTGAAAAGGGATTGCGCAAGGCTATGGACAAGGGACCACTGGCAGGCTATCCTGTCCTGGATGTCAAATGTGTTCTTGTTGACGGTAGTCATCACCCGGTCGATTCCAGTGACATGGCATTCCAGGTTTGTGCCCAGATGTGCTTCAAGCAGGCTTTCATGAAGGCTGATCCTATCCTTCTTGAGCCTGTAATGAAAGTTGAAATCAACACTCCTGATGAATACATCGGCAATGTGACAGGCGACTTGAACAAGCGTAGAGGCAGGATAGAAGACATGAGACGTTTTAGAAAGGGCTCACAGAAACTTGACTCATTCATTCCGCTTGCTGAGATGTTTGGCTATGCCACCGCCTTGAGAAACATCACCAGCGGTAGGGCAAACTATTCCATGGAGTTCAGCCAATATTCGCCTATGTCGGCTGCAAGCCAGGAGGAAATTCTCAAATTAACATCCCATTGTTAATATGTCTCCTGAAATAATATGTGATATTAATAATTTTTGCCATTATTTTTGCGTTCTAGTATAGAATTGTATAAATCAATAAATTATGAAAAAGTTAACCAGCATATTTTTATGTGCTTTGCTTTTGGTGTTAAGCACATTCAATAGTCTCAATGCACAGACTAAGTCTATATCATCCTTGAAAGGCGACCTCAATAACGATGGGATGGTTAATACTCTTGATGTCGTCATGCTTATTAATATTATTTTTGGTGGGGACCAAGGTATTATGTACGCTGATGTCAACGGAGATGGTGTGGTAAACACTCTTGATCTCGTCATGACTGTAAACATTATTTTCTACGGACAGCCATCGGAATTGACTGTTTCTACCAGTGAAGTAAGCGGCATTACTTATTTCTCCGCTTTCTGTGGCGGAAATGTTTCAGATGATGGCGGACTGGATTTGGTGTCACGCGGTATATGCTGGAGCACTTCCGAATCCCCGACAGTGTTTGACAACGTAATATCCAATGGCAGTGAAACCGGTGAGTTTGCCTGTGTTATGACTGACCTTGCGAGTGCAACAACTTATTATGTCCGTGCGTTTGCAATCAATACCGCTGACACTGCATACGGTGAACAGAGGGTTTATACCACTGATGTATATAATGCTACTGGACAAAGCGTGGATTTGGGACTGCCTTCAGGAACTAAGTGGGCTGACCGCAATATCGGCGCTTCTCTGGCTTCTGAATATGGCAGCTATTATTCATGGGGAGAGACAGCAACAAAGGTGGATTATTCATGGAACACTTATCTCTGTACCCAGGACCAGTGCGATACCTCTGAAGATCCAATATTTGCTGCTGGCCTTACTAATATTGCCGGAACAGATTTTGATGCTGCCCATGTGATTTGGGGTGGAACATGGCAGATGCCAACTGATGAACAACTGAGTGAATTGTTGGACAATTGTACGTGGATTTGGAGTACACAAGGTGGGGTTGACGGTTATTTCGTTATTGGCCCTAACGGTAATTGCATATTCCTTCCTTCAACAGGTTGCTTTGACGGCACAGAGTTAACCTTCTGCGGGTTTATGGGCTTTTATTGGACATCAACTCATTGCATTTATAATACAACGAATGCAAACCATCTGCTATTCAATCTATTACACTCATTCGAAAATTTCCTCTACCGTTACTACGGACAAACTATACGTCCTATTACATTCTAAAGGATAGATTTTACCATAACCGACCGACCATATAGGGTCGGCGGTTATTTGATTGTCATAGTCAATTGTCTGTTAAAACAGTGAAGTCTGCCCGTCAGACTCAACGTTGTTTGTAACATCGTCTCCGCCATTGTTTTCTTCATTTTCAGCGGTGACTGTCATTTCGCTTTGAATTTCATTATTGTCTTGATTCTCATTGCTTTGGCTTTCGCCATTATTCTGACTTTCTTCCTTTGTTTCTTCAGCATTGTATTCTTTGTCGGGATAATATGGCTGTAGGATCAGGATTTCATCAAAACTCTTGGTGGTAAGTCGTTTTCCTTTGGCGGTGATGCCCTTGGAATCTATGAAAGAATCAAGTTCCACCATTTCATAATAGGTTGGTATGTCGTTCTTGTCAGGATATGCCAAAGCAATTCGCGGATGGTCCTCGATAAAGATGTTCACCAGTTTCGAGCCGGGATCTTTGTCGAGCATGGTGCCGAAGAATTCGTTGTTGTCGAGCTGGAAGCGTTTCACGTAGTATTGCCCCTTGTCGCCTGCATAATAAATTACGCTGTAAATCCTGTCTGTGTAATGTTTGCAGATGACAACGGGGTCGTTTTCAAAATGGTTTGACAGGTCAAAGTTTATGACATGGCAGTTGCCGTCAGGAGTTGCATAGAATATTTTGTCATCGGCTTCAAAAGCACCCAGAAGCGTGCCTCTGCCTTCGGTGTTTAGCCGTCTTACAGTTTCATCGTACCATATTTTGCGTGCTGCCAGCGTTGAAACCCCTTCGTCTTTGAGAGTTATCCTGTTAATCGGGTTTTTGGTGAGCAGATTGCCTTTTGAATTTCTACCCTTGATGGTCAGTTTGCTGAAATCGTATTCTATTGACTGATTTTTCATTTTCGGACGAGGACGCAGGAAGACCTTTATAGTCTCAGCTTCACCGTTAGGCCGTACATTCAGATAAATTATTTTTGAGTCAGGCTTTCCGTTTGTTATGTCATATTCCTTGTCAAGCACGATGCCTGAAATAGAGAAGCGTTTCACATAGTATGCGCCGCCTCTTCCATCTTGATATACAACATTATAGATGGTCCTGTCATCGTTTTTGCGGAAGACGTTGATATACTTCACGTCATTGCCGACGAAGAACTTGTCGCTCACTTTTCGGATTTCGTATTTTCCTGATTTGTGTATCGTGAGAATCTGGTCGATGTCGGAGCAGTCGCAAACATACTCGTCTTTCTTCAGCGCTGTTCCTGCAAAGCCTTCGGCTCTGTTGATGTAAAGTTTTGACGACTGTGCAACGGCCTTGATGGCATCTATGTCATCAAGTGAAACTATTTCTGTCTTGCGTTCCTTGCCTTTGCCGTATTTTTCCTGTATGTGCAGGAAGTATTTTATGGCATAGCCGACTATGTCGTTCATATTGGCTTCGACCTGTTTCAGCTCATTCTCCAACCCTCTTGCTTTTTCCTCCTCGCGGTTCAGGTCGTATTTTGAGATTTTCTTGATCTTTATTTCTGTAAGTTTGATGATGTCATCGGTGGTGATTTCGCGGTAAAATGACGATTTGAATGGCTCAAGTCCTTTGTCGATGGTCGAAAGCACCGATTCCCACGTTTTGCATTCCTCTATCTTGCGGTAAATTCTATTCTCGATGAAAATGCGCTCGAGCGACATGTAAAGAATTTGTTCGAGAAGTTCCGCTTTGCGTATAAGTTGCTCTTTATAAAGTAGTTCCACTGTGTTGTCGGTGGAAATCTTTAGGATGTCAGAAACGCCGATGATTTCAGGCTTTTCGTTGTGGATGACACAGGTGTTTGGAGATATTGTTGACTGGCATTCGGTGAAGGCGTACAGTCCGTCGATGGTTTTGTCCGGACTGACACCTGATGCGAGTTGTATGATTATTTCAACGTTGCTTGCGGTGTTGTCGTCAATTTTTTTGATTTTGATTTTTCCCTTGTTGTTGGCATCGACGATGCTGTCTATCAGTTTGTCGGTTGTGGTGCCCCAAGGTATCTCACTAATGACGAGAGTCCTGTTGTCGAGTTTGGATATTTTGGCACGGATTTTCAGTTTGCCTCCGCGCTTGCCGTCGTTGTATTTTGAGACATCGATTTTGCCTCCGGTAGGAAAGTCTGGATATAGGACGAAGTCTTCTTTTTTCAGATAAGCTATGGAAGCGTTGATGAGTTCGTTGAAGTTGTGAGGCATGATGTCGCAGGCGAGACCTACTGCAATGCCCTTTGCGCCTTGTGCGAGCAGCAGTGGAAACTTCACAGGCAGTGTTACCGGCTCCTTGTTTCTTCCATCGTAAGATGGCGTCCATTCGGTGGTTTTGGGGTTGAACACCACTTCCTTTGCAAAAGGAGTGAGGCGGGCTTCAATGTAACGCGGAGCTGCTGCACCGTCTCCTGTGAGAATATTGCCCCAGTTTCCTTGAGTGTCAATGAGCAACTCCTTCTGTCCGAGCTGGACTATCGCATTGCCAATGGCGGCATCACCATGAGGGTGGTATTTCATGGTGTTGCCAACAATGTTGGCAACCTTGTTATACCTTCCGTCATCCAGTTCATACATTGAGTGGAGAATGCGCCTCTGTACCGGCTTCAATCCGTCAATTACCTCTGGCACTGCCCTGTCGAGAATTACGTACGAAGCGTAATCAAGAAACCAGTTTTCGTACATGTCGGCTATGTGCAGCGTTTTCTGAGTCTTTTCTTCTTTGTTTTGTTCTTCCTGTTCCATCTGTCAATTTTGATTCTGCAAAAATAATCAAATCATGACGAATGAGCACTATATTATATTTTAAATAATCTCAACAGCACCATTTCACAAATCAAGAGACATAGTGCTATTATCAGGAATGTTTTCCACAATTCTTTGTTGTTGAGAGTTGAAGCAAGCGTCTTCTCGAAATCCTTGTTGTCGGCCTGAATTATGGAAACATCCTCCGCTCCGTCTATCAACTTTTCAATATCATCCTTGGTGTAAAAATCCAGCTCGGATTCTTCCCTGTCATTGTTGACAGAGAAACCGTCGACTACTTTTGAATTGCTGATTACTGAATAGTTTCCAGCAACAGGTTCGTTGAAACTGCCAAGTATTGCGTATGTTTTGCCATTGATGTATTCAAAGGAATAGTCGCTGTAAGTGGAGTCCTCCGAACAACTCAGACTTAAATTCTCCAGATTTGTATTTGGGACCGAAAGCGGTATCATTTTCTGTGACGATGTGTAGTTCAAGTTATTGGCAGTCTGTCCGTAAAGAACTATCCTGTACATGATAGGAACAAACAATGCGTTGAACTGTAAGTCCGAATAGTCACTGTCGAGTATTGTGGTGAGAATGAATGCGTTGCCGCTGCCTGCTGATGACCGGCTGAGAATAGAGGAACGTGAATCAGTGAGCCTGATGAGGGGTGTAGAAACCGGCATAATGGGATAGTAACTCTTTATGGTTGGAAGTTCTATGTTGTCTTTGGCAGGGTCGGGTGTGTCTGAAAAAACCCCGTCAAAAAACGATGACGTAAACGCAAAACTGACGTTTTTGTCCTCTGTAGGTATCATTTCCGATATTTTTCCGCAGTTTATCATCGGTAAGAAATCATTGTATGATTGAAGGTCAATGTTTTCCGGAGTAAGTATCAGACAGTTTTTGCCGCTGTTGATGAAATTGACGATTTCATTGCTGATGCCGCTTGAAATGGATTCAATATTATCAAGAATGATTAAATCATAATTGCCAAGTTCATCATATCTTATTGACTTATAGTTGGTTGTTCTGAATTGGAAAAGCGAGTCATTGCCGAACAACGCTTTTATGTACTTGTTAGGCTGTCCGCTGTTGATGTCAAGAATCTTTATGTTGTCGTTAATTCTGTACGTAAAGAAAAACTTGTTATCGAAAGTTATGGGTCGGTCATCAACTTCAACATATCCGTGCTTGAATCCCGGTTCATTGTCAGGGAAAAACAGCGAAATTGTCTGGGATGATTTTCCGGGAAAGTTGAATGACGAGGATGATATCAGTTTTTTTGACAGAAGCAGATTAACCGGAACTTTGTCATAATCGACTGCAGATTCGTTGACAATGTTGATGTTTATTTTGTGTAATTCGTTGATTAGGTTTACGGGAGTTTCGAAGGATGCATCGGAAATGTTGAGGTTATCGCTCATGTCATTTGCGAGAGGAATCAGCAAGGTCTTGTGATTCAGCTGTTTGAATCCGTTTGTGTCTATGTTGTATTTCTGGAAATCTGACAGATAGTAGTTGGTTACAGTGAAGTCTGTTGCTTCATCGGTATTGGTGTTGAATGACGAGATTATTGACTTTGAGTTTCTTTTGCTGAATGAGGTTGCAATCTGGTTGACTGCGGTTATTGCATCGTCTTTGTTTAGCAACGGCGGATTAATCGGCGAGTTGTTGGAGAAGATTCTGTACAGGGTGTTGTCATCGTAGAAGTAAATGATTTGTTTTGCGCGGTTTTTCGCATCGTCGGACAAGGTTAGGGAGCCGTTTTTGCCTTCCATGCTCGGCGAGTTGTCAATGTATATGTTGATCAGGTTGCTGCCGGAAGTGTTTATGACGTTGTCTTTGGGTATGTATGGACATGCAAATACAAAGACAAGGGCGATGATGGCCAATATCCTTAAACACAAAATAATAAGCTGTTTTAACCGTGATACTTTTCTGCGTTCGACATTCAGTTCCTTCAACAAATCAACGTTGGTGAAATAGGTGTTTTTCAGTTTCCTGAACTGAAATATATGTACAATGATTGGTATCAGTATGGCTGATAAAGCCCATAAATAATTAGGATTTGCAAACTGCATCTTTGTTTTTTTTGTTAGTTGTGTTAATCCGTCTTTAAGGCTGTTTCAATGCTGTTAAGAAGAGTGTCAATTCCGGACTTCCTCTCGGCGGAGGTTGGGATTATCTCCGGTTTGTCGGAAACGGATGTTTCACCTCTGCCGTTAAACAGTCTTGTCAGCGACTTCTGAAATGATGCGACACTGCGGTCAACAGCGGCATTGGATATCTTGTCGCATTTGGTCAGTACGAAGGCAACCGGCAGGTTAAGGTCAAGGACATTGTCAATGAATATTGAATCTATTTTCATCATTTCGTGTCGGGAATCGAGGAGAATGAACAGTTTTCTCAGTTGTTTTCGGCCGATTATGTAAGAGGAAATCATCCGTTCGATTTTATTTCTTTCACTCTGTGGCACTTTGGCAAAGCCATATCCGGGAAGATCGACGATATACCATTCTTTGTTGATGAGAAAATGATTTATGAGTCGTGTCTTTCCGGGAGTGGAAGATGTCTTGCAGAGGTTTTTGTTGTTGACTAATGCATTGATTAATGACGATTTGCCCACATTTGACCTTCCGATGAAGGCGAATTCGGGAAGATTGTCGTCAGGACACTGCGACACCTTGTCGGAACTACGGGAAAACTCAGCTTGCTTGATGGTCATCGTTGGATTGAAGACTGCTTGTTATGTACCTGTCATACATTTTTTGGGATATGTCGTCAATGGTAATCAATATACCTGACTCTTCAACATCACCAAACCCCGGGTTAAGAGAGGTTCCGAAGTATTTCATGGTCGGAGAGAGATTGGCATATGAGCTGACAAGAGGAGGGATGTTTTCGTTCTGTTGTTTGCACAGTCCTATCAACGTTTTGAAGTCCTCGTTAAAGTTGTCCCCTTTGAAATGCTGGTCAAGCATCTCGTTAGGATATTGACGGCATATGGATTCTTTCGGAGTGCATAAATGCTCAGTGTCAGGGAAATATATTTCGAGCAGACGGAGAATAAGGTCACGTGCATAGGTGTTGTATGACCTGTACATGGTGAATTTTCCGAACAGATATTTGATTTGCTCTAAATTTTCTGCAATTATGCTTCCGATGCCGACCCATAGGCTGTTGAGTGCGCTTATGCCTTTGCGGACATTGCCTGTCGCCTGATATTCTGGAATCACGAAAGACCTGCCGAGTTCTATCATGTGGGGCGTGTATTTTTCATGGAACTGTGGAGAGAAGTTGAAGAGTTCTCCTGCCGGGGTGAGCAGCTCACCATTGTCTCTGACAATTATGTCTTTTCCAAGTTGGTATCTGTATCCGCCGATGATTTCCTCAGTTACGGGATTCCATATTATCAACTGTTTGAAAGGTTTCTCGCACAGGTCGAAATAGTCTAAGTCGCAGGAAAGCCCCGTGCCACCGCCAGATGCGCGAAAAGTCTTTTCACGCAAACGTCCGACTTCCTTCATGAGTTCAGGAGAATCCTGGTTTTCAAATTCATATATCTCATTCTTGACGTAGTCGGTTGTCCTTATAAATCTGATTTTGCTTAATTCCGACTTCAATGTCGGAATGTCCAAAGGTTTAATTAATTCTTGCATTCTTAAAACTCATTATTGGGATTGTCTCTGAGAGTGTATATGAACTCTCTGACTGCATCCGCCCATTGCTGATGGTTCTTCGAATCGTCGAAACGCTCCCAGCTGATGGGCTTTCCGAATGTGATGTTAAGTATTTTGCTCTTTTGTCTGAACATTTCTCTCGGAAGCATCGTCATTTCAAAGTTGAATTTCATCTTCAGAAACTTGCGAATGTTAGCAATGTTGTAGAAAGAATTTGAATTGCGACCATCGATGTAGGTCGGAATGACAGTCCTTTCATTTTTCACAGCCTGCTTTATAAAGGTTTTTTTCCATGGCAAATCCACAATTTTACCATTAATTTTCCTTGAACACAAGCCGGCAGGAAAATATAGCAGAGCATTGTCGGCAGCAAATGTGGTTTCAAGCGTCTTGGCATATTCCCTGCTGTTTGCTCCCACTTTGTTGATCGGAATGAACAGGTCTTTGAAATTTGGAATATATGTCAGAAAGTCATTGACCGGGAAAATGATGTCTTTGCGGCTTCTTCCGGCAGCGGATATCAGTGCGATTCCATCGAAACCACCAAGAGGATGATTGCTTGCGATGGTTATTTTTCCACTTTTGGGTATGTTTTCTCCACCAATTACATTCACCGTCATGTGCGAATGGTCGTAAAGAAAAGCTTCTGCAAATTCAATCCCCGTCTTGTCCTCATATTTTGCGAGCACTTCGTTTATTTCATCGACACACAACCACCTGTGTGCAATCTTATAGACGAATCCGGGTATTTTGTCTGCTGTCTCCTGAGATTTTGAAGCTATTATTTCCTTTAAATCTATTTGAAACATTTGCTCAACTTTTATCAAACTGCAAAGATAATATTTTTTACCAAAATGTTAAAAACTTGTTCCTGATTCTGACTCTTGTAAAATTATTTCGCATTTAAGATGTTGTTAAGATATTGTTTGTCAATGTGTTAGAAGGATTGTTAATAAAATGTGGGAATTTGGGTAAATTTTGTGTCTATTTTGTGTAGAAATGTGGGAAAATTTAATTACTTTAGCGAAAAATTTTACAGGCGATGTTTTTGGGCTTTGAAACATATAATTGCAAACTGGACAACAAGTTCAGAATCCTTGTCCCTACAAAGTTTCGCAAGGACAATGAGGAGCTGATACGTGAAGGTTTTGTGATTAAGAGAAGTTTGTCATTCCAATGCCTTGAACTGTATCCTTATTCCGAATGGAAGAATCAGGTTGCTATGTTGAACAGACTTAATCCATTTGACAAGCGTGCCACTGATTTCAAGATACTTTATACAGCAGGCGTGAGGACAGTGGAACTTGACGGAAGCAACAGAATCCTGATTCCGAAGGAACTGGTTAACGCAGGCAATTTGCAGAAAGAGGTGTATCTCATCCCTTTAGGCACTTATTATCAGATATGGGATAAGGATGCTTATGAACAGCATCTTGCCGGTAACAAGGGTGTTAACCTCAACGATGCATACAGTGATGTGATTAGTGAATTGGGCGCAATAAACGATAATCTCAACAACAAATAAATTCACTTTAATGGAGAAGCAGGCTGCAAATATTGAATTTGATGACGGAATGACATATCACAATCCGGTAATGCTCAGTGAAAGCATTGACTATCTTATCACTGATCCGGATGGGATATATGTTGATGTCACATACGGCGGAGGCGGACACTCACGTGAGATCCTCAAAAGACTCGGAGAAAATGGCCGTCTTATAGTCTTCGATATTGACAGTGACGCTTTTATGAACCGTCCTGACGACAGCCGGCTGACCTTCGTAAATCAGAACTATCGCTATCTTTGGAATTATCTCAAATATTATGATGCGATTCCGGTCAACGGTGTCCTCGCTGACCTCGGCGTTTCATCACACCAGATTGACGATTATGAACGCGGTTTTGCAATTCGCAAGGACGGCGAGCTTGACATGAGAATGAACAACCAGTCTGGCAAAACTGCAAAAGATATACTTAACACATATTCCGAAGAGGAACTGACACACATCTTCAAGGATTATGGTGAAATAGAAAAACCTTATTTTCTCATAAGAGACATATTGAATTTCAGGGAAGACAACTTTTTTGAAACTACTGCCGACCTCAAGGCGGTAGCTATGAAATCGGCGCCCCGTAACAAGGAATTCAAATATCTGTCACAGGTTTTCCAGGCAGTAAGAATAGAGGTCAACTCCGAACTTGATGCTTTGGGTGAAATGTTGCGGCAGATAGCCGTCATTTTGAAATCAGGTGGCAGGGTGGCTGTCATCAGCTATCATTCACTTGAGGACAGAATGGTCAAAAACCTTTTCAAGACCGGTAATATAGAAGGTGTGGAACAGAAGGATTTCTATGGAAACAAGATAACCCCATTTGAGGTCATCACCCGCAAACCTGTTGTTCCTTCCGATGACGAAATAACTTTAAATGGCAGGGCAAGAAGCGCAAAACTGCGCGTTGCACAAAAAATATAGTATCATGGCTAATAAACTGAAAGAACAGAAGACAGAACAGCCCGAACGTAAGGCTCCTTCACCAAAGAAAGCGTCTAACGGCCGTGCCAACAAAATCGCCAAATCATTCTTCTCCGGCGATTTTCTGTTCTCCGGTAATTTCAGAAGAAGTCCGATTTGGTTCATTTTGTACTGCGTACTGCTTATACTTATATATATAGGTATGCGCTATGAACCGGTGAAGAGATATAACACCATGGTAAGGCTTAACAAGGAACTTGACAAGTGCAATTACAGAAATAATGATGTAAAGGCACAACTTCAAAAGTATCAGAGTTCCAGTGTTCTAATGAAACAGCTGTCACCGCAGGGCTTCCAACAAACCCTTGAACAGCCTCACGTAATTATCGTAGAAAAAAATGGGAGACATTAACAAGAGAATGATTATCATGTGCCTTGTCGCATTCGTGGTGGTGATTGCCGCAATGCTCAAACTGTGCTTTATTTCTCTTGCGCATGGTCAGAAGATACGTGAGGCCGTTGACAATAAAGCGTATATCACCGATGTCGTAACCGCTTTCGGTGGCAACCTTCTCGGTGATAATGCCAATGACCTTCTGGCCTATTGCTATCCTTCATGTGACATAAGATGGAATGCTGTTACGGCAAAGAAGAATATTCCCAATCTCACTCTTGACACACTTAAATATTTAGCCGATGATTTCGACAAATATTTCCTCGAAAAGAATGGCGGCAAGTCATATTATCCGCTTTTTAAGAAGGCTTATCAGAATGGTCTTACCAATCAGCTGATAATGAGGGATGTGCACAAGGAAGAGGAGACAAGGGTGTCACATTTCAGAATCCTGCGTGAATCCAAAGGCGGTCTTGTCATTGACCATCATACGGATATGATTTTCACAAGTGACAAGATAAGTACGAGAACACTTGGGAAGACCAATCTTGACGATGAATCCAATAAAGTTGGAATTATTGGGGCTTACAGGGACACTCTGATGGGCAAGACAATGAAACGCGATATGTTTCATGGTAACGTCCTTCCTGCTGAGATTAGCGACCAGATATTTCCTGACAAGGGAAGGGATGTGGTGTCCACCATCAATTACAATCTTAGCGAGAGTGTCTATGATGCTTTGTATGCTGAGATGAAACGCGTGAAGGCTGGAAAAGGTTGCGCTATAGTGATGGATGTAGAAACCGGTGATGTGAAGGCTATGATAAACCTGACGAAAAGTTATCGTAGTGACACCGTTTTCAGCGAACAGACAAACATAGCTTTTGCTAACACATACGAACCGGGCTCCGTTTTCAAACTCGCTTCGTTTGTGGTGGCTCTTAAGGATGGGGTTATCAATCTTGATGACGAAATGTCGATAGGCACCGGCAGGATGCATTTCCCGGGCAAGGATGTCGTTGATTCCCACATATACAGTTCAGAACAAGTATGGTCGCTGCGCAAGATATTCGCAATGTCATCGAATATTGGTGCAGCCAAAGTGGTTTATAACAATTACAAGTCGAATCCACAGAAATTCGTTGACGGGCTTCATGCTCTTCATCTTGATGATTATGTGAAAACCGACATACTGAGTTCCTCAAGGTCTCAGATAAAAAACACAGACAGTGAAAACTGGTGGCAGACGAGTTTGTATCAGATGGCTCAAGGATACGAAGTTATGATTACTCCTATCAACCTGGCAATGTTTTACAATGCCATTGCCAACGGAGGAGTAATGATGAGACCGCGTTTCGTGAGCTGTATTATTGATAATGAACATGATAAGGTGATAAACTTTGACCCTGTGGTTGTCGATACCATCTGCAACGATTCCATTGCGCGGCTGGCAAAAAGTATTCTCAGGGAGGTGGTAACAACAGGTACTGCTGCCAATGTCTTTAAAAATGCTAAGTATGCTTTCTGTGGGAAGACAGGTACTGCCCAGATTAGGGCCAGCAAAGTTTACAGTGCGACATTCATCGGTTTCTTCCCGGAAGAAAAGCCGAAATATACAATCTATGTCATGCTGAGTGATTTATATGGCGAATATTATGCTGCCTCAGTTGCCGCTCCGGTAGTAAGAAGGATTGCCGATGTTTTGTATGAGACGACTCCGTGTTTTTATGAAACCATGATGGTTGACATTAAGACACCTAACGTATGGAATGAGCTAAGTAAAAAATAAAAAATTAGTTATGATTGATGTTTTGTTAAACGGTGTAAAGGTGGTAGAGATTGCTGGTAAGATGCCTTCAAAAGTTTCTGCGGTGTGCATTGATTCCAGACAAGTCACGAAGGGTTCGCTGTTTGTAGCTATTAAGGGCTATTTGCAGGATGGTCATTCGTTTATCAGAAATGCTGTTAATTTGGGTAGTGCTGTGATTGTCTGCGAAGTCTTGCCTTCTGACATGGCTGATGACGTATGTTATGTCAAAGTGAAGGACTCCGCAGCCGCAGCATCTATTATCGCTTCGAATTTCTATGACAATCCGTCTTCAAAGATGAAGCTTGTAGGTGTTACCGGCACTAACGGAAAAACCACGACAGTCACACTCCTCTATAATCTTTTCACTTCGCTTGGCTATTGCTGCGGACTTCTTTCTACTGTGCAGAACATCATCGGGAAAAGGGTGCTTGAGACCGACCACACAACTCCCGATCCAATCACTCTAAATCGTCTTATGTCGGAAATGGTTGACTGCGGATGCGAATTCTGCTTTATGGAAGTGAGTTCCCATGCCGCTGACCAGAAACGAATTGCCGGACTGACTTTCGCTGGCGGAATCTTTTCCAATATTACTCACGACCATCTTGATTATCATGGGACTTTTGTCAACTATATAGCTGCGAAAAAGAGTTTCTTCACATTGTTGCCTCCGGAATCATTCGCACTGACTAATGTTGATGACCGCAATGGAATGGTTATGGTGGAGAACACTAAAGCAAAGATATATACATACGGAGTCAAGGAAATGGCTGATTTCCATGCCAAGATACTTGAATTCAAGATATATGGAACTCTGATAAAAATCAATAATGAGGACGATTTCTGGCTTCCGCTGCCTTGCATGTACAATGTGTATAATCAACTTGCGGTATATGCTGCTGCCGTCCTTTTAGGTGCCGACAAGGAAGAGATGAAGGTTGCCCTCAGTGCTGTAAAAGGTGCAAAAGGCAGATTCCAGCTTGTCCCGAACAATGACGGAAAGAATGTCATTGTGGATTATGCCCATACTCCTGATGCTCTTGAAAATGTGCTTTCGGCAGTCAAGGAGCTTACTGAAGACGACAGACGTGTGATATGCGTTTTCGGTGCCGGTGGCGACAGAGATACCACAAAACGTCCTGAAATGGGGGCTGTGAGCGTGAAATATTCCGATTTGGTAATCATCACTTCTGACAACCCACGTTCCGAGGAGCCCAACTCTATAATTGACCAGATTGCTGCCGGTATTGATGAGGCCAATATGAAAAAGGTAATGCGCATACCTGACAGAAAGGAAGCCATCAATGTGGCCATCAATCTGATGCAGCCTGATGACGTGCTCGTTATTGCTGGCAAAGGCCATGAGAATTATCAGGAGATAAAAGGTGTAAAACATCATTTCGATGATGTTGAAATTGTTAAAGAACTCATTAACAGATAAATGATATGTTATACTATTTGGCGAAATATTTGGACAATGTTTATGATTTTCCTGGAGCAGGTGTCTTTAACTACATTTCTTTCAGGTCAGCGATGACATTCATCACATCGTTGATAATATCATTGATATTCGGTAAAAATATCATCAAAAAGTTGAGAGAAAAACAAATAGGGGAGACGGTCAGGAATCTCGGACTTCCTGGTCAGAAGGAAAAAGAGGGCACTCCAACCATGGGTGGTATCATCATAATCTTGTCAATAATCGTTCCCACATTACTTTTCGCCGATATAGCCAACATATACATAATTGTCCTGCTAATCACCACTATGTGGCTTGGCACCATGGGCTTTCTGGACGATTACATCAAGGTTTTCAAAAAGAACAAGAATGGTCTTGCTGGCAAGTTTAAAATCATGGGGCAGATTATACTTGGAATTTTTGTCGGAGTGATAATGTGCTGTCATCCTGATGTGGTCATTAGGGAAAAAACCTCGGAGCACAATTCAATAACAATTGATTCTGAAATCAATGCTGCAAATCAGGCAGTTACATATTACAAATATTCCTCACCAGAACAGTCTTTGAAGACTACTATTCCATTTTTGAAACATCATCAGCTTGATTACGGCAAAATAATACCGGAAAACATGAAAAACCACAGGTTATGGACTTGTGTGATTTTCATTGTAATAGTCACTTTCATAATAACTGCTGTGTCGAACTGCTGCAATCTGACAGACGGCATGGATGGGTTGGCCACGGGCACGTCTTCCTCAGTCGGTGCGGTATTGGCCATTTTCTCCTGGGTATCCGGCAACATCATTTTTGCCGACTATCTGAACATTATGATGATACCGTCGGTAGGCGAGCTGACAGTTTTTATAATGGCGTTTGTCGGTGCCTGCGTAGGGTTTATGTGGTATAACACATTTCCGGCTCAGATATTCATGGGAGATACCGGCAGTCTTACAATCGGTGGCATCATTGCGGTTTATGCCATAATGATTCGCAAGGAACTGCTTCTCCCTGTGCTTTGTGGAATTTTCCTGGTTGAAGGTTGCTCCGTAATCATTCAGAGAGTATGGTTCAAAATCACGAAGAAAATATACGGCGAAGGGCGAAGAGTATTTCTGATGGCTCCTTTGCATCATCATTATCAGATACTTGAAGGGAGAAAATATACTACTGAAGAAGGCAAGAAACGCAGTGAGGCAAAAATCGTCACCCGTTTCATCATCGTCAGCATTCTGCTCGCCTTCATATCAATCGTAACATTGAAACTTAGATAGTCTTAAACTTAAAATATAGAACGAACAAAAAACTTAAAATCATGAACTTAGAAAAATTAGCAACACAGGGAAGGACAAAGGTTCCAAGGTCAACTGCCGCATCAATACTCAGTCAGCAGCTTCTTGAAATGAGAAAAGAATCATTAAAGACCTGTTTCGAAAACTTTTTCAGCCGCGATCACAGACTTGAGACAGTCGCTTCAATTCACAACGTTGAATTCATCGATGATTCAAAAGCTGAAAATGTAAATGCAACCTGGTATTCTCTGGAGTCTTTCAACGATCCTGTCATCTGGATTGTCGCAGCAAACAAGGATGACTCAGGATTTGAAAAGATTACTGAGTTAATCATGAAAAAAGTCAAATCGATTATCTGCGTGGGAAACGACTGCAGCGTAATGCGTGACACCTTAAGTGGATATGTCAAGACTTTTATAGAGGCATCCACTATAAACGATGCCGTATTATATGCATTCAACATCAGCAGAAGAGGGGACAAAGTACTGTTTTCACCGGCAGGATTATTGGGAAACAAAACGTATGCTGAAGCAGGTGATGAATTTAAGAGAGCTGTAAACAGAATATGATCAGAAAGCTTTTCATAGGAGACAAGGGGTTGTATGCAATATTGACGATATTGTTTCTGTTGTCATTGATTGCCACTTTTTCCACTATTCCGTATAAGGAAGTTGTCGGAAATGGCGGAACCATATCCCATCTTATGAAACAACTGCTATTTATAGTAATAGGTGTATTCTTGATATTCATTGTCGGAAGAATTGATTATCAGGGACGGTTCTTTAAGATTGGTGCTATAACAATCTATGTCCTGTCAGTTGTCCTTTGTGTGATAATGCTGGCAAAAGGAGTTTCAAGCAATCAGTCAATAAGGGATCTCAGATTATTGGGTGTTTCGATACAGCCGTTTGAGTTTGTGAAAGTCACGTTCGTTCTGTATCTGTGTATGGCTTTATCGAAAGGTTATGAGCTGCTCAATTCTTCATTGAAATACTTCATTCTGTATTTGGGATTACCTATTATAATTACTTGCGGACTATGCTTTACCCAGAAGTTGTCATCAGCGTTTATCATGCTGGTGATTGCTTTGATTTTACTGTTTGTTGTAAAGATGAACTGGAAGTATGTTCTCGGACTGGTTGGCGTAATTGTAGCTGCAGCCGTGCTGTATATGGCTATTGACAGAGTCTCGAGAGTCAATACGACTGGAAAGAGCAGAATCAAGACATACGTTGAGAATTTGTTTTCAGGCAGCGAACAATACCATGAAATTGACAGTCCGATGATAGCCATTGGCAATGGTGGATTAATCGGCACATTCCCGGGTAATAGCGAAGTGAAATATTATCTGATTAATTCCGAGTCGGATTTCATTTTCTCCATTCTTGTAGAGGAGGGTGGAATGCTGACAGGATTGTTTATAATCATAGTATATACGTTGTTTTTCCTCAGGGTTATGGTTATAGCCTTGAAGAGTGACAACATATTGGGTAGGGTGCTCGCTTTCGGTTTGGGCTCAGTTGTTTTGGTGCAGGCACTTGTGCATATTTCCGTGGCAGTAGGCCTTATGCCTATTACGGGCGAACAGTTGCCGTTTGTAAGCAAAGGTGGCTCTTCGCTAATTGCGTACTGTTTCCTGTCCGGAATAGTTCAAAGCATTGCATCGCATCATGTTACAATAAAAGAGGAGGCTGCTTATGAAGAATAATGATACTATTAAGGTTATTGTCAGTGGGGGAGGAACAGGAGGGCATATATTTCCGGCAATAGCAATTGCAAATGGAATAAGGGACAGATATCCGAATTCCGACATTCTCTTCATAGGTGCCAACGGAAGAATGGAAATGGAAAAAGTCCCTAAGGCCGGGTATAAGATTATCGGGCTTAATGTGCAGGGACTTAGCAGAAAATCTATGCTGAAAAACATACCTATCCTTGTAAAGTTCTTCTTGAGCATGAAGAAGGCAAAAAAGATTATTAAGAACTTTAAGCCTGATTTTGTTGTCGGAGTCGGTGGGTATGCAAGTGGTGCCGTTTTGAAAGCGGCAGTTTCGCAACATATTCCTGCCATAATACAGGAACAGAATTCGTTTCCTGGCAAAACCAATATAATGCTGAGCAAGAATGTGGATGCTATATGTGTGGCTTACAGTGGTTTGGAAAAATATTTCCCTAAGGAGAAAATAGTCATGACCGGTAATCCAATCAGAAAAGAATTTCTGAATATAACACCGAAAGCTGATGAGGCATTCGAGTATTTCGGAATTAAAGACAGAAGCAAACCTGTTGTGCTCATTGTCGGCGGAAGTCAGGGAGCTCTTGCAATTAACAATGCGATTGCCAAGGACTTGCAGAAGTATGTGGATGCAGGGTGTTTTGTGATTTGGCAGGTTGGAAAAACCTATTTGCCCACTGCCAAAGAACAGTTGAATGATAACTATGGGGATTCTGTCTGGTGTTCTGATTTCATATATAGAATGGACTTGGCATACAGTGTTGCCGACATGGTGATTTCGAGAGCTGGTGCCATAGCCATTTCCGAACTCTGTGCAGTCGGACTTCCTGCGATTCTGATACCGCTGCCGACTGCTGCTGAAAATCATCAGATGAAAAATGCCCAGGCACTTGCTGACAAGGGAGCGGCATTGATTGTTGAAAATGACAAAGCAGAACAGGAGCTTTCAAATGTCGCAATCAGCTTGTTGAATGACGGGGAAAAGCTCCAGTCGCTTGGAACAAATATCAAGAAATTGGCTATTACTGATGCTGTTGATAGAATATTGAATATAATAGAAACTAAAATTTTGAATAAATAATAAACAATTAATGAGTGAAGATGTCTGAAGGGATAAACATAAATAAACTTAAAAAGCTGTATTTCATAGGAATAGGTGGTATTGGGATGAGCTCTCTTGCCCAGTATTTCTATAATCGCGGCTGCAAGGTTTCGGGATATGACAAAGCTCACTCTGCTGTTACTGAAATGCTCGAAAATATCGGGATAGTTGTCAACTATTTTGAGAATGAGGCTAATATAAGCGATGATACTGATTTGGTCGTTTATACTCCAGCTATAAATATAACCAACAAGGAACTTGCATACGCCATGAATAATGGCTTCAATGTTGTTAAACGTTCGGATCTTCTGGCAGCCGTTTGCGAGGGCAAATATTGCATTGCAGCTGCCGGAACCCACGGCAAGACTACCGTTACTGCAATGATTGCCAATATCTTCGATGGATGCGGTATCCCCATGGAGGCTTTCGTCGGCGGTATTTGCAAATCAACGGGCAGCAATCTTTATTCCTCAAATGGCGCAAGAATAGTTGTGGTCGAGGCAGATGAATATGACAGATCATTCCTTAAACTCAAGCCGGATATCTCAGTGGTCACTTCCGTGGAAATCGACCATCTCGATATATATGGTGAAAAGGTACAACTGGTCGATGCTTTCAGGGAGTTTTCATCGATCGCCAAACCTTCTAACAGAATAGTAAATTACAAGTATAAAGATATACTTCCAACATACAATACTTATGGTTTCGATAAGAATGCAAAATGCAGAATTGTTGAGTATTCTTATCATAACGGATTGGCTGACATCATAATAAATGATGGCAATAGAGATGTGAAGTTTACCGATATGCCTATTCGCGGAAGATTCAATATGGAAAACTTCTGTGCTGCCTTTTCAGTAGCTGCCTTGCTTAAACTCGATTATAGCAAGGTTGAATTGGCAATGAGAAACTATAAGGGTGTTTCCCGCAGGTTCGATGTTCTTTATCAGGATGACAAAGTGGTTTACATTGATGACTATGCTCACCATCCGGAGCAGGTTGAAACTCTTCTTGATGCAATTCATGAAGTGTATCCTGGCAAGAAGATATGCGGATTCTTCCAGCCGCATCTCTATTCGAGGACTAAATTGTTTATGGACCAGTTTGCAGATGTCCTTTCCAAATTCGATGAGATGTATTTGCTTGACATATATCCTGCTCGTGAACTGCCTATTGAAGGCGTAACTTCGCATGAGTTGTTCTTTAGGATGAATGTCAGTAAGGGCAGTGTCATTTTGAGAAACACTATCGCACAGGTTGCAAGGAAAACAGATGCCGAAATTATCGTAACTATAGGTGCAGGCAATATTGATAGGAGTTGCAATGAAATTGTTGAAATGTTAAAGGAGAAACGCAATGAGTAAAGCAGGCAACATAATAATAACTGTTCTGATATGGCTGTTCGTGGCATCAGCTGTTGTTGCGTCTGTATTCTGCATTCGCTATTACAACAGAAAGACTGTTAATGGTGTGGAAGTCAAGGTACTTGTCCCTGAAGGTAAGGAAATGCTTACCGACAGTATCATAAAAGATTTCATTTCAAGCGAAATCAACTCTGTTAAATCGAAGAAATTCAGCAGTGTCAATGATTCACTTTTCACCACAAAACTTATGAGGATACATTCGGTAAAGTCTGTGAGAGTCACTCCGTTGGTCAACGGCAACATATTGTTGTCGGTGGTGCAGAAGGACCCGGTGGCAAAGGTGAATATTAAGGACAATAATAATTTATATATGACATTGGAGGGTGACATATTCTATTCAGACAGATATGATGGCAGCTATAAATTATTAACAGTCAATGGATTGAAAGAACTGGATATAAATAAGCATTCCACAAGAACCGATAATTTGTCGGCTGTTGTTTCATATATTCTCAATGAGAGTAAGCATTTTCTTTACGACATTACAGAATCGGTCAGTGTGGTGGGAAAGGATGAAATGATAGAGTTGCAGAGCAGGTATGGAGTGAAGCGGATAATAATCGGCACACCAGAGAATCTGGAAGTCAAGTCATTCAATCTGAGAATGTTCTGTGAGGCAATGCATGAGCGTGACTTGTCGGTGTATGAGGCTTTGAATCTTAATTTTGAAAATCAGGTAATAGCAATAACAAAAAATTAATTATTATGACAGATTACATTGTTGGACTCGATATAGGAACTACTAAAATAGCAGTGGTGGTTGGCAGGAGAGCTGAATCCGGTAAGATTGAGATTGCAGGATATGGCAAAACAGAATCCTTAGGCGTGAAACGGGGATTCGTCTCCAATATTGAATTAACGATACAATCGATACAGAAGGCGGTAAAGGAGGCCGAGGAAAACTCAAATGTGGAGATAAAGGAGGTTTTTGTTGGCATCGCCGGACAGTATGTGAAAAGTATCCAACAACGTGGGCACTATATGAAGCAAGTGAGGGATGAGGAAATATCTCAGGAGGATATTGACAAGCTAACTGCGAGCATGTATAATCTTGCAATAAATCCGGGAGAACAGATTATTGCCGTCATTCCGCAGGAATATACCATTGATGGCGAACCGGGTATAAAGGAGCCGGTAGGCATGGTCGGCACTCTGATAGAAACCAACTTCCATGTTATTACTGCACAGATAGCGGCTGTAAGGAATATAAAGAAATGTGTCGAGAGAGCCGGATTGGAGCTTAAGGGTCTTATACTCGAGCCTATTGCATCTTCAAGCGCAGCGGTAAGCGAAGAGGAAAAAGAGGCAGGTGTTGCGCTTGTGGATATAGGTGGCGGCACCACTGATATTGCTATTTTCCAGGATGGATTTCTCAGACATTCTTCCGTGATACCTTTCGGCGGCGAAGTTATAACAGAAGACATTAAGGAAGGATGCACAATCATAAAGAAATATGCTGAAGACCTGAAGGTGAAGTTTGGCTCGGCAATGGCTGTAAAGAACAAGGCAGAGGAAATAGTTTCCATCCCTGGTCTTCGCGGACGTCCGCCAAGAGAAATATCGTTGAAGAATCTTGCTTCCATCATTCAGGCAAGAATGGAAGAAATCCTTGAACAGGTTAATTTCAATATCAGAAATTCGGGCTATGAGAAGAAACTTATTGCAGGAATAATCATAACTGGCGGTGGCTCTTTGCTGAATCATGTTATTCAGCTTACTGAATATGTCACCGGCAAAGAGACACGCATTGGCTATCCTAACGAATTTCTGGAAAACGGTACAGACAGAGAATTGTCAAACCCGATATATTCCACGGCTGTGGGACTTCTTAAGATAGGTATTGAGAAAGCCGAGGAGGAAGAATTGGAGGCAACACAATCAGATAAGGACAATCCTGAGGAAGAACTGAAACCAGAAGTCAAGGATAAAAAGAAGAGAAGACTGCTGGATATGTTCGAATCATTTTTGACATCAGAATAAGAGAAAATATAGTAATTATAAATAACTAAACACAAACGAATAAATAACTAAATACAAACGATTATGGTAGGGAATATAGACTTTAATTTACCAAAGGACAAATCATCGATTATTAAGGTGATAGGAGTAGGCGGCGGCGGCTGCAACGCAGTAAACTATATGTACAGTCAGGGTATCACTGATGTTGACTTTGTAGTTTGTAATACTGATAATCAGGCACTTGACTCAAGTGATGTTCCTGTCAAAATACGTCTTGGCAGTACCGGTCTTGGTGCGGGATCAATACCTGAGGTCGGACGTCAGCTTGCGATTGAAAGCAAGGAACAGCTTGTCGATGCGATACAGGCAAACACCAAGATGCTGTTCATAACGGCAGGAATGGGCGGTGGCACAGGAACGGGTGCGGCTCCTGTAATAGCCCAATTGGCTAGGGAACATGGAATCCTTACGGTTGCTATTGTCACTACTCCTTTTAAATGGGAAGGCAAAAAAAGAGAAAATCAGGCCAAAGAAGGTATTGCCAGATTAAGAGAAAACGTCGATACAATGATTGTTGTCGCAAACCAGAAACTCAAGGAATCATACGGGACATTAGGCCTGAAGGATTCTTTCGCCATGGCTGATAAAGTGCTTGCAACGGCGGCCAAAAGCATTTCCGAAATGATTACAAAATCCGGATATGTGAATGTTGACTTTCAGGATGTGAGAACCGTTCTCTCCAACAGCGGAACATCACTTGTAGGTTATGGCATTGCTGAAGGTGAAAACAGAGCAAAGGATGCTGTTGATGCAGCTTTGGATTCCCCTCTGCTCAATGACGGCGACATCAAAGGCGCAAGCAACATATTGCTCAATATCGTCAGCGGCAGCGAACAGATTACCACCGATGAACTTGATGAACTTGCTGAATATGTTCAGGTATTTGCCGGCGGCGATGCCGACATCATATTCGGTCAAAGTTTTGATGAGTCTCTTGGAAACCAGTTGTCTGTAACCATCATTGCTACGGGATTTCCATCAACAAGTGTGCAGCCGGAAAAGAAGGTTATCAATCTGGGTGATGTAAACAGTGATATGGGCTCGACTAACTCTGTGAAAACCAATAATGATTCCGAAACCGGCGAGATTATCCTCAACACTAATAACTCCGGAAGAATTATACGTACTCTGTACGATGAAGATAGCAGACACAACAGTGCAGACACCGAATCTCTGGGAAGCAGTGAGCCGTATGCTGGTTACCAAGATGAACCTTTGGGAAGTGAAGAGATGGATAAGAAGCATGAGGAACGTTACAAAAACATACGCAGCTTCTCTCTTAATCTTTCGTCAAGCGAACAGGTCGAAAGAATGGAAAAAGAACCTGCTTACATGAGAAAGGAAGTTGAATTTGCGGATGTTCCATCTTCTGCTGAGCCTATCATGTCTTCGTCTTCAGTCAACTGCAATACCTATGTGTTGAGACGTAATAACAATAGGTTCCTTAATCCCAACGTTGACTGATTTAGTTTGAATTTGTAGGAGCGAACAATTATTCGCCCCTACAATCGTCACATATCGTACAGATTAGAGATCTGATTTAACTTGATGTCGTTTAGCTCGTGTTCGGCGGCGATGCGATCAATCAGTCGCTTAAGAATTGTATCTAAAGTCTTTCCCTCCCTGTAGTCGGCAGGAGCTATGTAATCGGCACGGTTATCCTTAATCAGTTCCAGGCATATTTCTCTCGAAGTGGATGTGCCGCTTCCTGAATGCTTGGTTTCTGGATTGTACACGGCAATGGCCGTACCTTCGCGGTATTTTATCATTTTCATTGCTGGCACGTCGGTCTCACCATCACCGATATAAATCATGTCGGAAAACGGTATGGGACGAAGATGGTCAGGAACGTATTTGTTGATGAGTGTGTCATCCCAGCTGTTGTAAATACCTTTGTTGATACGATAAAGATACTGTGTCTTGTTAGTGTAGTTGATGGCTACGGCAGGCCATTCAGCGATTCCTTCGTCATTGTACTTGAACCCTGAGGCAAATATTCTCTTGAAATATTTGGCGATGCTTGTTCCGCTGACAAATTCCCTCAACCCTGAAGAAATGATGTAATGCTCGATAATCAGATTCTTTGCTCTTGCGTATTCGTTTATTCTGTCGAAATAACTTTCAACGCCGTCGAAAAACCTTATCGATTTGCCGTAGTTCTCAAATGACTCACGTTTGATGGATATGTGTGCCTCCCTGGCCTTGTTGAGCATAAGCTGCATGTAGGCGAGGATGCCGTCCATATCGTTTTTGGCGGCTAACTGGTTGGCTTCCATCCAGAATTCCTTGTTGCCGATGCCGAGTTCAGGAATGAATTCGTGTTCCTGCATGTTTCCTGGCGCAAGCGTACCATCGAAGTCATACGCTATTGCCATCTTAGAAGGTTTCATTGACATGAATTATATTTTTAAGATGTTGGCTATCCATTCCTTTGCGCTTACAAAGGCGAGGAACCACGGTGTGATTTCGTCATTGTTGCGGTTGTAGTAAGGCCATTGCCACGGCAGGAATGATCTTTCAAGATGAGGCATCATTGCGAGATGACGGCCATCCTTTGAACAGATACCGGCTGCATCGTAACTGGAACCGTTTGGATTGCCCGGATATTCCGAATATGAATATTTAAGAGGGATATAATAAGCCTTTTCCTCTTCGCTGAGCATAAACTTGCCTTCTCCATGTGCAATCCATACGCCGAGTCTGCATCCTGCAAGGGCACGCAGCATTATTGAGTTGTTCGGCTGAATGGTGACATTTACGAAACCTGATTCAAATTTCTGGGAATCGTTAGGCAACATCTTAGGCTTGTTTTCCATTTCCGGGTAGATGAGCCCAAGTTCCACCATAACCTGACATCCGTTGCATACACCTAAACTCAGAGTGTCGTCGCGCTTGTAGAAATTCTGAAGTGCAGTCCTTGCCTTTTCGTTGTATTTCAGGGCACCAGCCCAGCCTTTTGCTGAACCGAGTACGTCAGAATTGGAGAATCCGCCGACAAATACAATCATGTTGACATCTTCGAGATTTTCCCTGCCCGACATGAGGTCGGTGGTATGGATGTCCTTCACATCGAAATCGGCAAGATAAAGTGCGTATGCCATTTCGCGGTCGCACTGACAACCTTTTTCACGTATGATGGCCGCTTTTATTCCTGAAGGTTTGCGACGGTGAGGGTCAATTCCATAGCTTGAGAACTTGCCTGTGAACACTTGTCCGAACCTGTATTTCAGAGGCTGTTCAAAGACATTCATATATCTTTCGCTTGCCAAGTCACCGGCTATCTGCTCCATGTTGAAAAGCAGTGACGGATGGTTCCAGATATCTCTGAAATCAGCAATGTCTAGTTTGAAAGTCTCCCCTTCGTAATTGATTTTTACTGTATCTGATTCCACCACATCACCGAGGATGTAAAATTCTATTCCCCTGTCGAACAGATAGGAGGCAATTTTGTTGTAATCAGTGACTTGAATGACAAGTCCCGGTTTTTCACTGAAAGCCGAGTTGAACAGATAAACCCCTTCGAACACATCGAAAAGCAGTTCCATTCCGAGACCTTCCGTGCTGAAAGTCATCTCTAACAGTGTGGTTATCAGACCACCTGAGGAAACATCATGACCAGCGAGAATATAACCTTTGTTGATTAAATCCTGAATGGCATTGAAAGTCTTTTTGACGTATTCAGCTGATTGCACGGTAGGAGTTTTGTCACCCAATGAGTTCAGTGTCTGTGCAAAGGCACTTCCGCCAAGGTTGAAGTCCGATTTTGCAAAATCGATGTATATCAGTTTGCTGTCTTCTGCGTATTTCACAACTGGGGTAACTGCTTTCTTGACGTCGGTGACCTCGCCTGCGGCTGAAACGATAACAGTACCTGGGGCGTAAACCATATCGCCATTAGGATATTTTTGTGTCATGGAGAGAGAGTCCTTGCCGGTCGGGATGTTTATACCGAGTTCAATGCAGAAGTCGCTAATAGCTTTCACTGCTGAGTAAAGTCTTGCATTTTCGCCTTCCACCTTGGCGGGCCACATCCAGTTTGCACTCAATGAAACGCCTTTCAGACCGTCTTTTATCGGTGCCCAGATGATATTTGTCAGTGCTTCACATACGGAAAGTCTTGACGCTTCAGCAGGGTCTAGCAGTCCGGCTATAGGGGCATGACCTATTGCTGATGCGACACCGGTGGTGCCAGTATAGTCTAATGCCATGATACCCAAGTCGTTGAGGGGCAGTTGGTAGATGCCTGTACATTGCTGCATTGCGACTTTGCCAGTTACGGAGCGGTCCACTTTGTTGGTCAGCCAGTCCTTGCTGCCGACTGATTCGAGCGACAGGACGTTTTCAACGTGAGTCTCGAAATCGTCAAGCGACAGGTCAATGTTTTCGTCCTGTTCCACTATGGATTTGCCCACTGTATATTCCTTGGTGTCGGTGAGGATGGTCTTCGGAGGATTGCCAAAGAAGTCGTTAAGCCTCATGTCTATTGGCTTTATTCCGCTCTTTCTGTCAATAACTTCAAATTTCATGTCATCTGTGACTTCACCGACAACATAGAACGGAGCTCTTTCTCTTTTGGCGATTTTCTGCAACAATGGAAGATGTTCGCTTTTGATGACAATTCCCATTCGTTCCTGAGATTCGTTTCCGATTATTTCCTTGATTGAAAGGGTAGGGTCTCCGATAGGCAATGTGTCGAGATATATTATTCCGCCGTTTTTTTCGACTAATTCGGAGAAGCAGTTGAGGTGGCCGCCAGCGCCATGGTCGTGTATGGAAATTATCGGGTTGTCGGTCATTTCCACGAATGCACGGATAACGTTCGACACTCTTTTCTGCATTTCCGGGTTGGAACGCTGAACGGCGTTGAGTTCAATGGCATTTTCGTATTCGCCTGTATTTACGGAAGATACTGATGCACCGCCGAGACCGATTCTGTAGTTGTCGCCGCCGAGCAGAACTATCATGTCACCTTTTTGTGGAATGGCTTTTTTGCTTTCATTTTCCTTTGCGAAGCCTATACCTCCGGCAAGCATGATAACCTTGTCGTAGCCGTATTTTCTGTCTTCGGTGAAATGTTCGAAAGTGAGCAGGCTGCCGTTAATCAGCGGCTGACCGAATTTGTTGCCAAAATCACTTGCGCCGTTTGAGGCCTTGATGAGAATGTCGTTTGGGGTCTGATAGAGCCAAGGTCTTTCAGGCAGGTTCTTTTCCCAGTTTTTGAGTTCACCGTGGCGCGGATAAGAGGTCATATAGACAGCTGTACCTGCTAGTGGCAAAGAGCCTCTGCCTCCGCCGAGACGGTCTCTGATTTCGCCACCGCTGCCTGTGGCAGCTCCGTTAAACGGTTCGACTGTAGTTGGAAAATTGTGAGTTTCGGCTTTAAGTGAAATGACAGACTGAATGTCATCAACCCTGAAAAATGACGCTTCATCCTGTCTCTCAGGTGCAAACTGCTCAATGACCGGGCCTTCGATGAAGGCTACGTTGTCTTTGTATGCCGATACTATGCCATTGGGATTTTCTTTGGATGTTTTCTTTATCATTCCGAACAGTGAAGATGGCATTTCCTTGCCGTCAATAATGAAAGTGCCGTTGAAGATTTTATGACGGCAGTGTTCCGAGTTGATTTCAGAGAATCCGAAGACTTCACTGTCAGTGAGTTTTCTGCCAAGGTTTTTGCTCAGGTCCTTGAGGTAAGTGATTTCCTCTTTACTGAGTGCGAGACCTTCTTCTATATTGTATGCTTCGAGGTCGTCAATGTAACGTATTTCTTCAGGTTTGCGGTCGATGAAAAACACATTTTGGTCAAGACCGTCATACACCTGTTGAAGCATCTTGTCATATTTTTCTTTTTTAACCGAGTAAATTTCGGTGAACATTTCAATACGTCTGATGCCACTAATCCCCATGTTTTGGGTTATCTCCACCGCATTGGTGCTCCATGGGGTTATCATTTCTTTTCTTGGGCCGATGAAAGTGCCGTCAAGTTTGTCGGCATCTTCATATTTGGCGTTTCCGAAAAGCCATATCAGCTTTTCTATTGTGTCTTTTGACAGTGGTTCTATGCTGTCAACGGCATAAATAATTCTCTCTTTTTTGAAAAAAGCTGTCATTGCTTGAGGAATTTTTCGAGTTCGATTGCTGCCATGCAGCCTGTGCCGGCAGCGGTGATGGCCTGTTTGAATCTTGTATCTTGAACGTCACCTGCGGCAAAGATGCCAGGAATGTTTGTCTGGGTTGTGCCAGGCTTGGTGATGATATAACCTTCTTTGTCACATTCGATGAAATCCTTGAAGACTTCTGTGTTTGGATGATGTCCTATTGCAACGAAGAAACCTGAAATGTCGTATTTTTCTTTCTGATTGGTTTTCAAGTTGTTGAGGATAATCCCTGTGACACCGTCATCATCTCCTACTATTTCATCGGTGGTGCGGCTCCATAGGATTTCTATGTTTGGGGTTTTGAAAACTCTTTCTTGCATTGCCTTTGAAGCGCGGAGTTCGTCTCTGCGGTGGATGAGATATACCTTTTTGGCGATGCCGGCGAGATATACTGCCTCTTCGCATGCTGTGTCGCCGCCGCCGGCAACTGCAACAATCTGATTGCGGTAGAAAAATCCGTCACAAGTGGCACATGCTGAAACTCCCATGCCTTTGAATCTTTCTTCAGATTCAAGTCCGAGGTAGCGTGCTGAAGCACCGGTGGCTATGATTACTGCATCGGCAATGATTTCTTTGCCGTCATCGGCCCATGCTTTGAATGGACGTGAGCTGAAATCGACTTTCTCTACGATTCCCTGACGGATGTCAGCACCGAAACGGGCAGCCTGTAATTCCATGTCCTCCATGAGTTTAGGCCCCTGGATTCCGTTCGGATGTCCTGGAAAATTGTCGATTGCAGTGGTTATTGTAAGTTGACCGCCTCTTTGAATACCTGTATAAACGACAGGATGGAGGTTGGCTCTTGAAGTGTATATTGCTGCAGTGTATCCTGCAGGACCTGAACCTATAATCAGGCATTGAATCTTTTCTGTCATGATTTTTCTGTTAAAACTACAAAGATATAAAAAATAGTTGATAATTGGTATTTGATTTTTTGTAGATATTTGCGGATAGTTTTCAAGAGTTGGTTTTTATGGATGTGGCAAGAGCTAATCGGATGTTTTCACGTCTCTTGTCTTCTATTTCTTGGAAACTTTTGTCTTCTTCAAATCAACCAGATTGATAGGATTGCTGCCTAATCCGCTAACATTTTTGCTGACGAAACGCAAAACCTTGTCATAGAACAACACTATGCATGGCGGCTCAGTCATGATAAGACTGTCCATTTGCGAATACAATTCCATACGCCTGTCGTTGTCGGTTTCCGAAATGGCCATCTCGTACATGGCATCGAATTTGTCATTCTTCCAATGAAAATAATTCGGTCCCGTCGGACAGAAATTCTTGCTGTAGAATAGTGACAGATAATTTTCGGCATCGGAATAGTCGGCCACCCATGACCCTCTGAAACACTGTAATTTGGATGTCGAACGCATGTCCTTTATAACTGCTGCTGAATATACGTCAACTTTTACTGGTATGCCGATAAATGACAGTCTGCTTTGGATGTAATTGCACAGGTCCGAATATTCCATCGTTGTGGCTATTCTTATTTCCGGGAAATTGCCGTTGTTGTAGAATTTTGATTTTTTGATCAGTTCGGCAGCCTTAATCGGGTCATATTCGTACTGTGGGGTGGTGATATGTCCTGGAAGTGCGGTTGGGATGAATCCGTATATGCCTGGAGTGCCGACATTGGAGCGCAAATGACGCAACATCTTAGGCTTGTCTATTGCATAGTTGACTGCTTGACGTACAATTGGATCCGAAAGCGGACTCGTTTCGTCTTCAACATTGAAACCTATATATTCGGTGTTAAGATATGGCTCGGAAATGAGCTCAAATTTGTCGCGGTATTTTTCATTCAGTGTCCCTTCAGGGGTTATCAATTCCCGCATGTATGCAGGGTCAACGCCTGACATGTAATCGAAATTGTCTTTGACAAATTCGAGGAAGACAGTCTGTTTGTCCTTTATGAATGAAATCGCCACATAGTCAAGATATGGGTATCTGTTGCCGGCTGAATCTGTCTCGAAATAGTTTTCATTTCTTTCAAGGACCAATTTTTCATCTTCTTTCCAGTATTTGAATTTGAAGGGACCGGTGCCGATAGGATTTTTCCTGAAGTCCTTGCCGTAGTGTTCAACCACTTCGCGGGGAACTACGGAGCAGTATTTCATGGCGAGTATGCTCAGAAACGGGGAGAATGGCTGTGACAACTCTATTTGCAGGGTTGTGTCGTTTAATGCTGTAACAGCAAGTGGTATGAAGTCTTTGTCTGCTGGCTGTTTGTCCATACGTTTGACATTGGCCATAATCCATCCGCCAGGTGAAGCACATGCCGGGTCAATGACGCGGTTGAGGCTATATACAAAATCATCGGCTATGACTTTGCGGGTGCTGTCGCTGCCGAACAGTTCGGATTTATGGAAATACACATCGTTGCGCAGTGTGAAAGTATAGGTGAGCGCATCATCGCTTATAGTCCAACTCTTTGCAATGCAAGGTGTTACGTTCATCTTGTCATCGTACTGAACCAGGCCGTTGAACAGCTGGTTGCATCCGTTGATGTTTGAAAGGTTGCGGGAATAAATAGGGTCGAGGGAGTTTATTCCATCGACCTCATTATAACGAAAAACAGAATGACCATTGCTATGGTCATCTGTTTTGCAGCTTACGAGAAGCAATAATATTATTGTTGGTATGATGAGTCGGAAACGCATCATTCTAAAGCGATATTCATGATGTCACGCATTTCATCGATGTATATGAAATTCAGCCCTTCGATGTATTCAGGCTTGATTTCGTCAATATCGCCCTTGTTGAATTTCGAAAGGACGATGGTGTCGATGTGGGAACGCTTTGCTGCCAATATCTTTTCTTTTATTCCTCCTACCGGAAGGACTTTGCCTCGCAGTGTGATTTCACCTGTCATGGCGATGTTGTTCTTCACTTTTTTGTTGGTGATGATTGAAACGAGGGCTGTGAATATGGTGATGCCTGCAGACGGTCCGTCCTTTGGTGTTGCCCCTTCCGGAACGTGGATGTGAATGTTGTGTTTCTTGATGATTTTTTCATCAATACCCAAAGATTTGGCATGGGACTTTATGTATTCGAAGGCAAGTGTTGCCGATTCTTTCATGACATCACCGAGGTTGCCTGTCATGGTGAATTTTCCGTCTCCTGGTGAGAGGCTGGTTTCTGTGAACAGCATTTCTCCGCCGACAGCAGTCCATGCAAGTCCTGTTACCACGCCCACGGTAGGCTCAGGCAATGCGTCCTCTCGCATGAACTTCGGTTGGCCGAGCATGTTCACGAGGTCTTTCTTGGTGATACGTTTGGAGAACGGTTCCTCCATGACTATCTGTTTTGCCCTGTTGCGTATGATGGTGGCAATGTTTTTTTCGAGGACTCTCACGCCGGATTCGCGGGTGTATTCGTTGATGATTTGATTGATGATATCATCGGTTAATTCAACCTGTGAAGCCTTGACGCCATGTTCCTGACGTTGTTTGGGGATAAGATGCCGTTTGGCAATTTCGCGTTTTTCGTCAATAAGATAGCCGCTTATGTCGATGATTTCCATTCTGTCGCGCAAGGCAGGATGTACCGATTGCAGCGAATTGGCGGTAGCGACAAACAACACTTTCGACAGGTCGAATTCTATTTCAACGTAGTTGTCGTAGAATGTGTTGTTCTGTTCAGGGTCAAGGAGTTCCAGAAGAGCTGCCGACGGGTCGCCGTTGACGCTCATTCCACCTACTTTGTCTATTTCATCAAGGATGAAGACAGGGTTGGCTGACTTTGCCTTGATGAGGCTTTGGATGACACGGCCCGGCATTGCGCCTATGTATGTCTTTCTGTGTCCTCTGATTTCGGATTCATCGTGCAGACCGCCCAATGACATGCGGACATATTTTCGTCCAATTGCCTTGGCGATGGATTTGCCCAATGAAGTCTTGCCGACTCCCGGAGGACCGACGAGACAGATGATGGGCGAACGCATGTTCTTCTTCAACTTCAGTACCGAGATGAATTCTATGATTCTTTTCTTCACGGTTTCAAGTCCGTAGTGGTCGGCATCAATTATCTTCTGTGCCTTGTGCGGGTCGAAATCGTCTTCAGTATATTCGTTCCATGGTATATCAACGAGAGTGTCGAGATATGTCTTCTGGATGCTGTATTCCATAGACATCGGATTGAGTCTCTGTAACTTGCCGAGTTCTTTCTCGAAAGCATCTTTTACGTTGTCAGCCCATTTTTTCTTGCTGGCCTTCTTTTTCAGATCATCGATATCCTGTGCGTTCGAATTGTCGCCCAGCTCCTCCTGAATGGTTTTAAGTTGCTGGTTCAGGATGTAATCGCGCTGCTGTTTGTCGATGTCAACTTTAACCTTCTTTTCGATTTGTTTCTTGACTTCAAGGACTTTAAGTTCATTGGTCAAGTATTCCATGAGGGCATTGGCCTGGTCTGTGATATCCTTCATCTCAAGCAATTTCTGCTTGTCTTCAACGCTGATGTCCAAGTAGTTGGATATGTAGTTGATGATGAATTTGGGCTGGTCGATGTTTTGAAGGGCGAAATTAGTCTCGTTAGGGATATTCGGAGATTTCTCGATAACCTGCTCTGCGAGGCTCTTCAGTGTGCTTATCTGAGCGTTGAGTTCAGTGTTTTTCTTCAGGGAAGTCTTTTGTACGATAGGTGTTATTCTTGCTACAAAATACGGTTCACTTTGAATCAGTTCCTCGAGATGGAATTTCGATTTGCCTTGTATGATGGCAGTGATGCTTCCATCAGGCATGTTGAGAACCTTTAGGATTACAGCCACAGTACCTATTTCATATAGATCTTTGAATGTCGGTGACGCTTCATCCCCGTTCATCTGGGTTACAACGCCGAGCATCTTGCTGGTTTTGTTGATATCCTCAATAAGTTTCAGGGATTTTTCCCTTCCGACTGCTATCGGTATTATGACGTCAGGGAAAAGGACAGTGTTCCTGAGCGGTAAAATTGGCAGAGAATCCGGAATTTTTGTGTCTTCCTTCAAATTACCAACAATATCAATCACTGGAAATATGTCATTATTGTCATTTGACGTGTTTTCGGAGATTAGAACGTCTTTGTTTATTTCATCAAATTTACTCATATATCTGACAATTTGTCAAAAAGTCCACTTTAAATAATTTAAGGTACACTATGGACAATAACCATGCCACAAATAAAAAAAGCTGCTTGACAGCAGCCTTTTTTTTATTCATGTTTTTGATAACGTTTACCGTATTTGCTCATGAACTTGTCAACACGTCCTGCGGTGTCGATAAGTTTAACCTTACCGGTAAAGAACGGGTGCGAAGCACTCGATATTTCAAGTTTGATAAGTGGATATTCTTTACCATCTTCCCAAACGATGGTGTCTTTTGTTTTGGCAGCTGACCTGCACATAAACATATAGTCGTTTGACATATCCTTGAAAACGACGAGTCTGTAATCTTTTGGATGGATATCAGCTTTCATTATTTGTGGTTTTATTAATTATTCATTTTGAGCCTGCAAAAATAGTACATTTTTATTAAAACAAAACATTTTTGGAAAATAATTTTTTATTTGCTATTTATTCGCTAATATCAAAAATAATACGTACTTTTGCTAAATTTAAAAAACTGGAATTATGAAAGTATCACATGTAGTCGCATTCCTTGGCGGAGCCGCAGTTGCAGCTGGAATCACGCTCCTTTTTACAACTGAAAAAGGTGGCGAAATTCGCACAAAAGCACAAAAGTTGTCTAAAGAAGAAATTGACAAGATCATTGCCAAACTGAAAAAGGAGAAGGAAATATTAGAAGAGGAAGAAGCAGCAGCTGAAGAGATTTAGTATGGGCGTGTTTTCAAGATTCGTTGACAATAACGGAAAGATAGCAAAGGACGTCAGGTCGTATTTTTCACAGAGATACGATTTGTTGAAGGTGGAACTGCTTGAAAAGTCCTCAAGGATTCTTGCAGTTTTATTTTCAATGCTGGTAATTCTCGTGTGTGCGCTGGCTGTCCTTATTTATCTTTCGTTTGCCTTTATCTCATGGATTAATGCTTCATTGAACAGCACTGTGGCAGGATATCTTATCGTGGCTTTATTGTTTCTTGTCCTGCTTTTAGTCATAATCGTTTTCAATGAAAAATTGTTCCTCAATCCAATAATAAGAAAATTAGGTAAGATTCTTTATGAGGAAAAGGACGATGATGGTGAAGAGGAGGATGACAATGAAGAGTAAAGGTTTCGAAAATATCGATGAAGTGCTGACTTATAAGGCTTCTCTCAAAAAGAAAGTAAAACGAAAAGAGAAGAAATTCAAAAAGACGATTCAACTTGTCCGCAACGACAGGAACTCATCGAACAACCTGCTGAATATACTTAATTTCAGCAATAAATCAACAAAGGATGACAACAACATATCATTTCGTGAAGTCATCATCTGTTGTGTCGCAGGATATTATATCATATCCAAAATAGTTAAAAAATTGAAAATCAATAAAGTGAAAAAAGATAGTTCACAAAAGTAAAAGTATAATAAATTTAAGAAATGAAAAAGGTACATAATTTTAATGCAGGACCATGTCCTCTTCCAAAACAGGTTGTTGATTCAACAATCGATGCAATTCGTAATTTTGATAACACAGGTGTAGGTTTAATGGAGATTTCACACCGTACTCCGGGTTGGGAACGCACTATGGCTGAAACACGTCAGCTTTGGCGTGACCTTTTCAATATTCCTGCTGAATATGAGATTCTGTTCCTTGGCGGTGGTGCAAGCACCCAGTTCTTCACAATTCCTGCCAACTTCTTGATTCACAAGGCTGCGTATCTGCAGACCGGTGTTTGGGCAAAGAAGGCTGCAAAGGAAGCAAAACTGTTTGGTGAGACCGTTATAGTAGCTTCCAGCGAAGACAAGAATTACACATATATTCCTAAAGGATACACCATCCCTGCTGATGCCGACTATTTCCACATCACAACCAACAACACTATCTATGGTACTGAAATAAAGTACGATATGGACAATGTACCGGTAAAGTTGATTGCTGATATGTCATCTGATATCATGAGCCGTCCGGTCGATGTCAAGAAGTATGCATGCATCTATGGCGGTGCTCAGAAGAACGTCGGCCCTGCCGGTGTCACTTTCGTCATCGTACGCAAGGACCTTCTCGGCAACATTGGTGACCGCGCATATATGAACCCATTGCCAACGATGGTTGACTATCGCACTCACGCTGCAGAAGAAGCCAAGAACATTTCCATGTTCAACACTCCACCTGTACTGCCTATCTTTGTTATGCATGAAACATTGAAATGGGTGAAGGAAACCATAGGCGGTGTGGAAGCTATGCATAAGTTCAATCAGAAAAAGTCAGATATGCTTTACGAAGAAATCGACCGTAACAGCATGTTCGTAGGTACAGCTGTCAAGGAAGACCGTTCCATCATGAACCACTGCTGGGTTATGGCTCCTGGTTATGAGGACAAACAGGATGCTTTCATGGCTTACGCTAAAGAATGCGGCATGGTCGGAATCAAGGGCCATCGTTCAGTCGGCGGTTTCCGCGCATCTCTTTACAACGCTGTCACTCTCGAAGATGTTGAAGCTCTCGTTGACTGCATGCAGAAATTTGAAAAACTTAATAAATAATCTAAAAACTAATTAATATATGAAAGTATTAATTGCAACAGAAAAACCTTTCGCAAAAGTTGCTGTTGACGGCATTCGCGAAGTTGTTGAAAAGAACGGCTATGAACTTGCCCTTCTTGAAAAATATACCGATGTCAACCAGTTTTATGATGCAGTGGCTGATGCTGATGCATTGATAGTGCGTTCCGACAAAGTCACAAAGGAAGTCATCGACCATGCTAAGAATCTTAAGATAGTTGTCCGCGCAGGTGCGGGTTTCGACAATCTCGACCTTGCAGCATGCACTGCTCGCGGCATAGTTGCAATGAACACACCAGGACAAAACTCCAACGCTGTCGCAGAACTCGTCATGGGTATGCTCGTTTATGCTGTTCGTAATTTCTATAACGGCAAGTCAGGTTCAGAACTCAAGGGCAAGAAGCTTGGTCTTCTCGCATACGGTAACGTGGGCCGTAACGTGGCTCGTATCGCCAAAGGTTTCGGCATGGACATCTACGCTTTCGACGAATTCCTCACAAAGGAAATGATTGAAGCTGACGGTGTGGCACACGCAGTTGCCAATCGTGACGCACTCTTTGAAACTTGTGATATCGTTTCCCTTCACATCCCGGCAACACCGGAGACAAAGCAGAGCATTAACTATGCTGTGGTCAACAAACTGCACAAGAACGGTATCCTCATCAATACAGCCCGCAAGGAAGTCATCAATGAACCTGAACTCCTCAAATTGCTGGCTGACCGTACCGACCTTAAATATATCACTGACATCATGCCTGATGCTCACGATGAATTTGCCAAATTAGAAGGCCGCTACTTCGCAACACCTAAGAAAATGGGCGCACAGACAGAAGAAGCTAATATCAATGCCGGAATCGCTGCTGCTAACCAGATAGCTGATTTCTTCAAAACAGGTAACAAGAGATTCCAAGTCAACAAATAATACTAAATATTATGGCAATTATAAAACCATTCAAAGGCTTACGCCCTCCAGTAGAACTTATTGAAAAGGTCGCTTCAAGACCTTACGATGTTCTCAATACCGAAGAGGCAAGAAAGGAATGCGAAGGCAACCCTTACTCACTTCTCCATATTACCAAAGCCGAAATCGACCTCCCGGAAGGCATCAGCGACCATGATCCTCTCGTATATCTCAAAGTGGTTGAAAACTTCAACAAATTCAAGGATTACGGATGGCTTGTTCCCGACAAGGAAGAGAAACTCTATATCTATGCCCAGAGCATGGACCTCAAGAAATGGCAGTATGGCATAGTGGCTTGCGCTTGGAGCGAAGACTATGTCAACAAAGTCATCAAGAAACACGAACTTACTCGTAAGGACAAAGAGGAAGACCGCATGAAACACGTTCGCATCACTAATGCCAATGTGGAACCTGTATTCTTCGCTTATCCTGCAAACAGGAAGATCGATGACATCGTTGCTAAAATCATCAAGGAAAAACCATTATATGATTTTGTGGCCAAGGAAGACGGCTTCGGCCATCGTTTCTGGGTTATCGATGACAAGAAAACCATTGATGAAATTGTCAGGATATTCAAGGAAGAAATTCCTTCAATGTACATCGCTGACGGTCATCACCGTAGCGCTGCCGCTGCACTCGTGGGACAAGAAAAGAAAGAAAACAATCCTCACCATACTGGAAAAGAGGAATATAACTATTTCATGACAGTGATATTCCCTGACAATCAGCTCAATGTAATCGATTACAACAGAGTGGTGAAAGACTTGAACGGACTTTCCAAGGAACAGTTCCTCGATGCACTGAAGGATTCCTTCGAAGTCAAGGATATGGGCACTGAAATATTTAAGCCATCAAAACTGCACGAATTCAGCGTATATCTTGACGGTCACTGGTACAAACTCAATGCTAAGAATGGTACTTACAACGACAGTGATCCAATAGGTGTACTCGATGTCACCATCCTTTCAAACCTTGTTCTTGACAAAATATTGGGAATAAAGGATTTGCGTACAGACAAACGAATTGATTTCGTTGGCGGCATACGTGGTCTCGGCGAACTGAAACGTCGTGTTGATAACGGTGAAATGAAGGTTGCATTTGCACTCTATCCTGTTTCAATGCAGCAGATTATCAATATTGCCGACACAGGCAACATCATGCCTCCAAAGACAACTTGGTTTGAACCTAAGTTGCGCAGCGGACTTGTCATTCACACATTGGAGAACTATTAATTTCAAACACTAAATATTATGGTAAGTTACAAAGAATTAGGGTTGGTAAACTCAAGGGAGATTTTCAAGAAAGCTATGGCTGGCGGTTATGCCATTCCTGCTTTCAATTTTAATAACATGGAACAGATGCAGGCAATCATCCAGGCTTGCGTTGAGATGAAATCACCTGTAATCCTTCAGGTTTCAAGTGGTGCAAGAAAGTATGCTAATCAAACGCTCCTCCGCTATATGGCTCAGGGTGCTGTTGAATATGCAAAGGAACTTGGCTGCAATATTCCTATCGTTCTTCACCTTGACCACGGTGACACATTCGAACTCTGCAAATCCTGCATCGAACTCGGATTTTCATCTGTTATGATTGACGGTTCAGCACTTCCTTACGATGAGAACGTCGCTCTGACAAAGAAAGTGGTTGACTATGCTCATCAGTATGATGTTACAGTTGAAGGTGAATTGGGCGTTCTTGCAGGCATCGAAGATGATGTTCACGCTGAGACACACACCTACACACGTCCTGAAGATGTTGAGGATTTCGTGAAGAAAACCGGTGTTGATTCATTGGCTATCAGTATCGGCACCTCTCACGGTGCAAACAAGTTCAAACCTGAACAGTGCCAGAGAAATGCTGACGGCATTCTTGTACCACCACCACTTAGATTTGACATCCTCGAAGAAATCCAGAAACGTATTCCTGGTTTCCCGATAGTTCTTCATGGCTCATCATCCGTACCACAAGATCTCGTAAAGATAATCAACACCCACGGTGGCAAACTGAAAGATGCTGTCGGAATTCCTGAAGAACAGCTTCGTCAGGCAGCAAAGACCAATGTTTGCAAGGTCAATATCGACTCCGACGGACGTCTTGCCATGACAGCTGCTATCCGAAAGGTTTTCGTTGACTCACCAGAGGTGTTTGACCCTCGTAAATATCTGGGCCCGGCACGTGATTCCCTGAGAGAACTCTACAAACATAAAATTAAAGAGGTATTAGGCAGCGATAATAAAGCGTAATTGAAAGTTATATTATTGTTAAAGGCGGGAGCAATCCCGCCTTTTTTTATATAAAATTTTTATCTTTGCAACATGAAAATTGCAGTGAATACACGATTGCTTCTTCATGGACGTCTTGAGGGTATCGGCTGGGTTTCCTATGAAATCCTCAGCAGAATCACGAAAGCACATCCCGAACACCAGTTCTACTTCCTCTTCGACAGGAAATATTCAGATGAATTCGTGTTCTCCGACAATGTGACGCCTGTGGTGGTTCACCCGCAATCACGACTTCCGGTACTCTGGTATCTGTTTTTCGAATGGGGAATACCTCACGCCGTCAGAAAGATTCAAGCTGACTTGCTGGTTTCCCCCGACGGCTGGACCTCTTTGCGTGCAAAAATTCCAAAACTGACTGTCTTCCATGATTTGAATTTCGAGTATTATCCGCAGTTCATGCCTAAACGAAATCTCAGGTATGTCCGTCATTATGTCCCCAAATATGCGGAACAGTCTGACAGGATAATTGCAGTCTCGCAATTTACCAAGGATGATATTGTTAAATTGTATAATGTTGATAGTGAGAAGATTGATGTTGTATATAATGCTGCTAATCCGATATATAAGCCTTTAAGTGAGGTTGAAAGGACATCTGTGAGAGATAAGTATTCTGAAGGTTGCGAGTACTTTCTTTTCGTGGGGTCACTCCACAAACGCAAGAATCTGATTAATTTGCTTATGGCATTTGACAAATTCAAGGAGCATGACAAAAATAAAGTGAAGATGTTGATAGTCGGTACAAAGATGTGGCGCCGTCCCGATTTCGAAGACACATATAATGCTATGAAACACAAGGATGACGTGAAATTCATCGGATACCTTTCATCCGAAGAATTGTCAAAGGTCATGGCGTCATCGTTGGCATTGACATACGTGTCTGTTTTTGAAGGATTTGGCATACCTATAGTGGAGGCATTTGAATCTGATACCGCAGTCATTACATCCAACACGAGCTCTATGCCCGAAATAGCCGGTGATGCCGCCCTGTTGGTTGACCCGTTCAGCATTGATGATATTGCCGAGGCGATGGAAAAAGTTGCCATCAATCCGGAACTGCGTAAATCGTTGATAGAAAAGGGAAGAGTCAGACGTAAGATGTTCAATTGGGACAAAAGTGCTGATGAATTCTGGAAAATAATAGAAAAAATGATTAAAAACCATAACTATGAATAAGAAGATATACCTTTTAATTTGTGTCATACTAATGTCACAATCCCTTAAGGCTCAATACATTGCTGAGGGAGGTGCACAGTTCAGGAACTATGGTTTCGAAAACTGGGAATATTTCGACACATCAGATACCAACAGTTTGGAACCTGTATTTTGGCACGCATGGATGTCGGCGTATGGTGCGTATAATCCATTGCAGAATGCCAAGTATCAACAGATATGGAAGTCGCCGCATACCCGTCCTGGTTCAGATGGAAATGTAAGTGTGAAGTTAACTGCCCGCGATGTTTTGGGACTGATAACCGCAAACGGTGGAATCACCAACGGCAGGATTCATGTGGGAAGCACTTCAGTGACAGATACCACAAATTTTAACATTACGCTTCGTGAGTACGACTCATTCAACACTCCGCTTGGAATGTATCCCGATTCTCTGACTGTATGGGTCGCTTTCGTGTGCGAGTATTCGAACCAGTTAGCGCGCGTGAGAGCTATTGTACACGGTGACGACAATTTCTGTGAACGTGCCAACGGTACATTCAACCATCCTGACATGTACTGTGGTGAGGCCGTGCAGGTATTTCCAAGAACCAATAACATTTATGACACGCTCAATTATCATTGGACGCGTTTTTCAATACCTTTTAATTATACAGGTCCGTGTGATAATCCGGCATACGTGCTTTTTACAGCTGGGACGAATCAGTTTCCCGGGCAGGGTGCAGGCAACGAATATGTTTTGATTGATGATATTCTGCTGATATATAACCCTACGCTAACACTTGGTCAGATACCGGTTTCAAAGATAAATGTTCCGGAAGAGGGCTATCCAATCGATATTCCTTTTATTGTGGAAGGTACAATGTCACCATCGAACCTTTCGGCTGAACCGAACGTTGTAATCGCCCAGTTGTCAGACAAATACGGCAGTTTTGCCAATCCTGTCACAATCGGAACCCTGACCACGGATGTAAGCGGAACAATTAACGCTGTGATTCCTTATTCAACTCCTTCAGGAAGCAAGTATAGAATCAGAGTCGTATCGACAAATTATCCGCTTGTTTCGGAGGATAACGGCAGCAACATTATCATTGTTCCGGAGGAGGGAATTGATGAACATGACGACCTGTTGAAATTGTATCCTACTGTTTCGGATGATTTTGTGAGGATTGAGGCAGATGATGTTGTCAAATGCGTTATGCTGTTTTCGGCAGATGGCAGACTTGTAAGAAAGATTGACTATAATGGCAGTGAAAAGAGTATCGTTTTGCATATAGGTGATTTGCATAGCGGTCATTACAGTGTTTTGGTTAATACCGAACATAACTTATATAAGTCGGCACTTATAAAAAAATAAAAAATAGTTCTAGTATTTGAAAAAAATAATATACTTTTGTAAGATTAAGATATTTAGATGAATTTCAAGAGAAGAACAATAATAGTAATGTTTAACTAATTAAAAATCAAGCTTATGAAAAAATTTTTCAAATTATTCTCATTAGTGCTTTTTGTAACCGTATTATTTGGCGGTTCATACGCACTTAATGCTCAAAAATCCGTCATTGCTGAATCACAGGACATTGAAGACGTTCAGATCAGCGGTGTAAAGGACGGATGGATGACATGGTATCTGGAGGATGGCGACGGTCATGTTCTCGGTAATACCAGTTCCGGTGATAAAGAGTGGGGAATTTACAATCGTTTCACTCCATCAGATTTCGCACAGTTTGACGCAGTAGGCAAACAGATTACTCAGATTAAATGTTATCCTTACAGCCATTCCTCATCACCTTCAGTGATAACAGGCCTTACAGCTGTTGTTTATCAAGGTGGTTCAGTATCAGGTTCCACATTTAATCCTGGTACATTGGTATCAAGTCAGGTATATCCATGGGATAATGTCTATAATGAAGAAAAGGTCATCGATCTCGACAACCCTGTAACCATTGACGGCACACAGGAAATTTGGATTGGTGTTGTAATCAACTTCACATCAGGTTATGTTGCAGTGACAGATGCAGGTACAGTATATCAATCAGACAAGGGCGACATCATGTCCATGACTTCTAATGGTACAACTGAATTCTTCAAGGCAGCTGATGCATTATCATCAGGCGAATGGCCATATAACTGGTTCGTACAAGCATACGTTGAAGAAGGCGGTTCTTCTTCTTCAGAACTCATCAATGCTGATTTCGAAATTGGTAGAGATGGTGCAAAGGTAGCTCAGACTTACGCAGCAGCTGGTTATGATTTCTTCACAACATGGAGCAGCGCTCCAGGTGGAGCTGAAGATGCTGCGTTCTCTAATGAACAGGCTTACGAAGGCTCACTTTCAGCTAAATTAACCTATGACAATGACTTTGTAATGCTTCTCGGTGACAAGACATCAGGTCACTATGGCATAGACTTCAAAGCTTATGTTCCAGCAGGCAAAGATGCTTATTTCAATGTTCTTCATGTATTTGCAAATACAAGCAGTGAATGGGCTTGCGAAGTTTATATCAACCATTCAACCAGCGGCACATCAATCAATGTAGCTGGTGTGGCTTATGATTTCACATGGCCTATGGACGCTTGGAATGATGTTTATTTTGATATTGACCTTGACAATGACGTTATGACTTTCTACGTTAACAGCGAACAGATTTATGAAGGCCAGTTCAGTCTCGATGCTTCAAAGGGTACACGTCAGCTTGCAGCTATGGACTTCTTTCCTCCAACAAGTGCAGCCAAGTCACAATATTATGTGGATAATATAGTGGTTACAGATCTCAATGCAGGTGGCGGTACAATTTTCGGAACCGACTTTGACGATGTTGCAGTTGGCAGCCGCGTTGCCGCATCATATCCTGATTATTGGACAACATGGAGCAGCCAACCAGGCGGTTCAGAAGATGGTACCATCTCCAATGAACAGGCTTTATCAGGCAGACAGTCAGCAAAATTCTCATACGGCAATGACTGTGTTTTCCTCGCAGGTGACAAGACATCAGGTGAATACACTATTGACTTCAACATCTATGTCGCTAACGGTATGGATGCTTATTTCAATGTTCTTCACGTGTTTGCAGGTACAAGCAGTGAATGGGCTTGCGAAATTTACATCAACCATTCAACCAATGGTACGTCAATTAACGTAGCCGGTGAAGCATATACATTCTCTTACAATGCAGATGCATGGAACAGTGTTCATTTTGATATTGACCTTGACAATGACCTTGCTGATTTCTATTTCAATGATGTATTGGTTCACGAGTGGCAGTTCAGCCTTGATGCTTCAAAGGGCAGAGGCACTCGCCAATTGGCAGCTATGGACTTCTACCCACCAACAAGTGCAGCAAAGTCAACATTCTATATTGATGACTTTGTATATGCAGAAGTTGGCGGCGGTGCAACGTATCCTATCATGAACGTTGACGTAACATCAATTTCAGAAACACTTAACCATGACCAGACTGCAAGCGAAGACGTAACAATTTCCAATACCGGTACAAGTATTGGTGACTATTCAGCTTGGGTTAGTTACACTTCCGCAAAGGGTGGTGATGAAAACTTCATCTTCTCATACTGTGGTGAGAATAAAACTGGTGTTGGTTTCTCAAGTGGAACTCCATTAGTTGAATGTGGTGCAAGATTCCCATTTGACTACTATTCATCATTCTTGGGCACCCAACTTACTCAGGTGACTTATTATTGTGGTGCTTACGATGTTATTGACAATAGCATCACCATGAGAGTTTATGGTCAGGGTACTTCTCAAACCCCAGGTGCATTATTGGCAGAAAAGACTATTACATATCAGCAGAGTTATTGGGTTACAGCTACTTTTGACACACCCGTACAGTTAAACGGTGGTGACATTTGGATCACAGCTGAATTTACTCAGACTGAAGGATCATATCCAATCTCATTCGACGGTGGCAATGCTCCTTACAATGAAGACGGTGACTGGTTCCGCACTAACGGTGGCGCATGGCAGCGTTTTGAAAACAGCGAATATGGTAACATTTGCATTAGAGCATACGCTTCAGGTACTCCTGCTCCTGCATGGGTATATCTGTCAGGCGCAACAGAAGGCTCACTTAAGGGCGGTGAATCAGAAGGATTCACAGTCATGATTGATCCTTCCGTATTCAATGCTCATTCAGATTTCGGCACATATAATGCTAATCTCTTTATCGCTACAAACGATGACAAGAACCCATTATTCACAATTCCTGTAACATTGAATTATTTTGATGGTATTGAAAACAATGAAGCTGCTTTCACAATGTATCCTAATCCTGCTGCTGGTACTGTCAATGTAAAGGCAGAGACAGCAATCAACAATGTGGTTGTTTACAATGAAATCGGTCAGGTTGTTTATTCTGCAAAGGCTAATGGCAATACCGCTTCCTTCTCAGTTGATGGTTTCGGCTCAGGAGTCTATTTCGTTAGAATTGACACTGCAAACGGTATCAATATCTCAAAACTCATAGTTAGATAATTTATTTTAAAACCAATGATAAAGACTGCCTTCCCAAAGGCAGTCTTTTTTATATGATTATGGCAAACAAAACATTAAGTGAATTTAAGCAATTCATTCTAAAGGGCAACGTCCTTGACATGGCTGTTGGTATCATCGTTGGCGGTGCATTCAACAAGATAGTCAGTTCATTAGTCAATGATATTATCATGCCGCCGATAGGATATCTTATTGGTGGAGTTAACTTCACGGAACTTAAGGCGCGCGTAGGCGGTCCGGAATCTGAGGTATTCATTAATTATGGAAACTTTATTCAGGAGATAATTAATTTCCTGATAATAGCCCTCACAGTCTTCATTGTTGTAAAGGCTGTAACGAAGATGTCAAAGCTGAGAAATGGCGAAGCAGTGGAAGGTGACGCGAAGAAATAGTTAAAGAGCTATTTCCATCTCATCTTCGATGGCTATTGTGTTTTCAAACACTTCCTTAGCCTCGTTGACAAGTACGGAGGGGTCGTTAAACCTCTTTGAAAAATGACCAATCAGAAGTCTTTCTGCATTGGTCATTTTTGCTATATTAGCAGCATCCTTTGCAGTGGAATGAAATTTCTCTATGGCCTGTTTTCTGAACTCTTCAGTGAATGTTGCCTCATGATATATGAGGGTGGCATCTTTAATGACAGGTATTATGTCGGGTTTGTATATTGTGTCTGAAATGAAAGCGTAGCGGAAAGGCTTGTTCCTCATCGTGGATTTGAAGAAGAAACCTGTAGTTGGGATTCTATGGCTGAGCGGTACGGAATACACTTCAAAGTCTTGTGCTTTTGTGAGGAGCCGGGATTCATTGGGGTCGGTCAATGTGTAACTGCATTCGAACTGCAGTTCGGTGAGAGATGCCTCAAGCTGCATCTCAATAATTTCCTTCAGCTTGTCGGGACAATATATGTGCAGGGGCTGGTGACGGCTCTGCATGTTCATGGTGGAAATCAGCCCAACCAGTCCGAAGAAGTGATCACCATGCAGATGACTTATATAGATGTTGTCTATTGAGTTAATCTTTATGCCTTTGGACTGCATTCTTATCTGAGCCCCTTCGCCGCAGTCGATAAGGTTATTTATACCGTTGATGTTGATAACCTGTGAAGTGGTGAATCTGTGTATATTAGGTATTGCGGAATTGGATCCTAAGATTAGTAAACTGTTTGTATTCATGGTATTAGTTGTTAAAAAAAAGGCGGAATCGCTTCCGCCTTTTTTAGAGTGTTTTTATTGTTTTTTATTCGGTCTTAACTTCTTCAGTTGCTTGATTTTCCAGGTTTTTGTTGTTTTCTTCCATTTCATTTTTCAGGTCAACAAGTTCCTGGAGGTCGCCTAAAGTGGCAACTTCGTTACTTTCGTTAAGTTCCTGTATTGGGGATTTAGCTTTGGTCTTAGCCTTGTTCATTTCGTATTCCTTAGCTTTTTCTGCTGCAGCTATATCCTGGAAAATCTTGGAGTGTGAGACCACGATACGTTTGTTGGACTTATTGAATTCAATGACTTTGAATTCGAGGGTTTCACCTACCTGGGCAGTGGTTCCGTCTTCCTTTTGAGCATGGCGGGAAGGACAGAAACTTTCAACATCACCATCGAGGTTGACGATGTAGCCTTTGTCTTTAGCTGCTGTGATGGTACCAGTGTGGATGGAGCCTTCGTAATAAGTTGTGGCGTAGGTTTCCCAAGGATTTTCTTCAAGCTGTTTGTGACCCAAGCTGAAGCGGCGGTTTTCGGTGTCAACATCGAGAACGACAACTTCGAGAGGTTCGCCTATCTTGGTGAATTCAGCAGGGTGTTTGATTTTCTTTGACCATGAGAGGTCTGAAATGTGAACGAGGCCGTCAACTCCTTCTTCAAGTTCGACGAAAATGCCGAATGAAGTGAAGTTTCTGACGATAGCAGTATGTTTGGATCCGATAGGATATTTTTCAACGATGTTGAGCCATGGATCCGGAACAAGTTGTTTCATGCCGAGAGACATCTTGCGGTTTTCCTTGTCGAATTTAAGGATGACAGCTTCCACTTCGTCACCTACCTTAAGGAAATCCTGAGCGGTGCGGAGATGCTGTGACCAGCTCATTTCTGAAACGTGGATAAGACCTTCGACACCAGGAGCGATTTCGATGAATGCACCGTAGTCGGCGATGACAACGACTTTACCTTTAACCTTGTCGCCAACCTTAAGGTTAGGATCAAGTGAATCCCACGGATGTGGGGTGAGTTGTTTGAGACCGAGGGCAATGCGTTTTTTGTTGTCATCGAAGTCGAGGATAACCACCTGAATCTTTTGGTCAAGCTGAACGACTTCTGTAGGATTTGAAATTCTGCCCCAACTTAAGTCTGTGATGTGAATCAAACCGTCAACACCGCCCAAGTCAACGAATACGCCATAAGGGGTGATGTTCTTGACGATACCTTCGAGTACTTGTCCTTTTTCGAGGTGAGAGATGATTTCAACCTTCTGTGCTTCAAGTTCGTCTTCAATAAGAGCCTTATGGGATACAACCACGTTCTTGTAGGTCTGGTTGATTTTCACAACCTTGAATTCCATGGTCTTGTCGACGAATACATCATAGTCTCTGATAGGTTTGACATCGATTTGTGAGCCCGGAAGGAAAGATTCTATTCCGAAAACGTCAACTATGAGACCGCCTTTTGTGCGACATTTGACATAACCTTTGACGATTTCACCTGTGTTGTAAGCTTCGTTGACTCTGTCCCAAGCCTTGAGTAATTTTGCTTTTTTATGTGACAAAATCAGCTGGCCGGAAGAATCTTCCTGGCTTTCCACATAAACTTCGACAGAATCGCCAATCTGAGGCTGTGTTTCATATCTGAATTCTGACAATGGAACAACGCCGTCGGATTTGAAACCTATGTTGATTATGACTTCGCGGGAGTTGATTCCGACTACAGTACCCTGAATTACATCGTGGTCTGTAATCTGATTTAATGTGTTACCATAGAGATTTTCCAGGTTTTCACGCTCTTCTTTTGAATAAATGTCTTTGCCTGAACCTAAAGTATTCCAATCAACTCTTGGCTTCTCAACTGATTCTGCAGCAAAATTTTTGTTTTCTTCTGACATAATAATACTTTGCGACTGATTGGCAACAGTCATGTTAAACTTTATAAGTTATTAATAATCACGTTAATAAAAAGAGCAGACGCCAATAAATCCACTCTTTCTAAAAACGGTTGCAAAATTACAATAATTTTTTTGATTTTCAGCTATTTGCAGAAATTATTTTGTCTAAAATTTTTAGCAGTTCATCTACACTCATAGCCTTCATCAATTCCATCTTGAAGGGCTTGAAATTTCTGATTGCCCGGAAGTAACATCCGTAGTGGTGCCTCATTTCGAGAATGGAGCGTTTTTCACCCTTGTAATCCACTGACATCAGGATATGGCGGCGGCACATTTCCACTCTTTGCTCTATTGATGGAGGGGCGATGATGCTTCCGTCTTTCAGGTAGGCCTTTATTTGATTGAAAATCCACGGGTTGCCTATTGCTGCACGTCCTATCATCAGACCGTCAACGTGGCTCATGTCGAGACATTGTTTTGCCTTTTCACCGCTGTCAATGTCGCCATTGCCTATTATCGGAATGGTTATGGCAGGATTGTTCTTCACTGAGGCTATGACGTTCCAGTCGGCTGCACCTGTGTACATCTGACAGCGCGTGCGACCATGAATGGTAAGAGCGGAGATCCCGACATCCTGCAGCCGCAGGGCTATGTCCATGATGTTGATTGAATCCTGGTCCCATCCGATGCGGGTTTTCACGGTGACGGGAATATCGCCGCATACCTTGACGATTTCTCCAGCGGCTTTGACCATCTTGTCGGGATTGCGCAGCATGGCGGCGCCACCGCCTTTGTTCACCACTTTCTTTACAGGACATCCGCAGTTGAGGTCAATGATGTCGGGATTGCTTTCAAGCGCTTTTTCGGCGGCTTTGACCAACGAATCTGTTTCCCCGCCGAATATCTGAATCGCTATGGGACGTTCCTTTTCGGAAATTCTGAGTTTGATGATGCTTTTTTCAGCATCACGTATCAGCCCTTCCGAGGCAATGAACTCCGAAAACACGAGGTCGGCACCCATTTCCTTGCATAATATCCTGAAAGGCAACTCGCTGACATCCTCCATAGGAGCCAGTATTACCGGCACTCCGTCGAATGTAATCTTACCTGTTTTCATGTTGTTTGCAAAAGTAGATTATTTTTTTAAAAAATTGTATCAGTTATCAAAAATGTTGTATCTTTGCAGGCTGAAAACAATTGATATTGTTTTTGGGCCCATAGCTCAGTTGGTTAGAGCATCTGACTCATAATCAGAGGGTCCCTGGTTCGAGCCCAGGTGGGCCCACAAAAATATATTTAATTTGTGACTTTTGTAGTTTGGGATGGTTTTCTTGCCGTCCCTTTTTTCTAATATTGAGATTATGGAATATGTAATATCAACAAATCTTCTCACGATAGATGACATTGACTCTATCATTACTGAACATAAAACTCTTAAACTGTCGGATGAATGCATCAGCCTTGTCAACAAGTGCAGGGAATATCTTGACCGAAAACTGAAAACGAGGAAAGAGCCTGTTTACGGACTTAACACAGGATTCGGTTCGTTATGTGACAAACGCATCAGCAATGATGATTTGTCAACCTTGCAGACCAACCTTGTGATGTCGCACGCATGCGGCTGTGGTGCAGAGGTCGAACCCGAGGTGGTGAAAATAATGCTGCTTCTCAAAGCAAAATCACTGTCGTTCGGACATTCGGGAGTGCAACTCGCCACTGTCCAGCGACTTATTGATTTTTTCAACAACGATATATTGCCAGTGGTCTATAAGCAGGGTTCACTCGGCGCATCGGGCGACCTGGCTCCATTGGCTCATCTGTCACTTCCTATACTTGGACTCGGTGAGGTATATTATAAAGGTATAAGGAGAGATTCAGCGTCGGTACTTGCGGAATTGGGCTGGAAACCTTTGACATTGCAGTCAAAGGAGGGACTCGCATTGCTCAACGGCACTCAGTTCATGCAGTCATACGGTGTGTATAGTCTCATCAAGGGCCGTAAACTGAGCCGCCTTGCTGATGAAATAGCGTGTGTCTCCCTCGAAGGCTTTGACGGGCTCGCCGAACCGTTTGACCACCTGCTTCATGATATCCGCCATCATAACGGCCAGATTGAAACAGCAGAACACATCAGCAGAATCATCAGCGACAGCGGCATTGTCAATCGTCCCAAGTCGCAGGTTCAGGACCCATATTCCTTCAGATGTATCCCTCAGGTTCACGGCGCATCGAAGGATGCCATTGATTACGTGCTGAAGGTTTTCACAGAGGAAATCAATGCTGTTACTGATAATCCCACTATTTTCCCTGATGAGGATAAAATCTTGTCAGGCGGTAACTTCCACGGTCAGCCGATTGCCATTGCCATGGACTTTCTTGCAATTGCACTCGCTGAACTTGCAAATATTTCAGAGAGAAGGACCTATCAGCTCATTTCAGGCAAGAGGGGACTGCCGAGTTTCTTGGTGATGAATCCGGGATTGAATTCCGGTTTCATGATCCCTCAATATGCGGCTGCATCCATCGTAAGCCAGAACAAGCAATTGTGTACGCCTGCATCCGTTGATTCCATCGAGTCATCACAAGGTCAGGAGGACCATGTGAGCATGGGTGCCAATGCGGCAACAAAGCTGTTTCAGGTGGTCAATAATGTCGAGACTGTTCTCGCAATTGAGCTGTTCAATGCAGCTCAGGCATGGGACATCCGTCTGCATGACGGGGCAAAGCCGAGTTCGTTCACGGCTTCATTCATGAAGGATTACCGCAAGGTCGTTCCGTTTGTGGATAACGACAAGTATATGCACCCTGAAATCATGAAGTCTGTCGAATTCTTGAGAATGCGATAGTTGTTTTATTTTTTTCCCATTTTTATTTTTTTTCCATTTAAGAAATAAAAAATGATTATATTTGCAGGTTGATAATAAATGGGCTATTTGTAAATCAATTAAGAAATAAAGGTTTATTAATCAAAATTTTATATTAATTAAAAATTTAAATTAACGACTATGAAGAAATTATTACTTCTTGCAGCAGCATTCGCAGTAACATTTGCTGCTGTTGCTCAAAAGCCGGTTGTAAAAACACAGGACTATAAGTCAGTTGTTGCAACTGCAAACATGAATCAGGATCTTAGGGGCGACAATGCACCTGCATTACCAGTAAAGGTATCCAAAGGTATGACAGCTCCTGCATACGATCAGGAAATGGAAGTCATGCATACTTATTATGATCTCCAGTCCAACAGTGGTTTGTCAAGCAGATTCTATCGTTTTAGCTCTCCAGAATCAAAGTCAGGTCACATTGGCGCTACATGTACAGGCGGTATTCAAAATCCAGGTGCTAGTGGTTTCCCAGACCGTGGCTCTTTCTACAACTATTTCAATGGTTCCGAATGGGTAATTAATCCAGCAGATGTAGTTAGAATTGAAGAGCAAAGACGTGGTTGGCCTACATACACAGGTGACAATAACGGCGGTGAATGGCTTGCTTCCCACTCTGCAGGTATTGACCTCTATCACAGAGAAGTTGCAGGTCAGGGTGACTGGAGAGAGGTTGCATATCCTGTGTCAAGTGCTGAAAACACATGGCCTCGTATATGCATTAATCCTGAAACAGGTACTATCCATCTTATTGAATGTGAACAAAGAGTTGGAGATCAGAATGAAAACTACATTTATTATTCAAGATCAACAGATGGCGGTAAGACATGGGATCCACAGGGAGAACAATTTGCTCAAATCGAAGGTCACTATTCCACAGTAGCATACGCAGCTGATGATTATATTTGGGCTACACCAAGAGCTGGTGTTATTGCTTTTGCATTACTTTCTTCGACAGCTGATGCTATCATCATGAAATCAACAGATGATGGTAACACATGGGAAAAGATTACAGTTTGGGAACACCCTGTTCCAATGTTTGACTATTACACAATGACAATGGATGACACATGTTTTGCTCCAACAGGTGCAGGTGGTCTTGCAATTGATGAGAACGGAATGTGCCATATCATGTTCGGTGTCTGCGCAGTCCTTTACGATGAACAAGGTGGCTCATACCATTATTTCCCAAAGTGGGGTGGTATGCGTTACTGGAATGAAGATATGGATACATACTCTGGTTATGACGGTCTTAGAATGTCAGAAGACTTCGAAACATTTCTTGCTGAATTAAAGTGCGAAATGCCTATGGCATACGGTTTCTGCTTTGACGGTGATGCTGATGCAGTTCACGGTGGTGATATCGCTGTCTGCGCTTATTACAGAACATTTGGTCCTGCAAAATTTGTTGACATTGAAATGGCTGGTCCTAACAGACTGCTTTGCGCTGTTTCTTCATGGGATGAAAGACGTGATTCTCCAAAAGGTTTCGTTATGACTCAGATTTACCTCACTTCATACATTTTCAGCGATGAAGATGACAGATGGGAACAGGATACTACATGGGTTATTGATCGTAATATGGCTGGTTATATCTGTGGTTGGACAGCAGGCGGTGAAGCTATTGAAACAGATTGGGCTGGCTGGTTCAGAATGAATAGCAGCTATTTGCATGAATATGATGAATGTATCTATCCACAGATTCTTACTCAATATTCAGATAATGAATCGGCTAACTTCTATGTGTTCTATCAGATGGATGAAGCTTGCGGTCTTGCTATGGATACTGAAGCCGGAGATCAGACAGAGTTTACCGACAACACAATAATGATGTATTACAACGACAGACAATTCAATGGCGGTAATATCCCAGAGATATATCTCGGTATCAACGACCCAGTTGAAGAAGAAGTTGCTTCTATGACAGTATATCCAAATCCTGCTTCAGACATGATTACAATTGAACTCAAAGACGCTTCAAACGTAAGAGTTTACAATGTTCTCGGTCAGGTAATGGATTCATTCAAGGTTAACGGAAGACATACTCTCAATGTTGCTTCCTACAAACCTGGTGTATATTTCGTTTCAACTGAAAATGGTCTTACACAGAAGTTTATTGTTAAATAATTGACATAAATACTTCGATAAAAAAAAGCTGTCCTTGCGGGCAGCTTTTTTTTTTATGCTATGTGCATGGGGCGGAACAGATCGTTCACCGTTTTCACGGGATTGAAGGTTTCAGCGGGCACTTCCACGAAAAGCGTTATCCATCCGCTCATGGCACCGTTCCAAAGTCCAGGCAACTCAAGAACTTTAATTGGCTTGCCGTTTTTCGATTTGTTGGAAATGAAGGATGTGGCTTTGTCAATGTATTTGGTGAGGTCGTACCTGTTCCCATTCAAGTCCTTTGTCATGCAGACTATGTCAACTGGATTGAAATGAGTGGAGGAGCGGAAGATTTTTTCCTGCTGCTCGTCATTGTGATTGATTTGTGAACTTTCGACAATCTGTTTTGACAGGTTGCCTTTCTCATCTTTTACTATGAAAGGTCCGCCACCGGGCTCACCGGAGTTTTTCACCATGCCGCAGATTCTTATCGGTCTGTCGAGCGTTTCTTTGATTATGTTGGTTTTATCAGCCTTCGAAAGATTTTTGAAATCTTGGTCTATGTTGAGATTTAATTCATCTTTAATGAAAGTTACAGCTTCGTCAATGAGTTTGTCGTCTTCAGAACCTGTATTGATTTTCCTAAGAATATCGTTGCGCTTTTCAAAGAGATATTTAATGTGGCTGATGAATTTCTTGCGGCATTCGACAATTGTGTCCCTTTTGCTTTGCGGTACAACATTGTCGATGTTTTTTATGAGAATGATGTCGGAGTCAATGTTGTTCAGGTTGTATATAAGTGAGCCATGACCGCCCGGACGGAAAAGAATGCTTCCATCATCGTTGCGGAAAAGTGTGTTGTCCGGATTTACTGCAATAGTGTCAGTCGATGGTGACTGTATTGAAGTGGAAATGTGAATCTTGCAGCCGTATTTTGATTCGAATTCCGGAATGACTTTTTTTGCTGCTTCTAAAAATCTGTCGATATGTTCGGGTGACAAAGTGTAATGGAGATAGACATTTTTGTTGTCAGTGTAGTTTATTGCTTCGCTGATATGCTCCTCGAAGGCATAGTGATAACCGTCGGTGTCATGGTGGAATTCTATAAGGGCCTTAGGTGTATTGCCAAAGTTGAGTCCCTTGTCGGTCAGAAGGTATTCCAGAATTGTTTTATAGTCTTTGTTGCCAAGCAGCCAATCAAGATTCAGACCGTCTTTCTCAAGTGCTTGCTGAAGAGAATGGCATAGTGCGAGTTCTTTCAGATGACTGAAGAAATATGCGGGTGATTGGAAAGTTCCATCGTCCGGGAGGACATAGTCGGCATTACTGTTTATTCTGTCGAGTGTTTCGAAAAGTGATTTGAACATTCTTGATGCTGCCCCGCTGGCAGGAATGAAACTGTACAGTTTATATTGCTTATTGTCAGTGTGTTCTGTGTGTAATGATGAAATATCGATAATGTCATCGGGTTTTGTTGCCGCTTTATACAGATTTATGAATTTACTGCCTTGCTGGAAGGTGTTTATTTGTGATTCAACGGCTTCAATGCTTGAGCCATGTTCCTGAATCTGTTTCAAGTCTTGAGCGTTCATGGTGATTGTCTTTAAGTTAAACTATAATGAGGTATAAGAGTCTGATAAGGGTAGATGGCTATTTTGACATTATCCTTAAAAGATTTTTCGATTTTAAAAGGAAGGTTGTCAAAATAGGTGTTTGATGAAATATAGTCTTTGCGTGACATGATTATTATAATGATGTCATTTTCAGTGATTTGGCTTTCGATATAAGTGTAGTTGCCCCAATCTTTGAATTCGTGCAGTCTCATGAAACTGACTTTACGTCCGTTGTTGACGGATTTCAGCATGCTGTCGTATTCGGAACTTGTGCAATATACATCGATTGGAATGGAAAGTTCCTGTGACAGGGTTACAACTTTCTTGAGCCACAATTCAAAGCCCAGCTCGAGGTTGCAGAGCGGAGGAGCGAACAGCTTGATGCTTTTGCTGCCGATGAGCTGGTGTTCAAGATAGCATACATAGACTGATTTGTCAACTGAGGCGGTGACATCTCTGATGCGTTCTTCGCGCAGAGTTGCGAGTGAAAATGTCTTTTCCCAAGGAATGATGATGGGGTAGGCGGATTTTTCAAGCGAAGTCCTCGCCAGAGCTGAAACCACATTGTTGTCGATGGCATAGATTTCTTCAATATCCAATTCGGAATCGGAGCCGAGCGACATTATGTTTTTGGTGTTGTTTTTTATTGAGGAGATGTTTTGTTCGGCATATTTGTTATTTGGTATAACATACAGAACGCTTACGGGGTTAGGAGATTTTCTGTTCTTGATCAGGGAGACAAACTTCACTTGTTTTGAAAACAGGTCGGTGTTTATGAAAGGTATGAGAAAATGTTCTTCAGGGAGTTTCTGGCTGTCTTTGCGGGTGTTATCTGAATCTTTGTTGATGATTGCGACCTGCTTTGAAGCGTGATGAGTTATCAGTGAGGATATTATGCAGGAAAGAAGCATGAAAATTATTGTTGCGTTCAGGAGGGTGTTGTTGACGAGTCCGATTCTTTGTCCTGCGAGTATGATTGCGAGTGTTCCGGCTGTGTGGGATGAACTGAGGCCTGTCATCAGTTGTCCCTGAAATCTGTTGAACCCGCATATCCATTGTGTCGTCTTGGCCGCTAACCATTTTGCAGAAGTGCCTGCCACAGTGAATATTATAGCCATAATTATGATGCTGTACCCTTTGAAAATCACTTGGACGTCAAAGAGCATACCTACCGAAATAAGGAATATCGGAATGAACAGGGAATTACCAACGAATTCGATTTTGTTCATCAGATTGGAGGATTTCGGGATGAATTTGTTCAGTGCAATACCGGAAATGAACGCGCCTATTATTGCTTCCATACCAAGTGCTTCGGCAAGCCATGACGATAAAAACAGTACCGACAGAACAAAGATATAGTGGGAATATCGTTCACCTGCGAATTTTCTGAAAAACCATTTGGCGATAATCGGCACAATGAGAAATTCCAACAGGAGAAATCCTGTCACTGACAAACTGAGGCGTATCCATAAATCGGTGTTAATGCCTAACTGTACATTGTTGACAATTACTGCCAACAGCGTCAGGGCGGCAATGTCGGAAATAATGGTTGCGCCTATGGTTATGGGTATTGAGTGGTCATTCGTGATATTGCGTTTTGTGACAATAGGGTAGGTCACTAAGGTATGTGTGCTGAAAGTTGAGGCGAACAGGATGCTTCTGTCAAAATTAAAGTGAAATATGTAGCGGAATAGGAAATAACCTATGAGTAGCGGAATAGTAAATGTAAGAAATCCGAACAGAAGGCTTTTGTATTTGTAGGCCTGAAATTCCTCGAGGTTGAGATCCAATGCGGTAAGGAACATGAGATACAGCAGCCCTATGGTGGACAGAAGTTCAAAAGTGGCATTGTTTTCGACTATATTGAAGCCATAAGGACCGATGATTATGCCGCAGATAATCAGTCCGATGACACTTGGAATGTTCAGTTTGTCGAACAGTATGGGCATTATGAGAATAATCAAAAGTATTACGGCGAACAGCAATACGGGATTCGTTATGGCCATTGACAAAAGCATGCGGCGAATGAAATTTCTTATTTGCGAAATAATGTACAAAGTTAATTAAAAAAATTGATATATCTTTGCAAGATTATTAAAGTAATTAGGAATAATGAGTTACAATACCTCAAGGGAAAAGATTGCCCTGCCTGAATTTGGCCGCAATTTTCAGAGCATGGTAGAATATATCAATACGATAGAAGACAAGACATTAAGGACCAAAGCTGCATACAGATTGGTGGAAGTCATGTCGAACATGACTACTGCCGCAAAAGAAGGTGATTTCAACAGAAAGTTGTGGGATCAGATGTTCATCATGTCGGATTACAAGCTTGATGTGGATTCCCCTTATCCTATGCCGGAACGCGAAGAGGTTAACAAAAAGCCTATGACTGTAAATTATAATGTCAACAATATACATTTTCGTCACTATGGAAATTTGATACATTCGCTTATCAATAAGGCTTCGGAAATGGAGGACGGTGAAGAGAAGGACAAGGTGGTTTCTGACATTGCGCTTCAGATGAAGAAACTTTATCTGCAGTGGAGCCTTGACAATGTTGAGGATTTGCAGATTTTCCAGGATCTTCAGATTCTTTCTGGTGGTAAGGTTAAGGTTAATCCGGAATTGGTATTACCCTCATCGGAGGAACTGCTGGAGAAAGAACGCGATAGAAACAGCAGGAATCAGTTCAATAATCGCAAGGGCAAGAAACAGAACAAGAAGAAAAAAAACCGTGATTATCAGAAACAATAGTTATGGCTACAGTTTTTAAGATAAAAGGCGGAAGAAAACTTTCAGGTGAGATAGTGCCTCAAGGCGCGAAGAATGAAGCGTTGCAGGTGTTGTGTGCTTCGTTGCTCACAACGGAACGTGTTGATTATTATAACGTTCCGGATATTTTGGATGTCAACAGGCTGCTGAAGCTGATAGAATTGCTCGGGGCGGAAGTCGTGCGTGACGGACATCATGTAAGCATTACAGCCAAAAATATTGACATCAGCAAGGCGATGACTGAGGAATATTCGCAACTTTCGGGCGTGTTCAGAGGTTCGGTAATGCTTGTAGGACCGATGCTTTCACGTTTCAGGAAGGCGTATATCTATAAACCTGGCGGTGATAAGATAGGCCGTAGGCGTCTCGACACTCATTACTTCGGCCTCAACAAACTTGGAGCCGAGCTTCATGTTGAGGACAATTCACCGTATATCACTATTACCGCAGACCGACTTCAGGGAACTTACATGCTGCTTGACGAGGCGTCAGTTACCGGTACCGCCAATATCATAATGGCGTCGGTTTTTGCAGAAGGCAAGACAACTATTTTCAATGCTGCGTGTGAACCATACATTGTGCAGCTTTGCACTTTGTTGAATAATATGGGGGCAAATATTAAAGGTGTTCGCTCGAATCTTCTTACTATTGAAGGCGTTACGTCACTTAACGGAGCAACACACACAATACTTCCTGATATGATTGAAATTGGCTCGTTCATTGGAATGGCTGCGATGACTGCTTCGGAAATACGCATCAAAGACGTGTGTTTAAGCGAGTTGGGGCTTATCCCTACGGTTTTTTCCCGTCTTGGCATCGAACCGTATATCGATAATAATGACCTTGTTGTCCCTGCATTGCAACATTACGAGATCAAGCCTTTCGATGACGGCTCTCTGATGACGATATCGGACGCCCCGTGGCCTGGTTTCTCCCCTGACCTTATCAGTATTGCCCTTGTGACTGCTATTCAGGCAAAAGGCAGCGTTCTCATCCATCAGAAGATGTTTGAAAGCCGATTGTTTTTTGTGGACAAGCTGATAGACATGGGAGCTCAGATTATTCTGTGTGACCCGCACAGAGCAACAGTAATCGGACTTGATCACAGCATTCCGTTGAGGGGTATTTCACTTACCTCTCCTGATATACGTGCAGGAGTGGCACTGCTTATCGCCGCTTTATCGGCTGAAGGTACAAGCGTTATCCATAATATTGATCAGATAGATCGCGGATATCAGGACATTGATGGCCGTTTGAGGGCAATAGGTGCTGATATTCAACGTGTTGAAGAATAATTTTTAATTCTGTAAAATTTATAAACTATGAAAAAATTTATTATCGTTGCAGTCATGTTACTGTCAGTTGTAACCTGTTTCGGTCAGGATGATAAAACCGAGACTAAGAATTGGGACAAAGGAGTAACTACATCGTTGAACTTTTCGCAGGTAGCATTCTCCAATTGGGCTGCAGGTGGAGTCAACTCCATTTCATTCAACGGGTTTGTCAAGGCTTTTGCCAATTATAACAAGGACAAATCACATTGGCTCAATAACATCGACCTTGAGTATGGATTGATTCGTACAAGTGATATCGATTATCTTAAGAAATCCAATGATAAGATTTATTTGGAGAGCAAATATGGCTATGATTTGGCAAAAAAATGGAGATTGACTGCTACATTTAATTTTCTTAGCCAACTAACAAACGGTTATGATTATACAATCCTTGATGATAACGGCAATTTCAAGCTCCTTTCAGGTTTCATGTCTCCTGGTTATATTCAGTTTGGTGTCGGCTTTGATTATCTGCCAGTGGATTACTTTACCATCAATTTGTCGCCATTGATGTCAAGGCTGACTATAGTCACAATCCCTGAACTGAGGACCAAATACGGCAATGCTGCCGATCAGGTTGTAAGATGTGGTCTGGGCGCTCAGGTTGGATTTGATTTCAACAAGGAAATCTTTAAGAATGTAACATTGCAGACGAGTGCAAAGGCGTTCTTCGACTATCTTGACAAGCAAGGCTATAATCCTGTTGTAAACTGGGATCTGGCAATTGTGATGCAGATAAACAAATTTATGGCTGCTAACATCGGAACGAGCCTTATATGGGATAAGAATGTCCTTGTCTTAGACACTGATGGTGATGGCGTTTATGACAAGAGTGCTTTACAGTTCAAGGAACTGTTGGGTGTGGGATTCACGTTTTCATTTTAACGGAGGAAGCCATTTTCCCGGAAGAGCTGTTCAGATATGACGAGATGGATTAATGGGATTGAAGTCAATATCCATAATTGAATTCAAAGGTATTTTCTTCCCGTCCTCCATTATCAGCTGATGCTCGTATTCGTCTAATCTTTTCATTATCCCGGTATAAGTTTGATAGGAGCCGCCTGACTTAAAAGCGTCCGGCTGAAAGTATATTATTGTCAATGTTGGCTTTTCGTCAAGTATTTCCATCAGCAATGACATCTTGCGGTTCAACTGCTCATTGGAATATTCTTCCATGTCCATCTTGTCATCGGTATGTCTGCCTGACTCCCTGATGGCAGCATCGTAGCCTGTCAATGCGGAAAACGGAGCAAACTGTGCTGCACGTTCAAGCATTGTCATCCGCTTATGGTTCTTCGGTTCCCAATGCGGTAAATTAATTATGTCGTTATTTGTATCCATGGCTGACTTCAGATTTATGAACTATCATATCTATTCGTGATGACCTCCTATTTGAGCGTTGCGGTCTATTGCGGTGGCTCCTTCCTCAAAATTCAGTCCCTTAAGAATTGCATTCTTGCCGAAACGCTGTTTTATGGCGAGGCGGGCATCCTGTATTTTCCGTTCTTTATCCAATGCCTGCTGCTCTTGCTGTTTCTTGGCCTTCAGTTCCTCGTAATTGGTAAAAAGGTCAAGTTGTTGAATATCAGCATTATGCTTGGCGGAGTCCTCGTCAATCACATGGTTTGTGGCAATGTTCAGTCTTCGGATGAGCAAATCGGGATTGACTATTCGGTCGTAGAGTTCAACGATGGCCTGCGTGATGAGCATCGAAGATGATGTCTGCATTTTGAGGTTGGCTGTTCCTTGTGCATGTTTCGGCACCTGCCGTCCATAGTGGTCAATATGCACTTCTCCATGATATTTGGCTCGAATTTCAGGATTGGTCAGACTTTCGGTATCATAACCTATAGTGAGCACCAGTTGGTCTGTCACCTTGTGTTTTGCAACGAGGTCAAGAGCGATGGCATCGGACATTTCCTGGACTACCACCTTTGCCTTAGTGAAATTGTAAGGGTCCTTCAGTACCTGGCCGCTGCTGAGTGAATTGCTTTCAGGCTTATAAGCTTTTATCATATCCATTGTGCATGGTTCGTAGCCCCATGCATGGTCTATCAGCAATTCTGCGTTCACTCCGAACAGATTGTAAAGGAAATCCTCATGCTGTAGTGATGCCTGAGCAATTTTACCCATTGTGTCGATGCCATACGGAGCCAGTCTTGCAGCAGTGCCTCTGCCCACGCGCCAGAAGCTGGTAATCGGTTTGTAATTCCACAAAAGTCTTCTGTACGACATTTCGTCAAGTTCCGCTATGCGTACTCCGTCTTTGTCAGCCTCTTTGTGCTTGGCTACAATATCCATGGCAACCTTGGCCAAATACAAGTTGGTGCCGATGCCTGCTGTGGCTGTGATTCCGGTTTTGCTTAACACGTCACGTATCACCTTCATGGTGAATTCATAGGCGGTCATTTTGTATGTGCCGAGATATCCGGTTACATCAATAAAAACTTCATCAATGCTATAGACATGTATGTCTTCTGACGAAACGTATTTCAGGTAGGTTTCATAAATTTTGGAACTAACATTTATGTAATGTGCCATGCGAGGCGGCGCGATTATGTAGTCAAGCTCCCAGTCGGGATGAGTGGCCAGCTCATTGGCATTGCAAGATTTCCCGGACATCCTCCATGAAGCCTTTTTTTTCCGTTGGAGGTTGATTTCCTTAACACGCTGTACGACTTCGAAGAGACGTGCCCTTCCGCTGATGCCGTAATCTTTCAGTGCCGGTGACACTGCGAGACAGATGGTTTTCTCAGTCCGGCTCTTGTCGGCAACAACGAGATTGGTGGTCAGAGGATCAAGACCCCTGTCCACACATTCTACCGAAGCGTAGAAGCTTTTCATGTCAATTGCCACGTAAGTGTGACTGTCGTTTCCCATAGAATCAGCTATCTCTCCTGACGATCAATCACCTTTTTCAATTGATAGCGTTCGTCCGTTGATTTCCCAATAGCATTGATAAACTGTTTGTCGTATCCGGGCGTAGAGTAGGGGCCACGAAGCAGTTCACCGTCCTTTGCAGGACGCACCACTTGGTCGTTGTATCTCACAATTAGGAACTTGGCCAGCTTGTCCCAACGTTGCATCATGCGTTCTGCATAGGCTATGCTTTTTCGGTTCAGGAAGCTTTGGCGGTCAACGGGCTGCATATCCTTTATGGAGAGCAATACGCTGTCCTGGTCGGCAAAATAATAGCCTTCCAACTCTTTTTGCGCCTCACGCAGGTCGCCTATCATCATTGAATAGCGCGGATAGACCATATTGGCCACCCAGTTGTTCATCCAGAAGGCGGACTCATAGCTGAACTCGTTGTGAGGATTGTTCTCGGAACGGAAGCAGTCGGGTACTTGGGTTATACAACAATACAGTGGTACGTATGCCACCATGTTGGCATCATCGCAGTTGAACCAAGTGACGCCGCCCACATCATCGGGCAGCCACGAACGCATTTGGCAGGCCATGGTGAAAGCCGTTTGTTGTGTGGCGATGGGACGCTCACGGAAATAATCGATGCTGTCGCTGTCGCTAAAGTGCATTGGCAGTGGACGGATAGGCATTCCCCAAGGACCGGCAGTCATGTCAGCGGTCATATCCAATGGCGTGTCTTCGAAGTGGTCGCGCATATCGGCTTGCAAGTCTTGCATGGAAAGTGGCTTGTCGGGCTTAATCCATAGCGGCAGGTGGTCGCATTGGTCAAAGTGCCCGTTAATGTAGGGAAGGTATTTGTCCATCTCTTCGTGGCTATAGTGATGGCGGAAGAAACTCCACACACGTGCATCGGCATAGCGCACATTTTCGAAGTCAATCGGGCAGTAGGCATCGCGGAACGAGAAGTCCTCGTCATTGCCATTGAAAAAGCCCATTTCCTTGGCAAAACTGATGACATCTTTGGCGTAAACGCATTCAATCTCAGGGTTGTTTATGTTCTTCAGGTTATTACTGCTGATGCTGTATTTCGATTTTTTTTCCAAAGGGAACTGACGGATACGGCTCAGGTTGGCATGGGCGCAGATGCAGTCGTCGGGGATTCGCAAAGCCACCCAAACGGCTCCATTATGCTCAGGCCCTTTGCCTATGATTTCCATAATCCAGGCTTCGTTGGGGTCGCAGACGGTGATGGTTTCCCCACTGCTGTTGTAGCCGTATTCCTCAACCAATTCGGCCATACATTTGATGGCTTCTCGTGCTGTGGAGGAACGTTGCAGAGCCAAATGCATTAAGGAGAAATAGTCCAGCAAGCCTTCGTGGTTGACCAACTCTGTGCGTCCGACAAATGTGGTCTCGACAATGGTCACCTGCCGTTCGTTCATCAGTCCGACGACATTGTAGGTGTATTCCACTTGCTTTACAAAACGGTCTTTGTGAGCAGGGCCCCAGCCGTGGATAGGAATCAGCTCTCCGGCTGCGTGCCTGCCCGAAGGAGTATAAAACAATGAACCGGAATAGCAGAATCCATCGCAGTTGTAAGTACACATCACACTGCCGTCTGTAGAGGCCTTTTTGCCTACTATCAAATTGGTGCATGCCATAGCAGTTTCAAGGCCAAAAATCATCGTTAAAACTATAGAAAACAATCTTTTCATAGCTTAAATATCATTTAATAGATTTTTAGTAGGGGATTATTAATCATGCAAAGATACATCATTTTTCTTTGCAGACAAAACATTTTGCAATTGATGCCTTGCAATTTTTAGGTCTCGTCATTGGCATTTCAGTAATATAGTTCACATAATATGTGTATCTTTGCACTTTACGAATAAAACTTCAATGCCTCCAAATCAGTACTCATGTGAAACCAGATATTGGCCCAAGGTAGCATCCAAATACATAATATAATTATATGAATTATCGAAACCTAATGTAAACTTCAAATTAATAATCTATGAAAAATATTATGACAGCCATTGTAGTTGCAGTCGCCCTGTCGGCCTGCACATCCCAGCAGCCTAAGATGCTGGTGCTTTATTATTCCCAGGAAGGGACAACCCAGAAAGTTGCCGAAGAAATCGCTGCTCAGACTGGGGCGGACATCGAACGCATTGATGTGACAGAACCTTATTCCGGCAATTTCGAGGAAACTATCCAACGCTGCCTCAAGGAGCGTAAAGAGGGAATCTTGCCTCAAGCTAATCCTGTCAAGGCAGACCTTTCCAAGTATGATGTCATTTTCCTCGGTTATCCGATTTGGTTCGGGACATATCCACCTTCAATTGCAGCATTGCTTAATGATTCCAAGTTTGACAACAAGACTGTGGTGCCGTTCTGCACCTTTGGCAGCGGTGGTTTGCAAAGCAGCATAGCCGACCTGAAACAGGTGCTTCCCAATGCTAATATTTGCGAAGGTTTCGGCATCCGCGCTGCCCGTATTGGCAACCTGAAAACTGAATTGGAACGCTTCCTTATTCTTGGTGGATACAAGGAGGGCAAAGTGGAGCAATATCCCGACTATTCAGCGCAGGAACCCGTAACTGAGGAGCAGGCTGCCATCTTTGATGCCGCATGTTCTGGCTACCAGTTCCCGTTGGGAACACCTGTCAGTGTCGGCTCTCGCGAAACTTCCACCAACATGGACTATCTGTTTACGGCCGAGGGTAGCGGTCCTGACGGAAACGTCTCCCGTTCAAAGGTGTATGTCACTGTCCCCAAGGCTGAAGGCTCCAAGCCTGAATTCACGATAGTTGTGCGGTAGGCAATCACAATCCGTAGAATCTTTTAGCTGTAATCTTAACCATTATGGTTTGATATGTTTTTGATAAGCCATTCTCTTGTTGCCGTCAAGAAGGTGGATTATGCCGCAATAATGATAACCATGTCTCTTCAGACCCTTTTGCATGATGACGTTGGCTTCGTGTGTGTCGATACGGATATTAGGTGCGACGGCTTGGCAGTAGTCCAGCACAGCATCTAATACTCCGTGCGAGTCGGGGGTGCTGGCTATTCGGTGGATGACGTGATAAGGTTCGTCGTCAAGCCACTGCCCATCGTAAATGACGTTGTAGGTCACTTCAGGACTGGGTAGCAATGCGAAGGTCCCGACAATCTTTCCCGATGCGTTGAGCATGACATGGCTTCCTCCGAGTTCGATGTCCTTACGGAACTTTTCATCGCGCGGATAGCCGTCGGGCCATTGATTGACATTGCCGTAGCTTCGCATGATTTCGCGTGCTTGGTCGCGGAGATTGAGTATAACTGGCAAATCCTCTTTATTGGATTTTCTGATATAATAACAATGTAAGAAAGCATGTCTGTCGTGCTCCGAGAATTTCTCAATAGCATAGCGAAGCATGGTGCGTGGCATGGACTGGCAACGGGTTGATAGCCAGTCTATCAGGCGTTGCTCGTCGTGTTTGCCCGCTTCGCGGAGCAGCCAACCTACGGCTTTTTGAAGGAGGTCGTGGAGGGGTTGTGGCTTCTGCAAGAAGATTTCGGCGATGGCGTAGGTGTCGTCCAACTGTCCATGGCGAATGAACTGCATGGTGCTGACGATGCCGATGCGTTGCTCCCAGATTGTCTTTCCGTTTCTGGCGAGGTCGTAAAGTAATGTCCGGTCTTTGTCCAACAGCCATGTGCCGAGTATTTCGTAGCAGGATAGGTCCACCAGGTCCCAGTTGTTAATGTATTTGGTATGATTGAGATAGAAGTCAATGCAGTGTTGCCGCAGTGCTTCGTCCTTTTTGGCGTGTTTGAATATTTGCACTACGACTAATAAGGCCGCCAAACGCATTTCGTGGTATTCGGAGCGGATACATTGTTCCAAATCATTGAAAGAGGTTTCTTTCCAGCATTGCTTCACCACCTCGCGCGTCACGGGGACCTTGATGCCGAGGAACTTGTCACCTTCGCCATATTGCCCTTTCCCCGTCTTGAAAAAACGTGATAGACCTTCCGCTTGGGTGGAGTCCTGATGGGCGAGGATTTCGATGTAAAGTCGGTTGTTCATAAACTATGGCAAACCTTAGATTTGCAGCGTGATTTTCTGCAATCTGGTTTGTAAAGGCAAAAATAATAAATTTGTGACACTCAACAGTTGATTATGAATAAAATTGGAATTAGGTCTCTATATGAATGTACCAATGTTTATAAAACAATATTTTGCATTGCACATTAACGATGTGGCGATAGTTGAGCCTACTCGTGGCAGATGATGTGCAAAATATTCGTATCTCCTTGGCAAAAAACGTCAAGTACGCTAATCTGTGTGTTCTGAAAATAAAATTTTTTGATATGGAATATGTTGAAATTCAATATTTTGTAAGAATTTGCAATAAAAACACAATAAAATAACTAAATTTTTAGTTATATATTTAAAAAATTCTATATATTTGCAGTGTCAAAAAATCAAAGAAGGAGAAAAAAATGGCCAAAAAGGAAGATTATTTAGAAGACAACTCCGTTAGAATTAAGGAGTTGACCAAAGCAGAAGAGCAAGTGATGCAAGTCATCTGGAACATAGGGCAGGGTTTCGCCAATGAAATTATGGCGGCCTATCCTGAACCTAAGCCAGCTTACAACACCGTGCTTTCCATTATCAAAATATTGGAGAACAAGGGTTTCGTGAAACATGAGACATTCTGTCGCGCCCATCGCTACAGTCCTGCTATCAGCAAGGAAGAATATTCGCATCGCTACCTTGGTAGCGTGGTGGAACGCTATTTTAACAATTCGTATCTTAATCTTGTCTCGGCTTTTGCCAGAAAGGAAAACTTTAGCGTTGAAGAATTAGAGGAGATACGGAATCTTATTGACGAGGCCATAGCCTCAGAAAGGAGCTAAGTCATGAATGCGAAGGAATTAATAATAGGTCATCTGTTACCCATTGCGGTGGCAATAATGGTGCTTTGGTTGGTGTATCGTCTGTTGTTTCGTAATAGCAACAGGCTGAAATTCAACCGTTTCTATCTGCTTACGGCTATGCTGTTCTCCTTGGCTTTGCCACTCATAGGCTTGCTGATGGGTACGGAATTGCATCAAATGGTCAGCATGAAACAGAACCTGTTTGGTGGCATAATGTTGAACGAAATCACTGTTACGGCCAATGGCACGGTGGTCTTGTCTGAGACAGAACTTGCGACTGCCACACGACTGCACTTCACACTATGGCAGATTCTCTGCGGGATTTATTTAATAGGTGTTGGCGTGATGACGTTACTCTTCCTTTTCAAGGTGGGCAAAATAGTCGCACTCATCCTCCGCTCGCCCAAAGAGAAGCGCGAAGGCTACACAGCTGTGTTTACGGGTCGCGACCATGGTTCCTTCTCTTTCCTCCATTTCTCCTTTTTCCCCAATGAGAACGTGGCACCTGACATCGTCAGACATGAGCTGAGTCACATCCGTCACAACCATTCGGTTGATATCCTTTTTGCCGAGACTATGATGATTATGCAATGGTTTAACCCATTCATCTACCTATACAAGAAGGAGTTGCAGAGTCTTCATGAATATCAGGCGGACCGCGACGTGGTGGCTACAGGTGCCGATAAAAAGAACTACATGATGTTGATTTTGCAGCAGTGCACGGCTGTGGATTTCAGCGGAATGAGCAATAATTTCAGTTTAATACTAACCAAAAAAAGAATTAAGATGATTACAAGAAACGAAAAAAACAAACGCCTCGGCTGGAGGCTCTTGGCTACATTGCCGGTATTGGCTGTCTTATTGATTGCCAACACGAAAGTCTCGGCACAGGAAATGAAATCCGATGAGGGAGACAACACTCCTGTAACTGTTATTCGTGCTGCCACCGATGGCGACATCACGACTTACGACATCAATTCCACCGAGAATTTGCATATCAGAATATCCAACCCCAACAACGACAGCATTTACCAACAGGTGGATGTGATGCCCGAATTTCCAGGCGGTGAGAAAGCAATGATGCAATTTATTGTTGATAACATAACTTATCCGCAAAGTGCTAAAGATAAGAATATTCAAGGGAAGGTATATGTCTCCTTCGTGGTCGAGAAAGACGGCAGTGTCGATCAGGTGAAAGTTATGCGCAGCATTGGCGGTGGTTGTGATGAAGAGGCTGTCCGTGTGGTGAAAGCCATGCCGAAATGGGTGCCGGGCAAGAAGGATGGAAAAAATGTGCGTGTGAATTATGTGTTGCCATTTGTTTTCAAGTTGAATAACGAAGAAAACGTGAACCAGAAAGACGTGAGATGATGAATTGCTTGTAGGGCTGCCATATTATGGCAGCCGCATAACGGAAAAAACCCAATGGGGCTGCCACGGTGTGACAATCGTATAACGGAAATATTCCGATGCGGCTGCCACGGTGTGACAGCCCTACAAGTTTAATAATTCAACCCAAAAGCCCAAAGTGGAATCACGTTACCGTAGCCATATTCTATGTCATCTTTCACCACATAACCCTCTTTTGCATCGGTAAGTTGCTTCTTGCCTTTGCTTTTCCCACCCACTTCGAAGGTCTTGCCTTGAATCTCGAAATCAGAAATTGGTGAAGAAGTTACTTTTTGGTTGACACGCATTTGATTAAAGAAAAATGTCTCACGAACGGTGCCAGAATCCTGTTGTCCGCTGCCCAAGGCAAACATCAGGTTCGTGTTGTCCAAATAGATTTTCTCCACTTTGCCGAGTTCGCCCAAGCCTCCGGTGCCGTCTTTCAGTTGCGCAAGCAGTCCGGCCTTTTCCAAATAAGTCAGATAGTCTTCCACATTGTTGCGGCTGGCCTGAATCTGGCCTCCGAGGCTGGTCATGTTGGGCTTGTAAGGTACCAATCCGGCCAAAATGACCAACAGTTTTTTCAATTTCTTCGCAGTGCCGATGTTCATGTTGGCATACTGCGGAATATCCACCTCGATGGTGCGCGTGATGACTTGGTTCAGTTCCATCTCGAAGTCAGGATCCTGACCAAAAGGATAATAGCCCTCTTTCAGGTATTCCTTGAAATACACCAAAGGATGGCTCACCTCAGGAATTTTCGCCTCATGATTCAGGATTTGCTCCAAACTGAAGACAGGCACTTTTATCTGATGCCGAATAGCCAAAAACTCTCTGAACGAAAGCCCTTGCATAAGATATTTCGGGGCGCGGCGACTGAGGTCGGCCTCGCCTTTCTCAATGTCGAGGATAGACGACCCCGTGAAATAGACGTGCAAGTCTGGGAAGGCATCATACATCAGTTTCAGCTCTTGTGGCCAGTTACTGTATTTGTGTACCTCGTCAATGAAGAAATACTTTCCCCCGTTCTTGTTGAAAGTTTCCGCCGTTTCAAAAAGTGTATGTGTCGTAAAATAAAGGTGGTCTGTAGTGACATAAAGTGTGTCACGGAGCGAATGGTGCCTCTTGATGTGCTGGAGAAACAGGGTAGTCTTTCCCACACCCCGTGGTCCAACTAAGGCCAACATGCGGTTTTGCCAATGAATATCATCGTACTTGTAGCGGATAAACTGGCTCTTTGTCACGTCAAGCTGTTTCTGCATGAATTGATACAAACTTTCCATTTTCTTTCGTTTTGACGCTGCAAAGATAACAAATTTGCACTATATAAGTGCGGTTTTTTTAAAAAAATGCACTATCCAAGTGCGAATTATTCAATAATCAACTGCTCCCAACGAATCTTAGGTACGAACTGCACGCCGTCGGCATCGCGGTAATAGGCGAGACTGTCGCCAGCATCCACAGGCTCCAACCTGATTTTCTCGTTTCCCTTTCCGATGGCTAAAATCAGTAGCGGCTCGTAGGGCAAGGCGAAATGTTCGGTGATTTTCGCCTTATTGAACGCGCCAATCATGATGCCGTTCAAGCCCATCTCGGTGGATTTCAGCAACATGCTTTGTGCTGCAATTCCGAGATCGATGTCCACAAGCTTAGTTTCGGGTACGGTGCTGCAAATGATGATGAACGCCTCTGGCTCCGTACCCTCAAAAGGCAGATGCAACTCGGGTAGCAGTCCGCCGAGTTTCATGTTTTGCAGGATGACATCGGCTCCTGTTTCCTTGGTAACTAACTTGAAACGAAGCACTTGCTGGTTCTTTGCGGAGGCAATCTTGGCATTCACCGCCACGATGCGTTCCAGCATTTCGCGCTTCACAACATAGTCCTTTTGGTAGCCGCGATAGCTGCGGTTTTTTTCCATCAAAGTTTCAATAGAGGTGTGTCTCACTACGGTCTTCTTGGCACCTGCGCCAAAGACCTCTTCGTAACGTTTTTCAAGGTATCCGTCTGCCATGATTTTTGTAATTTAATGTCAATTTGAAATGGTTGGCCATTTATTGGATTGCGAAATTACTGTTTTTCTTTCAATCTTTCTCGTTTTATCGTGCTTTTTCAACATTTCTGCTATCATGTTATTTGCTGCAGCATGTTATTCAGTGAGTTGTTTTTCAATTTGACATGAAGATATTGTTTTATTATTTTTGCATCACAATTCAAAGGCGGTGAATATGAGAAAAACAAATTATTTCAAGATTTTAGGTGCATTAATTACTCTCGGTGCAATTCTTTTTGTCTCATGTAAGGAGGTGACGCGACCTCAGGTCACGCTTTCTGCCAATGATGACTATGCCATCGTGATTTCTGAAATGGCTTCCCATGTTGATTCTACCGTCGCCAAAGAGTTGTGTTTCTTCCTGCAACAGATTTTCGGACACGAGTACAAAATCATTGCCGATGGAGATTATCATGGAAACCATGCCGTATCCATCGGGCGCAACATGCTTTCTGAATCGCTATATCAACAGTACGGTAACGAGATTAAGGATGACGGCTTCTTGCTTCTTACTAAAGATGAAAATTTGTATCTTATTGGTAATGAGGGTAAAGCGGTACTTTATGCGGCTTATCATCTCTTGGAGAAATATCTTGGCTGCACTTACACATGTCAAGACCATATCCACTTTGATGCGCTACCTGATGAGGTGGGCCTCAGCATCCACGACTTGCAAAACCCCTCGTTTCGCTATCGTGAGACTTTGCACCTTATCCCGAATATTGACCAACGTTATGCCGACTGGCATAAATTGCATAACCGCAATGATTTCTATAAAGATTGGGGGCTTTTCGTCCATACTTTCCAACGCTTGATACCAGTGGACACCTATTTTGATGAGCATCCTGAATGGTTTTCTTTAATTCACGGGCAGCGCGTTCGTGACGGACAGCTTTGCCTCAGTAATCCGGAAGTACTCGAAGAACTTTGCAAGAATTTGGAAATCATGATGAAAGCGGAACCTGAAAAACAGATATGGTCGGTGTCGCAGAACGACATTGAGTCATCGTGTACCTGTCCTGACTGCCGCCGCCTTGATTCGATTTTTGGTGGTCCCTCTGGTACCATGCTGTATTTCGTCAATCAAGTGGCTGCGCGTTTCCCTGACAAAATCATCTCTACTTTGGCTTATCAGTATACACGTCGTCCGCCCCAAGGCATCAAGCCCGCCGACAATGTCAATATTATGTTCTGCTCCATTGAGTGCCAACGGCAGATTCCCATTGCCAACAACCAGGCTTGTGCTTCGTTTATGCGCGATATGGAAGGCTGGTGTGCCCTCACCGACAACATTTTCCTTTGGGATTATGTGGTGCAGTTCCGCAATTATATGGACCCATTTCCGAACCTGCATGTCATCGGTCCCAATCTAAAGACCTTCCACGAATTTGACATCCCGATGATGTTTGAACAAGGTTCGAACCAGAACATCACTGAGAACTACGAATGGCGTACCTTCCTCATCGCGCACCTGATGTGGGATGTGAATACAGACACCGACAGTCTCCGCAACCGTTTCATGGATGCTCATTATGGTCCCAATCGTGCTCCATTCATCAAGCAATACCTTGACACTATGCAGCAAGCCCTTCTAGACTCAAAACAGGTGCTGAACATCTACGGCTATCCTATCAATGCCAAAAATGGCTATCTCGCACCTGATAAAATCAAGTTTTATCAAACGCTTTTTGAAAACGCTTGGAAGACAGCCCCTTGCGAAAATATCTCTGAGAAGGAAAGAACTGAATATAACAATCGGCTACGTCTGTTGGAACTTACGCTCGACTTTGCCATCCTCGACCTTTCCATGAGTGAGTTGGCACCTGAACTTTCTTATTTCACCTACGATGAGAAAGGAAACAGAGTGGTTAATCCTGAGATGTTGGCGAAGGCTGACCGGTTTGTGGCCGACTGTGAGCGATTGGGTGTCAAGCGATTGGATGAAGCCAAGGCTACTCCAATACAATTTCGACAGAACATCGACAACTACATCAGCAAATCGATACAGCCTGATATTGCAAGGGGCAAGACGGTGACCTGTTCCACCGAATGGAGTAACAATTACGATGTGGGTGGTCCTAAGGCTCTTACTGACGGCAAGATGGGTATTATGAACTATAACTACAACTGGCTCGGTTTTCAAGGCAACGACATGGATGTGGTTATTGACTTGGACAGCATCCAAGCCGTCAATTTAGTCAGTATTGACTTTTTGCTGTTTCCGCTTGCATGGATTTTTATACCCAAGCGAGTGACCTGCTATCTTTCAAACGATGGCGAGAACTGGAATGAGGTTGGCTCTAAGACCTATCAAAATCCAACTTATCTGTTGGAATGTAAAATTGAGAACTTTTCTTTCACGAACCTGCACGGGCAAGCGCGCTATGTTCGTGTGAAGGCTGAATCGTTACTAACCAATCCTGAATGGCATCGCGGTGTAGGACAATTATGCTGGATTTTCTGCGATGAGGTGATTGTGAGATGATATTTGTCTTGGTTTGTTGGCCGTTTCTTTTTAAATGTTTTTAATTATGTCCCTGAGCAGACGGTTGAAATCAATCTCATGGTCGGGCTTAGGAGAATATCCAAGTATTACGACCACCAGGTCTTTGGATGGTATTATGAAAATCTGCTGACCGTCGTGTCCGACGCAGGAATACATATCCTCCGGAACATCTGGAAAATGCCTGTCTGCATTCAACCAGAAAAAGCTGCCATATTGTTTTGCACTGGCTGATGCAGGTGTGCGGGTATATTTTACCCAGGATTCGGGAAGTATGCGTTGTCCGGCGAACATGCCGTTGTTTAGGTATAGTAGTCCGAAACGGGCGAAATTACGCGCAGTGGTGTACAGGTAGGAAGAACCTACCGGTGTCCCGCTCATATCAGTTTCGAAGTAAACATCTCGGATTCCGAGGGGAGCAAACAGCCTGTTGCCTATATATGCGTAGAAGTCTTCGTCAGAATCGAATTTGCCACGGAGATACCTCATGACTATGTTTGTGCTTCCGGAAGAATAGTACCAGAAGGTTCCAGGCTTGTGTTTCAAGGATTTGCCAATGGCGTAATAGCCCATGTCTTCCTCCCTGTGGAGCATTAAATTCACATCCGAGCGTGCCCCATAGTCTTCGTTCCACTCAAGACCGCTCTGCATTTGCATAATATCGTTCAGTGTGATGTCTTTTCTTTCATCGTTCTGCCATTCGGGAATGTCCATCGGAACGTTGATATCCACAATTCCATCGGAAGCCATGAGACCAACTATGGCATTGGTGAAACTTTTGGCCATACTCCAGGAAAGTAATGGGGTGTTGACATTACAATTGTAACCATAACGCTCTGCCACTATGTTGCCATTATGGAGAACTACGAAGGCAAACGGAGTGCCGTTATAGACCTTGTCATCGACAAGTGCTTTGGAAATTGGCTCAATTTTATGTGTGAGCTGTTGGTCGGCTGAATCAATGTCTGTTGGAATTATGTAGCCCAAAGGCCATAAAATTGTATCGGGGTCGCATGAAACGAACTCCGGAAGTTTAGCTCTGCTATACAGATTTGCTTTATCACCACGCAAAAGAGTCACTCCATAATCAGGTATGTAAACTGCATTCGATTTGCCCCAAAGAAAACGGCTGGTTACAGTTTTGTTTTCATAGTCTATCGTGTTGTGAGTGAACCTGATGAATGAGAAGTTCAAATCCAGATTCTCCACATCATCCTGTTCCCTGCCGGATATGAAAACTGCTGAGGCAAGATTCTTGGCTGCATAGCCGGTTATGATGCACATCAAACTGTTCAGGTAAATAATAACAGCAACAATGGCTGCCAGAACTAAACCCGTCACACTCCAAAGTATGGCTTTTCTTCTCATTTGCTTTTAGAAATTATGATAGTTTGCAAAAATATAAAATCTATTTATGAAACGGCTCTTTATACCAAAATAGTTTCCGATTATTCCTCGCAACTGGAGCAAGTTTACTATAATTTGATTATCTTTGCCTAAAATTCAAAATACTATCCCAATGAAAAAACTGGCCCTAATCTGCATCATGGCGTTGCTTTTCGCCTCCTGCACCAAACAACTTCCTCAAGCCAATTACGATATCATTCCACAACCTAAGGAGTTGTCGATAACGAATGAAAAACCTTTTGTGATTCAGTCGGGCACCATCGTTTACTATGAAGAAGGCTTGCAGCGCGAAGCACAGTTCCTCAGCGAATATGTAAACGACATCATGGGATTTGCCATGAACGTAGAAAAATATCAAGACCAAACGGATGGTATAGTGTTGAAGCTCGTTCCCGATGATTTCAACCAAGCCGAGTCCTACGAAATCAACGTCACACCAACTCAAGTCGCTGTCAAAGGCGCTGATGCAGCTGGCGTGTTCTATGGCGTCCAGACCATTCGTAAGAGCCTCCCTAACTGCCAGCCGCAAACTAACTGTTGCCAACTGTCCACTTGTACTATCCGCGACTGGCCAAACTTTCCCTATCGTGGAATGCATCTCGACCCTTGTCGCCACTTTATGGATTTGGACTCGGTAAAGATATACATTGACATGTTAGCCTTGCACAACATGAACCAGTTTCATTTCCATCTCAGCGAGGACCAAGGCTGGCGTATCGAAATCAAGAAATACCCTGAACTTACCAAGGTGGGCGCTTATCGCAACGGCACTGTTATCGGTCGCAACGGTCGGATTTATGACACCATCCGCTATGGTGGCTTTTATACCCAAGAGCAACTCCGCGACCTTGTGCAATATGCCGCTGAGCGTCATGTTAACATCATCCCTGAAATCGACCTGCCCGGTCACATGCAGGCGGCTTTGGCATCGTATCCTTGGTTGGGTTGCACGGGTGGACCATACGAGGTGTGGCGTCGCTGGGGCGTGTCGGACGATGTGCTCTGCGCCGGTAACGAGGCGACCATGCAGTTCGTTGAGGACGTGCTTAACGAGGTGATGGACATCTTTCCTTCGCCATATATCCATATCGGTGGCGACGAGTGTCCCAAGGTGCGTTGGCAGCAGTGTCCGAAGTGCCAGAAGAAGATTAAAGAGTTAGGCATCAAGTCCGATGGGCGTTTCTCGAAGGAGGACTACCTGCAATCGTATGTGATGAACCGCATGGCGAAGGTGGTGGAAGCCCGTGGCCGTCGTGTCATCGGATGGGATGAGATATTGGATGGCAACGTCTCCGAGACGGCTATCATCATGAGTTGGCGTGGTACGGAAGGCGGCATCGAGGCTGCGCGGAAAGGTCACGATGTGATTATGACTCCCTCATCGCACCTCTATTTCGACTATTACCAAAGCGAGGATCCTTCCACAGAACCTTCGTGTGTGGGCGGCTACCTGCCTGTGTCGAGGGTGTATGACTTCCGTCCGCTGCCGAAAGAGCTGACGGAGGAACAGCAGAAACACATCATCGGTGTGCAGGCCAACATCTGGACGGAGTACATCACTTCGTTCAGGCATGTGGAGTATATGGCCATGCCGCGCATGGATGCCTTGGCAGAACTGCAATGGAACAATCCTAACCCCGAGGACCGCGACTTCGACGCTTTCGTGGAGCGTTGCCGGCGCATGGCACAGCTCTACGACCTTTACCATTATAACTACGCCAAACAGATTTTCTCTCACCAGGTCTATACGGATACGGTGGTACCGAACCTCGCCACCCGCAAGCCCATTTATCTGCGGGAGCAACCCAACGAGAAGTACGCCTCCAAAGGAGCTACTGTCCTCAACGACGGCGAAATGGGACGCATCGCCTATACCTCAGGACGCTGGCTCGGCTTCTGGGGACAGCCACTTGATGCGGTCATCGACTTGGAGCAGCCTGCTACGATGAGTCATGTCCGTTTCCGCTCCTTGGTGGATAAGGGAGCGTGGATTTACAACCCAAGCCATGCGAGTGTGCTCGTATCTGACGACGGAGAAACCTTCCGTGAAGTGGCACAAATGGATATTCCTATCACCACCTGGAACGACAAGGATGGTAACCTTACTTACGAGTTGAACTTTGAACCCGTCACTGCACGTTTTGTGGAAGTCATCGTCAAGGACCATATACTTCCCGAGGACCATGATGGCTTCGGCTATCCCGCCTGGATTTTCGTGGACGAGATTGAAGTGTGGTGAAACAGGCTGCATGAGGATGAACAGGCAGTTATAAGATTGTGTTAAATATTGTTAAAGTCTAAATTATTTCTTGATATTGTCAAATTTTGTTGTACTTTTGCAGTGTTCTAATTTACTAATACACAAACACAAAATAAAATATCATGTTAGAAATCAAGAATTTAGACTTTGGTTACAAAACTCAAGTCGTCTTCAAAAACATCAGTTTGACCTTTGAGAAAGGCAGTATCTATGGTCTTTTGGGAGAAAATGGAGTGGGGAAGACAAGCCTCCTTAAACTTATTAGTGGTCTCCAAAGTCCCTCAGCAGGTACATGTACCGTTGATGGCGTAGCCTCCTTCAACCGTTGGCCAGAAACCTTGCAGAAAATTTTCTTTATTTCCGAGGATTTCGCTGTGCCGGAAGGAACACCTGTTAATTATATTCATGATTTGGGCAGGTTTTACCCAAACTACGATGAGAAGCTTTTCTTCGAGCTCTGCACTGAAATGGAGGTCGATCCTGAGCGCAAGTATGGTGAAATGTCGTTTGGACAACAGAAGAAATGCCTGATTGCCACAGCTTTGTCACTCAACACGGATTATCTCCTTTTGGATGAGCCCACCAATGGTCTCGACATCCCTTCCAAGACCTTATTCCGTCAAATTATCATGAAACATTCCAACGAGGAACGCACCATCATCATCTCCACCCATCAGGTGAAGGATGTGGAAAACCTCATTGATCCCATCATCATCCTCGATCGCGATGAAGTGTTGCTGAAGGCTTCCTTCCGCGAAATCACCGAGAAGCTTTATTTTAACTATACCACAGTGAAAGATGATGAAGCACTTTACAGCGAAATCATGCCTGGCGGTTTCGTAAATATCTGCAGAAATCCTGAGGGTTTGGACAGCCAAGTCAACATTGAGGCGCTGTTCAACACTGTTATGCACAACAAACAAACTATCAAAGATTTATTCAACAAATAACGTTAACAATTACTCATTATGAATAATACATTTTCTTTCAATCGTTTCAAGAATCTTTTGGTGTTAGATTGCAAAAAATATTTCAGGAATTTCAGCACCATGCTCATAGTTTTTTGCAGCCTTCCTGCCGTTTTCTGGATTTTCAACCTGCTTTTCGGCTCCACTACCGATGGTTCTGTCCGTTTCGGCTTCATCTGTATCGTGGTGGCAATCGCCATGTTGCAAGTTCCTTCCAAGGTTTACGGTAAGTCCAACCTCCCGCGTGAGGGCATCGGTTTTGCCATGCTGCCTGCTTCCTCGTTGGAAAAATTCATTAGCATGTTCATCTACTGCGCCATTGTCACGCCTATCCTTGCCTTTTTCGGCAGTTACTTGGTGGATGCGTTTCTGTCCGTATTCCCCTTTGGTGGTTTTGAGAAGCCGATTCACCTTTACACCATAAATGATCTTTTCCGCATGATTAGTGATAGCGAAGGTGCAATCCAGATGGACGATATGGCTTATCCTTTCGAGAAGATTATGCCTGTCGGCATGATGCGTACCTCATTATACCTTAGCATCATCCAGTGGGCTGCCGTTTTCATGCTCGGCAACATGCTCTTCAAGAAGCATAAAGCTGGCAAGACTTTCGCTTGTTATTTGGGTATCAGTTATGTGCTTTCAATGATTGTGGGTGGTGTTGTCTTCGCCAATAGCGATCGTATTGAGCAATGGCTTGATAGATTCTCGGATCTCCCTACGGAAGAAATGATTCACATGTTTCATGTGGCAACCATTTGGGGTATGGTCATCGGCATTGCCATAACGGCTTTGCTGTTGTTTTTCACCTATCGTAAGATTCAGACTCAAAAATACTAAATCATGGAATTTAACGCACACAAACCCATATACTTGCAGATTTGCTCGCAACTTTATGAGCAGATTCTGCGCGGCGAACTGAAGGCTGATGACCGCATCCTTTCAGTGCGTGACCTCGGCATCGAATTGGGCGTGAACCCCAATACCATTATGCGTTCCTACGAAACCATGCAAAATGCAGGAATAATCTATAACAAACGAGGTATTGGCTATTTCATATCTGAAAATGCCAAAGATATCGTGCTGAGCCAAATGAAAGAGGAATTCATGAACAACGAACTGCCTGAGGTGGTTAGGAAGATGAAACTTTTAGGCATTGGCATCGATGATTTGAAACAATACTTCTCGCTTTTTTAAGGAGATGTAGTGAATTTCGGAAATTATTGTTATCTTTGCAAGGTATTTTATTCTGAATTTGCAACTAAACGTTAAAAGAAATGAACAAATTTAAACCAGCTGCGATGCTATTAGGATTGCTTGTTTTGACATCCTTATCTTCATGCACAAAAGAAGGAGTTTACAATCCAAAAATGAAAATTCAAAGAGTGTATTGCTCTTCTACCTACACTGAAAAATATCTTAACCAGTCATGGAATTGGGATGGCAAGTTGCTGAAGTCCATCGACCACTATTGGACAGGTGGAACCCTCAGTTGGACTGAAGATTTCACTTATGATGGTAAACGCCTTGCCCGCGTTGACGATTACATCAGTTCCGAGTATGTGACTTATGCTTATGACGGAAAACTATTGAAGTCTGCCGATTACTACTACAAGGGTAGTTTGGAGTCATCCACGGCTTACACGTATGACGATGGCAAGTTGACCAAGATGGATGTAACGGAGTATGGCGCGAAAAAGTCAAAGACGGAAAGCCATTTGCAAAATGCGATCCTGCCTTTCCAATCTGAAGTGGTTAAGGTTGTTAGCAAATTTATGGCTGAAGCTTCTGCCAGAAGAACAGAAAAAGATGTTTACACCTTTACCTTGCAATTCACGTGGGATGGCGACAACGTCAGCAAGCTTACTGCCACACAAGAAGGCTATTGGGCTACAGCAGCGCTGCAATATGATTCCAAGAATAGCCCGCTGAAAGGTTTCCACAGTCTTTATTCGGATACTGAAGAATTAGAGGGAATGTTTAATTGGTCAAAGAACAATGTCACTAAGATGATTGTTTCCGGATCGGACGGTGAAAACGAAGTGATTGATTACACTTACCAATACAATGACAACGATTACCCGATTATGGTGATAGAGCGGTATGCAGATGAATATGAAGATTATCAGTTTACAACAAATTATGAGTATGAATAATCAGTGATAATCGAAGCAAAGAAAGCCAGAGCCCAAAATCTCTGGCTTTCTTTGTTTCTAAATGAAAGATTATAATGTATTGTTACACAAAATTATACCAACATATCATGAAAAAATCCCTTTTTACCATCCTCTTAGTCTTTTGCCTTGGCACGTTGTTTGGCCAATCCAACAATCTCCAACATGTTATCGTAATTATGACGGAACGTTACGATGACAGTCAACTGTTGCAAAAGACAGCGTTTATGAACAAGGAGCAACGCCGCGACTTCGTTATCGCCGAACGAAAGGCGTTTTGTCAGGCATCGCAAGCCCAAGTGCTTGATTTTCTTGAAGGTTTCAAGAGCCTCGATATGGTCAGCGACTTGAAAGTTTTTTGGTCATTCAACGGCTTCAGTTGCTTGGCCAGCGATGAAGTCATCGCACAATTGGCTGAATGCAAGGATGTTGCCATGGTTATCCCCGATGAGATGCGCCAAATGATTCCTCAAAACGAGAAAATCACCCCCGCCACCACAAAAGCCAATGCTTGGCATGTTGACATGATCAACGCGCCTGCAGTTTGGAACTACAATGGCACAGGCTATACGGGCAACGGCGTCATAGTTGGTCTCATCGATACGGGTGTCAACTATAATCATGTCGACATTACCAACAGCATGTGGGATGGCGGCAGTGAATTTCCGCATCACGGCTATGATATTTTCTACCATGACAATGACCCCATGGACGACCATGGACATGGCACCCATACCGCTGGCATTTTGGCGGGACAAGGAACGGCAGGCACTCAGACGGGCATTGCCCCAGGTGCCAAGATTATGGCCATCAAGATTTTGAGCGAAGATGGAGAAGGCGATGCCTCCCACCTTATCCAAGGCGTTGAGTTTGCTTTGGAACATGGTGCCAACATCCTCAGCCTTTCGCTCAGCGATGTGGGAGCCGGTCCCTGTTACTACTACCGCGATGTCTTTGCCACCTGCCTTGATGCAGGTGTGGCGGCTGCCGTGGCTTGTGGTAACGAGGGCCAAACGCAATACTCATACCCCATTCCATTCAACATCAGTGCTCCGGGCAACTGTCCACCGCCATGGCTTCATCCCGATCAAAGAAACCTTATCGAAGGCGGCTTGACCTCAGTCATTAGTGTGGGGGCCACCGACTCCAACGATGAACACTGTGGATTCTCCTCTGTCGGACCTACCACTTGGGCAGACGGTCCATACGTCGGCGACTACGATGACTATCCATACGAAAACGGTGACGTCAACCAGCCAGGCTTGATTCGTCCTGACATATCTGCACCTGGTGCCAACATCACATCGTTGAACTTCCAGACCTCTAATGGCTACATCGAGATGGACGGTACTTCGATGGCTACGCCATGCGTTGCCGGTGTGTTGGCTATGTTGCTTGAAGCTAACCCCGAACTGAGCCCCGCGGAATTGGACTCCATCGTTGAGTTAACCTCCGTGCGTGTTGGCAACACCATGAAAAACAACCGAGTAGGCACGGGTCGCATTGACGCCTTGGCCGCAATGAATGCCGTATTCCATCACGGTCCGACCAATCTCACCGCCGACTTCGACGGAGAACAGGTCATCCTTAACTGGACAGCTGCACCTGAAGGTATCTCCTACGATGTCTATCGCGACGGCATACGCATTGCCAACAACCTGACGGTGACAACCTTTATAGACTATATCAACTATGCAGGTTCTTACACTTATTATGTTATTGCCCATTTGGAAAACGACATAACCTCGCTCCCTTCCAACTACGTTACCTTGACATTAGCGGTTGAGATTGAAGCCGAAATTATCAACAACTCGCGCGTGTCGTTGTCGTGGAACTTGCCGGCGGGCATTTTCGACGGCTTCGAGTCAGGCGACTTTTACCAAAACATGTGGATTAATGATGGCACCAGTCCTTGGGTCATCACCACCACGCAACCAAACACAGGCACGTATTGCGCTAAATCGACCAATACGAGCATGTTCTCCAACAGCAAGATTTCGTTGGCAGTCAACATACCCACCTCGTGTGTGGTAAGCTACTACGCACGCGTCAGTTGTTTCCCCCTTAACGGTTGCGGATTCTTCATCGATAACGTGCAATATGGTGAGACTTTGAAGGGCGATGTGCCGTGGACGCGCTACACCGTTGCCATAAGTCCGGGTAACCACATTTTGGACTGGAGATACGGTAACCAACTCGCTGAAGGTGAATACGATAACGCTTTTTATATCGATGACATCACTGTGGGTAACACCTTCGACATCTACCGCGCCAACTGCGACGGAAGCAACATTGAACTAATCGCTACAGACGTGGCAAATGCTTATTACGTGGATTACAGTTGGGATACCTTACCGATTGGGAGATACAAATATGGCATCAGCACTGATGACGGAAACACGATTGCATGGTCGGAATGCTTGGATTGGTTGGCCATTGGTGAGAATGATGCAATGGAAGTCAAGGTATATCCTAATCCTACCAAAGGTATTCTGTATGTACAGACGTTGTGCGCAATGTCTCTGCCAACGGAAACCGAATATAGCATCACCAGTCTGACGGGTCAGACGCTGCTGTCAGGACGCATCACTGATGCAATCCAACAGATTGACGTGTCGGGGTTGGATTCGGGAATGTATTTCGTCAGAATTCAGAACGGTAAAGAAGTGATTGCAAAAAAAGTAAACATTATTAAGTAAAGTCATCGTGGCTTTTTGCCATCATGGTTCGTAATGCCATTAAAGCAGCTTTCTTGGGATTGGGGTTCCTCTTGTTCGCCTGTCATCCCGAATCAAAGGATATGCGCCAAGCCGCCCACGAAGCTTTGGAAAACGCCCGCATTCAGTTGGATTCCGGCAACAAGTCGGAGGCCATGCAGTTGTTCAAAGATGCGGAGCATTATGGATTGTTGGCGGACGACACGCTGACGGTGGCCCGTGCGCGGTTCAATATTGCGAAATGCTTGAGCGTTTATGCCGATGAAAAAGAGTTCGTTTCGTTGTTGAAGGCTGCCGACGAGGGCTTTGGCAACCATTACACCGAACGCGCCAAAGTGATGACCGTTTGGGGCGATTATTACCAATTCCATAGGCAATTTGACAGCGCGGAGGTCTATTTGAACCGCGCGATGGACTATGCGGAACGAAGTGGTTCGATGGATGCAAAACGTTGTGTTTTGTCCGCTTTTCATGTGAAGTGTTTCAACGCCGGGGAATACAGAAAGTCAGGCGATTACTTGCAGCAGTACTTCCAAACCTATCCCCCCGATGCCAGCGACAGCCTGCTGATGTATTATTACCACAACATGGGGAACGTCTATTATAAGATGGGCAACATGGATTCGATGGCCTATTGCTACGGTCGCTTGGAGGAACTTGTAACCCAATCAGAAACAGATTGTTGTGAGCCAAATGAAGACACGTGGTATTACTATGGAACGTTGGCCAATTTTGCCGAGATGCGCGGCGATTATGAAACGGCTTGCGAGTACATTTATCAGTATGAAAAAGGCGATACGCATTACGAAATAGAGCGGCGGGAAAACAACCTCGCACTCATCAGCCATAAATATGACAGTGCGGTGATGCAGAACGAGTTGAACGCGAAAATCATTCGGAAACAGCGCGTTATCGTTGTCATCAGTTTGGTGGCGGTTTTGGTTCTGGCGGCATTGTTGGTGTCGCAAATCCGCTTGGCACGGCGGCGTAAGCGCGAAGCCGAAATCAATGCTGAACTTTTCCACTTCAAGCAGCAAAACAAAGCCTTGGCACAAAAAGATGCCGAGCATGAGCAAATCCAGCAGGACTATGCCGACCGCCTTTCTGAGGCTTTGGATAAGGAACAGCAGGTAATGCTTTTGTTGGACAACTATTTGAACAATGATAAGCGAGCTAATCTTCTCAGCGACTTGGGGAAATCTGTTTTTGGCGATAAAGACCATTGGGAGGCCATGCTGGAAGTGGTGGAGCAAAAGTATCCTGACCTTTGGGAAACGCTTCAAAAAAAATATCCCGACTTGGACGAGGACGAGCGGAAATCCTACATCCTTTCGCTTTTCAAGGTCTCGCGACAAGAAGAAGCCGACTACCTTGGAACTACTGTTAATATGGTGGACAAACTTCGCGGGCGGCGGCGGAAGAAGATGGAAGAAGGCTAAGATTATGGAGTTCGAGTCGCTGATGGAGAGCGAAGAGAACGTGGAGAAGATGAAATAATTGTAAGATTTTTCTATCGTAATGGAAAATTCTTATAAGTTTTTTCCATTATATTGTGAAAATATTGTATTTTTGCACTCAATCCGAACTATAAAAGCATGATTGAACGTCGTCTGAAACAACTCATTATTCCTAGACTTTTTAAAGGTAAAGCCATTGTGCTGACGGGCCCGCGTCAGGTGGGCAAAACCACCTTGCTTCGAATGTTGATGGCTGAAACCGACAAAAAAACGTTGTTTTGGAATTGCGACGAGCCAGACATAAGACAAAAACTGTCTAATCCAACTTCAACCCAATTGCAGGCTGATACAGCGCAAGCCGACCTTATTTTAATAGACGAAGCACAGCGCGTCCAGAACATAGGCATTACCCTCAAATTGCTCATTGACAATTTCCCAGAAAAGCAAATTGTTGTCACTGGATCATCGGCATTACGACTCTCCAACACCATCAACGAGCCATTGACAGGAAGGAAATACGAATACAACATGCTCCCGTTTTCTTCAGAGGAACTTATTGACAATCATGGTAATACAGAGGAGAAGAGGCTTTTGGAAAGAAGAATGGTCTATGGTATGTATCCGGAAGTGGTCAATTTGCCAGGAGAGGAACGCGAGACCCTGTCAAATCTCGTCAACAGCTATCTTTATAAGGATGTTTTCGCTTTTCAGGATGTTCGGAAACCTGAGATTGTCGAGCAATTGCTTCAAGCCTTAGCGTTACAAATGGGCAGCGAGGTGTCTTTCAATGAACTTTCCAAGTTATTGGGATTGAATTCGTTAACAGTTCAGCGTTACATTGATTTGTTGGAAAAGTCGTACATCGTTTTTCATTTGCGCTCCTTCAGCCGCAATCTGCGAAACGAACTGAAAAAAAGCCGCAAGATTTATTTCTACGACAACGGCGTGCGTAACGCGATACTTGGCGACTTCAAGCCGCTACAGCTTCGACAAGATGCGGGTGCACTTTGGGAGAACTATCTCGTGAGTGAACGCCTGAAGCACAACTCCTACAGTCTTTTTTATGGGAAAAGTTACTTCTGGCGCACCCAGCAACAGCAAGAAATCGATTATTTGGAAGACATTGACGGACTTTTGCATACTTATGAATTCAAATGGAGTAGCAACAAGCGGTCCAAACTGACCGAAACCTTTGCCAACAGTTATCCCGACCATACTTTCATGGTTGTCAACCCGGAGAATTATCAATACTTTGTGGTGGGGAAAAATTGAGTTAATCAAACATTAAACCGCCAAAATCTTTGGACTTTTCCCAGAAAAAGTTTGGAATTGAAACTGATTCATCTCATTTGTTTTCAGGATATTACATTTTTAAAACCTCGGAATTGTTTGGACTGCCCTTTCGACCGCTTGACAAACAAGGTATTTTTGCTTTCAAATTTCAAAACGCATCCATCTATGAAAACAAAATCCATCATTTTCGCATTGCTGTTCATGGTCAACTTTGCTTTTGGGCAGGAAAACTACCTTTGGCCTGTCGCTCTGTCTTTAGACAAAAAGGCTGGCGACGACATCCTATACCGACCTCAAGACTACATCGGAGTGGCCGATGGCTTAACCCAAGCCGAGTTGAATTTTGATCGTTTGATTATTGGGGCGCCTTTGTGGACGCCCGTGCTTTGCCCCGTGGATGGGAAAATCACTCATGCCAGCATTGGCTATAGCAACAGTTTCAGTTGTTCCGTTGATGTATTCAACCAACAAACGGGAAACTTCGAGCAGGATTCCCTGCTGTTCGTCGAGTGGGGAATGTCGCCGGAAAAGATCCGTTATCTGAACACATGGGTTTCCATTCGCGTTTCCGACGGACGGGAGGTGCACGTGAGCGGTATGCGCCCGCTGCGACTGTTCAAGACGGGCGAAATCGTGCATCGGGGCGATGTGTTGGGCACCGTGGGCTATTATTACAAGCGCATCAAGAAGCCATGCGTTGTGGTCAGCATCTCAAAAAACTCCAAAGCCGACGATCCGATGACACCTTTCGGGCTGAAAACGACTTTTATCCCGCCCAAGGTGAACAACAAGACCCAACTGACCCGCGAGGAGGCACAAGCCGACATCGACGGCATGATAACGGCTCTTGAAGATGCTTTCCCGGGACTGTATGACTACACGCCGAAAGAGGAATTCGATACCTATATCAAAAACAGAATGGCTGCGATAGGCGAAACCATCTCCAGAAGTGATTTTGAGGTATTAGTTTTCAAGTTGCTTGGGAAAATCCACGACAGTCATACGGCCATCATCTCAGAGCCGAAAGTGACGAGTGCAAGTGGGTTGCCTTCCTCAGTGTGTTTAGGTTGGTTCAACGACACGCTACGGGTATGGCGCACCGTTCCAAGATACAAAGACTATCTCGGCAAACCAGTGGTTTCAGTAAATGGCATTCCCGCCGATTCTCTGAAAGACATGGTGTTGGAGTATGCCACCTATTCCGATGGCTATGTGAAGAGCTATGGTGATTATGTGCTTCTGTATGGAATGGATAATTACTACTGCGACCAAATCGCGAAGGATGCCAACTTTATGGTTACTTTTGCTGACGGCGAGACGAAGCGTTTTGAGCAGATGAAACCCAAAGACCCTTACCGCGAACCACAATGGTTAGAATACCAATACCGCCATTTCCATGCAAACGAAAAGACGCATTTCGACTTTGAAAAACTCTCTGACACAGTGGCTTACCTCGCCCTCCATACTTTCGAGTTGGACGATTTGGAAATGGAACAAATCGATGAAATCTTTGCCAATCTCATTGCCGACAGCATTCCCAACCTGATTCTTGACATTCGTTTCAACTATGGCGGACCAGAAGCCACAGTGGAAGGCGTTTATGTGCATCTGGCCCAGAAGCCGTTCTGCACCAGTCTGCGCAAAATCGTGAACAAAAAAGGCGGTTATCAATGCTTCGGCAGTTGTCCTGTGGATGCCAACCAAGAAGACTATTATCCTGATTACAAGCCGCTTCCGAATGGTGAGGGGTTTGTAAAGGACGAGCCGGAATGGAAGTCACCTGATTCTTTAGTCAACTATAAAGGGCGGCTGTATCTGCTCACCAACGAGACTTCGTTTTCGGCTTCCACCATGTTTGCAGGCTGGGTGAAAAAGCAGAACCGTGGTGTCATCGTCGGGCGCGAGACAGGCTCGGCTTACCATCAAATGAAGGCAGAGAATTTTACACAATACCTGTTGTCGAATTCCGATATCGCCATCCAAATCCCAACGATCAAGGTGGTGTTCGACACAGTGGTCAACGAGCGTTTCCCCTACGGTCGCGGTGTGCTTCCCGATTATCCCGTCAACTTCACGCCTGAGGAACTATCCTTTGTCCACGGTGATTCCATCCTGAACTACACCCTGCAACTCATTCAAGATGGCAAATACATCTATTACGTGGAGCCTGAACCAGAGACACCGAGCGTTGAGGAGGACGCGCGTCCCTTTCGTTGGTGGTGGGTCGCTGTAGGAGTGGTGGCTTTGGCGGTGATTGTTGGGGTGGGTTGGAAGAGAAAGAAGAAAGGAGAAGACATTGTCAAAACAAGTCGTCAAGAATAACACATTTGACGATGTGTTCTGAATAGGCATTGCGCTGCAAGCTGAAAGGCGTGATGAAAACTGGGATGATACCTCCAGAATAGTCGGTTTCTTGTTGGAAACGGGCTATGCGGTTTTGGAATTTTAGATGTTCTTCCTTATCAATCAAGTAGTTGTTGGGACTGTATTTTATCTCGCAAATATTTGCCATGTGGTCGGCGCGTTCAATGATGAGGTCGATTTGGGCTTTGCGACCGTTGTCTTCGTTCTCAGCCGTACTTCGCCATGAGTAATAAGTGGTTTTGATGGCCTCAATGCCGAGCGCTTTTTTGATTTTGGGGATATGAGCGAGGCAGATGCGCTCAAAAGCCAAGCCTCTCCATGTATTGACTGATGGCGTGTTCTGGCTTTTGGTCCAGAAATGCTCGTCATTTTCAATACCCTTGACAAATTGCAGATAAAAAGCAGTGTAAAAGTCGGTCAGTTGGTACAGCCCGCTTTGCTTGGAGATTTTCTTTTTCTTGATGTTGTAGAATCTGACCAAATCGCAATCAACGAGATTGTTCAGCATTTTGGTCAGTCTGCCGCTTGACTTTTTCCCAGTGATTTGGGTGATTTCGTCCCGAGAAAGACCTTTCTTTTTGCTGAACAGAGCCTCAATGATGGCGATATACGGTTCATAATTGGTGAAAAGAGTTTTGTAAAGGCGTTGGAATTCGCGCCGCATTTCTCCGTCGGTACGGAAAAACAACCGGTCGATGTTTTGCGCGAGGCTTTCTTCTCTGTTCAAAAGGCTGAGGTAATAAGGTATGCCGCCCAAAGCCATGTAGGTTTGCAGGGTTAGCAACCTGTCCCACGGGAAACCGCCAGTTTTTAGGTATTGCTCGGTTTCACTAAGTGTAAACTCCTTGAGGTGCATCTCGTGCGTGATGCGGTCGTGCAGTCCGCCGTGGCTGTCAATAATGTTTTCCATCATCCATGAGGTGGCCGAGCCGCAAACAATGAGCATGATGTTGTTTTGCAGCGAAGCCCAACTGTTCCAGAAATACCCCAGCGCATTAGCAAAATCCGATTGGCGGGTGTCGAAACAGGGAAGTTCGTCGATGAAAACGATGCATCGTTTGTTTCTGTTCAATTTTTTCATCAAGAAATGGCGCAGCATTTGGAATGCCTCATACCAGTCTTTGGGTTTTTTTTCGAGCGAATTACCGTACAAGTTCATCGCGTCACAGAAAGCGTGTATCTGCGCGGCTTTGTTTCCTTCCATGACACCTGTCATGGAAAAGGTGAATTTTTCTCCGAAAGTTCTGTTTATCAGGAATGTTTTGCCCACACGGCGGCGACCATAAAGGGCCACAAATTCTGCTTTTCCCGATTGGGCGTATTTCTTCAAAAGTTTGGTTTCTTCTTCGCGACCGATGAGTTTGTTCATGGCATTAAGGTTTTTATCGGCTGCAAAAATAATAAAAAGGAATCAAACTCGCGTTCCAAATCGAAGAAATTTTTCGCGATTTGGAAACTTTTCTTAAACTCATGTTCCAAACAGATGATTTTTTAGGTGATTTGGAATCTGAGTTTGAGTATAATCTGTTGCCTCTGACAAACACTTTTCAGTAGAAACTGTTGCCTGTATAACCGCCACCAATGGCAATATTATTGCTGAACGTTTGGTAATCAAATAAAACAAGTGTATCTTTGTGGCATGAAAAGACAGTTTGTCATATTGACACTTCTTACAGCGTTGTTTCTGGTCAGCGCCTGTTCCCAACCTGCTTCCCCTCACGAGGACCTGCTTTATCAGGTGGAGTGCTTCCTGCAAATCATGCCTGACAGTGCCTTGAAAGTGCTTGAAGACCTTGATACCATGCCACTTTCCAAAAAAGAAATAGCTCATCGTAACCTTTTGATGGCGCAGAGCCTGTATTTCCTGAGCCAAACTCCAGAAGTGATAGATTCACTGCTCGATGAAGCAGAAATATACTACGCAAAAAGCGATGACAGGTATCACGAAGCCATGGTATATTGGCAAAAATCGGGCATTGGAACAAAACTTGGCTATGGAGCCCAATACACTTTGGATTATCGGTTGAAAGCCCTGCAGACCATCGAGCAGTGCAAACATGTGGACCCGCGTCTGGTGCAGTATTCCCTCATTCCGTCCGATGAACAGAATGAGATTGATCGCCTGAAATACGCCATTCACCAACGGCTCGGCATGTCCTATACAGCAAGCGGCTATCACCGCGAAGGAATAAAACACCTGCTGCTTTCAGAACAGTATTATGACTGGCAAAAGCGCTATAACCTTCACCTTGGCTCGGCGTATATGCTTGGACACGCCTATAACCTTGTTTCAGAATACGACAGCAGCCTGATGTATTACAAAAAAGGCCTGCAATCCGCCCAAAGCTTGGGTAATGTTGTTGAAACTGCCTATTATTATGACGCTGTAGGAGAAGGGATGCTTTACCGTTATGACGTGCAAACAGATGCCAGCAATGACGAACGTCTGCAAATGCTCCATCAATCGGTTTCGAATAGTCTGAAAGGTTTGGAAATACTTGAAAATGTTAACGATAAAATGGCCAATGCCTATCGTTTGGAAATGTTCGAGAACCTTTCAAGAGCCTATTTCAACCTTCAATACTACGACTCTTGTGTGTTTTATGGCCGTAAAGTGTATGATTTTTACGGAGATAAAACTTCTGAATTTCAACTGAAATACCTTTACGATGCATGTAAGTCGTTGGGCGACAAGGAAAACACCACCTTGTTTGCCGATATTCTGCTTAATTTGCCCAATGACCACGGTCAGGAGCAGAAAGCCATTGCCGAAGTAAAGGATGAATATGAAAAACAATTGGAAATCAACCAATTGCAATCGGAACAGCAAATCAAGCGCTATCGCTTGTATCTATGGATTGCCATTTTGGTCCTTGTGCTGTTGGTGATGTTGTGGATGGTGCTTCGGATGAAATCCAACAAGGAACGCATTAAAATAGAACAGAGCGAAAACCTTGTAAGAAGGGTACTCGTCATATATGCCGACCATCAGAAGGATGCCAGGCAGCGTATCATGAACGAGTTTGGCGCCACTTATCCTCAGGCGCACGAAAAAATCCTTGCTGTTTACCCCGAATTGACCGAACAGGAATACGAAATATGTGTGCTTGGTTATCTGCCGTTTCGTTCCAAAGAAATCGCACAATTGTTCGATGTACAGGAAAACACCATCTATCGTTACCGCACCTCCATACGAAAAAAGGTGGGAACGGATGACTTGGGAACCCTTGTCAGCCGTTTTTTGGCTTAGAAAAACCTTGATTTCAAAAATCATAACTTGTTGATATTCAACAATAGCAATATGAAAAAACCTTGATTCACAGGTTGCTGTTGTTTTTTATGAGATTTTTTGTTATAATTTTGTGGCGTTAACCATTTTCAAAATATAATGAATAATCTCAGATTTGTCACATTACTCGCCATCATTTTTGTGGAAAGTTTAAACCTGTACGCCCAAGAATTGGAACCAGTCGAGATACCCATCGAGATCCTTCCATCACCTACACTTATTGTCTATCACATGGATCAATGGGGCAACAATCAAATCATTCTCAATGCCGTGGAAACAGGCGTTGGATTATACGCTGTAATCATCGACGAGGACGGCAACATCATCAACCAAGAATTGTGGCACAACTACTCCAACACCTGCTATTTCCTCACCGAAAGCAGGTTTTTCAGAAACAGCGACGGAAGCCTTTGTTTCTACTATGTGAAAGGTCCCGACCATCCTATGGTGTATAAGGTCAACATCGCGGAAGATTTTGGGTTAACCACTTTTGAGTTCCCCGAGGCATTTCCTTTCCCCGAAGAAATTTCACACGACGATTGGTGGAATTTCGCATGGCTTCCCAACGAAGACGGAAGCCTGTTCGTTTCGGGCGTTTATATCGACGGCACTCATTGCATGCAGATGCTGGTGCGCTATAATGAGTCGGGCGAGATAACCCATCAATGGGCTGAAGAAACCGACCGTGCCACCACCAGCTTGTTGCCGCCAGAAAAAGGCGCTTTGGGATGTCGACTTGTTATGAACGACCCTGATGCCAAGGATGTCAATTCGGAGTGTGTCGTTTTCGATGACAGCCTGAACGTTGTTGACATCAGGCACAACATCTATTCTGTTGGCATCTACAGACCTCATTATGAGTATTTTGCCGTTCATCCTGAAACCGACATGGTTTATCTGATTTCAGATGTGAGTTTTCCTGCCTTTAATGGCAATCCCGAAATAAAGGCAGATGTTTATATGAGTCAGTTTAATCCTGATTTTACTCAGACCAAGTATAAACTGGGACCTTACACCGTTAATGAATACGACCAAATGGCATTATGCGAAGCCATCGATTTTCAAGGAGAAAATATTTATTTGTGTGGATATATGAATACCATGTGGGGAGGCAGCAATCCCGATTGTGACAACTTCTACGTGGCCATGTTTGACGGCGATATGGACATCATTGGAGAAATCTATTATCACAATGAGATGCGCATGTTGGTGCCTTACAGCATCCACGTCCTTGAGTCGGGCGACTGTTTGGTCTCTACTGCCGGAAAAGATCGAAATACAGGCGAGTTTCAGCATGCTATTTTCAGACTTTCGCAAGGAATCTTCCTTGGTGTCGACGAAGCCCATGCTGCCGGTTTCGCTGTGGCGGTGGCTTATCCCAATCCAGGGAGCAGCACCCTCAACATTCGCACGACCTTGCAAAATGCCCACTTGGAGATCTATGATTTGACTGGAAAATTGATTCACAATCAACAAATCACTGACACCATCACTTCGATAAACGCTGAGAACTGGTGCAATGGCGTTTACGTTTGGAAAGTCATTGCCAATGGCAAAGAAGTCGAATGTGGAAAGTGGATTAAGGAATAGTTAATGTGGTTATCCCAAAACAACATAAAAATGATAAACAAATAAGGCTTGGAACAATGGAAAAAATTCAAACTAAACATTACATTATCTTAATCGTTGTTTTCATGGTTATTGTGGCTGTCGCAATAACACTGACCTTAGGCAAAGATTCAACTGAAAGTGTATTGCCTACAGGAATAATCGGATGTGTTGTCGGTCTTGTTGCCGGACTCATTATTGGCGTTAATGTCAAAAAAAAGAAATAATACAAAATAGCATGATGAAAACAACGAGATTTTATATTTTGCTTTCGCTCCTGCTGATGGCGGGAGTTGCGATGCAAGCGCAAGAACTCAATGAAATTGTTTGGTCACCCGACTCATGGGTATCTAGTATGGTTTTCGAGGATGCACACACTTTTGTCGCCAAAAAAACCGTGGTTGACTTCAATTGGAACGTTGCAGAAATCCAATTTGTCAGGATGAACGACGAAGGCGAGGAACTGGCTTCACAGCAACTGTTTTCAGGAGAAGAATACAACACAGAGGTTGTATGGACTAGCCCTTTGCAACGCCTTTCCAATGGTAATTTGGTGCTATTTTACGCAAAAAGAGTGGTCGACATCGCCACTTTCTATCGGGTGGATTTGAATGACGACCTTTCGTTTTCAACCCTTCAATTGGATTGGGAAACCGATGATTACTATGATGACGACAGGACTTTCTACCCTTATAATACAGGCGTGGTCATAAATAGAGACGGCAACGCTATCATCACCTATCCGCCTCATAGCCAATACCATTTAAACGGTACGGAAGCCATGCAGTTACTCAAATTCGATGCTGAAGGTCAACTTGTTGGCCAGCGGCTGATGGAAGGTTATCGTGGTCAAGACCGCCATCATACGCTGCCGGCACTCGATTCGTTGGGATGCCGCATCATTTTACGGAGTAACGGCTCTCCCAAATTGGATTGCTATACTTTGGATGCCGACTTGAACACGATCGCTGTCAAGGAAAATGTGGAAGAATTGTCGTGGCCATACCAGTGTTGCCGTTTTGCCTATCTGAAAACCAATCCCGCCAATGGCAAGACATACTCGAATAACACCATCAACTATCCAGCATACGGCGGCAATCCTGCTATTGTAGAGGATATCATGATGAGCGTTTTCGATGCTGAAGACTTCCGCCAAACGAATTACACTTGGGGTCTTACCACACAAAGTAATGACGGTGCCGGAATACTTCAATCCATTGGTTTTGACAATGATAACAATGTGTATATGGTTGGCCAGATGGATAATGTTATGGCTAACGAGTTCCTGAACCGCAATCTGTACATTGCCTATTTGGACGAGAACTTGAACAAATTAGGCGAAATCTACCATGTTGATGATTATGTTTATATGGTGAAGTCGATGGCCGCGTGTCCCGAAGGCGGGTGCCTTGTGAGTTGCCATAAAATCCATGAAGCCACTAATGAAGCTGGAAACTGCCTGATAAAAATCACGAAAGAGACTCTTGTCGGCATCGACGAAGCCCATGCTGCCGGTTTCGCCGTGGCGGTGGCTTATCCTAATCCTGGTGGAAATACACTTAATATCCGCACGGGATTGCAGAATGCTTGGGTGGAGGTGTATGACCTCAATGGGAAGTTCTTGCGCTACCAAAGAATCACGGACAATGTGACAACTATTGACGTGTCGTGGTTGGATTCGGGAATGTATGTTTGGAAGGTGATTTCAAATGGCAAGGAAGTGGAGAGTGGAAAATGGATAAAAGAATAATACGATGAAAACAACAAGAATTTACGCCCTGCTTGCGCTTCTGCTGATGGCGGGAGGGGTGACGATGCAAGCGCAAGAACCTCAAAGATTCTTTGAACGTCATTATATCGATGACCTTATTTTCATGAATGAGAACGATTTGCTTGTTCTTGGAGCCGATGAAGCGGCAGATGTTGCCCTTTACAAGGTGGATGAAAACGGAGAACTGATTAATATGGTTGTTCTTCCGAGCATCCAGGACAACAACAGTTTGAGGCATTTGGCACGTTTCCATGACGGTTCGGTCGGGCTATTCGTTACGAAGTACTCGAATGACACTATCAGGCTGCAAAGAATGACAGTCCACGAGGATTTGTCCGTGGACACTATGGATTTCAATTGGGAAGGCTATGATTTCTATAGGTTTATTGCTGGTGGTGAGCAATGGGTTGAGGACGCTTTGGGCAATTATTATTACTCTTATTATGTTGATACCTTGTGGGCAAGCGGCCATCATGGATTAAGGATACTGAAGTTTGACGGAAACGGTGAGTTGCTGACCGAAAGGCTTCTCGATGATCCTGTACCTTCTTCAAGCGGCTGCTATATGTTCCCGACACCCGACATGATGGGATGCCGACTTGTTTTGGCGGGAAATGGCGGGAAAAGTACTATTTACAATTGCTATACCTTGGATGGTGACCTCAATACCATAGCCGTCAAAGAGAATATCGACCAATTGTCTTATCCTTTGCAATGCGGTTGGCAGGCTTGTTTTCGCATGAATCCATACAACGGCAGGACTTATACTATCAATATGGAGGTTGAGGTTATACCTGATCCTAATGACCCATACGGGAATCCACTTGTTGTACACAACCAAGATGTCTTAATGAGCATGTTTGATGCCGACAGTTTTGAGCAAATGGCATACACTTGGGGTATCACTTCCGAAATACCTTGTACACCAGGCCAACCAAACTCTATTGACTTTGGCGAAAATGGCGATGTTTATATGGCCAGCGGCATGGACAAACCCGACAACTGGTACTTTTCCAAAAGTCTTTACATTGTCCATTTGGATGAAGGCCTGAACAAACTTCAAGAGATTTATTATAAGGAAGACGGCACAGAACTGATGTATTTTGGAGGTTTGCGCCTCAATTCCAATGGGGATGTCTTCATCAGTTGTCAAGTTGCAAAACCAAGCATGACTGGTACGACAGGTGCCATCTTCAAAGTACCAAAGGAAGCTTTTGACGGCATAGAGGAAGCCCATGATGCCGGCTTTGCCGTGGCGGTGGCTTATCCCAATCCGGGGAAGAATGTGCTTAATATCCGCACGGCTTTACAGGATGCTCGGGTGGAGGTGTATGATATGAATGGAAGAATGGTTTATAGGCAGGAGATAACGGGAAATGTCACGGCCATCAATACGACGAATTGGAGTGAGGGGACTTATGTTTGGAAGGTGTATGCTTCTGGTGGCGGCCCTTCGACCCTTCGAGGGGCCTCAGGGACCGCAGGCTCAGGGACCTTGGTGGAGACGGGGAAGTGGATTAAGGAGTAATTCCGCGGCTGGGGTAGTTTAGAGTTTAGTGTTTAGTGTTTAGAGTCGGTGGAGAGTTGAGAGTTTTTAGTCGTTTGGTTTCGTTATGCGTGCTTACGTGCTATCGTACTTACGACAATGGGACATATAGGACAGATGGGACTTAGACTCCCCCGCCGCGAAGTGGCACCCACTAATCCCTCTGGCCCCCTTAAAAGGGGGATGAGGGGGAAAGGACTGATAAGACTTATAAAAACCAATAGAACAATGAAAACAATGAGAATTTATGCCATGTTTGCGCTGCTGCTGATGGCGGGAGTTACAATGCACGCCCAGCAATGGGAGTTTGATTTTGGCGATCAGAACGACATCAACCAGTATTCACGCATTGATGCGGGTGTGATTGATGCGGATGGCAATGCCGTTTTGATAGGGCGATTCGGCCGTCGTCACGATTGGAATACATCGCTCTTCAAAGTGCATCCTGACGGCAACTACGAGCACCACATTTGTGAGGATTTGCCGAAAATGCTGCT
>JAEEGG010000609.1_pt1 | contig 108956 bp, 75 predicted proteins | sample 9134161 | NCBI WGS metagenome assembly JAEEGG01 (sample SAMN16246543, study PRJNA631951) | gut metagenome | biome: gut microbiome; feature: rumen; material: CR-attached | host: Bos | place: Iran: Karaj | collected 2018-10
TGGCACTCGAAGGGAATGTCGGAGCAAGCCAGGGCGGCAGAGGCAGCAAAGCCTGCCAGAGCGTCGGGCTGGTCCACACCGTCTGCAGAGAGCAGCATCACATTCACGAACACCTCAGCGTGGTAGTTTGACGGGAAGAGCGGGCGGAGCACACGGTCCACCAGTCGTGATGTCAGGATTTCGTTGTCGCTGGCTTTGCCTTCGCGCTTGGTAAATCCGCCGGGGAAACGGCCGGCTGCACTGTACTGTTCACGATAATCTACCTGCAAAGGCATAAAATCAGTTCCGGGAACTGCATCTTTTGCGGCACAAACAGTGGCCAGGAGTACGGTATTGTTCATCGTCAGCATGACGGCACCGTCGGTCTGTTTTGCCACTTTCCCGGTTTCAATGGTGATGGTACGTCCATCAGCCAATTGAATGGTTTTTGTAATTACATTCATCTTGTTTAAAACATCTAAAAATAAAAAAATAACACGACCCAATCGCTAAGGGTCGCGAAAATCGGCACAAAGATACACATTATTATATTAAAAAACGAATGAACGACAAATATTTTTAGTTTTTTGGGGAATTCTTTCGAAGTTTTGTGTTTTTTTCGTAACTTTGCTGCCGAGAAAAGCATTGAATCTATGGATACGAATACCAATCCCAGAAAATGGCTGCGGCTGTTGGTCATCGGCGCACTGGTGGCGGCGGTAGTGCTGCTGGCGGTGGCGCTGCACTACGCGGTCCAGGCAGAGCGCAACACGCGCTACGTCGGCATGATGAACGCGGTGGCGGAGAAACTGTCGAAGACCGTCAGGGGCGTGGAGATGAACGCTGAGAACGTATTCGACGAGGTGGCGAAGCACATGGAGTCGCCGCAGGCTGTCATCGAGGCCCTCGGCAGCAAGACCAGCCTGAACCCCGACGTCATCGGCTATTTCGCGGCCTTCGTACCTAACTACTTCCCGCAGGAGGGCCGGTGGTTCCAGCCCTATGTGCACCAAGGCGACTCGACGGAATTCGTGCTGACACTCGTAGGCTCGGCGCGCCACGACTACACCACGTCGACGTGGTACGTGCAAGGCGTCAAGGAGAAGGAGAGCTTCTGGTCGGAGCCGTATTATTACCAGGACGATCTGAACGTGACCAGCGGCAACTACATGACGTTTGCCACACCTATTTTCGACGCACAGGGCCGTTTGGCATGCGTCTGTGGAGCCGACATGACACAGGAGTGGATGATAGAGAAATTGCGGCAGATAGAGGACGAAGTGAGGAACGACGAGCTGCTGAACAACTATCGTTTGCCTGGGAACGACGATTTCTTCATTGTCATCCTGAACGACGATGGCACGAGTTTTGCCCACCGCGACGGGAGCATCGTCACCATCAACGACGAGGCGTTCATTGCCAATCTGAAGAACCAACATCGCGGCGTGACCGAACTGGAGGTGAACGGCGTGCCGTCGCGTGTCTATTACACCCCGCTTAAGCGCACCCACTGGTCGGTGGCCATCGTCGTAGAGAAATGAAGAAAAACGTATTCATCGCAATGGCTTTCGCCCTAGCGACGCTGACTGCAGCGGCGCAGACATCGGGTGCCAGTGGCAACGCATCGGGCGACGATGACCGCATCGCGCAGCTGGAGAAGGAGATGTACCGCTACTACAGCTCGAACGCGGCCGACAGCTTCATGCTCATCACCGACCAGCTGATAGAGGCATGCCGTGAGGCTGGCCCCAGCCAGGAGCGGCTGTTCTACAAAGCATGGTCGAACCAGGCCATCTACAACTTCAACAAGGTGAACTCCACACGCGGTTTAGAGCAGGCCCACCAGATCCACGACTACGCCTACCAGCACGACAGCAAGTTCGGACTCTACTCGTCCACATATGCCCTGGCCACCATGTCGTCGAGCCTGGGCCATTACTCACAGGCCGAGCATGAGTTCAATGAGGCCATCAACTATCAGCACCGCTTCTTCCCCGACGAAAGCGCCGCTGCCCCTTACCTCGGGATGGCAAAAATCTATGTCAATCTGGAGAAGCCAGAGAAGGTGCTCGACTACGCCCGCAAGGCACTGGCAGAGCCCAATGTCATTATGCAGCACAAGCTGTCAGCGTGGAGTTATATCTGCATAGCGTACAGCGACGACCGGTACAGTAGAGATGATTTCAACCGCGCCTATGCCGAGCGTGAGAAACTGAAGCGCGACAACGGCCACGACGACAGCTTCGGGCTAGTCGTCAACTTCTACCACGCCATGAAGAACGGCCGCTACACCGAGGCTATTGACATCGCCACCAACATCAAGGGCGGCAGCGACCGTCTGGGATTCATATCTCAAGCCTATGCCAGCCTCGGCGACTACCGGCAGGCCTACATCTACCAGATGCTCCACAAGAAATATCGCGATTCTATCAGAACCGCCGAGGTGCAGAAGATGTCCTACGAGTATGCCGCACAGATTGACGTGACACGGGCAGAAAACGAGGCCAAAGACCTGCGCCTCTCCAATCTGGACTTGCAGATACAGGCCGCCGTGGCCATCATCCTCATCACCATCGCCTTCTTCATCTTCTACTACATCCGCCGCCGCAAGCAGATGAAGGAACTGCGCCACGCCTACGACCAACTGGCTGACACGACCGCCGCCAAGGAGCGCATCGACAGCGAACTGCGCATCGCACGCAACATCCAGATGTCAATGGTACCCAGCACCTTCCCTGCATTCCCAGAACGCCGCGACATCGACCTTTACGCCACCGTCATACCCGCCAAGGAGGTAGGCGGCGACCTTTACGACTTCTTCCTCCAGGACGACCGTCTCTACTTCTGCGTGGGCGATGTCAGCGGCAAGGGTATCCCCGCCTCTCTCACTATGGCAGTCGCCGTCAACCTGTTCCGCACCGTTGCCAAGGAAGGCTTTCCCCCCGAGGTCATCGCAACCAAGCTGAACGATACGATGTCAGTTAACAACGAGAACGCCGTCTTCGTCACCATGTTCATCGGCATCATCGACCTCAAGACCGGCAACCTCGACTACTGCAACTGCGGCCACAACTCGCCCATCTATGGCGAACGGCGCATGCACACCTCACAGACCGTTTTCCGCTTCCTCGATGTCGAGCCCAACGTCCCCATCGGACTCTGGCCCGACTACACCTTCGTCGGAGGCCATCTCGACGACATCCGCGGCAGTTCGCTCTTCGTCTATTCCGACGGTGTCAACGAGGCCGAGGACCTTATGCAGGAGCAGTTCGGCGACAAGCGCATGCTCCGCGTACTCCGTGAGTCAACACAGCCCTTTGGCGAGCGCACCCCCAAGACGCGCTCCCACTTCCTCATAGACGAAATGAAATGTGCCCTAGACGCGTTCGTCGACGGCGCCGAGCAGAGCGACGACATCACCATGCTCTGCGTCAGCATAAAATAAAGATAAGAACTAAGAATCAGAGGTTGTCCTTAGGAAGGCCGATGTCGTTGATGAGTCGCTGCAGCATATCGCTAGAGTTGCGGATGATGCTGACATACTCGCTGCGTTCAGGTTTGTCGCCCAACGTGTCTAGGAGGCCGGTGAACCTGACGATGGCGTTCAGCGGCTTGCGCAACTCGTTGGTCATCGATACCATGAAGCCACTCTTCAGCCTGACGCTCTCATCGACCTGCGTGGTGACGGCCTGCAGCTGTCGGCGGGCCTCCTCAATCTTGGTATTGTCCACGACGATACGCATCCTGCCGTCATCATCCTGCTCCAAGTGGCGGTCACTATGTTCCAACAGGAAAGCCAGAGTCTGTTTCTTATGCTCAATATCGGCCTTGATGGCATGCACCTTCTTGTCGTGCTGATGACGGTCACGGTCGCGGTTGCGGTCCTCGGTGATGTCGAGCGTGGTGATGAAGTAATTGCAGGTCTCGCCCTCGTTGTTGAACAACGGCAGGATGTAGAACTCAATATAGCGGTCGATGCCCATCTGGGGGTAGTCCATGTGCTGGCAGACGAGCAAGTCGTTGTGGCTGTCGGGTGAGTAGATGTTGCGGAACAACGGGACATCGAACATGCAGACGGTCTCCCAGAATCGCTTGTTCTCGGGATGCTCGTCGGTCATGCCACAGAGCTGCCGCATGTTATCGTTGAGGTCGATGAGCCAGCCGCCCTTGTCGTAGAACGACATGGCGATGAAGGGGATGTTCGACAGTTGCTCGTACTTCTTCACGAGTTCGCGCTCGGCCTTGTTTTCCTCGAGGTCGTGGGTGACGTCGTGGACGGCATTGACAACGTATGCGGGATGCCCCTCGTTGTCGAGTTCCAGGATGGCGTGACCGTGGAAGCTGAGCCAATGGGGATTGTCGTCGGTGGCGCTGTTGAACAGCTTGTTCAGCACAAACTGACGCTCTCGGCCGTCGGTCAGGCGCTTCATCTTCTGGGTGAACTCTTCCTGCTGACTAGGGTGGATATGGTTGGTGAACTCCTCTAATGTCAGACCTTCCTTGGGCAGTATCTGTCCGTAGGTGTTGGTCATCCGGTCGTTCTTGATGTCATAGACCATGATGCTGAAGTTGCCCATGTGCAGGGCCTTGAACATCATGCCGTTCAACTCCGTCGATTTGCGGGCAGCACTCCGCACGTGAGCCTTCGCCAGCCGCGCAAGGAAATAGCAGAGGGCCGACAGCAACAGCAACGTGACGATGATGTAATAGACCATCGGCGAGGAGTGGTCGTTGACCCGCTCGGGATGGAACCAGCGGTCCTGAATAGCAGCAATCTCGCCCCTCTGCTTCAGGCGCGAGTACTGGTCGTCGATTTGCTCGATCAACTGACGGTCGTGGCCGACGATATGGATTTCGGAGATGGGGATGCCCACGTCGTTGAGCACGATGCCCTCAAGGTTAAGCTCCTTGATTTTCCACTTCAGCGGCTCCTCGCCCCACACGTAGTATTTGTAATCACCGTTAAGCACGCCCATCAGCGCCACCTTGGGCGTCTGGAACTCCATGCGGCTGTTGCGCATCGTGTCGCCGTCCATGAAGTAGAAAGTAGAGTAGTCGCCGGGCTTGAAGACGGCCCCATCGCGCTCCAACTGGCTGAGCGACACCATGCCGATGGAATCGGAACGCATGGCCACGCGGATGCGATTGTAGTTGACGATATTTTCCGAGAGGACGTAGGGGTCGCGACGGTAGCGGCGGGCATTGGCCAGGATGATGTCGGCATCGCCACGCTCAAAGGTCTTCAGGGCGATGCTCCAGTCTTTCATCACAAACCGGCAGGGCAGCTTCAGCTCTTTCATCACAGCCTGCATCACATCGATATTGCTGCCCGAGGGCTGCCCCTTGTTGTTCAGGAACTCATAGGGCGCCTTGTCCCAGTCGCAGACAATGACGACGGGCCGCTGCTTGGTGTACGTGTCGGAGAGCTGCTGTGCCATTGACCTGAGGGCAGTGGCACTGAGCAACAATATCATGATATATGTATATAGGCGTTTCATGGGCTAAGCGGTTTTCTTGCGTTTAATGACTGAGGCGTGGCACGGAATCATGATGTAGATGGTGGTGCCCGACCCCTCTTCCGAACTGATCTCGAAGGTGCCTCCCATCTGGCGGATCAGCTCCTTGGTGATGGCCAGGCCCAAACCCTTCGTATTGTGGGCGCCGCCCAATTCCTCTTCCTGGATTTGGGTAAGCTCGTCCTCGGGGATGCCCTCGCCCGTATCGTCGACGGAAATTATCAGTCGGCGGCCGATGTAGTCGTAGCGAGCCCTGACGGTACCACGCTTCGTATGCTGCGCGGCGTTGCGCGTCACCTGTTCGATAACGTGGCCAAGGTTCTCGGCATCGATGTCGACGGTCAGCTGCTCGTAAGGATTCTCCACGATGTATTGGGTGTCGGCATTCATGAATTTCATCCAACCCGTATTGCACTGCGGCTCAAACAGCTCTGCGAAGTTCTGCGGCTGACGTTTGATTTCGACCATCCGTGCCTCCAAGCGCGACAGGTAGAGGATGTTGTCAACGATATGCAACAGGTAGTCGGCATTCTGCTGGATGACCTTGCACAGCTCCGGCTCGTTGGCCGAAAAACTGTCGTCGTTGATCTGCGCCACATGATTGACCACGGCACTCATCGGATTGCGAATCTCCTGCACCATGCTCTTCACGAGACTGTTCTTTGTCTTCTCCACCTCCTGCACCTTCGCAGTCTGCTGATCCATCTGGCGCCCTATCCAGTCCATCTCGCTGATGTCGCGCAGCATACCTTGGTACTCCTTCACCTTACCGTCGTTGTCGTGGCAGGGCTCCAGGCGGAAATACAGGACCAGGGGTCTTCCGCCCGTCGAGCGGAGGGTGGTCCTGATGTTGCAGTCTACCACCTTGTCTTCATAGTCGTCCATATCGCTCAACAGGCGCATGGCCTGTCGCTGCGACTGCTCATCAACCAGTGTCATGCAACGCGTCTGCGTCAATGCATGCTGGATGGTGTCGGTACCCCGGTAGATCGTCAGTGTGTGGGAGCCTGGCGAGTAGGTGACCTGGCGGATGTCGGTATCGCTGATGACGGCGTTGAGAAGATCGGCATATTTTTGCTGCTCGTCGAGCAACGCATCAATCTCCTTCTGGCCTTCCTGCTCCACATCTTTGCTGCTAATCGACATGGTGATGTCGCGGCAGAAGGCGAAGACGCCCAGTAACTCGCCGGCATCGTCGTGGATGGTCATCAGGCGGAACTCGGTTATCTTGTCGTGGCCGACGGTCTGGGTGGCCTGGTATCCATTCACGTCTTCCAGATCCTGGATGTCGATATTAAACATCGAATGGATGTCAACGCCCTTTTCAATGGTTTCCTCGGCATTGCATCCGAAGATGTCGCAGGCCTTGGGGTTGATATTGACGAGCCTACCGTCTTTGTTGAAGAGGATGATGCCTATAATCGGCGTGTAGAAAATCGACCAGTAGCGCAGCGTGCGCTCTTCATCAAGCCGCTTCTGCCGCTGTTCCTCCGTCACGTCTTTCTTGGTGCCGATAATGACGGCAGGACTGCCCTTCTTGTCGCGGCTCAATACAGACAGAACGATGTGGTAGTCGCGGTCGTCGGTGTCCTGCATTTCCACGTCCTTGGCACGCAGGGTCAGTTCTATCTCCTTCTCCTCCCCATCGGTCTTCTTGGTTCCGGAGAGTTTGTCCAAAGCCGACTTCAGACTCATGAAATCCTCGCGGCTGTATCGTTGCGAGAATTCCTCCATCGAGTATCTGTAGGCCACCTGCCCGTTATCGTTATGCCAGGCGAACTGGTTCTTCTTGATGTCGTAGGTCCAGATGTGTACCTGACTGGTCTGCAGAATCAGCGCCAGACGATTGTTGCGCTTGACGTTCTCGAGTCTTATCTTCCGGTCTTGGATACGGTAACTGATGCCATAGACGGCCATGAAGACAAATAGCAGCAAGCCGCCGCCCAAGAGATACCACAGCCCCTTCGACTCTTCCTGATGCTGCCGCTCGGGATAGAACCACTTATCCTGCAAAGGCTGTATCTTGTCGTTGGTATAGAGTCTGGTATAGGCATCGTCGAGCATGTCGAGCAGTTGCTGGTTGTTCGACATGAACTTGTATTCACCATGAGGCATGTTGACGGGCGTCAGTTCAAGGTCATCGATATGGTAGCGGTTCATCAGCCACTTCAGCGAAAGGGTGTTCCATACAATCTGTCCCTCACCCTTGGCACTGACGCGCTGGATAGCCTCGCCGATATCCTTGTCGGGCAGCGCATTGGCACCCCATCCGTAGTCTATCATCAGGTAGTGGCACAGCGAGCTGTCGTTGACGATGACCTTCAGCCCAGGCTTGCCTAAGTCGCGAAATGCCTTGATCTCCACCGGTTTGCTCTTTGGCGTCACCACACTCTGCGTGAACAGCGTCACGGCATTCTTGCCATACAGGCCGAACTCGTCGTGGAATCCCTGTACCAATGCCAGCATCAGGTCCGATTTCCCCTCTTTCAGGTCATGGTAGGCCTCCGACGACGGTTTCAGCCTGATAACGTAGGGAATGTCCAGTTCAGTCATGATGAGCCGGATCAGGTCGACGTTGAAGCCGTCAGGGTCGCCGTTGTCGTTCAGAAACGAGTAGGGCCACAGATCCCATACGTCTTCATAAACCAGCGGATTGTCCACTGTGAAGACCCGTGGAGTCTGCGTTTGGGCAAAGGCTGCTGCCAATGAAAGATGCACAGAAAGCAACAGCATGATTGCCCTCTTGTACCATGACATTTTATCGCATGTGGTTTTATGCATATCGTACATCTGTTTGAAAAACGCCTAAATCACTGCAAAGATAGTCAAAATCCCTTATACCCCCAAACATTTGATGGTTATTTTTCGCTTTTATGCGCATTTTCGTCGATTAGCGAAGACAAATTAAGGCCTATCAACATGCCACATAAGTGGATACGTGTATCAATTCTCAAATAGGGCCAAAAAGAAGTTTTTCGTCGAAACATTTGGAAGTTAGTAACTTTTCCACTACCTTTGCACCCGCAAAACGAAACCATAACAGAAAATGAAACATATTTGGAAAGCAGCTGCACTGATGATTGCGGCATTCACGGTTACCGCGTGTAACAATAACAAGTTCACTGTAGAAGGACAAATCACCAATGCCAAGGATTCGACGCTCTATTTTGAGAACGTTGGCTTGGAGGGCATCAATATTCTTGACTCTGTCAAACTTGGTGATAGTGGCGATTTCTCTTTCAGTGAGGCTGCTACGACAGCACCGGAATTCTATCGTATCAGGATTTCCGATCAGATTATCAACGTGAGCATCGACTCTACGGAGACCGTACAGATCAAGGCCGAATATCCGGGAATGGCTGCCAATTATACCGTTTCAGGTTCTGAGAACTGCGAGAAGATCAAGGAACTGGCTTTGAAACAAATAGCTCTTCAGAGCCAGGTCATTGCCGTGCAGAAGAACTACCCGCTTGGTGTGGATGTGATCAACGACAGTATCCAGAAACTGATTGATGCCTACAAAGAGGATGTGAAACACCAGTACATTTTCAAGGAGCCCAACAAGTCGTATGCTTACTTCGCACTCTTCCAGACGCTCGGCAACTGGCTCATCTTCAATCCCCGCACCAGCAAGGACGACATCAAGGCGTTTGCGGCTGTTGCCACCAGTTGGGACACCTATTATCCGCATGCTGAGCGTGGACAGAACCTGCACAACATCGCCATTGAGGGGATGAGGAACCAGCGCATTGTGGATGCCCAGAATCAGGATCTTCAGGTAGAAGCCAGCAAAGTGAAGGAGTCTGGCGTGCTCGATATCGCTCTGCCCGACAATCACGGTCAAATGCGCCATCTGACAGACCTGAAAGGTAAGATCGTCTTGCTCGACTTCCACATCTTCGCCCTGGAGGACTCTCCCGCCCGTATCCTGATGCTCCGCGAACTCTACAACAAATATCACGCACAGGGTCTGGAGATCTATCAGGTATCCCTCGACAGCGACGAGCACTTCTGGAAACAGCAGACGGCTGCACTTCCCTGGATCAGTGTGCGGGATGCTGACGGCATCAACTCCCAGCGTCTGGTGCTGTATAACATTCAGGCTGTGCCCGACTACTTCATCATTGATCGTGGCAACAATATCGTGAAGCGTGCGGCTCTGGTGAAGGATATCGAAGCAGAAATCAAGAAACTGCTATAGTGAGAAAATCTGATATCTGTGAGATTTTTACTGTTTTTCTTGCAGATATCAGATTTTCTTATTACCTTTGCAGCCGCAAAACTTATTTGTCGGCATAGCTCAGTTGGTTAGAGTATCACCTTGACATGGTGGGGGTCCTTGGTCCGAATCCAAGTGTCGACACTAAAAATGAAGCCGCAGAATGATCTGCGGCTTTATTATTTTCAGAAACTCTCAAGCCATCCCTTGAGTTCGAAAATCATCTGATAATGATAGGCAAACGACTCTCGATAGCCCCAGCCGTGACCACCCGTAGGATAAATATGGATGGAGGCCGGTACATCATGCTTATAGAGTTGCTGATAGTAGTTTAGTCCATTAGCGGCAGGCACAGCCTTATCGTCATCACTCAGGGCGATGAAAGCACGTGTCGTGGTGCGGTTCACCTGCAGGTCGTTGCTATACTCGAACTCCAAGCGGCGCATCTCCTTCTGTTCCTTTTTCGACTCCGCAAACGTTCCGAGCAGGTTGTCATGAGACCCCTTGTGGGTATATCCCAGATCCATCGTGATGACAGGATAGAAGAGTATCTGGAAATTGGGTGCTGCCTCGCCCTTGGAACGAGTGGCGATAGTGGAAGCCAGATGACCACCCGCCGAGAAGCCCATGATACCCACATCATTACGGTCGATATGCCATTCGGTGGCATTCATTCGTACCGTCTTCATGGCCTGTTCTGCATCAGAGACGGGTATCTGCGGATTACCGTGGGGCATCCTGTATTTCAGAACGATGAGGGCTATACCCTGATTATTAAAGAAAGTGGCCCACTGATGGCCCTCATGATCCATCGCCAGATGCGTATAACCACCCCCAGGACAGCAAACCACGGCTCGTCCCGTTGCTTTCTTTGCCTCCGGCAGATAAACAGTCAGCTCGGCCTTATCTTCCTTATCCGGGCTTGGCACTAGAGCCCCCTTGGGCCAAAGATCCATCGTCATTTTCTCTTGTGAAAAAGCTGCCGCTGAAAACATCAGCAGCAGCATTATCATTACATATTTCTGTCTAAACATCTCAAGCTACCTATTTAGAAAAGGTCTTCTTTCCATTCACAATCAACACCTGACGGGAATGGAGAGACTCACGCATGTCATTTGCCGATTTGAAAACACCCAGGAATTTACCGTCGAGGCTATACACACGCAATGCTGAATACGTATTGACGGCAGCAGCGCCAATGCCTGTCGACGGATCATATTTATGATCAGTGATCAGTGAAGGCGCAGAAAGTTTCCATTGGCTCACATATTCTTCATTAAGGGAGGCCAGGAAACTGACAGGGTGGGAATCAGCAAAGGTCCAGTCTGGTGCAACCAGATCGTCCTTGCCCAACAGGAGCCAGTCATGACTTTCTACACCAGAGACCATTTCCGTGCTTGGTGTTACAGGATCATTCCAGGTGACATCGACAGCATACCATTTCCCGTCGTCCATACCTACCTCATTCCACAGGTGGTCTTCGCCTTTTGACAAGCTGGTGTTCTTCGCTACGCCAGGAGCCAGGACACAAGGGATAGACTTCTGGTCACAAAGAATCTTGAATGCCCTGGCATAGCCTTCACATACAGGACCTTCTGCGCCCGTCAAGCTTCCTAATGCGCTGAGGGGACTGAACACGATTTCGGGCAGGTCATCCAACTGAACGATGCCTAATTGCGTATTGTAGCGATTATGCATGGTCAACCAGTCGTTCAGATAGACAATCTTCTCATACTCCGTGCCATCGGGACATCCAGCCAGGATTTCGGCCACCTTATTATTATATCCGACGACGGCACTGCTGATGAGTTCGGGGCTCTGAAGCGCTTCCATCCTGCAATCGTAATCCTCTGACTTGACGACAAAGTAGACGACTTGGGTATAATCGACTATGCACGTACCCGCTCCAAATTGATAACCAATCGAATTACTGGAGCCCCACTTGAAGCTATTCTTCAGCCAGAAAGCCTCCGGGAAATCCAAACCCAGACAGAGAACCAGATAACTCACGAAGCAGTCAACATCCTTCCAGTTCTGATCGCAAGCAACTTTTGCAAGTTCTACAGCAGAACTCTGTATCTGACTCTCTGTAAAGTCATCCGTATAGTCAAACTGAGTAGACCCTTCAAAAGTCTTAATCTCAACAACATACCTGTTGCCTTTTGAGTCATAGACGGCAGTAGTCGGATCCGACAGCCAGTTACTTTTACCATTGAGCACCTCTTTCACCTTTTCCCCATATCCATCATAGTAGGACAACAGGTAGTCAGGCATGTTACTGATACGGTCGATCCATCTTGCACCTTTATCTGCACCAGACCTGGTCTTCGCCCACTCAAACATAGCGTTATTCAGCAGAGCACCGTTGAAATGACTGACGTCGAGTGACGACTCATAATCCGGGAGATCAATTGTCTTTTGGGTCATCTGCTGGCCTCGCATGGCGGTGCATACAAACAAGCAGATAATGACCATCACGATTTTTCTTGTCTTAGTTTCCATTATTTTAGTATTTTGGGTAATTGAAATAGTTGTCTGCGCAAAATTATGAAAAAAAACTGAAACATACAACAATTTACATGATTTTCTTGCTAAAATCGAAAAAAAGAACTACTTTTGCAGAGTCATGAAATAGTGACGGGAAATAGCGAACTCATAAAACAAACGACTAAAATGAAAAAGATTCTGACGATTCTGGCACTGGCGACACTGACAGTCAGCGTACAGGCCAAGGTAAGACTGCCGCATATCATCTGCGACAACATGGTGCTCCAACAACAGACTGATGCCCGTCTCTGGGGATGGGCAACACCAGGCAAGACCGTGAAGGTAACAACCTCCTGGAGCGACCAGACAGTAACAGCGAAGGCCGGCAAGGACGGCAAGTGGCTCGTGAAAGTCCAGACGCCAAAGGCCAGTTACGAGCCGCTGAGTATCACCTTCGACGACGGTGAGCCGCTGACCATCAACAATGTTGTCGCTGGAGAGGTGTGGGTATGTGCCGGACAGTCGAACATGGAGATGCCCGTCAAGGGTTTCTGGATGTGCCCCGTCAACAACTATAACCAGGTGGTCATCGATGCTGCCAACCATCAAGGCGTGCGTTCGGTAAAGATTCCCAGTGTGATGCGTGCCGAGCCACAGGAAGATGCCCAATGTGAGTGGCGTGTCTGTTCGCCGAAGACCGTCAGCGAGTTTTCCGCCACAGGCTATTTCTTCGCCCGCACCATGCATCAGGCCCTCAACATCCCCATCGGACTTATTGAAGCTAATAAAGGAGGTACGCGCGTAGAGAGTTGGTTGACAAAGGAGAACCTGCAGAAGTACACCAGTGACCCAACGGACTCGGTAGAGATCTGCAAGAAATGGGACAAATGGGACTACCACCGTTCTCTGCTCTGGGGTAACGGCACCTTCAATCCCATTCTGAACTACACCGTGAAAGGCATTATCTATTATCAGGGCTGTTCAAACGTTGGAGACCCGGGCGACCAGTACTCACAGCGCATGAAACTGTTGGTAGACCAGTGGCGCAGCCAGTTCGGCCTTGGTGAGATACCATTCTATTTCGTACAGATTGCCCCATACGAGTACGATGGCGATGTCAATGCCATCAGCGGTGCTTTGCTGCGCGAACAGCAATATAAGGCCTCGAAGATTATCCCCAACAGCAGTCTTGTCTGCATCAACGACCTCGTGTATCCCTACGAGACCACCCAGATCCATCCTGCCCAGAAACAGCAGGTAGGCGAGCGTCTGGCCTTTACGGCCCTGAACCGCGACTACGGCTTTGAAAGTCTGATGTATAAGAGTCCTTCATTCAAGGATATGAACATCAAGGACGATGCGATCTATATCCACCTCGAGGACAACTATCACACCGATGCCCCCTTTGAGAATATCCAGGGCTTCGAGATTGCCGGAGAGGACAAGGTCTTCCATCCCGCCAAGGCACAGCACTTCTGGCAGGAGGGCGGTGGCTACTGGGATGAAGCCATCAAACTTACGTCACCTGACGTTCAGAAACCTGTAGCAGTACGCTATTGTTTCAAGAACTTCCAGATCGGCAATGTGAAGAATGCCGGCAACATGCCGCTCTTCCCTTTCCGCACGGACAACTGGTAATACTTTAGTTACGGATTAACACGGCTTTTACGATGCACCATCCGCTTGAATTATTCAGGTACTGCCCCAAGTGTGGCAGCGAACTGTTTGAGGTACATAATATCAAGAGCAAGCACTGTTCGAACTGTGGGTTCACCTATTATCAGAACCCCAGTTCGGCCACGGCTGCCTTCATTCTGAACAGCAAGGGCGAACTGCTGGTTGTCCGTCGTGCCAAGGATCCCGCCAAAGGGACACTCGACCTGCCAGGCGGCTTTGTCGACAACGACGAGACAGGCGAGCAGGGAATCATCCGTGAAATCAAGGAAGAGACAGGTCTGGTCATCCGGCAAGTGGAATATCTCTTCTCCATTCCCAACATCTACCGCTATTCCGGCATGGATATCCACACCCTCGATATGTTCTTCCTCTGTCATGTCGATGATGATGCCACTATCCATGCAGACGACGATGCGGCAGAATGTGCATGGATACCCCTTCAAGAGGTGTATGTAGAACGGTTTGGACTGCGTTCAATCCGTGAGGGTGTACACCGTTTCTTACAGCGAAATTGTTAATAAAACCAAAAATCCTCTATATATATAAGGTGGAAGAAAGTTTTTTGCTTACTTTTGCAGCCCGTAAGAAATAATAACGAGACAAAGTATGCAGAAAAACTTAGTAATTGTCGAGTCTCCGGCTAAAGCGAAGACGATTGAGAAATTCCTGGGACAGGACTATAAAGTAATGTCAAGCTATGGCCATATCCGCGACCTGAAGAAGAAGGAACTCAGTGTCGATTGTGATACGCTCGAACCAGAATATGAGATTCCTGAAGAAAAGGTGAAGCTTGTCGCCGATTTGCGTTCAAAAGCTGAGAAAGCAGAAAAGGTATGGCTCGCATCCGATGAAGACCGTGAAGGAGAGGCTATCTCCTGGCACCTCTGTGAAGTGCTGGGTCTGGATAAGAAGAAGACCAACCGTATCGTATTCCACGAGATTACTAAGCCTGCCATCCTGGAGGCTATCGAGCACCCCCGTCATGTGGACATGAATCTGGTGAATGCGCAGCAGGCTCGCCGCGTGCTCGACCGTATTGTAGGTTTCAAACTGTCACCCGTCTTATGGCGCAAGGTGAAGCCAGCCCTTTCAGCAGGGCGCGTGCAGAGTGTGGCCGTGCGTCTGATCGTTGAGCGTGAACGTGAGATCCAGAACTTCAAGAGTGAGATTTATTATAATGTGAATGGTATCTTCGCCATCACCAACCCCGACGGTTCTGCCACAGAGGTGAAGGCCCAGCTCGCTTCACGCTTTAAGACGGAAGAAGAAGTGATGGCCTTCCTGGAGAAATGCAAGGATGCCACCTTTACCGTGGAGAGCATCTCCAAGAAACCCGTCAAGCGTACACCTGCACCGCCATTCACGACCTCTACACTCCAGCAGGAGGCTGCCCGTAAACTTGGGTTTACTGTCAGTCAGACGATGATGGTGGCACAGCACTTATACGAGAACGGACGTATCACCTATATGCGTACCGACTCTGTCAACCTCTCCAAGCTCTGCCTGGGTGCCAGCAAAGAAGAGATTACCCGTCTCTATGGCAAGGAATATAGCAAGACCCGCCAGTATCATACCAACGCCAAGGGTGCTCAGGAGGCGCACGAGGCTATCCGTCCTACATATATGGATCAGACGGAGATTGATGGTACTGCACAGGAAAAACGACTCTACGAGCTGATCTGGAAACGTACGATAGCCAGTCAGATGGCAGATGCTGAGATTGAGAAGACAACGGTCAACATCAACATCAGCACTTCTACTGAGCAGTTTGTTGCCCAGGGTGAGGTCGTCAAGTTCGACGGTTTCATCAAGGTATATCGTGAGTCGTCTGACGATGACGAGCAGCTGGATGAGTTTGGACATATCCTGCCACCGATGAAGGAAGGTCAGGAGCTGACCCGTCGTGAGATCAATGCCATGGAGCGCTTCAGCATGGGTCCCCAGCGCTATACGGAGGCCAGTCTTGTCCACAAGATGGAGGAACTGGGCATCGGCCGTCCGTCAACTTACGCTCCTACCATCTCTACGATCCAGCAACGCGAGTACGTACAGAAAGGCGACAAGAAAGGCGAAGACCGCCCCTATATGATTTATGTATTGAAAGGTAAGCAGATTGCCCAGAAGACCCGCAAAGAGAATGTAGGTTCCGAGAAGGGCAAGCTGATCCCCACAGATATCGGCATCGTGGTCAACGACTTCCTGATCAAGAACTTCAACGACATCATGGACTATAACTTCACAGCCAAGGTGGAGCAGGACTTCGATAAGATTGCCGAAGGCGAGGAGAAGTGGACAGACATGATGCATCACTTCTATAATAACTTCTTGCCAGAGGTGGAGAACACCATGAACAGTCGGGAAACGCATAAGGCAGGTGAGCGCCAGCTTGGTGTCGATCCGAAGAGTGGTCGTCCTGTCTTCGTGAAGATTGGCCGTTTCGGACCTGTCGTACAGGTTGGTAGTGCCGAAGACAAGGATAAGCCCATGTTCGCCCAGTTGCCTAAGGAGCAAAGCATGGAGACCATCACCCTCCAAGAGGCTATGGAACTGTTCAAGTTGCCGCGTGAGTTAGGCGACTACGAGAACAAGCCCGTCACCATCGGTGCCGGCCGTTTCGGACCCTATATCCTCCACGACCGTAAGTACACCTCCCTGCCCAAGAATGCTGATCCGTTGGCCATCACCCTCGACGAGGCGATTGCCCTCATTCAGGAGAAGCGCCAGCAAGATAACGAGAAGCACTTGAAGACATTCAAGGAAGACGCAAAGCTGGAAATCCTCAACGGGCGTTATGGTCCTTACCTCTCTTATGATGGCAAGAACTACCGTTTGCCTAAGAACATGCACGAGAAAGTTGCCGAGCTGACTTATCAGGAGTGCATGAAGATTATCGAAGCCGTTCCCGCAAAGAAAAGCTAGCGCATGATACGTATCATCCTCATCGGCTATATGGGTGCCGGCAAGACTACCGTCGGAAAGGCTCTGGCAAAGGAGCTGGGCGTCCCTTTCTACGATCTCGACTGGTATATCGAAAGCAGGATGCACAAGACCGTTGCCCAGATCTTTGCCGAGAAAGGTGAGGAAGGATTTCGGAAGATTGAGCACAACATGCTCCACGAGATAGCAGAGTTCGAGGATGTCATCGTCAGCTGTGGCGGTGGCACACCTTGTTTCTTCGACAATATCGACTACATGAACCAGCAGGGCCCCGTAATCTATCTGAAAGCCGATCCCGAAGTGCTTTACAAGCATCTGGTCATGAGCAAGAACGACCGTCCGCTGCTGCGCGGGAAAAGTCCGGAGGAACTGATTACCTTCATCCGCGAACAGCTGGAGAAGCGTGAGCCCTTCTATTCCAAGGCAAAGTACACCCTTGACGTGAGCCTGTTGGACAACTACGAGAAAATTCAAATCAGCGTTAATAACATACGCAAACTGTTAAACCTATAACCCAGGAACCTCTGGTATAACCCCCAAAAAAGACTAAGACTGCTTATGAAGAAATGGACGATTGAAGATTCGAAGGAGCTCTATAACATCAACGGATGGGGCACTTCCTATTTCGGCATCAACGAGAAAGGTGATGTCTACGTTACCCCTTGCAAGAACGGTACGCAAATCGACCTGCGCGAAGTGATGGATGAGCTTGCTATCCGCGATGTCACACCGCCTGTACTGCTCCGTTTCCCCGACATTCTTGACAACCGTATCGAAAAGACATGGAGTTGTTTCAAAAAGGCTACTGAGGAATACGACTACAAAGGCGAGAATTACGTAGTCTATCCCATCAAGGTGAACCAGATGCAGCCTGTTGTTGAAGAGATTATCTCTCACGGCCGGAAATTCAACCTGGGTCTTGAAGCCGGTTCCAAGCCCGAGCTTCATGCCGTCATCGCCATGCAGTGCCAGAGCGACTCTATCATCGTGTGCAACGGCTACAAGGACCAGAGTTACATCGAACTCGCCCTGTTGGCCCAGAAGATGGGCAAGCAGATCTTCATCGTGGTAGAGAAGATGAACGAACTGGAGATCATCGCCCGTGAAGCCAAGAAGATGGATATCCGCCCCAATATCGGCATCCGCATCAAACTGGCATCCAGTGGTTCTGGCAAATGGGAAGAGAGCGGCGGCGACGCTTCGAAATTCGGACTTACCAGTGCGGAACTTCTTGAAGCGCTCGATCTGCTCGACAAGAAGGACATGCGCGACTGTCTGCGCCTGATCCATTTCCATATCGGCTCACAGATTACCAAGATACGCCGTATCCAGACCGCCCTCCGCGAGGCCTCGCAGTTCTATATCCAACTGCATAAGATGGGCTATAACGTTGATTTCGTCGACTGTGGTGGTGGTCTTGGTGTCGATTATGACGGCACCCGCTCACCTTCGAGCGAGAGTTCTGTCAACTACTCTATCCAGGAGTATGTCAACGACTGTATCTATACCTTCGTCGATGCAGCCAACAAGAACAACCTGCCCCACCCCAATATCATCACCGAGAGCGGCCGTTCACTCGCTGCGCATCACTCCGTGCTCGTCATCGACGTGCTGGAGACGGCCTCACTGCCAGAGATGCCTGAGGAGTTCGAGCCAGATGAGAACTCCCATCAGCTGGTGAAGGATCTCTACGAGATCTGGGATAACCTGTCGCCACGTAATGTTTTGGAGGACTGGCACGATGCAGAACAGATCCGTGAGGAAGTGCTCGACCTCTTCTCACATGGTATCGTCGACCTGAAAACCCGTGCCGAGGTGGAAGCGATGTATTGGAGCGTCTGTCATGAGATCCATGCACTTGCCAAGAGTCTGAAGCATATCCCCGAGGAACTGATGAAGATCGACAAGCTCCTCGCAGACAAGTATTTCTGCAACTTCTCACTCTTCCAGAGTCTCAGCGACTCATGGGCCATCGATCAGGTATTCCCCATCATGCCCATCCAGCGCCTTGACGAGCGTCCTACACGAAACGCCACCATTCAGGATATCACCTGCGACAGTGACGGTAAGATTGCCAATTTCACCACGAACCTTCATAACACCCACTCGCTGCCTGTTCACCCCTTAAAGAGGAACGAGCCTTACTACCTCGGCGTGTTCCTCGTAGGTGCCTATCAGGAGATCCTGGGCGATATGCACAATCTCTTCGGCGACACCAATGCCGTTCATATCTCTGAGAAAGACGGCAGCTATCATATCGACCAGATTATCGACGGTGAGACGGTAGAAGAGGTGCTCGAGTACGTACAGTACAACCCCAAGAAGCTTGTACGCCAGCTTGAAGTTTGGGTGGCTAAGAGTGTAAAACAGGGCAAAATCTCACTCGAAGAGGGTAAGGAGTTCCTGTCGAACTACCGTTCTGGTCTTTATGGATATACATATTTAGAATAATTTTTAGGCACGGATGATGAAAGAAAGGTTGACGATAGTAAAAGTGGGCGGGGCCGTTGTCGAAGACGAGGCCCAGCTCTCACAACTGCTCAAAGACTTCAGCGCCATCCCCGGCAAGAAAGTTCTGGTGCATGGTGGCGGCCGCAAGGCTACGAAGGTTGCCGAATCCCTGGGCATCGAGTCGAAGATGGTGAATGGCCGTCGCATCACCGATGCCGACATGCTCAGTGTGGTGACAATGGTCTATGGCGGTTTGGTAAACAAGAACCTCGTGGCCCGTCTTCAGGCCAACGGTGTCAATGCCCTGGGGCTTACAGGTGCCGACATGAATGTCATCCGCAGTCACAAACGACCGCTTAAGGATGGTATCGACTTCGGATTCGTCGGCGATGTAGACAGTGCCGACGGTCAGATGCTCAGCAAACTGATAGAGGAAGGCATCACCCCCGTGATGGCTCCCTTGACCCATGACGGACAGGGACATATCCTCAATACCAATGCCGACACCATCGCCTCAGAGACAGCCAAGGCCCTGGCATCTTTCTATGATGTCACCCTCATCTTCTCCTTCGAGAAAAAAGGTGTACTCCGCAATCCTGACGATGACGACAGCGTCATCCCCACAATCACGCGCGCGGACTTTATTAAATATAAGGCCGACAGCACCATCAGTGGTGGTATGCTCCCAAAGATCGAGAATGCCCTTGCAGCAATCGATGCTGGCGTGAAGGAGGTGGTCATCACCCTCGCCACAGCCCTCGATGGACAATCAGGCACAATAATTAAATAATGTATAGCACGGATTACACAGATTTACACGGTTTTATATTAGCTGTGTCTCTTTGAAAAAGGGCCGTGTAATCCGTGCAAAAAAATTATCTCTTTTCTTGTAACTTTTCCCCGTCTCAACCGTCTTACTATAAGAGAGAGGATGAAAAAAATCAGTTTCCGGAACGATATCCTGCCACTGAAGAACGAGCTCTACAGGCTGGCACTCCGCATCACTCTCAATCCTGCGGAGGCTGAGGATATTGTACAGGAGACGATGATTAAGGTCTGGAACAGGCGCGACCAGTGGGACGAAATCGAATCCATCGAAGCCTTCTGCCTCACCATCTGCCGCAATCTGGCGCTCGACAAGATGCACAAGATGGAAAACCAGAACCAGAGTCTCGACGAAGGCGTCCACGATGCCCCCGATCGCAGCTTCTCATCCAATCCAGAGGAACAGGCCATGCAGCAAGACCGTCTCGCGCTGATACGCCGCCTCATCGATGCTTTACCCGAGAAACAGCGGACTGTCATGCAGTTGCGCGATTTTGAGGGAAAGAGTTATAAAGAAATAGCAGGCATCATGGCCATCAGCGAGGAACAGGTGAAAATCAATATCTTCCGAGCCCGTCAGGCCATCCGGCAAAAATATATCGAAACAGAGAAATATGGATTATAAGTACATCGAACAACTATTGGAGCGTTACTGGCAGTGTGAGACCACACTGCAGGAAGAAGCGATCCTGCGTACTTTCTTCAGCCAGCCGGACATTCCTGAAGAACTGCAGAAATATCAGGCATTGTTCACCTATGAGTCCCAGAAGGAAGAGCCGTTGGGTGAGGATTTCGATGCACGTATGCTCGACTTTATCGGCGAGACGCCAAAGATCATCACGCTGAAAGACCGCCTGATGCCTCTGTTCAAGGCTGCTGCCATTGTGGCCATCCTGCTCACGCTGGGTAATGCTGCCCAGGCACCATGGGAATGGGGATGGGAGGATCCGAAAGATGCTTATGCCAAGTTCCACGAGCAAGACGCCGATTCAGTGAATGTGCTGAACACCATCCAGGCGGAGAACGTGAAAGACAGCATCAAGAGCACCACAACGGAGAACTCCACCTATATTGAATGATTTTTTTCTATGCTTTCTATATAAACAATTAGGTTACCAAAACACACACTTTGGAAGCTGTGAAGTTTCCCTCTCTCAATTTTTTAATACTAACACTGAAGAAAAAGGGCTGCACCGAGACATCGGGCAGCCCACTTCGCTTTATATATGTTCCGTTTCCTATTTCTTCAACCTGAGGTTCAGCTGAAACAGGGCAGGCAGGAAGATGCAGAGTGAGCATCCCACCGCCATCAGTATCGTACGATTATTGCCGAAAAGATCCAGCAGCGTCAGGTCTGGGTTCGGATAAAAGTTATACAGCACGTAGGCCACCGTATTATTCACCCAGTGATACGCCACTCCTGGAACAATACTGTCGGTACGATAGTACATCCATCCCAGCAGCAGTCCGATGAGGAAGGCATGCGGCATCTGAGCCGGATTCATATGGATCAGTGCAAAAAGGGCGGCAGAGATGACGATACCCACCCAAGGCTTGCTGTTCCAACGCAGCAGCTCTCGGAGGATGGCACCACGGAACACAATCTCTTCCACTAGCGGAGCAAACAAGCCCACGACGAAATAGCCCATCCTGTCTTTCAGGATCGTGTCAAGTTCCTCTTCGATGACATTCGGCAGTGCAGGCATCTGCTCCTGAATCCACGAAGAGGGCACGAGGGCACCCAATGCTGCCACCACACACCAGAACAACACGAACCAAGGACGTGTCCTAATCCAGTGGGGCGATACCTCACACCACTTGGCTCCGAGGAATACCACCAGCGTGACCAAGCTAAAGAGGGCCATCGTAAGGATCATGACTGTGGCGTTGTGTAACGCGTCACCGCCATTTACCCATTTCCAGACAAGCGGCACAATCGTACTGGCCACAATCTGGATGAAAGCAAACATCACCGTATAGAATAATGCCTTTTTCATGACTCCACCTTATTTAATATATATAGAACCTGTTCTTTGTCTTTCTGCAACTGGGCGACAAGCGCCTCGGGCGATTCGAATTTCCGTTCCTCGCGTAGTCTGAATAAAAAACTGATGCGCACCGTCTGTCCGTAAAGGTCGCCATCAAAGTCGAAGATGTTCACCTCCAGCGTACGGTTCCTGCCGTCGAAGGTAGGCCTTGTGCCGATATTCATCATCGCAGGCAGAGGCTTCTGACTGTCACCGACGGTGGCCCACACGCCATAGACACCACTGGCGGGTATCACCTTGAAAGGGTCGTCTGGTTCCAGATTGGCGGTGGGGAATCCCAGCTGGTGGCCGATATGCTCGCCCGGCATCACCTTGCCCGAGAGTTCGTAATTACGCCTCAGGAACATATTGGCCGTATCCACTTCACCCTCTTCGGCAATCAGACTGCGGATATTCGATGAACACACAGGAACATGATAACCCTGAAAATCCAACCTAATGCCTTTATACACCATGATGCCCAACTCGTCACCGTAACGTCGATAATCATCGATTCCCTCCGTGCTGTCATGACCGAAACGGTTGTCGTAGCCCACCTGAAGCATTTTCACGTTCAGGCGCTCCTTGAGAATCTGTGCCATGAAGTCACGGGCAGAGAGTGACGCCATCTCTTTGGTGAAAGGCAACACCACCAGAAAATCGACACCCAAGCGTTCTATCTCCTGCTCTTTTTCCTGCTGCGTCGTCAGCAACTGAGGACGGAACTGCGGATCGAACAGCTGACGGGGATGACGGTCGAAGGTGATGACCATCGATGCCAGATGATGGAATTTGGCATCGGAAACCACACGATTGATTACCTGCTGATGCCCTGCATGAACACCGTCGAACACACCGATGGTAGCAACGCTTTTCAGCAGCATTCTTGTCTTTTCTATGTTGCGAATAATCTCCATTAGGGTGCAAAGGTACTTAATTTCCACTTATTTTTTGTGATTTCAGCTTAAAAATTTGGATATTTAATGTTTTTCTTGTAACTTTGCAACCCAAATCACGGACTTGTAGCTCAGTTGGTTAGAGCAACAGACTCATAATCTGGAGGTCCCAGGTTCAAGCCCTGGCTGGTCCACTTCCCTTTAAGCCAACCATTTTATGATGAAGAAAGTTACCTATATAAAATGTGTTGTTGCTGCCATGTTGTCGTTCGCAGCAACGAGTTGTACTAAAGAGTCATCTACCCCCGAAGAGAAATTTGTTGATAACTTCAATGCCTTGGTGATGGGTGGCAAGACTATTGATTCCCATCAGGACTGGAATACTGTCGGCTCCGTCGCCGTCACCGTCAGTGTCGATTTCGGCAACACCGACGAGTATACCGTCTATATCCTACAGACACCTCCCCTCTTTGATACCAATGCCCTCTGGCTCGGTATGGCAAAGGTGAAGGGAGGCGAGTCGAAGACCATCACGATAGCCAAGCCCGCCAATGCAGGACTGCTCTATGCCGCCTGTTACGACAGTATGGGCCATGCCGTCTGCAAGCCCTTCCCCGTAAAGGCCGACGATACGGTGGTCGCTTTCAGTGGCAAGAGTCCGGAGGAGCCATCAGTCTTTAACTCCGAAGATAACCCCTGGAACGTAGAAACCCAGGAGCTCCCTGATCTGACGGAATATACCACAGGTACCCTCGTGGAAGCGACGGATCAGGACACCGGGATCTCAGACGAGCCGCTTCATTTCAAAGTGAGCAGCGACTATACAGGCTTCATCCCCAGTCTGGGCACCTATCTCAACAAGTCCGTCTACGTCACAGCCACCTGGACGCTGAGCTTCAATCAGCGCGTCTCTGCCGGCAATGTCATCGTAGTGGGCGAAGGCGGAACCATCAATATCCCCAAGGACTATACGCTGACCACCAGTCCCTTCTCTTCTGAAGGTGCAGGCCTCATCTACGTACTGCCAGGCGGAACGATTACCGGCGATGGAACCGTTGAGTTCACCACCAACGAAGGCACCTATTCTTATAATGGAGGTACCATCACGGCCAAGAACATCCAGCTGAAAGGCTGTACACTGTATAATGCAGGAACGGTAGGCGACATGAGCAACCCCACTTCTGAACTGAACTGTATTGCTGACGCTTCGGGCGTAGGCCAACTCATCAATGTGGGTACTGCCGCTCTGGCGAAGATGACGGGCGAGGAACTTTCTATCGAAAATGCCGGTATCCTGAGAGTTACAGGCGAACTAGTGCTCAACAACAGTTCGAAGATGGACGACGGGAGCTATACCGAATGTACCGCGCTGACCCTCAACGGCAGCAGTAATGGCGACAAGGTGCTTTATATGGGTAATGCCGCCTTCCTCAACTGTCTTGGCGACATCAGCATCGACAACTTCGGCGTCTGGGGACCTTCTGGCGACGACTACGAGGCCAATGCCGTACTGAAGGTGAAGAACTGCACCAACTGTGCCACTACCGACGGTACGCCTGGCACCTATCTCCTCGACCATGTAGAACTGATCGTCCCTGCCAACTTCCCCACCATTTTCGACAAAGGCGCTATGAACATCTACGACGGCGATGTGAAGGGTATCGGCATCGGCAAACTGCTCGAGAGCTTCTCAGGCTATCACAACCTCCGCATGCTCTATTACTGGCTGAATGGCTACGAGGGCAAGATGCTCGACTCCAGCAACTACGAGTGGTCACTGGCTACGGGCAAGTACAACTATCTCTGGAAGAGCAGCATCAACCCCGGTGCCAGCAATATAGACCCCAGCGCCCAGACCTGCTTCTACAGCACGTCGCCATCCTTTGATTACCCCAGCAACGACAACTTCAAGAAAGAAGTCTCAGGCAACACACCTGAAAACAGCTATATCTTCTATGCTTTCGAGACCCTCGATGCCAACACCAAGGACTTCGACTACGACGATGTTATATTGCGTGTGGACATGCCTGTCGACAATGGTGACGGCACTTTCACCTCTAACGTACTGATCACCTGTGTAGGCAATAAGACCAAGACCACCATGCTCTATAATGGAGAGGCCTTTGGCGAAGAGATCCATGCCGCTATGGGTATCGATGTGAATACCACAGTCAACACCACCAATGTCTCGCGCAGTTTCCGTAAAATGGGCGAGCTGACCTTCAGTTCACCCAATATACATATCGACAAACTGAACTTCTCCATCAAGGCAGAAACAGCCGAAGGCAATGTGCTGGAAGAGAATCAGCCCTCAACACTGGGTACAGCCCCGCTATACCTTGTCATCAACGGCGATACCAAAGGCAAGTGGTTCTGGCCAACAGAAGGTATGAACATCGGCGTGGCCTACCCACAGTTCAGCGTGTGGGCATCCAACCTTCAGACTAGCGTTGACTGGTATGACAGCAGCAATGCCAGCAGAGGTATCGTAAATTACTGATTATCAGAATACTTGGTTGTCCGTAGGATACTCGTACCAGTCGAGTGAACTGTTACGGTCCATCGCCCATTCGCCAAACGAGTGGCCATATTTGGAGTATGCTCCGAAGAGGTGACTTCCCTTCATGATGAATCCCATGTTGACGCCCTCCAGCGGCCAGCGGAAGGTGCTTGAAGGGATACACAGCGCCCAAGGCAGTGTCTTAATAGTCGATGGCGGATAGGCGTTCAGCGTCTGGTTATTACGATACTGGTACAGGTGTATCTCAAAGTTCGCGCCGTTGTAACCATAGTACATGAAAGGGTCCAGACGGTCGAGCGAAGCCATGTTCAGTGCATCAGCATCCTTGAACTTCACAATATAGGTAATCGTGCGAGGCACCATCAGCTGATAATCTCCACCTGAACTCTTCGATACGTTATACATTTTGCGATCCATCATGCCGTAGTTCTCCTCCAACAGGTCACCCGTAGCCCAGTGAGAATCTACAAACAGGTTCAGCACAGCCTCATTGTTAAGGCCTCTGACGAAAAAGTCCTTATTCTTCGACAAGGTCAGAATCTGGTCTGGTACATCCTTGCCGTTCGTGTTGTTAAACGACAGGCTGTCTACCGTCTTCACACTCTCGATATCGTCATACTTAAAGCCTAGCATATTGATGGCAGCCGCCATCTGAATATCCAGACCTACTGCCGCCAACTGCACATGATAGCGCATCTCCTTCTCGCCAGTACGTTCCTGAGAGACACGCAGCACGATGTCGTTATAGTCGAAATCGTATTCAAGCGCCAAGTCGTACTGTCGCTCATAACAGTAAGTATACTGCTGAGGCTGAGGCACATACGGCATCTTCTCGTGAACGACTGTTGCGTTCGAGAAGTCCACCGAAGAACTGGCATCCGGTTGAAAGCGCGTGATTGTATAATAGTCAGAGCTGTCAACGGCAGCCGCATAGAGCGTCGTCAGCCTGTTGGAATAAGTCACCGCCATCGTCACCTTCTTGCCGGCAGAAGCATAAGCCTCTCCCACCACCTCGGCATTACCCGTCTCTCGGGGATTAGCCGTCAGGATTTTCACCATCTTGATGGCTCCCGTATCAGGTGTTGTCACCATCAGCGTCTTGGTGGTTGTCAGGTTCCAGGTATGCAGGGCATCAACGGAGTCTACTGGCGACACACTGTCCATCATTTCCTTGATAATCTGCTCATCATACATCTCTCTTTTACAGGCTGAGCCTGCAATAATCATGATAAGGATGGCACACAACGATGCCAGATGAAACTTTTTCATATCCAAACAGTTTATATTTTGGGCAAAATTACAAAAAATATTGCATACATACAATAAAAAAAGGCGGTTTTACAGAATTTAACGGTTATTTTGATACAAGTTATCGATATTTTGCTTAAATTTGCAGCCAAAATCGATTTAGTTTATTAAGTTACGTAACATCTATTAAGTATCATTTTGCAATGAAAAAGTATTTGATCAAAGGATTACTGGCACTTGTTGTCGGAGGCTTTACAGCCAGTTGTGCTGATAAGGATGGAGAATATGTTCCTATGGATCAGCAGAAAGAAGCTGCCTATGCAGAAGTATTCAAAGAGTTAATTGGTGGTGAGGTCGCCCCCAACCACGACTGGGGCTTCAAAAAGACGTCACTTTTAGAGGATTTCTCTCAGACTAGGGCTATGTCACGTGCTATGACACGTGGTGATAGCGACTGTGGCACATGCTGGAAGTATGACCAACAGTATGACACACCCTCATTCCCTAAAACAGGTCATCCCGCACCTATTACTGATTCAGAACGCGCTTTTGTTAAGAATTGGTTTGAAACTAATCCTGGTCTTTCAGAAGTTGGTCTTGACATCCAGAACTTCTACCTCCAGCATGTATGGGGCCAAGCAAACAAAAACTACAACATTATAACTGAAGAAACAGGTGCAACAGATGTTAATCAGGGCACTATGGATTATTGTGAGGTAGGTGATGGCACCAACTTCACACACGTTTTAGACTTCAATGCCAACAGTGGTGGCACTTGGGGTATCGTATATATGCGTAACAGCTCCGCTCTCAGTTTCGGTTTTCACGCCACTTGGGGTGACAATCGCGACTATCACAACTTTAAGCTTGCTCATATCGTAGGTACTGCTGAAGATGGTACTAAAATTGATGGCTATTACGTTGGTCTTGCTATGTGGGGTCAAAAACCTGACAACGGAACGAAAACATTGAACTATGACCAGTGGCAATATGCTGATGACTGGATCTTAAAGATTGTCCCAGGTGAAGGTGAAACAAGCAACACCACTACCACAACCCGTACAGACCGTATAGAGCGTCGTCGTCTTGTGAGCCAAGGTCGTGTGTTCTGTGAAGACCTCGGTACTGATGTTGTAAAGATGGACTTAACCGATATTGACTTCAATGATGCAGTCTTCGATGCTAAGATCTGGAGAATGGGCCAGTTCGATATCACCTACATCGATAATACATATAATAGCGAAAGTGATTATCTTGAGAATATCTATACCACAGGCATTAATGGCTTTGACATTGAGACAACAGGCGGAGATGCACATGTCATTGTGAATGGCAAATTCAAGTATGTGGCAGAGATCTGCATTTTGGCCGCTGGAGGTACTATACCCCTGAAGATTGGTGGCAATAATGGCTTCGAGATTCACGAGAAATTCGGTGTCGGCCATACCACCATCGTCAACACCATGGGTGAGCCTTCTGGTGAAAAGGTCAATATTATGGTTACCAACGTGACGCGTGATGCCGTTACCGTTAATGTAGACATCACAGATCTTGTAAAGGCAGCCATTGAAAAAGGAAATACTGACATCAGCCTTGATATTATCCCCATCGAGGTACTGTGGAAAAATGGCGAATATCGCGGTGTTAATGTATTGCAAGCTGTATCAGAAAATGACATTAGAATTGCTCCCCAAAAGCTCTGCGTACCTATAGGCACACCATGGGTTTACGAGCGTATCCCCATTACATCAGCATATGCTGATTTTGCTTCTTACGCCAAGTCCAGAACGCCTTTATTCTGGGAAGGATCAACAAACAGGAACCCGTCTCTGCTTTACGCAAGCGGTCCTGCAGGCATGACCGAAGAAGCTAATGAAACTGGCAACGTTGGAACTAACCCATTCCATGATGAAATTGTCGTGGAAGGAAACACAACTACCACTACAGAAACAGAAACCGTTATATGGGAAGGAGCAACCGAGTTATCAAACTGGAATCAGATCCAAATCGGCACAAATTCTTCATTTGACGGAGCTGAAGTAGGGGATCTCCTCCATATTGAAATCCAAAAAAATGCTTGGTGGCAGTTTAAGGTTGACGATGACAGCTGGAACTTGACTGTTGCTTATGCCCAGGAAACAGGTGGAAACGATTACGGTTTCGCTCAAAATGGTTATATAGAGATTCCTCTTGACGAAAATGCTTTGACCATGCTTCGAACAGATGGTAACAATAGCTTCTTTGCATTTATCCTTCATGGTGAGGGGTGTACTTTAAAGAAAGTAAGCATAATGAGAAGAACTGAATATTAATTAAGCATTCATCATTAATAATTATCAAATACATTCAATTGCATTCAAAGGGGGCGTCTGCGGGAGCAGATGCCCCCTGATTTTTAGCATAGCCCCCAATTTTGTCATAAACATGATTATCAATCTTTTGATAATTAATATTTGGATATCCCGTGAGAGACTTTGCAAATCGCGTCTTTTTCTAGACGAAAAGTAACAAATATCGACCAATTGTGCATCCGTTAACTATTTTTAACCCATAAAAGCTTGCAGTATAATTTAATAATATGTATCTTTGCAATCGAATTTCCTAATGAGAACAAATAAGTAATTAAATAAAACCAAGTTATTAACATTTAAATTCTTTTTGAAGTATGAAAAAGTATTTGATGACAGGAATGGCAGCTCTCGCAATCTGTGCTGCATTCACCAGTTGTTCTAAGGACACTGACGTTTACAATCAGAACATTGAAGATCAGAAGAAGCAAGACGCTCTTGAGAAAAACATGGAAAAAGTCAATGAGCAATATGCTGCTGCCTTTGTGAATGCTTTTGGTCAAGTTGGCTCTAACGTAGATTGGGGCTTTGGTAGTGCAAAGGCAAACACACGTGTATTGGGAGACTATGACAGCTATAAAGGTTCATTGGAGCCTGTTAACGTTTCTTTCCCGGAGGATGCTGATGCTAGCAATTTCAATCCTGATTTGACCAATGTTCTTTCTTATGATGACTATTGCAAAACTTTAGGTAATGCAAATTGGACGCCTGATGAGTTTGCCTATGGTGTTGTGTACATTGATAAGGTTCAAAAAATCCATATCTGGGGTGAATACGGAAAGCGAGCAAAGCTCTACATCAAGGCTGGAGAATACGATTTCACAAACGAAACGTTTGATTTGTGTGCAGATGCTGATTTGTATCTTTTAGACGGTGCAATTGTAACTCTCAACAATACAGCTGCAAATACAGCTAAGTTTGATGTTTACATTGCTCCAGGAGCTAAGCTGATTGCTAATGGAGAAAATGGTTATAGAGCAGATGTTGATGCCCATGTGTTTAATCACGGAACAATTGAATGTACCAGATTCGAAGTTAATGGCACAAGTTTCCTTTATAATGTTGGTACATTGAATGTACCTGAGGGTGATGTGTATATTGCAAACAGCACGTCAAGAATTGTAAATGATGGTACTATTAACGCTGCATCTACTCATGTAGAAGGTAGCGGTGCTTTGCAAAACAATGCTGAGTGGACCGTTACTGGCAATACCGTTGTCAATTGCAATGTCGGTGGATGGGTTAACAATGGTCATTGGACAACGCAGAATTATCACTACACTGCTGGTAGCAATAATGTCATCAACAATTGCTTCCTTAAAGTGACAAATGAGTTTAATATCAACATGTCATCTGCATCTGCCGAAAACGGATTTAAAATTGATTCTAATGGTGGTGTAGAAACAAAGACTTTCAATGGAGGTAAGGCTGGAGATGATCCAAACTCTAAGTCAGGTCCATACAAAGTGATTATGGGTCATAAGTCACTCTTCAAAGTAACAGGAACAGCCACTCTTGAGGGAGGCAATAAAGGTTGGGGCTTCTTTGGCCCAGCTGATGGCGATTATGCTGTATTCCAGGCAAAAGATGTTAAAAGAGCTGCTGGACTTGAGAATACTCAAGGTGCTGTTACTTATGGTGGAAGCCTATATGTATCCGCTGAGACACACTTTGCACAAGGACATGACGGTCAGGATGCAGATGGCCATTACTTTATTAGCGAGGTAGGCGGTTTCAGTGTAAACACCAACATTTATGCAGCAGGGTTTAAGACCGGCAAGCCTACTATTACAATTGAAGAGACTCCATGTAACCCAGGATTCAATGGAGACGACGACAAGCCTACCTACCGCGTGATTGCTGAGGACCTGAATGCTACTGAAAAGTCTGACTTCGACTTCAACGACGTTGTATTCGACGTTGAGCCTAACGAGGCAGGAACAGCAGCTAAAATTGTTGTACGTGCTGCTGGTGGTATCTACAAACTGACTGTTGCAGGTTATGAAGTACATGCTGCATTCGGAGAGAATGTTAAAGATGATGGATTATATCCAATGATTAATACAAAGCCTTGGGATCCAGAAGTAAAGGCTACATTGATTGAATCCTATAGTGGCGATTTCAGCTCTGATGCAGCAATTAGAAACACAATCAAGAACATTGTAATCAAAGTTTACAAACCAGGATTTGAGGAGAATGGTATCGAGCTGAGTGCTCAAACAGGTAAGCCTGCTTGTAAGATTCTCGTTGACCAGACATTCGAGGTTGTGACAGAGAGAACTGGTATCGCCGACAAGAACACCAATTTCCACAAGTATGTTCAGGGAACCTGGGATACTGAGACAAATGGGTTCTGGTGGAAAAAGAACTAATTTTACATCAAATACTTAAAATAACTAAATTAAGGGAAGGGGCTTCTGCGAGAGCAGGGGCCTCTTTTTTTTTGGCACAAACCTAACACTTAATTAGGTAAGGTGTTGGTTTTCAGGATAGTAGGGATGCCGCAAACGTTCATAAACCTAACACTATACCTAACAAAAACCTAACACCATACCTAACACTCCACACATTATGCCGCCTTCAGAGGAACCACCTTGTAGAAATACACATTATGGCGATCCGAAAACTCATAGCCCAAAGCCAGCATCGCACGACCTACGACCACCTTGTTGCCATGACTGATCTCCACAGAAGGATACTCCTTCTGAATATGAGTCAGCAACATCGTCGGATTCATCGACTTCGAGGCCTCACCCTCCAAAGGCCGGCGGAAGCACACCTCTATCATCTCGGCAATATCCTTCTTCTGCATGTATTCCTGATTCAGTTCCTGGATGCGCTTCACCTCATCGTTGCTGAAAAAGTAGGGCGTATGAGCCACCTCCAGTTCATGAACCACCTGAGCATACAACTGCTTGTAATCGATCTCGCCCGTGTTGTCGATGAACTGCCCATTGGGAATCGTAATACAGATGTAGCGACGGCTACCAGTGGGATCTGTCAGCGGATGAGGATTGTTCGTCGTCGCCACAAACGAAGCATAGCGTGGGCGATCATCCTGCGAAGCGCCATAGATGGGGCGCGAGTTTACCTTGTTCTTCGAGAGCGTCTGCTTCAGAGCCGCATGCTGGCTTGGACGAATCGCATCGAGCTCATCGAGGTTCACCAGCAGATTGTTCGTCAACGCCATCTCCTTGTCAAACTTATTCGACAGGTTCAGATGGTCCAGATAATACTGGCGCAGCTCAGGCGGCAGCAGGCGATGATAGAAGGTGGTCTTACCGCAGCCCTGGGCTCCAATCAGCGTAGGCACGCACTCATTGCCGTGCAGGCTGTCCATCTGCCGCCAATGAGCCACAGCCGAGCGCAGCCAGGTGGCCAGGAATCCCTGCTGCTCAGAGGTAATGCCAGGAATGCGGCTGAAGAGCTTGGCGATGTGGTTCTGTCCATCCCATGCGGGCAGATGGTCCAGATAGTCGCCGATAGGATCATAGGCGGGAATATCCTCAGAGTTCACAAACTCCTGGATTTCCGTCTTCGGACTGCCCTTCTTGCAGATCTGCTCCTTCTTTGCCCTGCGGATCATACTGTTGAGCGCTTCCTGAGTGAGGGGGCGCCAGCTGACATTATCGTCAGCAGAGGATACTGCCGGATCGCTGTTTGCGGCTCCTGCAGGTAGTACTGTAAACTCCACTTTTCCGTTCAACAGGTTGCGACGGAAGCGGTAGTTTTCACTAAGAAACTGCTCGATGGCGAGCGTAGTTTCAAGAGAGGCGTCTAACTCCTCTCCAATGATTAAATTGTTAATTTCCATATAATTTTTAATTAAACTTTAAGACTTATGATTGCATTATCTAGTCATTGGTACGATGCGCGCTTCTCATAGCGTGTTTTCGTGGTGCAAAGATAATACAAAAAATCGTGATTTCCAAATTTTATTGGCGATAATTGCACAAAAAAAGCACATTGTTAAAATATTCTTGAAGGGTTCGGATTCGGGTTAGTTTTGAGGTTAGGTTTGGTGTTAGGTATGTGTTAGGTATAGTGTTAGGTTTCCTAAGCCGGGGAATCGTACGAAATGCCTGTATACAAAGGCTTCTTGGCGATGAGAGGTTAGGTTTCGGCAGGATTCGCCATGTTTTTCTCAATTTTTACTCGCATTACGGTTGAAGGATGCTCATGTTACGGTTGAATGGCAGTTACATTACGAGAAACTACCAGTTTGATGCCTACAAACTGGTAGTTTGTTACCGACAAACTATTGGTTTCTTATCGACAAATGAGCCGTTTTAAGACACGTAACGTAAACGATTTCACATTTTTACGCAAAAAAAGCGTTAAAATGTTGCAGTATTCAGATAAAAGCACTATCTTTGCACAGATTTAGAAACAGCTATTAATTAAAAGCAAGGATTAGAATATGAAGAAGTATTTGATGAAAGGATTTGCCGCCATCGTTTTCTGCGGCGCAATCGCCAGCTGCTCCCACGACATGGATAGTGGATCAGACGCAGTACAATCTAAAGTTCAAGAGACATACGAGAAGGCATTCGTCACTCGTTTCGGTACTCCTGCCTCTACTCAGACATGGGGCTTCGGCACAACGGCTAAGGCTAACACCCGTGCAGCCCTTCCTGCTACTCCTGAGTTCCGCGACACAAACCCCATCGTGAAGCCTGAAGTGCCCGCTGCTTATCAGAACACGGTTCCTGCAGATGCCAAGTATGCCAAGGACTATCAGAACTACCAGAAGGGTGATGTCATCTACATCAACACCGAGTATCAGACCTTGAACCAACCTCAGAACACAGAGGACCTGACCATCTATGTAGATGGTAACGTTACTTTCTGCGGTGGCACTAACCAAGGTGGCAACGGTACGGCATTTTGCGTGACTGAGAACTCGACCCTGACACTGGGTGCTGTCAGCAACAACCTGATAGTTTATCTGGCTCCGGGTGCCACACTCGACATCAGAAAGGGTCTGCAGGAGAATGTTATCAACTGGTGGCCATACGAGGCGGAGATTGTCGAGAATGGCAACAACAGCTTCTCGTTCCAGAATTCTCATGCTGCTATTTACTTGAGCAATGGCAGTAAGGTGAAGGCCACCGACCTGACGCTCATCAGCGGTGCCAAGCTGCTGAACAACGGCGGTACTATTGAGGCAAACAACCTGACATTGGACCAGCAGGCTACCCTTTGGAACGAAGGTTCCATCGAGGTTGCCAACACCCTGACACTGACTAACACGTCTTCTGCACTTTACAATAAGGAAGGTAAGAAGATTGAGACTGTTAACCTTGACCTGATTAACAACGACGCACTGCTCTTCAACGAAGGTATCGTCGAGGCGACGGGTGACATTGTGCTCCACAACACCCATGCTGAGATTATAAACTACGGTGAGTTGAGCGGTGCATCATTCTCGTCGGCTGCCGGCGGTAAGATGCACAACGAGGGAACCGGTGTCGTTAACATCACAGGCAATACAGACCTGACCAATTCTAACAGTTCATGGATGAACGACGGCCATTGGACTTGCGGTAGTTTCGATATTGATAACTATTCCCATACAAACATCAACAACTGCCACTTGACCGTCAACGGCCAATTCCACCTAAATCGTGGTACTTTCGTACTGGGTGCCAATTCTGGTGTTGTTTGTAACTCATTTGCTTGGGAGGATACCTCTGACTTCTATCTGAATAGCAATTCGGTGCTGAAGGTTTTGGGTGATTTGGTGACTGAGAATGCCAACAGCGGCTATGGCTTCCGCGCCATCGGTGATGAATACGCTGTTATCGAGGCTGCAAGCATCAAGCACAATGGTAACGAGCAGTTCCGCATGTCGTACTACGGCAAGCTCTTTATTGCTACTGACAATCACTTCGAGCAGTGGTATAAGGACGCTCCCAACACCCAACAGCCTAGCTACTGGTATGAGTCTTCAGTAAAGTTCAAGTTCAATGGTGAAACCACCACTACCATTCCTGAAACTGATTGTAACCCAGGTTACGAGGGTGATGTTCCACCAGAGGAAGAGGTCGACGAGATTGTTGTGCTGGCGGAGGACTTGACCATCGATGACGTAAAGCCTGACTTCGACTTTAACGACGTGGTGTTTAAGGTTACACAGTACAAGAGCGGCGCAAAGAGCGGCCAGGTATGGGTGACTCTCCTTGCAGCTGGAGGTACGCTGCATCTTACTGTCGACGGTCACGAGGTGCACGAGGAGTTTGCTAATGCTAATCCTGATAAGACAATCCTCGTAACGACGATGATCAATACAGCTAAAAATGGTCACACAGCCTACAAGACAGCAAGTTTCCAGATATCCAATCCTAAAGGCTCTACTATTCAGGAGATTGCTAATAACATTCCCGTAGTTGTGACGAAATTCGGTGAGCTGATTCCATTGGTTGCACCTACTGGTGGTGTTCCATCTAAGATTGCCGTGAAGACAGACTTCTTGACAGATCCGAAAATGGGTTGGTGCGACGAGCGTCAGGATATCGACGAAAAATATAACGTGCAGGCTACTCCGCTGTTCAAGAGCTACGTAAGAGGTGAGCTTGACGACAACTGGTACACCTTAATTACGACTAAAGGCAATTAATAAGACTTTTCATTAAAGTACTTAAATACTAATCCACGGGGGCGTCTGCGCGAGCAGATGCCCTTTTTTGTGGATAATTCTTTGGCAGAGTCCGAAGAAAATCGTACCTTTGTCCCCTGTTATGGTACTAAATTACATTTGGATTGCATTTTTCATCATCGCATTCGTGATTGCGCTGGTGAAATTGGTATTTCTGGGAGACTTCGAGGTGTTCCCGGCTATGATGGATTCTACGTTCTCGTCGTCGAAGACGGCCTTTGAGATATCTCTGGGTCTGACGGGTGTGTTGTCGCTCTGGCTCGGTATCATGAAGATCGGCGAGAAGGGCGGTATCGTCAACGTGCTGGCACGACTGCTGAGCCCCGTCTTCGTGAAACTGTTCCCTGATATCCCCAAGGGACACCCTGTGACGGGCTCCATCTTCATGAACATCGCTGCCAACATGCTGGGCTTGGATAATGCCGCTACGCCCCTGGGGCTGAAGGCGATGGAACAGCTGCAGGAGCTGAACACGAAGAAGGATACGGCCTCGAACCCGATGATCATGTTCCTGGTGCTGAACACCAGCGGACTGACGCTGATACCTATTTCTATAATGGTGTATCGCGCCCAGCTCGGAGCAGCACAGCCTACGGATATCTTCATCCCTATCCTGTTGGCCACCTTCTTCTCGACACTGGCGGGTGTCATCATCACAAGCCTCTACCAGAAGATCAACCTGCTGAACCGCACGATGCTGCTGACGCTGGGAGGTGCTGCGCTGCTCGTGGCGGCCATCATCTGGGGCTTCGGACAACTCGACTCCGTGCTGATGAACAAGGTGAGCACCTCTGCGGCCAACATCCTGCTGATGACAATCATCGTCGCCTTTATTCTGGCTGGCGTCAGGAAGAAGGTCAACGTCTACGATGCCTTTATCGAGGGAGCGAAAGACGGTTTTTCGACGGCTGTGCGCATCATCCCCTATCTCGTCGCCATCCTCGTCGGAATCGGTGTCTTCCGTGCTTCCGGCGCGATGGATATGCTCATTGGCGGCATCGAGTGGACGGTGGCAGCCGTTGGCGGTGATACCGACTTCGTGGGTGCCCTGCCTACGGCTCTGATGAAGCCCCTTTCAGGCAGCGGTGCACGGGGCATGATGGTGGATGCGATGACGACCTACGGTGCCGACTCGTTTATCGGCCGTCTGAGCTGTATCTTCCAGGGCTCAACGGATACCACGTTCTACATCCTGGCCGTCTATTTCGGCAGTGTTGGCATCGTGAAGACGCGCCACGCTGTGACCTGCGGTCTTCTCGCCGATCTCGCCGGCGTCATCGCTGCAATCGCAATCGCGTACTTATTCTTCGGGTAGACTATGGCAAATCTGAAATCACTCTTCAAAGATACGGCAATTTACGGGCTGTCGAGCATCGTAGGCAGGTTTCTGAACTATCTGATGGTGCCGCTTTACACCTATACGCTCAAGAGCTGCGCCGACTATGGTATCTACAACGATATCTATGCGCAGACTGCCTTGCTGATGGTGCTGCTGACATTCGGCATGGAGACCACCTTCTTCCGCTTTATGAATAAGGAAGAGGGCGACAAGATGCGGATATACAGCACGGCCCTGATCATGGTGGGCAGCGTCTGCCTGACGTTCGCAGCATTGGTGCTGCTGTTTATCGACCCCATTGCCACAGCGCTCGACTATCCCAACCATAAATGGTATGTGGGTATGATGTTCGTCACGGTGGCGCAAGATGCGTTCCAAGCCATTCCCTTTGCCTATCTGCGCTATAAGCATCAGCCGTTTAAGTTTGCCGGACTGAAGCTGCTGTTCATCTTCATGAGTGTAAGCCTGAATGTCGTGGCCTATTGGCTCATGCCGAAGATCGATCCGCAATGGGAAATCCACATCGGCTATGCCTTTGCCATCAATCTGACTTGTACGACCATCATTTCGCTCTGTCTGATCAGCGAACTGATTGGGTTCAGATGGCAGTTCGACAAGCAGAAATGCCAGGAGATGCTGCGTTATTCGTGGCCGCTGCTGGTATTGGGTATCGCAGGCATCCTGAATCAGGTGGCAGGACAGATCCTGCTGCCACGTATACTGGATGCTGAAGACGGCCGAAACCAGCTGGGCATCTATGGCGCCTGCATCAAGATTGCGATGATCATGGCACTCATCACCCAGGCTTTCCGCTTTGCCTACGAGCCTATCGTATTCGGCTCCGCGAAGGATAAGAACAGCAAGGAGCTGTATGCCAAGTCGATGAAGTTCTTCATCATCTTCACCCTGCTGGCATTCCTCTTTGTGATGGGGTATATCGACATCTTCAAATACCTCGTCGGAGAGAAATTCCGAGAGGGACTGGGCATCATACCCATCGTGATGATGGCCGAGATATTCATGGGCATCTATTTCAACCTGTCGTTCTGGTATAAGCTCATCGACAAGACCATCTATGGTGCCTGGTTCTCGCTGGCGGGCTGTGCGGTGCTCTTTGCCGTGAACATCATCTTCATCCCTAAGATAGGCTATTGGGCCTGTGCCTGGGGCGGTCTTGCCGGCTATGGTACAGCCATGATACTGAGCTATTTCGTAGGTCAGAGGAAGAATCCTATCCCCTATCCCATCAAGAGCATCACGATTTACTTCATCGCTGCAATGGCCTTATTCGGCATGATGAAATGGTTCGAGAGAAATACGGACTGGCCAACATGGGTTTTGCTCCTCATTAATACATGCCTCATCTGTGGCTTTGTATTCAGGATCATCAAGACCGACATGCCGCTCAGTTCCCTGCCGGTTATCGGAAAGAAATTCAAAAAATAACTAGATATGAAAAAACTGATTTTAACGTTATTCGCTATTTGCGCCCTGACGACAGCTAAGGCTGACGAGGGTATGTGGACACTTTACAACCTGCCCAATGCCGTCTACGAGACGATGAAGCAGGAGAACTACGAACTGCCTTACGGTGCCCTGTATCAGGGCGAGGATGCCATCAAGAACTGCGTGGTGAACTTCGGCGGCTACTGCTCGGGTGTGGTGGTATCGCCCGACGGACTGGTGTTTACCAATCACCACTGCGGCTTCGAGGCCATCCGCTCGCACTCTACCGTTGAGCACGACTATATGCTGAACGGCTTCGTGTCGAACAGCTTCGAGGAAGAGTTGCCCAACGAAGATCTCTTCGTGAGCTTCATGGTGGAGCAGAAGGATATCACAGCCTATATGGATTCGCTCGGCATCAATCAGATTGCAGAGGAGAAGCGCCGTCAATTCGTCGATTCCGTTGAGAACGTGATGCTTAAGGAGATCGAGGCCAAGGACTCTACCCTGCGCATTGAGATCAAGCCTTTCTACGAGGGTAACCAGTTCTTCCTGACGACCTATCGCGACTATAAGGACGTTCGCCTGGTGTTTGCCCTGCCCAAATCAATGGGTAAGTTTGGCGGTGAGACAGACAACTGGATGTGGCCTCGCCAGACCTGCGACTTCTCTGTGTTCCGTATCTATGTAGACCCCAAGACGGGCGGTCCTGCCAAGTATTCGAAGGATAATGTGCCGATGAAACCGAAGAAATGGGCACCAGTCTCGCTGCAGGGCTATGTGCCGGGATCGTTCTCAATGACCATCGGTTATCCCGGCAGCACGAGCCGTTATCTCTCCAGCTATGGCATCAAGGAGCGCCGCGATGCAGAGAACGAGCCCCGCTACAAGACCCGTGAGGTGAAGCAGGACATCATGATCCGCCACATGAGGGCTGACGAGGCTGTCCGTATCAAGTACGACTCAAAGTATGCCCAGAGCTCGAACTACTGGAAAAACTCCATCGGCATGAACAAATGTATCGACAGTATCGGCCTGATTCAGCAGAAGGCTGCCTACGAAGCAAAGATCCGCCAATGGCAGGACTCTACGGGATATCTGGTTGGCAAGCTTGACTTCGACAAGCTGGAGCGATTCTATGCCAAGCAGTTTAATGCCATGAAGGCGTTCACTTACTTCTCCGAAACCTTCGGCAGTCGCAGTGCCGATGAATTGACCAGACGTGCCTATCGTTCACATAATGGTTCCATCGTCAAGGGTGACAAGGACAAGCCCAAGAAGCAGTACATCGAGTTCAAGGACAACAGCGACGAGTGGGACGAGGCTACCGATAAGGAGATTATGGCTGCTGCCATGAAGTTCTATCGTGAGCAGGTAGAAGAGAAGTATCTGCCCGACTTCTATCAGGTGGTGGATCGCGACTTTGGCGGGGATTATCAGAAGTATATCAACTATCTCTTCAAGAAGTCGAAGCTGATGAAGAACGGCAAGAAGATCTATATCAACAAGAAGAGCTTCATGAAGGATCCTGGTGTCGCCTATGGCTTCAGTCTCAACAATACCTTGCAAATGCTCGCTGAGGAGGCGTCCGCAGTTTACGATTCCGTCGCTATCCAGGAGCGCTATCTCTGTGCCGCCAAACTGAGGATGGAGGAAGACATGCCTAACTACAGCGACGCGAACTTCACCATGCGACTGAGCTATGGTCAGGTGGGTGAGTATCTGCTGGCAGGAAAGCCTTCCGGCTACTATACCGAAGCCAGCAGCATCGTAGAGAAGATGGTGAAGGGCGAGAACGGTGTCATCGACTATGAGGCCGAGCCTATCATGAAGGAACTGCTCTCAAAGAAGGACTTCGGCAAGTATACTGACAAGACGACTGGTAAGTTGCATCTCTGCTTCCTCTCGAACAATGATATCACGGGTGGTAACTCTGGTTCTCCGATGTTCAACGGCAAGGGTGAGCTCATCGGCCTGGCCTTCGACGGCAACTGGGATTCCCTGTCGTCAGACATCTTCTTCGACAAGCAGCTGGCCCGCTGTATCGGTGTGGATATCCGCTATGTGCTCTACATGATGGAGAGCTGGGGCAAGGCCGACCGTCTGATCAAAGAGATTGGCGCCAAGTAACCCTCACTTAACCCTCACTACCGATAATACGGCTGATTTCTTCGATGGAATCAGCCGTTTTGATATATTTCTGCCAATCACCGCGGATCATCCCCTTGGTCTTTAAGTCATCGAGCAGGGCGATGAGCGGATTCCAAAATCCTTTCATATTATAAAGGATGACAGTCTTCTGATGGTAGCCGATGGTGGCTGAGGCAACAACGGTAAACACCTCATCGAGGGTGCCGATGCCACCAGGCAGGGCGATGAATACATCACTCTGGTCCATCATCAACTGCTTACGGTCGCTCAGGTTGTCGCAGGGAATCTCAATCTCCACATAATCGCTGATACGACCTGACTTCTCGACGATGGTGGGAATCACGCCGATGGTGCGTCCGCCATTCTCCTTGACGGCCTTTGCCACTGTCTCCATCAATCCCTGATTCACACCGCCAAACACGATGGAATGGCCGTTTTTTGCGGCCCATGTACCCAGTTCCTCTGTCATCGAGAAGAACTCGGGGTCAATCTGCTGGTTCGCAGAACAAAATATACAGATCTTCATATCGTTTCTTTGTTTATTTAATAAGGTGTTTCTTGCCGTCTTTGATATATACGCCTCGTTGGGGTGAGGTGACGACTTTTCCCGTAAGGTCATAATAGTTACCATTGGCTACTGATTTCCTAACCGTTCGAATGGCCGTAGGGTCGATGGGATTCCCGATGGTATAGCCCATGCGTTCCATCTCCAGGGAAGCCCAGATGAACGGCCCGATGCCCTTGGGATCATTGTCACGGACAGGTTCACTCATATAATACTCAAACGAACCGTCGCGATGGGGTTTGTTATCTGGCCCTAATCCCGATACTTCACAGCACTTGGTCAGAGAAATGGTTCCGTTGGCATTCTCCTTGACAAACTCCTTGATGATACCGTCATAGGCACGGATGCCGGCAGCGAGGAAACTGTCATCGAGGTAGCCCATGCGGTGACCTTTCAACAGACAATAGGCAAACATAGAGGAGGCTGTTGCTTCCAGATAGTTGCGAGGATCGTCGACATCGAGCACATCATACCAGACTCCGCTCTGCTCATCCTGATAGTCCACCACACTCTTCATCGCCCGTTGGAACAGGTCGATAACCTTCTGACGTGGCTCATAGTCTTCGGGTAACGCATCGAGGATCTCCACCATCGCCATCGTAAACCATCCCATAGCCCGAGCCCAGGTGTGCTGACTGAGACCTGTCTCTGCGTTCGCCCAGAACATCTGATGTGTCTCGTCCCAGGCATGTTTCCACAGACGGGTGGTCTCGTCATAGGTGCGCTGGTCGGTCTTCGTAATCTGATCTACGGCATCGTCATAATAAGCGGTCTCATCGCCAGGTGCCAAAAAGGGTGCTGCCAGTGTGTAGAAGGGCAACCCCATAAAGATGCCGTCGAGCCATACCTGTCGGGCATAGATGGCTTTATGCCACCACACCCCTTCATCGGTTCTCGGCTGGTTTTCCAACTGACTCATCAGCAAGTCGAGGGCCAGGGAGTCCTTCTTGCTGGGGAACAATTGGTAATAGCGCATCAGAAAATGTCCGGGGCGCACATTGTCGAGATTGAAGTCGTTGTATTTATACCCGAAAATATTACCCTTTTCATCGATCATGGTAGCAGGATACTCCTTGAGGTAGTCGCCTACTTTCTCGTTACCATAGGTGATGTAGACATCGAGGATGCCATCAAGTTCCACTCCTGTCTGATAGGACCAGTTTGGAAAGGCCGATGAGAAATTCAAGTTGTAGGAGTGGGGCGTACGCTTCATCTCCGAGTCGGTTATCCATTCGCTATAATGGGTATAATCGGCAGCCTTGGCGACAAGTGCCGATAGTAGTGTAAACAGTAGAAAGTAATTTCTCTTCATATCGTTTTTGTTGTTTCTTTAAAAACTTCTGCAAAGATACAAAAAAAATTCGTAACTTTGCAGCCATGATGAAGACTTTTGAAGAATTAGGGGTCAGTGAAGAGATTCGCAAGGCCATTGATGAGTTGGGATTTGTACAGCCGATGCCTGTTCAGGAGGCGGTTATTCCTTATCTTTTGGGGAATCAGAAGGATGTCATCGCCCTCGCCCAGACGGGTACAGGTAAGACAGCTGCCTTCGGCATTCCGTTGTTGATGCGTATCGACACCAACTGGCGAGAGACTCAGGCGCTGGTACTCTCACCTACGCGTGAACTCTGTTTGCAGATCACGGACGACATCCGCGACTTTGCCAAGTATATGGACGGCGTACATGTAGAGGCTGTCTATGGAGGTGCTTCCATCGAGCCACAGATGCGTGCCCTGAAGAAAGGTGTGAATATCATTGTGGCCACACCAGGTCGTCTGGTGGACCTGATGCATCGTGGTTATGCCCGTCTGGAACAGGTGAGAAATATCGTTCTCGACGAGGCTGATGAGATGCTGAACATGGGTTTCTCTGACAGTATCAACGAAATCTTCGAGTCACTGCCCGCAGAGCATAGCACACTGATGTTCTCTGCGACGATGAGCCGAGAAGTGGAGCGTGTGGCGAAGAAATACCTGCACGACTATCAGGAAATCGTCGTGGGCTCGCGCAACGAAGGCGCAGAGAACGTGAACCATATCTATTATATGGTAAACGCGAAGGACAAATACCTCGCCCTGAAACGTATCGTCGACTATTATCCCCGTATCTTCGCCATCATCTTCTGCAGGACGAAGGTGGAGACGCAGGAGATAGCCGACAAGCTCATCAAGGACGGTTATAACGCCGAGTCGCTGCATGGCGACCTCTCGCAGCCTCAGCGCGACCAGACAATGCAGAAATTCCGCCAGCACCTGACGCAGTTGCTCGTGGCGACGGATGTGGCTGCTCGTGGCCTTGACGTGGACGATCTGACGCATGTGATCAACTTCGGACTCCCCGATGATATCGAGAACTATACCCACCGCTCTGGCCGTACAGGTCGTGCCGGCAAGAAAGGTACATCCATCTCGATAGTGCATAGTCGCGAGAAGTTCAAGATCCGCAACATCGAGAAGGAGATCGGCAAGGCGTTCGTGCAGGCAGAGATCCCGTCGGCAGAGGAAATCTGTAAGAAACAACTCTATAAGGTGATGGACCAAATCGTGAAGACGGATGTCGACGACGAGGAAATCGCCCCCTTCATGCAGGATATCAACCGTTACTTCGAGTATATCGACAAGGAGGAACTCATCAAGAAGATTGTCTCATTAGAGTTCGGCAAGTTCCTGGCCTACTATGCCGAAGCGCCTGAGATTGAGGCTGTCGTACCTGACAAGAAGGAGAAGAAACCCCAAAGCGACAAGCAGAAACTGCAGAATAAGGCACAGAAAGGGTATCGCCGCTTGTTTATCAACCTTGGTAAGCGCGACGGTTTCTATCCTGGCGAACTGATGCAGACGCTGAATCGCTTTGTTGGAGGACGTCAGGAGGTGGGACATATCGACCTGCTGGACACCATCTCCTATTTCGAGGTGCCCGAGAAGGATGCCAAGAAGGTGATGATCCAGCTGACAGGTATCAGACATAAGGGCAGAACCGTGCGCTGTAATGATGCGGATGAAGGTGGGAAGCCATCTGAAGGCAAATCAGCAAAGTCAGCATCCAAGCCCAAACACCAGAAAAAGGACGACTGGCGCTCATTGATGCGCTCGGAAGAGGCTCGCTCGAAGGGCAAGAAGAAATCATCGAAGGAACTGCGAGGTGACGAGCCAGATTTCAGCGAAGAAGGCTGGGCAATGCGCAAGCCCCGCAAAAAGAAGAAATAATGAAAAAGCCCCGCGATTTGCGAGGCTTTTTCATTATTTCAGCAGGCTATCAGCCAACTGCATCAGCTGTGCCTCATCGGCAGCCTTCATGCGAGAGCGGATGGTGACCATCGGCTCTACAATCTCGCAGTCCTTCAGCCCCTCTATCATCGAGCGCATCACCTTTCCAGCCGTTGGCATCCAACTGCCGTTCTCGACGATACCGAAGCGACGCTTCTGATAGTTCTTGATCTGCAGGTGATAGAGGAAGTCGTGCATAACCGGGAACACGCCTGCATCATAGCTCGATGCAGCCACCACGACGGTAGGATAGCGGAAAGCGTCCTCGATGACCTCAGCCATATCGTCGCGACTCAGATCGCTCACCACCACCTTCTTGGCGCCCTTCTCACGGAGTATCTCGCCCAGACGCTCGGCAGCGGCAGCCGTTCCACCGTGAATGCTGGCATAGGCGATGAGTATGCCCTCACTCTCGGGCTCGTACTTACTCCAAATATCATAGAGTCTCACAGCCTTAGCCAATGCCTCGCCTTTCAGCACAGGACCATGCAGCGGACAGATGGTCTGAACATCGATCGCAGCCATCTTTTTCACCACACTCTGCACCTGCGTACCATACTTGCCGCAGATATTGAAATAGTAACGGCGAGCCTCGCAAGCCCAATCACCTATCTCGTTCACCAACGCACCAAATTTACCGAATCCATCAGCCGAGAACAGCACCTTATCCAAACTGTCGTAACTCATAATGACCTCCGGCCAATGCACCATCGGTGCTGAGATGAATTGCAGCGTGTGCTGGCCCAGTTTGAGCGTATCGCCCTCTTTGACCGTGATGACACGACCCTCGAAGTTAAGACCTTCGAAGAAGTTGGGGAGCATTTTCACAGCCTGGGCACTGCAAACAAGTTGCAGATGAGGGTAAGTCTCGAGCATCTCAGCGATGAGCGCAGCGTGGTCGGGCTCCATGTGGTGAGCCACCAGATAATCAGGTTGGCGACCATTGAGTGCGGCCTTCAGGTTTGCCTTCCACGCTTCGCCCTTACGACGATCGGCAGTATCCATTACCGCAATCTTCTCATCGTCAATGAGATAGGAATTATAACTCATGCCTTCAGGCACTACATACTGACTCTCAAACAGATCGATGTCAAGATCATCAACACCGATGTACTTAATCGTATCACTTATCATATTCATAGTTTTTACTTTCTCTTTGATTGCTCTACACTTGATCAGCCCAAGAACTCGCGCCTCTTCTGATCAGCAAACTCCATGTCGATGCTGTTGTGAATGCTCTTGCACACATTGGCAGAGAACTGCTGGGCTTGCTCGACAATCTGATCCCATTGCTGTTCACTGAGTCCTGCCTCCAACATCTCACGCGTAATACCATATTTTATCAGGCCATAGACAAAACCCGCATTGAAGTTATCACCGGCACCAATGGTACTGACGGTTTCCGTCTGCAAAACAGGATACTGCTTACCAAGACCACCAACAGAACGGATTTCCACCGGCTTGGCTCCTTGGGTATAGACAAAATTCTTGCAATAGAAAGAAATCTCAGCACGATAGACCGAATCGGCATCTTGCTTTTTGAACATCACCTCGAAGTCTTCCTTGCTGCCTCGCACAATATCGGCAAACTCAAGGTTCTCAAGGATATTGGGGCGCACCTTCATCACCTCGTTCAGATGAGAAGAGCGGAAGTTCACATCGTAATAGAGTATCGCCCCACGCTGATGCGCATATTCCAGAAAACTGTACACTTGAGGACGAATCACCGGATTCACCGCATAGAAAGAGCCATACATCACGATATCGTCAGGCTGGATTTCAGGAAGTACAAGATCGATCTTGTCGTGAGGATGATCCTTATAGAAGATGTATTCGGCATCATTCTGTTCATTCAGGAAGGCTAACGAGATGGGCGACTTAGACTCGGGATAGACGCAGATGTTGCTGGCATCGACATGATTGTCTTCCAGGAATTTGATGATCGTCTTACCCACCCGGTCGTTGCCCGTCTCACTGATAAAGGCTGTGTCCAAACCAGCACGCCCCAAAGAGATGAGACCATTGAACATTGAACCTCCTGGCACAGCCCCAATAGGTGTGTCGTTCTTGAAAATGATGTCGAGAATCGTCTCGCCAATACCAATTACTTTTCGCATAATCATTTAGTTATCGGTGCAAAGATACTCAAAATCATTCAATTTATCACGAAAACTCCAAAAATAATTGTAACTTTGCAGCAGAAATGACAAAATATAACACATATACCTTCGAAAACGGTCTCCGCATCATTCATCTGCCCTCCGACTCACAAGTGGTCTACTGCGGTTATGAGATAGCTGCAGGTACCCGTGACGAAAGGCTTGGGGAAGAGGAAGGGCTGGCGCATTTCTGTGAGCACATGACCTTCAAGGGCACTGAGCGTCGCAACGCCCTGCAAATCATCAACGCCATAGAAGGACTGGGCGGTGAACTCAATGCATTCACCAATAAGGAAGACACCGTCTACTACGCAGCTATCACCAAGGATCATTTCCTACAGGCTGTCGATGTGCTGACCGACATTGTCTTCCACAGTCAGTATCCCCAGCATGAGATCGAGAAAGAGGTTGAGGTTATCTGCGATGAAATCGAGAGTTATAACGACTCCCCAGCAGAACTCATCTACGACGAGTTTGAGAATATCCTCTTCGCCGGGCACCCTCTCGGACACAATATCCTAGGCAAAGCAGACCAGTTAAGAGGCTATACGACGGAAGATGCCCTGCGCTTCACCCAACGGAACTACCGGCCTGAAAAGATGGTCTTCTTCGTCTACGGCGACATCGACTTCAACAGGCTGATAAAGCGGCTGAACAGTATCTGTCCTTCAGGAAAGGATGAAGCAAAGAATCAGGGAGACTGGTCCATGACTGCTCATTCAGAGCAAATCCCACAACCTGTCCCCCTGATTCCCCAGTCTGGCGGACAGATTTTCACCCATTCCATCGGCTCTCATCAGGCTCATGTGATGATCGGCACACGTGCCTACTGCTACAACGACCCAAGGCGAATGGCACTCTATCTTCTTAATAATATATTAGGTGGTCCTGGCATGAATGCCCGTCTGAACCTCTCGCTGCGCGAACGTCATGGGTTGGTCTATACGGTTGAGAGTTCCATGGTCAGCTATGGTGATACCGGTGCCTGGAGCGTGTATTTCGGATGTGACCATCACGATATACGGAAATGCTGCCATCTAGTTCGAAAAGAGTTGGACCGTATCATGAAAAAACCCCTCAGCAACAGCCAGCTCACCATTGCCAAACGGCAGTTGAAAGGACAGCTCGCCATTGCCTGTGACAACAGAGAACAGTTTGCCCTCGACTTCGGCAGAAGCTATCTCCATCATGGTCATGAACGCGATCTCGACAAACTGATGCAACGCATCGATGCCGTAACAGCAGAGGACATACAAAAAGTAGCAAACGAATTGTTTGCCACAGACAACCTCACCACGCTGATCTTTGAATAGGAGCCGTCACACTGCCTTACTCAGATAGGCACGGACAACCTTGCGGGCTGTGCCCAGACGGTATTCTACAGATTTGTAGCCCTCGCCCAACTGGCGAGAGATCTCGCTGACCTTCATGCCGTCATAGATATGCATCCGATAAACCTCGCGGCAATTCTCCGGCACTCGGGCCAGTCCACGCTCCATCCGCTCCATGATCTCATGGGCTGAAAATACCGATTCCATCGATGTCCCCTCACTACAAGTACCCTTGATATAGTGCTCATACTGTTCATAGACAGCATGGCAGCGGTAGTAGTCATTGATCAGGTTACGAAGGATGGTATAGACTAATGCCGGCAAGGTGACTTCCGACAATAGCTTGTCAGTCGTCAATAACTTAAGGAAGACATCCTGAATGATGTCCTCGGCTAAATCGTTACCGCAGAGACGGCTGCTGGCGTATGCCAGCAGCTCTCCACGATGAGCAATATAATAGTTGGTTAAAAGTTGATGCTTATTCATTCACAACCTGTTGGATGGTTCCGTCCTCATTGTAGAACAGACGCTGCACCTTCAACGAGCGCAGATGAGTGACATCATTTGAGGGCACGCAGTCATGATAGAACAGGAACCACTCGCCCTTGAACTCTACGATGCTGTGATGGGTTGTCCAGCCTACAACAGGATCGAGGATCACACCCTGATAGGTGAACGGTCCGTAAGGATTGTCGCCGATGGCATAGCAGAGGAAGTGACTGTCGCCAGTAGAATAGCTGAAATAGTACTTGCCATTATACTTATGCATCCACGAAGCCTCGAAGAAGCGATGGGGATCGCCAGCTTTCAGGGGTTCGCCGTTCTTATCGACTACCAGTACGCTGTGAGGAGCCTCAGCAAACTGCTTGACGTCATCACTCAGACGAACCACGAAGCTAGACAGGGCGGGTACATCAGCAGGAGCAAAGAGCTGGGTCTTCTTGTCAGCAGCAGGACCGAGGTCGACGCCACCTTCCTTCACCAGTTTCTCAGGAGCCTGATACCACTGTAACTGTCCACCCCAGAGACCGCCGAAATAGCAGTAGATCTGTCCGTCGTCATCCTTGAAGACGCTGGGGTCGATACTCATGGAACCACGGATAGGCTGGTCTTCGGGTACGAATGGACCCTCAGGCGTATCGCTGACAGCCACACCAAGGTGGAATACACCATTATAATCCTTAGCCGAGAAGATGAGGTAATACTTGCCGTCTTTCTCCACGACATCATTGTCCCACATCTGCTTCTCAGCCCACTTCACCTGCTCCACATCAAGGATCTTGCCGTGATCGGTGACCTCACCATTCACCACATCATCCATGGAAATCACATGGTAATCCTTCATCTGGAAGTGACCGCCGTCGTCATCGAAAGCAGCACCGGCCTCCCAGTCATGAGAAGGATAGACATAAAGGCGTCCGTTAAACACATTGGCAGAAGGATCTGCATAATAATCACTCGGGAATAAGTAACGAGGTAGTTTTGCCATAATTTTGTTTATAATTTAGTAAGTTCATTCTGCATTTCACGGGCGTTTCTGCGACGTGCAGCAAGTTCCGCCTGCATATGTTCATTATACTCTTTAGTAATCGGATAGAAATGTAAGGCCAGGACACCCACAGCAAACAGGAATGCCGGTACAATACTCGACACAAGGCGGATACCCTCCATCGCACTCTCATTCTGGACAGACACATTGCCGGAGACATAGCCAAACATGGAAATGAGAATACCTGCAATGGCACCACCAAGACCCAAACCGACCTTCAGGGCCAGAACAATGCCAGAGAAGCAGAAGCCCGTGGCACGACGGTGGTTCTCATATTCTATATGATCGGCCACATCGGCAATGATTGCCCAAAGCAACGGAACCGTCGGTGCATAGGCCAGAGAGCGCAGGATAGTCAGGACAAATATCAGACTCACATCTGTCGGTGAGGGGATATAGAACATGGCGGTAAAGAATGCCGTCAACGACAGACAGATCATAAAGACCTTCTTCTTGCCATACTTATTCGCCAGATAACGCGACAGGCAAATGACGCCTAGGAACTGGACGATGGCACCCGACATATTGAAGGCAGAGAAACCAATGGAATAGGCTTCATCCTGATCAACATTCATACCAAAGGCCCTAAGGAAATGGCAAAGCGACTGCTCGTCGACATTATACTGGAAATAGAAGTTGATAGCTGAACCCCACATGGCCAACGTTATAAAAAGTACGAATGTCAGCAATGCTATAGAGTTCCACGACACATCAGATACCGTATCCTTTATGTCGGCCTTGATATTCTTCCGCTGGTTCACTGGGGGCTGGATGCGCTCCCTCGACACCACAAAAGTGATGATAAAGAATACAAAAGCTACGACAGCAAACAGGCCGATGGTACATAACCAGCCATGTTGCTGATTACCTTTGCCAAAATGATCTACCAACGGCAGCGTAAGACCCTGCACCACAAACTGGGCAATGGTGACCACGATGAATCGGATAGTTGTGATGCTCGTACGCTCCCGGATGTCGCTGGTCATCACACCGCCTAAAGAGGTATAAGGTATATTATTAAAGGAATAGATAGTCATCAGTAGAATATAAGAGATGGTTGCATAGGTAGCCACCATACCCTTTTCCTCTATTCCTGGATTATAATAAGCCAGAACATAAAACACACAGAAGGGCACGGCAGTCCACAACACCCAGGGACGGAACTTTCCCCAACGTGTGCTTGTGCGATCAGCCAGAAGACCGACAGTAGGATCGACAATAATTTCAGCGAAACTGGCAATCATCAATATGCTTCCTGCCACAGCCCCATCCAGACCGAAAACGTCTGTATAGAACTTCAGCTGGAACATCATCATCATCTGGAACACGAGATTAGCGCCGGCGTCTCCCAAAGAGTAGCCTAACTTCTCGCCCAATGACACCTTCTGTGAAGCGTTACTTTTCATCTCGAAATCAATACCATAATTCCTGCATCTGTGCAGTAATATTTATCTGTTTGCAAAGGTAGTAAATAATTAATCATTCAACATTACAATATGTTACAGAAGTTTTTTCAAATGTTTCATTAGCCAAGAAAAATACAATTTTGGGCGATTTCAACGGAGATTTTTCGTATATTTGCAACATCAAAACAACATTTATGAAAAAAATTCTGCTCTTAACTGTCACACTACTGACCGTCTCTTTTGCAGACGCAGAGATCAGCCTGCCACAGTTGTTCCAGTCAGGGATGGTACTCCAGCGCGGAAAGCTGATCCCGATTTGGGGAAAGGCAGCACCAGGAGAACTGGTCACGGTCCGCTTTAACAAGAAACAATATGCCACGACTGCCGACGCTCATGGCAGCTGGCGGATCAACCTGCCAAAGATGAAGGCTGGCGGTCCCTATACGCTGACGGTGGGCAACCATGTGCTTACCAATATCCTTGTCGGCGACGTGTGGTTGCTCTCAGGCCAATCCAACATCGATGTAACCATCGAACGTGTCTATCCTCAATATCCACAGGAGATTGATGCCTACGAGAACAACGACATCCGTCTGTTCCGTGTGCAGAACGAGACCGACGTTCACGGGGTAAGAGACGACATCAAACCTACATCCATCAACTGGAAGCCCCTGAACAAAGAGAATGCCTGGCTCTTCTCGGCAGTAGGCTATTTCCTTGGCAAGCGGATGCAGGAAAAGACAAACGTGCCACAGGGCATCATCGTCAACAGCTGGGGCGGTACTCCCATTGAGGCCTGGATCTCGAAAGACTCGCTTGAGCGCGACTATCCCATGCTGGTGAAACGTGCGCAGTTCTTCCAGAGCGACGATTACGTGAAGTCACAGACGCAAACCAACATGCAGGCAGACCGCCAGTGGCAGAAAATGCTACAGGAGAGCGATGCCGGCATCCTGCAGAACTGGGCTGCACCAGACTGCGACGATGCCAATTGGCAAAGCATCAATCAGAACGACTGGAGTTGGCGTGGCTGTGGTAGTGTATGGCTGCGGCAACATATAATAATAAATAAGGAACACGCGGGAAAGCCAGCTCGACTGCTCCTCGGCACCCTCTTCGATCAAGACATCACTTATCTGAATGGAAAGGAGATTGGACATACCTACTATCAGTATCCCCCACGCCGTTACGATATTCCAGAGGGCTTGCTCAAAGAGGGTGACAACGTGATAGCCGTCCGTTTCATCAACAAATACGGGGCTGTGCACTTCATTCCCGAAAAGCCCTATATGCTCTGCTTCGGCGACGACCGCTGTTCACAGAACCCCATGCCGAAAGACGTCATACCCCTTGCCCCGACATGGAAGGTGAACGTTGGCACAGAATTGCCCAATTGTCCCAGTGGCGACGTGTCGTTGCAGAATATCCCCACCACGCTTTACAATGCCGTGCTTCATCCACTCGCACCATACGCCATCAATGGTATCGTCTGGTATCAGGGAGAGTCGAACACCGGCAATCCTGCCCCCTATGCTGACTACCTGAAGAAACTGATGGGCTGTTGGCGCGACCGCTGGCAGGATCCGAAGATGCCCTTCGTCATCGTGCAGCTGGCCAATTATGATGGTCGCCAGCAATCCGGTTTCCCAAGACCTATCACCCCACAGACAGCACCGATGAATAGCGGTTGGGCCCAGCTTCGCGAGGCACAGCGTACAGCAGCAAAGGCCGATCCAAGGGCAGAGCTGGCCGTCATCAACGACCTAGGCGAGACTGTCGACATCCATCCGCTCCGTAAAAAGGAGGTTGCCGAGCGCGTGGCACTCTGCTTCGATCGTCTTATATATAATAATAAGGTGAACCTTGCCCCAGAAGTCATCGCCGCCGAGGTGCAGGAGGGGAAAATCATCCTTACCCTTGACCAGCCGATACAGGCAGGCGACCTTTATGAGTTTGAGGCAGCCGCTGCTGATGGTGACAAGGTCTTCCAGAACGTGAAAGCCACAGCAGAAGACAACCGTATCACGCTGATTCTGCCTGAAGGCTTCCATCCGATGAGCACCGTCTATGCCGTGCGCTATGCCTGGAAGGATAACCCCGCTACGGCAAATGTCCGCTCACTCACAGGACTGCCCATGTCATCCTTTGAAATGAAAGTAAACAAATAAACAATAACTATTATGTCAACAACAAACGAATCCAAAGGCTTTTACAAGCTCTCCTGGCTCCAGCGCATCGGCTTCGGTTCCGGTGACCTGGCGCAGAACCTGATTTTCCAGACAACATGTATGTATCTGCTGTTCTTCTACACCGACATCTACGGACTCGATGCCGTTGATGTATCCGTGATGTTTACAGTAGGTAATGTGCTTAACGTGATCTGGGACCCTATCGTAGGTGCCATGATCGACAAGAATAATCCCAAACTGGGCAAATACCGTGCATACCTCGTGTTTGTAGGTATCCCCCTGACAGGTTTTGCCATCCTCTGCTTCTGGAACGGCTTCGCACCGTCGCTGCTCTATGCCTACGTCACCTACATTGCCATGACGCTGCTCTACACGTTCATCAACGTGCCTTACGGTGCCCTGAACTCCTCACTCACCCGTGATACCGACGAGATTACCATCCTGACCTCTGTCCGTATGTTCATGGCTAACTGTGGTGGTCTGGCTGTAGGTTCTGGTCTGCCGCTGCTGATCGCCTACTTCACCGACCAGGAAGCAGAGGGACTGCCAAAGGATCCTGCTGCATGGTTTACGACGATGACCATCTACGGACTGGTTGGTCTGGCTTTGCTGCTTTTCTGCTTCACCCAGTGTAAGGAGCGTGTGGTGATGGATGCCAGCGAGGCAGCCAACGTGAAGATCAGCGACCTCTGGATGGAGTTCTTCCACAACCGTCCCTTGCGCGTCATCGCCTTCTTCTTCATCACCGCTTTCGCCATGATGTCAATCGGTAATGCCGCTGGTGCCTACTTCATCAATAGCAATATGCACGGTTCTCCTGACCAGTTGTCTATCTTTATGGGACTCGGCTCTGCACCGTCGTTCATCTTCATGCCACTCGTGCCGATGATCAAGAAGATGGTGGGTAAGAAGAATATGTTCTACATCTTCCTCTCAATCGCTATCATCGGTATGGCCTTCCTCTATATGGTAGCCAAGATGGAGAACCCCAGCATGGGACTCGTCTATGTGGCTCAGTTCGTGAAGTCAACAGGTGTTATCGTGGCAACAGGTTACATGTGGGCACTGGTGCCTGAGGTCATCTCTTATGGTGAGTATGTCAGCGGCAAGCGTATTGCCGGCATCGTCAACGCTCTGACGGGCATTTTCTTCAAGGCCGGTATGACGCTGGGCAGCATCGTTGCTCCTGCCATCCTCGCCTATGTATCCTACAATCCCGATAGCATCCAGCAGTCGCCTGTAGCTGAGGAGGGTATCCTGTGGCTCGTCTGCGTCATCCCCGCTGCCCTGCTGTTGCTCGCCATGTTCATCATTTCGAAGTATGAACTCACCGACGAGGTTATCGACGACATCAACAAGAAGATTGAGGCCCGCGCCAAGGAATAACAGACGCATCATTATAAAATAAAAACTCACGGAATGATTTGTCCCGTGAGTTTTTCTTTTGTGCCAATCCCGTCTTATAGCTGATACTGTAGCATGACCATCGAGTAGGGAGCTACATCGAGGGTGAACTTCTGCTGTGGCGTTATCATTTCTGTTTTAGGAGCAATGGGCTGCTTCTCGAAGTTGTTCTCGTCGTAAGGATTGCCGGCAAGCACAGTCTTCTTTCCTTCTTTCGTCAGTTGGAAGCGCCCGAGGTTCACGTTGGCAAACTTCACCTGACTGGTGGCATTCACCACCTTCACGAAGAGCTGACGTGTCTTGGTGTTCAGGATCACGCTCTGGCCATAATGCACATTCTCCATGGGCTGGATGACATTGGCGGCATCACCCTGGAATTTCACGCAGTCACCATAATAGTAGTTGCCTGAAGACTGTCCGAACATCTGCTGCACATAGTAGCTGCAGGTCAGGAACGGACGCTCGTTGTCGTAGTAGATGAGGTCGGGATTCCACTGGGTACCATCCTTACGGGCAAAGAGCGGAGCGTAAGAGGTCATGGTGACCACATCGGCATTGCGCTCTACATGGAGCAGATAAAGACCTTCAGCAAGGGCGTCAATGAGTTTCTTGTCCTTGGCAGCATACTCACCCAGATAGACCTTGGTCTTCTTGTTGCGCGGATAATTGTCGTACTGACGCTTGTTCAGGAAGAAATCGTTGGGCTCATAATAGTGTTCGTCAAGGATAGGCATACCCAACTCGTCGGCGAGTTTCCAGCCTGCCTCATAGTCGGGATTCCCGGCATGAGAACCAGGACCGGCAGTACCCACGATGACAATCTCAGGATGAGCCTTCGTCACACGTTCATAGATATACTTGAAGCGCTCGATAAACTCGGGAGAGATCTTCTCCTCGTTACCAATACCGAGGTACTTCAGGTTGAAGGGCTTCGGATGTCCCTGGTCTGCACGCATCTTTGCCCACTTATTCTTGGCAGGATCGCCATTAGCCCACTCGATGAGGTCGATAGCCTCAGCTACCCACTCGTCCATCTCGGACATAGGCACCACATCCTGAGCCTGGGTAGGCCACATATTCCAACCGCCATTGGCACCCTGACAGCTTACGCCACTGGGCAGAATGGGTACAGGCTCCATACCGAGATCCTCACAGAACTGGAAGTACTCATAGTAGCCAAGGGCACAACTCTGGTGATAACCCCAGGTGTTCTTCAGCTGGCGGCGTGTCTCCTTCGGACCGATGGTGGTCTTCCAGCGGTAGGTATTCCAGAAGCCGTCGCCACCGCCATGAACCACGCAACCGCCAGGGAAGCGCAGGAACTTAGGCTGGAGATCGGCCAGCGCCTGAGCCAGATCCTTACGCAGACCATGGCCCTTATAAGTATCCTCAGGCATCAGCGATACCACGTCGATATCCATATCGCCTGTGTTCAAGACCAAGATCTGGAGCGAAGCCTTCTGACAAGTAGATTCAGGCGTGAGCACAGCCTCATACTTCTTCCATTTGTTGTCGTTCACGTCGATGACAGCCTCTGCCAACAGATTCGGTTCCCTGGGAGGCCATCCCTGCAGCTGCTCAACGAGGGCGACACGTACCTTTTTGGCACCACCGTCCACATTACGCATAAAAGCCGAGAAGTCATACTTCTCACCGGCCTTCACAGGGATGCCGTCGAAACCGTCGTTCTGCAGTCCGAAGCCCTTCCAGCCTTTATAGTCGAAGTACTCCTTGACACGCTCGGTGTGAAGACGCATGTAGATCGCATTGTTAGGATGAACGGGATTCTCCGAACGGATCAGCAGATTACCCAATGAGTGACCTGGGCGTATCATCTTCCACGCTGTGCCAGGTCCCCATCCGTCACGGTCAGATGGTGAGAACTCAAAAGAGCCGTTCTGTAACAGTTCGGCATAAAGACCACCGTCAGCAGAGTTGTTGATATCCTCAAAGAAGATACCGATCAGTTCATTACTGATAGCCTTGCCGCCTGCCGGAGCGGTCATCGGCTTCTGGGCACTGAGTCCCATAGAGGCTGCCGCGAAAACGGCAGCAATCATCATTCGTCTATTCATACAATTGTAATTGGTTTATTTAGTGAGATATTGATTACAGAGAATCAGGGAAGACGAATAACTTGATGTTGTCTTTGACAAAGATGACCAGCCCAGAGGCACCATCTACATAGTCAATAGACATCGTCACGTCCTTAGGATCAAGCGCTTTCCCGTCAATGACAAAAAGCGACTTGTCAAAGATTACCGCCTTGTCCTTCTGGGCTAGTTTCTTGGTAATCGTCGCATCACCGTATTTATAGGTCACCTGGAAATGGTTACCGCCCGAAAGATCCAGATCGGTGTTGACCTCTACGGAGTCAAGCAGATTATACTCATCTTCAAAGATGGTCCGCAGCTTGTCATAGATGGTAGGCTCGGTACGGCCGTCACTTCCTTCATGGGTAGACAGCTGTCTGTCGTTATACAAAACGTCGACCCCGCTTTTCTTAATCCATTCCTTACCAACAAAGAGCATCGGCTTTTTGGTTGTCAGATTAATGACCCTGACAGCCTGTTTATCTTCCTTCCAGTCAATGTCCTTGACATCCGAAAAGACGTCGCCTACATGAACGGTCTTCCCGTTAGAGAACTTCAGATTGGCATCATTCACTTTGAGCACCTTGTAATTGTCGGCGCTCATCTGGCCTATACACATGCTAAGCCACAGCAGGATTGTTATTCTTTTCATTTTTTCGTGTATAAAATAGTTTTCGCTTTTGTACATAGGTATCAATCAACGAATAGACGGTTGTCGGTACCCAGATATTGAACACCATATCGTTCCAGTTGGCAATCAGGGATATGACGAAGAAGAGCGTAGCCGTACTCAAGAACGACATGAGGACGCTCAGCCACGGATTCTGGAACAGCGACGAGAAGGAGTTTCCTCTCAGATAGAAGGTGCCCACGATCATATAGACCAGGAACAGCAAGATGACAAGCCACCCATTGATCAGATGGTCGCCTGCCATGAGGGCAAGATAGGCATTCATGCAAACCACGGAACCTGGCTGTGAACCCAGATAGGTCGTGTGGCGGTCAGTCAAGAAATCTCCAATCACGACGATCTTGTCTTCCAGCTGATCCTTCACGGGGAATACCTCGTCAATATCCAGCAGGTCAGACCCCAGGTAGCTGTAGCTGTATTCCCTGGATTGGCCATCTTCCTCAATCAGTCGCCCGTTGACGACCATCCTCATCAGCAAGGTCACGCCATTATGGCAAAGCCTTCCGTTGTCCGTGTACCAAAGACCGCCCCAGTGTGGCTTGATGGCGCAGCCGTCAGCCCCGATCCTTTCCGAATAGATCTTCAGCGGAACGGTGATCACAGAGTCGTATCTCAGATACTGGAAATGGGAGAATGCCCGCACCTTCCACGTGATACTGTAGTCGGCATTGGCCGACTTGGCATAGAGGCCGCTGTCCTTCATCCGCGATTTGGAATGGTTGGGGATTACGATCCTGTCCATCGACTTGATCGTCTGGAACAGGGCCGAATCCGAGGGCGAGTTGATACCTTCCTCAAAGTTCACATCCATGAAGATATAGCGGTAGTTGTTGGCCGCCTTGGCTATCGTCAGCAGCTTCAGCAGCTTTTCCCTGTCCGTGATCACCATATTCCCCACAGGCATCCCGTCCTCCTCATACTCTACCAACGCCTTATCGTAGCACACGTTAATCAGGAGCATACTGTCTGGCACGTTATCAACCGTGCGGCCGAGGAATCTCTTGGCATAATAGATCTCCGTGAGAGCGGCATTGTCGCCTGGCAGCGAATGCCGGGTGTTACCAAAGAGGTAAGTGCCCACGATGATGACCAAGCTGAAGCCTGCGGAGATACAGTATATCCTTCTGTCTTTCCGCAGCTTCTGCAATATGCCTTGCCAAAGGCTTTTGATCATCCTCTTAAACATTACAAATCCCTGTTAAGCAGAATGACTTTTGCCTTAGAGTTATCCATACGACTCATGGTCTTGCCTACGTCGGCATTATAGTAAGTAGGATCGGCCACCGTGAACTTCCTGCCCTCCACCATGATATAGTCGCCGGGAACATCCTCGTCGAAGCAGACGGCGGTGTACATGTGCTCAGGATAGTAGACCAGCACCACGTCGAGGCCCAGCAGGTCGCGAACGAGGTGAGAGAACAGGATGGCTCTGTCTTCACAGTCGCACTTCGGGTAGAAGAGGCTTTCCTCTGCGAAGAAGGCGCGCTCATAACCCCACATCTTGCTGTCGAGGGCATAGTCGAGTCCCATCTGTACCCAGTTCAGCAGCAGGTTGGCACCCATCAGTTTGGTGCCGTTCTGTATCTGTTTCTTCAACTGGGGATAGAGTTTGTCCTTCACCTCCTTGGTGATGGGGGTATTGGCATAGTAGGCCCAGTTGGTCATGATGTTGCTGTTCTTATAGGTGGAAGGATAGTCGTTGAAGAAGTTGATCATGTTCTTGTTGACAGCGATATCGGCAGACACGGAGACGAAGCGCGAGATGATGGTGCGCATCTCCGAGAGATCCACGTTCAGCTTCGGCAACTTGTCGATGTCGGCTTCCATAACCTTCTCACCGGGGAAGCCCACGTCGCAGACGGCGAGGTTCTTCAGGCGGCTGCCGTCGAAGAGGAAGAACAGCTGCCCGTTGATGCTGGTGTAGCCGCTGCGATAGGCGGCATCGTGGATACGCACCAGCAGGTGGAGCTTCTTCTGATCGTCGAGGGCGAAGCGCATCATATAGCCTGACTGCTGGAACAGAACGCCCTGGAGGAACACGGCCTCCTGGGTGCCCTTGCCGCAGATGGCCTCACCGACGGACTCCAACAGCTTGTAGTAGGCCCAGTCGCAGAGGTCGTATTTCTTACGGAGTTCCAGACAGTCGTGTAACAGGTTGTCGTACTTGTCGGTGGTGAGCTCACGATAGGCATTGGCCATCGACTTCTCGTCGGAGCCTTCGAGCTTGAACTTCTTGTCGGGTGTACGGGCATCCATCTTGGTGCCATAGTACTCGAAGGAACAGGTCTTCACGGCCTCCAGATTCTGCTTTACCGGACTGAGTGGCTGGGGCTGAGGAGCCTTCGGCTCTTTCTTGACGACTGCGATTTCCACGGGAATCTCCTTGCTCTTGGTCTTCTGGGCCAACTGCTTGTCTATCTCTCTTTGCTTCTCCTCGCTCTTTTTCTTTTCCTCGGCAAGGAGTCGCTTCTGCTCTTCCTGACGGGCCTTTTCCTCTTCGAGCTTCTTCTGCTGAGCCAACTGCTTCTGAGCCTGCTCGTTCAACAGCTGCTGCTGTCTATCCTGCTCCTGCTTACGCAGATTGGCGGCCTTCTGCTGCTCTGCCTCCTGCTTCTGACGCTGGGCGAGATAACTCTGGCGCTCAGTCTCGAGCTTCTTCTTCTCGTCGGCGAGTTTCTGCTGTTCAGCGAGCAACTGCTTGTTCTGCTGCTCCAGCTGCTTCTGCTGTTCAGCCTGCTTTTTGGCGCTCTCTTCAGCCAACAGTTTCTTCTGTTGTTCCTGCTTGGCCTTTTCGGCATCCAGATGTTTCTGCTGTTCGGCTTGCTGCTTGGCACGCTCGTCTATCTGCTTCTGCTGCAGGGCCAGATCGTTCTTCTGCTTGTCGGAAGCACGCTGCAGTTCTGCCTCCTGACGCTGTTTCTCAGCGAGGAAAGCCTGACGCTCGGCCTCCAATTTCTTCTGCTCGTCGGCGAGTCGCTTCTGTTCAGCGAGCAACTGCTTGTTCTGAGCCTCCAGCTGCTTCTTCTGTTCAGCCTGCTGCTTGGCACTTTCCTTGGCCAGCAGGTCTTTCTGTTTCTGCTGGGCTACCTTTTCGGCATCCAGCTGTTTCTGCTGGGCTGCCTGCTGCTTGGCACGCTCGTCTAACTGACGCTGTTGTTCTGCGAGCTGCTTTTTTGCATCGGCAGATATCTGCTTCTGCGATTCCTGCTTCTTCTTATCTGCCAGGAAGGCCTTGCGATCGGCTTCCAGCTGCTTCTTCTCATCGGCGAGTTTCTGCAGTTCAGCCTGCAACTGCCTGTTCTTCTCTTCCAACTGGCGCTGTGCATCCTGCTGCTGACGGGTACTCTGCTCGGCTAACTGGTTCTTCTGCTGCGCATTCCTGGCGCGCTCCTCGTCCAGCTGTTTCTGCTGGGCAGCCTGCTGCTTCGCACGTTCGTCGAGTTTCCGCTGCTGTTCTGCCAACTCGTTCTTCTTCTGATTGGAGGATTGCTGCTGGGCTGCTTCCTGCTTCTGTTTCTCGGCGAGGAAGGCCTGACGCTCAGCTTCCAACTGCTTCTTCTCGGCAGCCAGTTTGTCCTGCTCGGCCTGAATCTGACGGTTTTTCTCCTCTAACTGCTTCTGCTGCTCAGCACCCATTCGGTTGCTTTCCTCAGCCAGCAGATTCTTCTGCTGTTCCTGCTTGGCCTTTTCTGCATCCAACTGCTTCTGCTGTTCTGCCTGCTGCTTGGCACGCTCATCCAACAGTCGCTGTTGCTCTGCTAACTGGCGTTCACGCTCGCCGGCAGTCTTCTGCTGTTCAGCCTCCTGTTTCTGCTTTTCGGCGAGGAAGGCCTGACGCTCTTCTTCGAGTTTCTTCTTCTCAGCCTCAAGCTTCTGCTGATCTGCCATCAACTGGCTGTTCTTCTGATCCAACTGCTGTTGCTTGGCATCCTGCTGCTTTTTCTGGGCATCGATGGCCTTCTGGGCTTCGAGCAGTTTCTTGTTCTTCTGCAGGAGTTCCTGCTGCTCCTTCTTCTTGTCATAAGTCAGCGGATCATCCCACTTCTTCACCGGATGCTCCAGCGGAGTCTTCATCCCGTACTCCTTCCAGACCTTCTCCATGAAGTCGGCATATTCGCTATTGGCCTTCTCACGGAAATCCTTATACTCTTTATTGGCATCTTTTACGAAGTCATTATAGTCGTCCGTAAAATCGTCTTGTGCATAGCCCTTTGAGACCATGCACAAGAATGCCAGGCACGTAAACAACGCCCTTTTCATACGCACCACGTCTTTTAGTTGGTAATATCGTTAGAGGCTGTGATCAATTCGCCCAGGATATCATCCATCTTCTTCTGGGCAACGGCCACACGGAGGGTCACTTCCACGTTACCGTTGGGCAATTCCCTGTAAGCATCTAAAAGCACACGGGGGTTGCCGAGTTTCTGATCGATGGAGAGTGCCTTGGCGGCCATGATGGCCTTGGCCTTCGATTCGGCCTCGGCATGAGGCAACGACTCGTTGTTGACGCCTACCTCGAACTTCTGCGTGAGGTTCGTGGAGAGCAGGGCTGCAAGTTCAGCCTTGGCGAGGGTCATGGCCTGCATCCTGGCAGCATCGTAGACACCGCCCACGCTGCTGGCGACACCAACCGTCCACTTCAGGTTGCCCTCGACATCCTCTTCCAGTTCCGCTTTCTTGCTACGGATAAGCATGTCTCTAAGCGAGAGCGAGCCAGGAACCACCTTCCAGCCCTCCTTCTCATACTTCTTCACTTCTTTCTTTATCTCTTTCATGTGTGCCTTGTCAAAAGCCTGGGCACTTACAGTCATCGTCATGGCGAAAGCCAGGACCATTGTCATTATCACCTTAACAGTTTTCATACGCTTCAATGTTTTTATTTGGTTATTTAATCAAACTATCTACTGCATCCATACCGGCCTGCATGGCCTTCTCACGGTCATAGGCCAGTCTCACCTGCACTTCCATGCCGCCTTCCTTACGGTCTCTGAAGAGCTCTATCAGCGTGATTGGCATCTTCAGCTTCTGGGAAACCAGCGCCTTGCCTTTCTGCACAATCTCCGAGGCCGATGTTGCCTCGCCGGGACCCGTCTGACGGTTCTCCAACTTCGTGGTAACCAGCGTCGTCAGGTCTGTCGAGATATTGCCAGCCAGCTCGGCCTTCGCCAGTTCCGTAGCCTGAATCTTGGCCGCATCATAGAAGGTACCGCCGCTCATCGCCTGCCCGAAGATATACTTTGGCTGCTCGTCGGCGTCCGTTTCCGCCTGCAGTTTATAGGCCTTCAACAGTTGCTGCTCCATAGGCAGTCCGCCAACAGGCACTTTCCAGCCTTCCTTCTTCAGCTGTTTAGCCTCTTTCTTGGCCTGTTTGGCCAAATCCTTATCACTCTGTGCATACACAGTTGAGGTTGCGATGCCCAACAGCACCACCGCCATCATAATCTTTATGAGTCTCATAGGCATACCAATTAAATCATTTTAGGTTGCAAATATAAATAAAAAGTCTGAACATTCCAAAGAATTTGCTCATAATCTTTCAAATAAGGATAAAAATAGCACAAAAACTGTTCATTGAATGACGAAGTATTTCTTCTCTCGGCAATCATCCCAAGAAACACTCGATTGGTTACGGTTACAGTTGTAACCATGTAACCTTTTGCTGGCATGCTATATTGAAATTAGTTTACAATATAAAACGCGCCCTGCAAACACTGAGTTTGCCGTAATGTAAGCACTGGTTTCATTACGACAAACTACCCTTTTAGTCCCTATAAACTCAGAGTTTGCTAACGATAAACTTAGTCCTTGTAACTGGTTGTATGTCAGATGGATACAAAATAGCGCCTTTAAAATGGCGGATTTGAAATTAATTTACAAAATTAACCTATCAACTCTCAAAAGGTTACATGGTTACAACTGTAACCGTAACCGTTTGGCATTAAAAAAAAAGTGCTCACAAGGTGTCGTGCACTTTGTGAGCAGGTTAATAGTTAATAGATTTTTAATTTGATGCTTACTCGTTTACTTGATGCTTCGCTTAATCGCCTATTTGATGCTTCGCATCGAGTAAACTCGCGCATTCCCGAGCATAGCTCGCCTACCCGTAGCCTTTCGGCAGAGCTCAAGCGAGCTTGGCTCTGCTCTCGCTTACTCGTTTACTTCCAAGGATTCTCGAAGGCTACAGGGCCGTTCTCGAGCTTCTGGCATACGAGCTCGATGTCCTCGTAGTGCTCCTCACCGTCTGCCCAGTACTCCTTGTACTTCACACAGTAGCAGCCTGTGCCCTTCAGCTCCTTCATGTCCTTACCGTCGATGGTGTTCTTGAACTTCACTGAGAAGTCGCGGGGGTCTGTGGGAGCCAGCATCCAGCCGAGCAGCTCGGCATTGCCGTCGTTCATAGCCTTTACGCGGATGTTCAAGCGACCGCCACGGGGAATACCTGAAATCTGTCCTTCACGATCAGTTGCCTGATTGAACTTGTAGTCTACCAACAGTACCTCACGTGCTGCGAAATCTTTAACCTCGAGGGTTACCGGTGTTACATTCTCTGCCATATCTTGTTTCCTTTCTTTTCTTTAAAATAATTACTTTTTTACCTTTTAACTTTTTCCCTTATGCCCACTCGTTCTCGAACTTGATAGAGCCAACCTCGATGTTCTTGCAGGTGATGATGATCTCCTCATAGTGACCAACCTTGTCTTCCCACTTCTCCTCGAAGTCTACGCAGTAGCCGTTCTCAAACTTGATGGTCTTCATGGCCTTGCCTGTCTTTGTCTCGAGGAACTCGATGCTGCCGTTCTTCGGGAGGTTGCGCTCTGTCATCCAAGCCAGCAGGTCGGGTGTACCATCGTTCAGAGCCTTCACGCGAACCTGGATCTTACCGCCACGGGGAATACCGCTCATCTGACCCTCTACGTCGGTCTCCTGCTCGAACTCGTAGTTAACCATCATTACTTCGCGGTCCTTGTAACCGTCGATCTTCATTGCAACTGGTGTCTTTGCCATAATTCTTTTCCTTTCTTTAATTTTAAATGTTAATACTATTTTTATTTTTATATTTTCAAATCACTCGTCAACCGTTTTTGTTCTGATTGACGATGCAAAGGTACGACGGTTTTCGCTTCATTCCAACTTTTTTTCTCTTTTTTGTCTTCGGTTGTAGCGACAGCAAAACGAAATTGCGACAAACTCCATGCAAGGGCATGAAATCTGTCGCAAAATATACTTTCTTCCTATCTTTCAGGCTAGAAGTTTCCGCCGTAGATGAGGCCGTAGTAACGGTCGCTCTTGTCGAAGTTGCTGTTGATGTTGGGATCGCGCTTGGGCTGCCAGGTGCGTACCTTGATGCAGGGCAGATCCGGGTCGTTGAGGTCTACCATCAAGAAGAGATAGCCAGTGTCGGCATACGATGAGGAGTAATAGTCCTGATGGATCTGGATGCCGTAGGTGTCGGCTCCCACCCCCATCTTCTTCACATCGTTATCCGTGAAGCGGATGTTGATGAACTCATTGCTCTTGAAGCTGCGCTCCACGTTGCGGATGTATTCCTGCTTGCTGAGACGCGTGTGCTTCACCATCTCATTGTCGAGATACTTCTCGTTCTCTGCATTGCGCTGGGCCTTGCGGATGACGTGACCCACGATGATGATGGCATCGTCGTCGAAGATGCTCTTGATATAGTCGGCACGCTTCAGGGCGAAGGCGGTCTTGTAGTTCTCGAGGAAGGTGGCTATCACCATGCGGATGCTGTCGTTCCAGCCCCGGGCCTCACGGTTGAAGATGTCATCGCGCGCTGCCTTGTCTAGACCGAAGGCAATCGACTCTATCAGGCCACGCTCGTTGAAGGTGAAGGTGACATCTTCTACGAACGAGCGACGGTTGTTCTTAAAGGCGAACTTCATGGGCACGCTGCGGCAGATGATACGGTTTGCCAGGCGGTAGAAGTGGAGCTTGGGATTGCCGAGGATGGTGGCGGTGCCGTAGTTGATAAGGCGGGTGAACATGTCGTAACCCTCGTCGGTGAAGGCGGTCTTCACCTGATCATACTTGCGGCTCTTGATGGCGTTGATGATCTGATTGACGGTCTTGGCATAGAAGTCGGGCTTCTCGGCAACGGTGGCGTGGGTGGCCTCACTCATGGTGGTTACGGCCTCCTGGAACTGCATCATCGCTACCTTCATCTCCTTCTTCGAGCCACCGTTGACAACGACCGTTGCCTTGGGGAACGGGGTGGGATTGAACACGTCCATCACCATCTCCAGCTCACGATCCTGTCGCATCTGCCCCGTGAACTCGTATTCATATTTCAATTGTAGCTTGTCTGTCGGTGTGGCAGGGTTGAGCTCTATCTGGGAGATACCGTCCTTGGCGGAATTGACGAAGCTGTAGTTCTGGCCATCCATGAAACGGAAGTCGAGGCTGGTGACGGGCTTACCCTTGTAGGTGATGAGCAGGTCGACCACATTGCCGTCGATCTTGGCGATTTCGGTCTTGATGTTGCCCAGCAGCTGATTGATCTGCTCGGGGATCCATACCGTCAGCGTGTGCTTCACGCCATCCTGATCGAGCTTCACCTTGTTAGGGTGCTGCAGGCTCTTCAGCAGACAGAAGCCCCAGTAGTAGTTGCGCAGGGCATCGTCGATACGGCCTTCGCGCTCAGCATTCTGGGCGGTATAGACATAGCTGAGGATACGGTCCTCGCGCTCCTCGAAGATCTTCTCGAGCTCGTCTTTCTCCATGTAGCGGAAGACGTAGGCATTGGGCTCGTGAGTGACGAAGATGCTCTTGGTGTTCGTCAGACTGCCCGTGGCATAGGTCTTGATGACGGCCTCCATCGCCGACTTGGAGTCAATGTTCTTACCGTCATTGATCTGCTGCATGTCGAGACTGGTCTCACTCTGCACGGTGACGGAAATCTTACTGATCAGATCATTGAGGGCCGACTGCGTGGCTTTCGCATCGGTATCGCCTCGACCTTCGCCCCATATATAGTCATCATTGGCCTTAATACGGGCGATTTCATCCAAAGGCTTCTGTGCCGCCGCCCATACGGACAGCAGCAACAGAGCCGTTATGCCTAAATAGCGTTTCATTACTTTATTACGATTTTCTTACCATTCTGGATATAGACACCCTTTTGGGTGGGCTTGCTGCTGAGCTTGCGACCATCGAGGGAGTACCAGTCGCCTGTGCCGTTGGCAGCGGGCTGGATGATCTCCATGATGGCAGTCGTATCATCGCCACCACCGATGCTCGTCAGTGGGATGAATTGGATATCATCCGTTCCACGAGCATGATTAGAGTGATGGACATAAGCCTGGAATGGGCGCACGTCACTGTAGTTGCTGATGAAGACACTGCCCTCAGCATAGCTGTCGCGAGCAGCACCGACGTTCAGCGTGAAGATATCGGGGCCGGCAGCCTGATTCTGGAAAGCAGGCATCAGTATCACGTTGGCGCCAAAGGCCTCACGAGGTTCTGTCCTGGGAACGGTGACATTTGACGAAGCGAAGGTGACGCTACCCGCCTGATTGTATGCCGAAGGATAGACCGTGTTGTTAGGCATACAGATAAGGTAAGGCGTGTTAGCCTCCATCGCGGTGACAGGTGTCAGACCGTTGTCCAGCAACTGGTGGAGCCAGAAGGGATAGCCGCCGTTGCCGCCGCCAAAGGGTACGAGGGCACCATGACTGCCGTGAGAGATACTCTGCACGTTGAAAGGCAGGGCGATGGTCTCCCATCCGCGGCTTACACCAATCTCCGTAGTCTGCGAGAAGTTACGGGTGTAGCTGATGCTCTGTGCCGTGAACGGCTCCGGGCAGAAGAAGTTATTATTGCCAGAGGCATCAGTGAGCACGATCTGTGCAGCTGTGCCGTTGACAATGATGTTCTGCACACCAGCGGGAGCCTTCGAAGCCTCATTCACGTAAACAAGCAGGTTCGGGTTCGTGATTCCCTGCATCTGTTCCGATGTCAGTTCGCCGTTGCCTTCCCAAACAATGGCGGCAATGGTCTTCAGGGCTTCTTCACGTCCTACCTCCGCAAATGCATCATCCAGCGTCGCATCGCCATAAACCCAAGCGGTCAAACCGTCAAAGTAAGCTTCGCTCTCGCTAGGCTCAGCGTAGGGGTCTGTGAGGTAACCTGGATTATTTGTGCCACCGTCAACATGGGCATAGGCAGCATCAACGTGTTCTGGATCCCACTGCGTACCACGACCACCAACGATACGATCACAGCCTTCAAACATATGATCAGAAGAGGTGACGTTTGCAGTACTCCAGCCGCTACGGACATAAATCGTTGTCAGACTCGTACATCCAAAGAACATCATCTTCATGTTAGTAACACTCGTCGTATTGAAGCTGGAAAGATCCAAGGATGTTAAACTATAACAACCATCGAACATGCTTGCCATATTCGTAACATTGGAAGTATTCAGATTCTCAAGACCAACGAATGTTTCCAGGTTAGAGCAACCAAAGAACCATAATTCTGTACTCGTGATAGAGGTGCAGTTAGCAAAGGACTCGTTGAAGACAACGGAGCGAATTGATTCTGCCATATCGTGCCAGCCTCGATCAACCGTAGAACTAAACGGATAGATATCCATTGCTTCGGGATATGAAGATCTCTGGTCATCATAGCGGAACTCGAGAGCAGTGTTGTTGTCGATGAAAATAGCGTATGGCACAGGACCTTCAGAAGGCTCTGGCTCACGGTTCATCGCTTCTTCGATTTCAGAGCAAATCCAGTTGAGCTCCTCAATCATGTGATGGACTTCCTCTTCATCGGCCGTATGCTCATCATACATATTAGAGCCACGCTCAATCATCATCGCCAATTCTTCCTGCATCCAGGGCTCCACATTAGGATGCCCCTGTGCTCTTGACTGTACATCTTGGGCATATTGCAGCATTGATTGCAGTTCCATCCAGTACTGGGTTTCTTCTCCGCTACCTCCGCCATTCTTGAAAGTGAGATACCCTGGAGATGAAGCCATATCGACACGGGCATACTCTGCATCAGTATGACTGGAATCGTATGTCGTTCCTGCGCCGCCGACGAGACTTGTACAGCCATCAAACATCCATCCGCCTTCGGAGACATTAGATGTACTCCATCCATCTCCTACGTATATTGTTGTCAGACTAGAGCAAGAACTGAACATCTGGTGCATAGATGTTACATTTGAGGTATTGAAATTGCTAACATCTAGACTCGTCAAACCTGAACAACCTGCGAACATACCAGACACAGATGATACATTTGAGGTATTGAAATTGCTAACATCTAGACTCGTCAAACTGGAACAATATGCGAACATACCAAACATAGATGTTACATTTGAGGTATTGAAATTGCTAACATCTAGACTCGTCAAACCTGAACAATATCCGAACATGCTTCCCATATGTGTTACATTGGAGGTATTGAAATTGCTAACATCCAGACTCGTCAATAGACGACAACTGTGGAACATGTCACTCATATCGGTCACATTAGCAGTGTTCAGATACTCTAATCCTCCAATGTATTCAAGGTTTATTAAATCCCGAAACCAATAGGCCGTACTTGTAATAGATGTACAATTTGCAAATGACTCATCGAAGATGACTGAGTAGATGCCCATCGAATAACTATCCCAAGGTCTATCATCCGGACTGCTGAACGGTCCAATGTCCATACCGCCTCGCGCTGCCTTTTCGTTATCATAGCGGAACTCGATGGCGGTATTGCCGTCGATCATCACGGCATAGGGCTCCTGTGCCGATGCGAAGATCGGGAACAGGGTGCATATCATTAAAAATAAAAACTTCTTCATAGCCTAATCGTTTTAGCGTGTAAGACTTGGATCGATGTTATGCGGCTCCTCGGGGATGATGACCTCCTCGGCGGGTTCCTGACTGAGGTAGACATCCACCTGCTGGATGGCCTTGGCACCAGAGGTGACGATGAAATAAGCCTGACGCTCGTCGCGAACGGAGGGGTTATCACCGTAGGTAACCGTGAACTCACCGTCGCCAAGACCCATCATCGGATTTATATTGATCCACGTTGCCGAAGAGGGCACATGGACAAACCACGCAGCGTTGCAGCTGACATTGAAAATCTGAGAGCCACTGGTAGCAGGGAACGTCTGAGGGGCTGTAGGATTGACCATCAGGGCTATCGAGGATACACCAGGCTGGTAGATGTTGAACGGCAGCTCATTGTCGCCAGAGACAACAGAAAGATTGGCACTGCGCTCAAGCTCGTTGTAAGCCCGCTTCACATTGATAGGCACCTCTGTGGTACCGGAACCACCTGAAGTCGTTCCAATCTCTAACCAATCGATGCCATCAGCACCTTTGATTTCCCAGTTGCTGTTGCTGGCAACGACGAGGTTTGTCTCACCACCGGTATCTCCGAAGGTGAAATAATCGTTGTTGATACTCAAAGCCGCATCGCTCTTAGACTGGCGCACCTTTACCACCTGCTGCAGACCTCCCTTGGTAGCAAGCACGATGGTGGCCGTGCGGTCTAGCGACGACTTGTTCTTCTCTGAGGTGAACACGATGGTGCCATTACCCTCGCCAGAGCGAGGCGATACCGTGAGATCATCCCATGTGGAATTATCGACAGCGGTAATCTCCCAATAGCAGTCGGCAATGACATTCACCGACGTTCCTGTCTCGGAAGCAGGGATGACGATCTCCTTGTCAGGTATCATCACCAATTCCAAAGCAGGCTTGGCATCTGTCGTCTCGTCGGACTTGCAGCCCGCCAGGCATGCGATAAGCGTCATGCCCAGTAATATGCTGTATAGATTCTTTGTCTTCATATCATTCTCTGTTTAGTTAGGAGACTGCGTGATAACCACGTCACTTCGCTGAGGTCGCTGTGTGCCAGCCGTAACAGTCAATACCGTAAGACGTTCCTGAGTAGAAGTATAGGGATCGCAGGTGACGGTGATCTCGCCGTTGCCTATGCCCGATGTCGGGGAGATACTTACCCACCCCATCGATGCGGGAACAGCCGCACTCCAAGCACCGTCGCAGGTGACGGTGATGGTCTGTGTGCCGCCTGCAGCCGCCACTGGCAGCGCATAGGTGCTGAGTGCCAGCGAAATCTGCGGTTTGCCGCTTTGGGTGACCATCACATCGAAAGTGTTGTCACCCAGACTGCCTGCTGATACCACGAACAGGGCTGCGCGCTCGGCATCGTCGAAGATTTCCTTCACCTTGATGGGGATCTCAAATTCGCCTGCACCACCTGAGGCCTGTCCGATCTCAAGCCAATCGTAACCAGTCAAACCGAGGATTTCCCAATTAGTGTTGCACTTGACAGTCAGGGTCTGTGTGCCCTCCTTGTCGTCAAAGTCGAATAATTGATTATTGATGCTCAGATCAGCACCGCTCTCCGACTGGTACACGGTGACCTTCTGCTTCAGGCCTCCCTTCGTCTGAATGATGAAGGTGGCAACGCGGTCTTCTGAGGTGTGGTTGGCTTCGGAGCTGATCACCAGGACGCTGTTTCCTTTGCCGCTTTTGGGCGATACCGAGAAGTCATCCCATCCGCTATTCTCCACGCTGGTCACTTCCCAGGCGCAGTCGGCGGTGAGCTTCACGCTCCAGCTGGTTTCTGTGGCAGCAAATGCCACCTCACGCTCCACGTTCAGCATCTCTTCTTCGGCCTTGCTTTCCTCATTGTCGGAAGAGCAGGCAAAGAGGCATGCCACGAGGGGGAGTGATGACAATACTGCTAGGATATGTTTTCTGTTCATACCGTTTGTCTCTTTATATTATAAATAAGGTGTCGATCAGAAGTTGAAGATAGCGCCAAGGCTCATCATGAAGCCACCGGCTGAGATATCACTGTTGTCCTCAATCTTCTTGAAGTTATCATCCTTGCTTGCGCCAATGGAGAAGGCGGGATTGGCAAACAGGTAGAGTCGCTGTATCGGCGCCCACAGGAGCTTGGCACCGAGTGAGATACAGCTAGCAGAAGCACCGTCGCCATAGAGATTCGTGCCGTCCTTAACCGAACCAGAGAGTCTCTCAGCCTCATAGCCTATCTGCGGGGTGATGCCAAGACGCTCGGTGAGTACAATCTGATAACCGAGTTTCACGGCAAACGTAGAGCGCTTGTAGGCGATGCTGCTCAGGTAACTGTCGTTACCGTCGGTGCTGTACCATCTCACGTCATCGCTCTCAGTAAGTCCGAACGTATAACTTGCCTGCAGGTCGATGTTCTTAAAGGTAATACCTGCGAGGGCCGTGATACCACCAAGTGAACGCAGGGTATAGCCGGCACCGAAGTAGAAGGCATTGGGCTTGATATATTTCACACGGGCCAGCGTCACGGTATCCGTCGTCGTCTGGTTGTGGGCAATGGTGAACTCACGATCGGTACCCACATAGCCCTTATGGCTGAAGGCCAACTGATAGGTACCTACGGGCAATGTCTGCAACTCTGCCACGTCGATGGGAGTCGTACCATTGAGGATAGCCTTTGCACTACGAGGACGGGTGTAGATGTTCAGACGTCCTGTGTGGGGTGCGGGCGGTGCTGCCGTAATGGTGTTCTGGCGCTGTGGCTGCACGGTGAAGGTAGTCCTCACGGGGTCACAGTCGTTCTTGCGAGTCTCAATGGTGTAAGTACCTTCACGGAGCTGGGTGCTCCAGGTACTGGTACCTACCTGACGGTCGTTGAACCAGATGTCGGCATTGTTCTCTACATTCACGGTCACCTCACCGAAATGGCGGCTCATATCCTGCATGGCGATGTTTACCATCTTGGTCTCCTTGCTGTCGTTGAAGGATACGACGATGGTGTCCTGACCCTCGTAGATGCCATTCTGGGTAACGACGGCATGACGGCCGTAGTTCATATAGCGGTTATAGATCGGCGACTGTCCTACATACTCACCGTCGATGGTGACATCGGACTTTGCCTGCGAGGTGGTGATGGTCACATAACGACCGATACCGATGTCGAGCAACATCTCGTAGGTACGTCCGCCCTGCACTGATACAGGATAATAGTAGTCGCGCAGCACACCGAACACCTGGTGGGTAACGGTAAGCTTCTGGGCACGTGGCGGTACATAAAGCCAGATTTCGCCCGGTTTCTCCTCAGTACCAACGATACCAAGCGATCCACCGTTGAACTGGAATCCCTTTTCGGGGGTTACAATCTTAATCAGGGCTGCCTTGTCGCCATTCTGATCAAACTTCTGTGTTCCATGAGTGTTAGCCGTCAGATCGGTTTCCAACAGTTTGAAACTCATTACGCTAATGCCGTCTGCCACTGCAGGCAGTACAGTCATGACAAGGAATGTGAGAATGAGTAGCAGTAATTTTCTCATTTTCGTCTAGGTTTTGGTGCCTCCTTTCTCCCTAATTCGGCGGATTAATAGTAGTCGCATTATTCAACGCGAAAGACGTGGGAGTTATATGTTAACGTCTTTTTTTCAAAGTAACCTGACCCCCTTAGCCCCATGAGAACGATAGGGTGTCGAGTGCAAAGATAAGTATAAAAAAGCAAATTTGCAAGTTTTTTCCCTATTTTTATTACATTTTTCCGCTAATTTGCTTGTTTTTCCTATTTTATTCCGTATCTTTGCAAAAACAATAACCAAAGACTATGCTTTCACGCGAAGAAATCTACAAGCTCGTAGAGCCCAGAAACAAAGATACTGTTGCGTCACGGACCTATAATATCGTGATGCTTGTAGCCATTGTCATCGGCATCATACCCCTGATGTTCAGAACGTATTATAAGCTGTTCTGGTGGTTTGACCTGATCTCGAGTCTGCTTTTCATCGCCGACTATATCCTGAGATGGTACACGGCAGACTACATCTCGGGCAGAAAGAAACCCATGGCCTTCATCATCCACCCCTTTACGCCGATGGCCATCATCGATCTGCTCTCCATCCTTCCCATATTCCATCTGCTTGTACCCTCGTTCAAACTTTTCCGTGTGCCGAGGTTACTGAAAATCCTGCGTGTCTTCAAGATCATCAGGTATTTCGAGCCGCTGGAGATCATCTTGTCTGTCATCCGCAAACAGCGCCAAATCCTGCTGACGGTCCTGTCGCTGGCCATCTTCTATATCTTCGTCACGGCGCTGATCATGTTCCATGCCGAAGAGGATATCAATCCCGCAACAGGCAAATACCTGTTTGATACCTATTTTGATGCCTTCTATTGGGCCGCCTGTACGCTGACGACTGTGGGCTACGGCGACCTGTATCCTATCTCTACCTTAGGCCGTGCCATCAGCATCGTGTCGTCAATGGTGGGTATCGCCATCATAGCCCTGCCGTCAGGTATTGTGACAGCAGGCTATATGGACGAACTAAGAAGCAGGAAGGAGGCTAAGGAGAAACAACAGAATCCTGAACTTTCTGAGAACTGACCTCCGAAACCAGTTTTCACTTCACCAGTCTCACTTCATATATCTCGCCAATCTGTTTCTTAGGCTTGGCCACGAACTTCACGCGTACCTGCTTCTTGCCCTTCAGAGCCTCGGCAGGCACAGGGTAGGTCTCATACTTAAACTCGGAGATGCGGTATTTGCCCGTGTTGTTCACTTCTTTCACCAGCACATCGTCGACGAAGATGTCGAACTCATGGCTCTTCCACTCACCTACACCCCAATATTTCAGGCGCAGGCTCAGGTTTGTCTCTCCACCCGTCTGCATCAGATAGCTGAAGTAATGTCCGTCGCTGGCATCACGATAGAACACATCGTTAGAATTGCCTACCGATGAATCGTCGGTCTCCATGAAGTGGTCACTCTCGGGCTGCTGCTCGCCAGGCTGCACTTTGTCTACCGTGCGGTCTTCGAGTGCCTGACGTTCCTGCTCCTGCTTGGCCAGATTGTCGAGATAGCCCTTGTAGTTATCCTCTGAAAGTGCCAGCCAGTACATCATATAGCGGGAATCGTGGAGTTCGAAGAAAGGTATCAGTTCGTTGCGAATCTCATTGACCATCTTGGTAGAGAGTGTAAAGTGGAGTGGTTTGCCAGCAATGGGTGACAATTGATTTGCGATGTCGGCAATCTGGTTATTAATCAGGATCGGTGCCTGATCGACGGGAAGTTTCTTGCCCACGGCCAACTGTCCGAAACGGCTGTCATCGGCTATCAGCATCGCCAGATCCTCTGTTCCCGTCTTCATTGCCAGCATAATAGGACCGTGCATCAGCGCAATATACTGCGGCAGATTGGGGATATACTTCACGCTGTTGTGCATGGGGAATGTCATCTCTACGACATCACCCTTCTTCCACTGACGGTCGATGGCGACATACGACGAGGGACCCGTAACGATGCTCACAGGCGCACCATTCACCTTCACCTCAAACTGCCCGGGCTTCACCCATCCAGGGTAACGCACCATCAAGGCGAACCTGCCCTTACCCTCAGCAATGGTCAGCTTGCTCGTCTCACTATAAGGGAACTGTGTCTCCTGACGAAGCACCACGCCCTTTTCCTTCCAGTTCAGTTCAGAGGCCACGAAGAGGTTCACGAACAAGGCATCGCCCTGGTGAGTGTACACAAACTGTCCGTATTTGCCGTGGTTCTCCATACCTGTTCCCACACAGCACCACATGGCCTCATTGGGAGCCGAGTAGTTACGGTAATGGCGTGGACGGGCAGAAGTGAAGTACACATAGCCACCATGCTGCGGATGCTGGCTGGAGAGGATATGGTTAAAGGTTGCCAACTCGTAGAAATCGGCATAGCGTGCCTCGGGATTCCTGCGGTGCAGTTCCTCGGAGAGTTTTAGCATATTGTTGGTATTACAGGTCTCAGGGCCGTCGATATCCTCCACGAAGTCCTTGCAGGCCTCCTTGCTGGGGAAGTGCTCACGACGGCTGTTACCACCGAATGCCAGTGTACGCTCACCAGTCACGATATCCCAGAAATAGGCACTGGCATCATGATAGAGCTCATCGCCCGAGAGTTCTGAGATACGCTCGAAGCCCACCACCTTGGGCACCTGAGTATTGGCGTGCATATTGTCGAGACAATCCTGCCGCTGCGAGAGAGGCAACAGCAGTCTGCGATGCGAGAACCGCTTTGCCACGTCAAGGTATTTCTTGTCGTTGGTGATGGCGTATGCATCTGCCAGCACCTCGTTCATACCGCCGTGCTCGGTATGCAGGATACGCTCCATCTGGTCATCCGAAAGTCCTGCCGTCAGATCGATGGCCCAGTCACAGAAACCGAGGAAGAGCTGTTTGGCTTCTTCGTTACCGCAATAGACCCAAGCATCACGAAGACCGGCATACATCTTATGGATATTATAAAAAGGTACCCACGCGCTATAATAAGCCCCGAAGTCGCCCTTTTTAAAGGTAGACCAGATACGGTCACTTCCAGGCACACCGCCTACATAACCCTTGCCCCACTCAGGATAGTTCTTCGCGTTGGCTTCGGCACAGGCCTTCAGTTCGCTGATGAAATAGTCCATCCGCTTTTGGCACTCTGCATCGCCTGTGGCAGCATTGATGGCCATCGCCGTCAGATAGTGACCACCTACATGACCGTCAAGTCCATCCCAGTTAGGATAAGACTTCCCTTTGGGGGTAAGACCTGCCTCCTTGAGGTAAGGTGCCAGCAGTCGGTCGCAGTCATACTGCAGCAGTGTCTTGATATTCAGGTCGCGGGCCTTCTTCAGCGGACCGTCGAGCAGCGTCACGTCACCAAGTGGAAATTCGTCAGCATAGAGCCTGTCCTGCGCTGTAGCAGCGCCCACGGTGAGCAGCAGCGCCAATAAAGAAATCACACGTTTCATCATTTTGGATATAGTTTTAACGGTTTCATTGTATTCTGTCTGCAAAATTACGAAAAAATATCGAATCCTTTGGCTGTTTTAGATATTTTATGTATTTTTGCACGCATAAAAACCCAAAACTCAATGAAGACAGACATACAGATAGCTCGCGAGTGCCAGCTCGAACACATCAGCGAGATTGCCTCCCGCATGGGTATCCCCACGGAAGAGATAGAACCCTATGGCCGCTACATGGCCAAAGTACCCATCAGCCTCATCGATGAGAAGAAAGTCAAGAAGAGCCGACTCATCCTCGTCACGGCCATCAGTCCCACGAAGGCCGGCATCGGAAAGACCACCGTCAGCATCGGTCTGACGCTGGGTCTTAACAAGATCGGCAAGAAGGCAGCCGTAGCCCTGCGCGAACCGTCATTAGGTCCCTGCTTCGGCATGAAGGGCGGAGCTGCTGGCGGTGGCTATAGCCAGGTACTGCCGATGGAGAAGATCAATCTCCACTTCACGGGCGATTTCCATGCCGTCACCTCTGCCCACAACACCATCAGTGCCATGCTCGACAACTACATCTACCAGCACCGCAAGGATGGCTTTTCATTGCGCGAGATCTACTGGAAACGCGTGCTCGATGTCAACGACCGTGCCCTGCGTAATGTGGTGACGGGGCTCCGTGGCGACGGTGTGGTGTCAGAGACAGGCTTCGACATCACCTCCGCCTCCGAACTCATGGCAATCCTCTGTCTGGCTACCAGTGAACAGGATCTGCAGCACCGCATCGAGAATATCCTCCTGGGTATCACTTCCGACGGGAAGCCCTTCTGTGTGCGCGACTTAGGTGTGGCAGGAGCCATCACCGTACTGTTGCGCGATGCCCTGAATCCCAATCTTGTGCAGACCACCGAACACACCCCAGCCTTCATCCATGGCGGTCCCTTTGCCAATATCGCCCACGGCTGTTCCAGTGTGCTCGCCACGAAGATGGCGATGACCTTCGCCGACTATGTCGTCACTGAGGCAGGCTTCGGTGCCGACCTCGGTGCCGAGAAGTTCTTCGACATCAAGTGCCGCAAGGCTCACCTCCTGCCCCGTCTGGTGGTCATCGTGGCTACCACACAGGGTCTGAAGATGCACGGCGGCGTAAGCCTCGACCTCATCAAGGAGCCCAATGCCGCAGGACTCACGGAGGGTCTGAAGAACCTGAACCGCCATATCCGCAATATGCAGGGATTCGGACAGCCCGTCGTCGTGACACTCAACCGCTACGATACCGACATCGAAGAAGAGATCAGCATCGTGCGCAAGAACTGTGAAGACCTCGGTGTCGGCTTTGCCGTCAACGAAGCCTTCCTCAAGGGCGGCGAAGGAGCCACAGAACTGGCACAGACCGTCGTCGACACCATCGACAAGCAGCAGCCCCTCCCCATCCGTTTCACTTACAAGGAAGCCGACTGTCTGGAAGACAAGATAGAAAAGGTATGCAAGGGCATCTACGGTGCTTCGGCTGTAGAGTATAGCAAGACCGCCAAGAAGAAACTCGAGTCGCTGCGCGCCATCTTCCTCGACGAAGAGGGTATCATTGCCCACTACCCCGTCTGCATCGCCAAGACGCAGTTCTCCTTCTCTGCCGACTCCACCCGCTACGGCTCACCCGAAGGCTTCACCATCCGCATCCGCGACCTCATCCTGAACTGCGGCAGCGAGATGATTGTGGCCATCGCAGGTGACATGCTCCGTATGCCTGGCTTGCCCAAGAGTCCACAGGCCGAGCGCATCACCATCGAAAACGGTGAAATCGAAGGTTTGTCCTAGTCAGATAGATGGATAAAAAAAACTCACAACGGAGAAAAGCCCATTGTGAGGTTTTTTGGTGTTAGATATTGGGCTCGTCCCAGATCTTTGTCTGGGTGCAGGCCGTAGGCACGGTCTGATTGCCAATCTTCAGGATGAAATCGCCTTCTTCGAGTGTCCATTTGCCGTCAGCACCTACGAAGGCGAGTTTGCTGGCAGGCAACTGGAAGGTGACAGTCTTCACCTCACCAGGCTCCAAAGAGATCTTCGTGAAGTCGCGCAGACGACGGTTGTCAGGCACGACACTGGCAATGAGGTCTGACGAATAGAGCAGCACAGCTTCTTTACCGGCCTTGGCACCAGTGTTCTTCACATCGACGGTGACGGTGAGTACATCGTCAGCCGTGAACTGCGACTTGTCTACCTTCAGGTTCGAATACTCGAAGGTGGTGTAGCTGAGTCCGAAACCGAAGGGCCACTGCAGACTCACCTTGGCATCGTAGTTATAAGCGCCTGCCATGGTACCCACTTCCTCAGATACCTTATAGTCGTAGGTATTGAGCGAATTGATCTCACGCGGATAGGTGTAAGGCATCTTAGCCGAGAAATTGGCATCGCCAGCGAGAAGGTTGGCGAGGGCATCACCACCATAGTTACCGGGAATCAGGATATCGACGACGGCCTTTGCCAGCGGCTCGATGTCAGCAATCAGACGTGGACGACCTTCGTTGAGCACGAGGATAATGGGCTTGCCCGTCTTGGCAAGGGCCTTCACGAGGTTACGCTGGTTCTCGGAAAGCCAGAGGTCAGAGAGGTTACCTGGTGTCTCGGTATAAGAGTTCTCACCTATGGCGGCGATGATGACATCGGCCTTGGCTGCAGCGGCTACGGCCTTGTCTATCTCAGGCTCGTTCTCATCGTAATAGGCACCATTCTCGTTATAGGTCACACCCTGCTCGAAGATGATATTCTCTTTACCATATTTATTACAGAGGGCCTCGTAGATGGTATTGTATTTCTCAGAAAGGTCTTCGGCCTTCGAGCCCTGCCAGGTGTAGCTCCAGCCACCGTGCAGACAGCGCATCTGGTTGGCATTAGGTCCCGTGAGAAGGATTTTCTTACATTGACCATTGACCATTGACGATTGACCATTAAGGGGGAGGATGTTGTCCTCGTTCTTCAGGAGAACCATTGACTCCTCGGCAGCCTTGAGAGAAGCCTGGGCAAACTCGTCGCAACCGAACTTCTCGAAGCCCTTGCCACCTGTATTCGGCTCGTCGAAAAGTCCGAGGCGATACTTGGCACGGAGGATGCGGCGCACGGCATCGTCGATGCGCTCCTGCTTCACCTTACCCTCGAGAACGAGCTCTTTGAGCAGGATACAGAAATCGACGCTATAAGGATCCATTGACATATCGATACCTGCATTGATGGCGATACGGATAGCGTCTTTCTTATCCTTGGCTACCTTTTCGCGCGAGAAGAGATTGTTGATATCAGCCCAGTCTGTGACGAGGAAACCATCCCACTGGAGATCTTCCTTGAGCCACTTCGTGAGATACTCGTAACTGGCATGCACGGGCACACCGTTGACGGAGGCAGAATTGACCATCATCGTGAGGGTTCCTGCGAGGGCAGCGGCCTTGAAGGGCTCGAAGTATTTCTCGCGGATTATCTGCGGATTGAGATAGGCGGGGGTACGGTCCTTGCCTGTCCAGGGAGCACCGTATGCGAAGTAGTGCTTGGTGCTCGTACCTACGTGGAAGCGGTCTATGTGGTTGTTATCCTCTCCCTGATAACCCTTGATTTCTGCCACCACCATCTTCGCATTGAGGATGGCATCCTCGCCGAAGCTCTCATAGACACGGGGCCAGCGGGGATCGCGGCTCAGGTCTACGACGGGGTTATACACCCACGGACAGTTGGCTGCACGACTCTCGTAAGCCGTAATCTCTGCACCACGGAAGGCCAGATCGGTATTGAAGGAGGCACCGAGGTTGATGGGCTGCGGGAAGAGGGTACCGCCCTGAGTGTAGGTGACACCGTGGTTGTGGTCGAGACCGTAGATATCGGGGATACCCAGATACTTCATCGACTTCTCCTGAATCAGGCGGATCCACTTCTGCCACTCATCCACCTTCGGGGCACGGGTGCCAGGGGCATTCAGGATAGAGCCCACCTTCCACTTTGAGATCAGCGTGTCGAGCATCACCTCGTTGAGTTTCCACACACGCTTCGTATCGCCCTGATAGATGTCCACGGGAAAACCGCCGAGCAAGTCGATGATCTCCTGATCGGTCTTTTTCAGCATGTTCTCCACCTCTTCGGCAGAACGGCCGTACTGCTGCAGTACCGAGCGCACCTTCTCACGATCCACCTTCGCATTCTCAACGGTCATCTTTCCGATGATGTCGAGATTCAGTTCGAGCATCTGCCCGATCTTCTCGTCGAGGGTCATCTTCGCAAGGGTCTTCTCTACTTTAGCCTCCAGCGCGGCGTCGCGGGGGATGGCGGGCTTCTGTGCCTGGGCAGCTATCGCTACGCAAGCAGACACAAGGATTAAAAATCGCTTCTTCATTACATGATTGTTTTTAGTCATTTTTGCTATTTGTCGGCAAAGTTACAAAATAAATCTGAAATAACACTACTTACAATTTGTTTTTCGGAAAATATGTTGTATCTTTGCGCACGGTAAGCATAAATGTGGAAATGAAAAAACGACTATTATCAACGCTCATCGTAGCTTTCCTGGGGTGCTCTGCGACTGTGGCACAAGGTGTAAAGCCCCTGCCTACCCTGCATACCGAAGGCCGATGGCTGGTGGATAAGCACGGCAACCATGTGGTGCTCCACGGGGTGATGGACACACCTAATGTGTATTTCAACGGCGACCGCTGGCAAGGCACCAAAGAGCTCGGCTGGTGGGATCATTACAACGAAGCCAGCGTGGGCTACTGCCTGGATTACTTCGATAAGGTGTTCGACGGTCTGGAACAGGCCAAGTGTAACGTATTCCGCCTGCATCTCGACCCTGCCTGGACCAACGATCCCGATAAGCAGCAGACAGGCACGGAGACTGGTGAGGCGAACATCTCACGTTTCAGCGAGGAGCGGCTGAAGACCTTTCTCCCGATCCTCTATCTCCCGCTGGCAGAGAAGGCCATGAGCCACGGCATGTATGTGGTGGTGCGTCCGCCAGGCGTTTGTCCGCAGGACCTGAAGGTGGGCGACTACTACCAGGACTACCTGATGACCGTGTGGGACATCTTCACGCAGCAGCCGCTGGTGAAACAACTGGCAGGACAGCTCAGCATCGAACTGGCCAATGAGCCCGTGCGCCTGAAGAATGCCGAGGGCAAAGAGGATCCGAAGGCACTCCACGACTATTTCCAGCCTATCGTCGACAAGATACGCGCTAACGGTTTCACGGGCATCATCTGGGCTCCGGGCACAGGGTGGCAATCGAACTACAAGAGCTACAAGAACTATCCGATAGAGGGCGACAACATCGGCTATGCCGTACACGACTATACAGGGTGGTATGGCTGTAGCGACGACACCCCTGACCCCGATAACAAGATCAGGAACTTCCACCAGAGCGTGCCCGTGGTGGATGTGGCACCTGTCATTATCACAGAGGTAGACTGGAGTCCGGAGAAACCGGGAGCAGGTCATTATAACGAGCATGGCGACTATGTGCCCGCCAACTACGGCACCTGGTCTACAGGTTCCACCTCAAAATGGGGCAAGGCATTCAAGGCCACGCTCGACCATTTCGGCAATATCTCCATGACACTCTCGGGTACAGGTTGTCTGATAGACATCGACAAACTGCTGGCCACGGGAAAGGCAGAACCTGCCTTCGACGGTCTGGAAGAAGCCTGCGGAAAAGCCTGTATGGACTGGTATGCTGCCTATTACAACGTAGACTGGCCCCATGCCGACGATGAAGAAACGGGGCTCATCCCTGTCGTGGAGCGTTCAGAGCCGCAGCCCGTCTACACCCTGCAAGGGGTGCGTGTAGGCACATCCGACAAGCTTGGCACCCTGCCGCGCGGCATCTATCTCACAGGCGGCAAGAAACAAATCATCCGATAGAATCATCCATCTAACTTTAAATTATTCAAACCAACATGAAGAAAACCTTCACTACCCTATTGCTCGCGCTCACGGCCATGATGACCTGGGCACAGACATCGGCACTCGAATTGTTGAAAGCCGATCCAAAGAGATCTTTCGGAACCGACTATCCGTATCACTTTACGGATGCCAAACTGACGGCTTCGCCAGCAGGTTACGAACCCTTCTACATCGCCCACTACAGCCGTCATGGCTCGCGCTACTTCTGGAGCGATTTCCTCTACAAAGGCCTTGACTCTCTGATGACGAAAGCCCACGAGCGCCACCAACTGACAGCTGAAGGTGAAGCCTTCTACAACAAGTTCACGGCAGCGAAACAAGAGCTCTTCACAGGCTGGAGCGAACTCACGCAGTTGGGCTGGGAGCAGCATCAGGGCATCGCCCGCACGATGTACAACAATTTCCCCGAGGTGTTCAGCAAGGGCGGTAACGTGCTGGCCGTTTCCTCGCTCGTAGGTCGCTGCGTCATCAGCATGTCGGCTTTCTGCCAGGAACTGGCACAATGCAACCCCATGATTGAGATCCGCGAGAACTCCTCACGATTCACCCTCCATGCCGTGGTGCCCGATGACCGTCAGAACCCTCTGCGCCGCAAGTATCCCAGAAGCAAACCCCGCTTCGAGCAGAACAGGGCACAGTTCAAGCAGGAGAATCCCCTGCCCCAGACCGTTGTCGCCCGTGTATTCACCAATACCGACAGTCTGCCTGAGGCCAGCCGTATCTATTACCTGCTGAGCAGCCTCTATACCTCACTGCCCAACATCGGCCATGAGGGTATGATGGGTAATATCCTTACCGACGAGGAGATTGCCAGCCAGTGGGAGGCTTCCAACCTCGGTACCTATGCGTGGGTATTCGGTCCGCGCTATGAGACCATCCCCATCCTCGAAGACATCCTCGAGAAGGCTGAGGCCGTTGTCAAGGGAGAGAGCGACCATATTGCAGACCTCCGCTTCGGCCACGACAGCTACCTCGGACCTTTGACCGTACTGATGGGTATCAATGGCGCTGACCGCGATCCGGAAGACCCCTATGAGGTGAAGAACTGCTACCAGAACTGGGAGACCTGCATGGCTTCCAACATCCAGCTGGTGTTCTACCGCAGTCAGGAGAATAGCGACATTCTTGTGAAGTGTCTCCTAAACGGCGAAGAAGCCACCCTGCCTGTGCCGACAGTGATGGCTCCTTATTATAAATGGTCTGACTTCCGCGATTTCTACACCGCCCGTTGTCAGAGCGTACAACCTCTTAATCCTTAGCGTATGGCATAGAGATAGCCCAGCAGGGCCATCTTGCCACGCATGGTCTCACGTGGGGTGAACTCACCGTTAACCCAGAAATAGCGCTGATTGAAGAATGACTCCTGTCGCGGCCAGGTGGTAGTCACTTTCATACCTTCCACGTTCCACGCAGGATAGCAGTATTTCAGAATCACGCGGGCATCACCGCCGTTATGACCAGGCGACCAAGTCTCGGTGCCGTTGAAAGGCGTCTGTCCAGGATGACTTTCAGGGGCACCGTCGTTTCTGCCTGTGGTGTAGCAGTCGGTGATATGGCGCTCACCCAGTCCTGTCATCTCCACGATGTTGCCGGGGTTACGTCCCAGACTCCAGCTAGCCTCCGTGAACATCACGTGCTCCAGGGCTTTCTTCTCTGCCTTGTCGGCGATATAGTGGGCCAGCATCACGAGCTGCAGGTTCTGCGACACCTGCCAGCGGCGGTCGTTGGCACTGCGGCGCGAGGGACGCTGGGCCATGTTGGCGATGTTATAGCTTTCTGCCTCGGCCTTCACACCGGCCTTGATGGCGGCATAAATATCGGCATAATGGCGCGGCTGCGGACAGGTAAGATAGGCAGCAGCTATCCAGGTATTGTTGATAGCCACCTTATACGGTTCCTTGGCGAAGATATCTTCCCACTCAGTGTCGCCTGTCAAATTATAGAGATAAGCGGCAGCCATCTGACGGAAGTCGCGGCCACGCATCTGCATACTGCCGATGTCCTGACGGTCGTCGAGCTGGTTCCACTCCTGCTTGGCAGCATAGCGGAAAGCCTTGATGGCCTCATCGGTATAGTACTGGCGCAGCGAGTCGTTGCCTTGCAGACGGAAGGCCTCAGCGGTGATGGCACAGTTGGCGGCATTAGCCCAAGCAGCCATCGTCGTGCAGCCTGCCTGATACATCACGCTCCAGCCTGCATCAGGATTGGTCACGCCCTGCGAATAGCCCTCGCCGTCGCGGATAGAGAGGAAGAAGTCTACCTCGTTACGGGCCTCATCGATGATGTCGGGGATACCGTTGCCACTCTCACGGATGCCGAGGTTGTCATCACTCAGACGTCCACCAGAGAGGATATAAGGCAACAACATGTCGTAGATGTTACTTACATGAGCCAGATGACGGTCCCAATCGAAGGCATCTGAGTGACCACCCTTCACGTCGATGTTCACAGGATTGCCCGGCAGACGGTGCTGCCAGAAGCGCGACTCAAGAGCTGGTTTGAAGTGGGGCTCATCCCACACATCGGTATGCAGGTCGCACCACTCCTGCATGAAGGGGTGGAAGTCGGTCTTATAGACGGTAAATCCCTTGGGATCGGTCTCGGGGATAAACTGCGGCTGGCGGGGAACAGGCCACACGTGCTCGGGATCCTTAGGCTCGCCAAGACGCATATAGTAGTAGCCGCGCACCGAGTAACGGAAAGGCTGGTAATACACGTCGGCAGCAATGTCGAAGTCCATGCTGCAGCCTACATCCTCCACCACCAGACGATAGCGCCCGGGTGCAGTGCCCTTGAAGTCGATGTTCCACACGTCGGTTCCGATGAGCGGCTTCTGTCCAGCCTCCTGTGCAGCGTCGGCGGCACTCTTCCAGAACTTCACCACACCGGCAGCCTGCTTCTTCTTCGTGTTTACATTATATAAATATACCTTACGGCCTTCCCATTCGCGATAGTCGCGCTGCCCGCCGTCGCCCAGCCACTGGTAGAGATCAGCGGCGTGCGTCTGTTCTGCGGGCGAATAGCCGATGATGTTCACATGCACAGCCTCCGACTGCTTGTTCCAGATGTCGAAACATACAGAGGCGGTCTTCGCATCGCTGCCGATATTCCCGGGGATGTTCACGGTATAGGTGCATCCCTGCTTCATCGGCTGTGCCAGCTGCAGGAAGAGCCAGTGGTCGTTCTCGCTGGTGAGCGTGTGGTCAGTATTCATCGGCTTCGACTTGCGCCACACCTTCAGCGGCTGTGCCGTCTGGAATGCCTTGTCGTCGGCAGAGCTGATCTGCCAGAGTGCTGCCTGCTGCGCCTCTGCAGCCTTCAGTCTTTCGCCGAACACCACGAGCGTGTCGTCGCCCTCCGAGAACGAGTGCCCCAGATAGGCGCTGGTGCCCGTGCCGCTGTCACGGTAATGCACCTCACCGTCACGAAACTGTACCATGAGATAATTCTTGTCGATGATTTTCAGCCCGATAAACTTGGTGGCTGATGCTGGCGCAACTGTCAGGAGAAACACGACAGCCAGCGACGCTTTGAGAAAAGTTCGTGTCATATTATTCATACATTGTTGATTGTCAGGCCGCAAAGTTACAACAATTATTTGAAAAGAACGCGTTTTTGACGATAATATGACGTATTTTTGTTGCGTATCTATAAAAAAACGCGTAAATTTGCACACAGAAATGAACAAGGGTATCATCTACTGTATCGGTTTGGGCGCACTTATCCTGCTGCTTTTCGTGCTGAACCTGCTGCTGGGGTCGGTGTCGATTCCTGCCTCCGACGTGTTGCGTATCCTGATGGGCGACACCTCCGAGAAGAGTTCCTGGCAGTTCATCGTCCTGCAGTCGCGCCTGCCGCAGGCCATCACGGCCGTCTTCTGCGGTGCCTCGCTCGCCGTCAGCGGTCTGATGCTGCAGACGGCCTTTCGCAACCCTCTGGCGGGTCCCAGCATCTTCGGCATCAACAGCGGTGCAGGTCTGGGCGTCGCCCTCGTCATGCTTTTCCTCGGTGGCGGCCTCTCCATCGGTTCTGTCAGTGTCAGCGGCTTTGCAGCCATCCTGCTGGCAGCCTTCCTCGGTGCCATGGCCGTGATGGCGGTCATCTTCTTTTTCTCGACACTCGTTCGCAACAACGTGATGCTCCTCATCATCGGCATCATGATCGGCTATATCTCCAACTCCGCCATCTCCCTGCTCAACTTCTTCGCCACCGATGAGGGCGTCAAGTCATATATGGTCTGGGGCATGGGCTCCTTCGGTGGGGTGTCGATGGCCAATATGCCCGTGTTCCTCACGGTATCGCTGGCAGGACTTGTGGGCGCCCTCCTGCTCATCAAACCGCTGAATGCCCTGATGCTCGGCGACCGCTATGCCGAGAACCTCGGGGTGAACATCCTCCAGGTGCGCAACTGGCTGCTCGTCATCACAGGTCTGCTCACGGCCATCACCACGGCCTTCTGTGGTCCTGTGGCCTTCATCGGCCTCGCAGTGCCCCACATCGCACGCCTGCTGCTCACCACCGACAACCACCGCCAGCTGTTGCCTGCCACGCTCCTCTGCGGGGCTGCGGTAGCCCTCATCTGCAACCTACTCTGCTTCTTGCCAGGCGAGTCAGGCGTACTCCCCCTCAATGCCGTCACGCCCCTCATCGGCGCTCCCGTCATCATCTATGTCATAGCCAGAAAAAGATAAGCATATATGGAAGTAATACTGATCAGACACACTAGTGTCGACGTGCCCAAGGGCACCTGCTACGGCCACACCGACGTCCCCGTGGCTGCCACCTTCGAACAAGAAGCCGAGGTCACCAGGCAGAACCTCGCCCAGTACCTGCCCTTCGATGCCGTCTTTGCCTCACCCCTCACCCGTGCCCGCCTGCTCGCCAGTTACTGCGGCTATCCCCAGCCACGACTCGACAACCGCCTGAAGGAGATGCACATGGGCGATTGGGAGATGCAGCTCTACGATGAGATTACCGATCCCTACAAGGAGCAGTGGTACAACGACTATATGCACCTGCCCACCCCTCATGGCGAAGGCTTCCCCCAACTCTACCAGCGCGTGGCCAGCTTCCTCGACGAACTGAAGCGTGAAGACTATCGTCGCGTGGCCGTCTTTGCCCATGGCGGCGTACTCATCTGTGCAGGCCTCTATGGCAAGCTCTTCGCGCCCGAAAAGGCCTGGGATAATCTGGTGCCCTACGGCGGCATAGAAAAAATAGAACTATGACACGAAAGATCATACTCATCACCGGAGGCCAGCGCTCAGGCAAGAGTGGCGAGGCCGAGCGCCTGGCCCTGAGCCTTGCGCCTGATCCTGTCTATCTGGCCACCGCCCATGTGTGGGATGAAGAGTTCCGTGAGCGGGTGCGCCGTCATCAGGCGCGTCGCGGTCCGCAGTGGACGAACATCGAGGAAGAGAAATACCTCAGCCGTCACGATGTCTCGGGCCGCGTCGTCGTCATCGACTGCGTCACGCTCTGGCTCACGAACTTCTTCTTCGAGACCTCCGAGGTAGACCACACGCTGGAGACCGTCAAAGCCGAGTTCGACCGTTTCACTGCCCAGGAAGCCACCTTCATCTTCGTCACCAATGAGATAGGAAGCGGCGGTGTCAGCGAGAATGCTATCCAGCGCAAGTTTACCGATCTGGAGGGTTGGATGAACCAGTATATCGCCCAGCAGGCTGACGAGGTCATCCTTATGGTCTCCGGCATACCAGTAAAAATAAAAGAGCAAAAATGAAGCAGTTCAATATCCAGCCACTCGACCGCTCAATGCAAGCGGCGATCCAACAGAAAATCGACAACCTCAACAAGCCTAAGGGCTCCCTGGGGCGCCTCGAAGAACTCGCCATGCAGATCTGTCTTGTGCAGCAGACACTCACCCCTTCGCTCGCCCACCCCTGCCATCTGCTCCTTGGAGCCGACCACGGCATCGAGCGCGAAGGTGTCAGCGTGTCGCCGCGCGATGTCACCTGGCAGCAGATGATCAACTTCACCCATGGTGGCGGAGGCGTCAATATGTTCTGCCGCCAGCACGGCTTCAAACTCCGCATCGTCGATGTCGGTGTCGATCACGACCTCTCCGCCGTGCCAGGCATCATCAACCATAAGATAGCCTGGGGCACCAAGAATTTCCTCTACGAACCTGCCATGAGCGAGACCGAATACGAACAGGCCATTGCGATTGGTGCCTCACTGGCCGACGAATGCATCGCCGAGGGCTGCCGCGTGCTCTGCATCGGAGAGATGGGCATTGCCAACACCTCGCCCTCCAGCATCTGGATGAGTCTCTTCGGCGATATCCCCCTTGCCGATTGTATAGGAGCCGGTGCAGGACTCGACAAACCTGGCATCCGTCATAAGATCGAGGTACTGTCCAAGGCATTAGACAACTATCAGGCGCACCATCGCGACATCTCCCCCCTGCGCTACTTCGGCGGCTTCGAGATGATCGCCGCCATCGGCGCCATGCTGCGCGCAGCCGAAGCACAGGTGCTCGTCCTCGTCGACGGCTTCATCATGACTGCCTGTGCCGTTGCCGCCATCCGTCTCTGCCCCGCCGCACAGGATTATATGGTGTTCACCCACTGTGGCGACGAGAGCGGCCACCGCATGATGCTCGACATCGTCGGAGCCCGCCCCCTGCTATCCCTCGGCCTCCGTCTCGGCGAAGGCACCGGTGCCCTCTGTGCCTTCCCCATCATCGACTCCGCCGTCCGCATGATGAACGAGATGAACAACTTCGCCTCCGCCCAGATCACCAAGTACTTCTAACGCCTCGCACTGTCCTCCGCAGCCTTTAGCATATTATCCTCTTCCTCCTGTTTCGGATATGGTTTGCCAATCACCGCATGCTCCTCCAGCCAAATCTTATTCAGCGTAAACGCCAGTGAATTTAGCGTAGCCTCGCGCTTTTTCGGCTTCAGCTCACACTCCCAGATGGTGATGCAATGCCACCCCATCTCCGCCAACTTCCGCTGCTCCTCGATGTCACGTTCCTGGTTCCTCCTTATCTTCGCCACCCAGAAATCACGGTTCATTTTCGGAATCTTACAACACTCCGAGTCCGTTAATTGATAATCGTCCCCCTCTCCCTTGGAAATGGGGTTAGGAGTGAGGCTCTTGTGCCCATGCCAGAAGCATCCGTTCACGAAGATACATGTGCGATACTTCTTCAACACCAAGTCTGGATGCCCAGGCAACCGTGGAGAATTAAGCCGATAACGGAAACCCCTGCTCCACAGCCCCTTGCGCACAATCATCTCCGGCTTCGTATCCTTCGAATGGATCGCTGCCATATTCTTATGCCGCTGTTCTGCAGAAAGTTTATCCATATATGTTTGACTCACAAAGTTGCTATGTTTTCTGGCGCAAACGAAAAGAGATGTTCTCAACGACGGCTTTATCAGCAGGAAGCCAGGCGACGCTCTCAAGTTCGTCTTTCGCAAGCCAGCGCGCTGCTTCGTGCTCTTTCAGCGTCAGGCTGCCACTCTCCACATGGCACCAATAGCAATGCATCTTCAAGTGAAACTTCGGATAATCCCAATCCACCGTTTGCACCAGACGCTCCACGACTATACGCGTTTCGAGCTCTTCTTGGATTTCTCTTTTAAGCGCCTCCTCAGGCGATTCCCCTGGTTCCATCTTTCCCCCAGGGAACTCCCAGCCATCCTTGAAGTCCCCATATCCCCGTTGCGTCGCGAAGATACGTCCTTCGTCATCATGTATGATTGCTGCTACAACTTCTATCTGTTTCATTCCTCCGCTGCTATTAGACGTATATCTTGCGTTTCATCGTCGTCTCATTAATCTTATTCTGATGCAAATTTAAGAATAATATTTGAAATCTCCAAATTTTCTTTTGTTTGCGACAAGATTTTGTACTATGCCAACCCTTTGTCGCATATCCCCCACTCCGTCGCAACAACTTGGGAAAGAATTCCTCAATATCTTTGGAATCTGCCAAAAATCACCTTACCTTTGCATCATCAAAACATAGTTAGAGTTTTCTTTTTCATACGTTATAAATTAGTTTATTGGTTAGTAATGATGTATGTAGGGCTTGCAGTGATGCAGGCCCTACATGCGTGTTGGACGCATAGTTTCTTACCGAGAAGCTAGGATTATTAGCGGCGGGGCCTGACCTCAGTGAGAGGCGATGCGGCGGGAGGAGGCGAGAGCGCGGTGAGAGGCGAGGCGGCGGTTGCTATTCGAGGGTGACGGGGAGTTTGTGGAGGGATTGGGGGGCACTGGAGTTGCCTACCAACAGTTCGTATTGGCCTGGGAGGACACGCATGGTGTTGGTGGCGGCATCCCAGCCTTCGAAACGCTCGCGGGGGAAGTCGATGGTCAGCGTCTTTGACTCTCCTGGGGCGAGGGATACCTGCTGGTAGGCGCGGAGCGTCTTCAGCGGTCCTTCGCTGTCGGCGAGGCTGCGGACGTAGACTTGGACAGTCTCCAGACCTTGGCGGGTGCCGACATTGCGCACACGCACCTGAACCTTCTGATCGGCATAGACGGGGTCGCTGAGTTCAAACTGGGTGTAACTGAGTCCGAAGCCGAAGGGGAACAGGGGCTCGCCCTTGAAGTAGCGGTAGGTGCGGTTCTTCATCGTGTAGTCGAGGAAGTCGGGCAGATCTTCGGTATGCTTGTAGAAGGTGATGGGCAGTTTGCCGCTGGGGTTGTAGTCGCCAAAGAGCACTTCTGCCAGCGCCTGACCTCCCAGTTCGCCACCATACCAGGCCTGAAGGATGGCGTCGCACGTTTCGAGCTCAGGAGTGAGGGCCATCGCCGAACCTGAACAGTTGACGAAGACGACGCGCTTGCCAGCCTTATGGAGCATGGCCAGTGTCTCGCGCTGCGCATTGGGCAGTTCGATGCTGGTGCGATCGCCGCCCTTGAAGCCTTCCTCGTTGACGCGCATCTCCTCGCCCTCGAGCCTCGGTGAGATGCCACCCACGAAGACGACGGTCTCTGCATCGCCTATCTGCGCCAGCAACTGTTCGAAGGTGGGAGCCAGCTTGTGCTGGATATCAAAGCCCAGGAAGGCAAAGGCAGCCTCCTGCACGTAGTCTATCTGGATGCGGTATGACTGTCCGGCTTTGACGGCCATCTCGCGCTGGGCACCCTGAATGCGCTGGCGCACCCGCCAGATGTCGACGATGGTATCGCCGTTCACGATGAGCCGAAGCTTGTCGTCGCCATTGATGTTGAAGATGACGGTCTCATCCTTCGTAGGGATGAAGGTACCTTCAAGACGGGCTGAGAAATGCTCGAGATTCACGCCTGGGGCAAAGACGGTGTTGCCGCCATTGCTCAGCAGGATGGGCTGGGCGATGGTGACGGTGGCCGCAGGGGTGCCCTTCATCTCTGTATTATTATAATAGGTAGCGAGGATGCCTTTGTCACCCCGAGGAGAGGTGATGTTGGCAAAACGGCTCTCGAACACCTCGTTGCGGGTGAGGCCGCAACCACTGACGAAGCGCGACTGGGGCGACAGGGTCTGGATGCCCTCAAGGGCAGTGACGGTGCGGGTGGGATAGCCGCTGTAGTTGCCCCACTGCATCACGGAGTCGATGGCATTGGCACCCATCACGACGACGGGTGTGCCCTTAGCCAGCGGCAGCACGCCATTCCGGTTCTGGAGCAGCACGATGCTTTTGCGGGCCATATCGAGCGCCAGTTGTTTATGAGCCTCGGAAGCCACCACACTATCTGGTATCTTCGTCCAGGGATTCTGTTCATCGGCATCGAAGTCGCCCAACTCGAAACGGGCTATCAGCAGGCGGAACAGACTCTTGTCGAGATCGGTCTCACGGATATCGCCACGGCGCACAGCCTCGGGCAGGTTCTTGTATTCAGAGCCACACTCCACATCGGTACCAGCCAACACGGCCTGGGCAGAGGCTTCGGCAGGATCCTTGGCGGTGTTGTGCCAACGGGGCAGGAAATCGCGAATGGCACCACAATCGCTGGTGATGAGTCCGTCGAATCCCCATTCATCGCGCAGGATTTGCTGTTCGTAACGCGTCTGTGAGCAGCAGGGTTTGCCGTCGATGCGCTGATAGGCGCACATAATCTCGGCCACCTTTCCCTCCTGCACCAATGCCTTGAAGGCAGGGAGATAAGTCTCCCAGAGGTCGCGCTCGGGCAGGTTCTCCACGTCGAACTCATGGCGGTTCCACTCGGGGCCACTATGGACGGCAAAGTGCTTGGCACAGGCGAGCAGCTTGCGGTACTTGCTCACACCGAGGTCTTCGCCGTGATAGCCTACACCCTGCAAGCCACGCACGACGGCAAGACCCATCTGCGCCGTGAGATAGGGATCCTCGCCGTAGGTCTCCTGCCCGCGCCCCCATCGGGGATCGCGGAAGATATTGATGTTGGGCGTCCAGAACGAGAGGCTCTGGTAACGCTGGATGTCGCCCGCACGCTTGGCCTGTTGCGCTTTCACACGGGCCTCATCGCTGACAGCCGTAAAGACCTGATGCAGCAGGGCATCGTCCCAGGAGGCTGCCATACCCATGGTGATGGGGAAGACGGTGGCAAAGCCATTACGCCCTACACCGTGCAGGGCTTCGTTCCACCACTGGAACTGGGGGATGCCCAGGCGCGTGATGGCAGGCGAGGTGTCCATCATCAGACTGACCTTCTCGTCGAGCGTCAGGCGTGACAACAGGTCGTCAGCACGCTGAGCGGCTGACAGACGCGCATCTTGATAGGGCCATGTCTGTGCACAGACGGCTGTAGCACAGAGCCCCATGATCATCGTCAGGAATAGTTTAATCTTCATGTCTTGTTCGTTCTTATTTGGTTACTTTTATCCAGTCTACATCAATCCAGCCACGATCGCACTTGGGATCCGTTTCTACGGAGACAAAGCCGAACTTGGCACCAATCCACTTGCCTTGGCGCATGGTGAAGGTATCACCAGCCTCGGTAAAGCGTTTGCCATCTGCAGAATAGGCAAAGCGCACGGCTGCAGCGTGCTGAGGACTGCCATCGGGATTGCTGCCGCCGAGATAGCTGACAGAAAAGCGCAGGTAGATATCCTCGTGGATGCCTGGCTTGTAGTCGATCTTGTCCTCGGCAGTGGGTTTCAGCGTGGCAATCAGCTGTTCTGTCTGGGGCTGTCCCTTGTCGGCATCCTTGCAGGTAAGCTGCAGGAGCTGGAAGGTCTTGCCCACGCGTTTCACCACGAGCGCAGCATAGTTGAGTCCCATCATGATGAGTCCGCCCATCTGGCCGTCGGCCTTCGAGGTGAAGCGGAGCTTCGTGGTCACCGTGAAATTGTCGGCGGGCGTCTTCTGCAACAGCATATTTGGCACCTCCCAGAAGTTCTTCCAGCCGTCGGAGAGTTTATAGGTGTAGATGCGATAGGTGCCGAAGGCGGTAGCAGTGCCGAACTTCTCGTCGTAGTTGGCATGCCACTGCCACTGCTTACCCAGCGTGGGGGCATCGAACGCATCGCTCTCAGCTGGATTCACAATCACATCGGAACTGCTCTTGGGCTTCCGATAGGTGCTGACGGGTTCGCCTTTCTTACCCATGATGGGCCACCCGCTCGTCCAATCTACGGGATTCAGATGGACCACACGACCGTAAGCCTCCTTGTCCTGAAAGTGCAGGAACCAGTCTTCGCCGTATTTCGTGTGTACCCAGCCTCCCTGATGCGGACCGTTGATGGCGGTCTTGCCCTGTGCCAGCACAATCTTATGCTCATAAGGACCGTATGGCGACTTGGCGCGCATGGCGAGCTGGAAACCCGTAGGCACACCACCGGCAGGACACATAATCCAGTACCAGCCGTCGCGCTTATAGAACTTCGGGCCTTCACAGGTGCGGTTCTCTGTGCCGTTGCCGTCGAAGACAATGACAGGCTCTCCGATGGGGCGCATGCCGTCGGGCGACATCTCGCGCACCGTGAGCACGGAGGCAAACTTGCTGCGGCTGTTGGCCCAGCCATTGACCAGATAACAGCGCCCGTCGTCATCCCACAGCGGGGTGGTATCGATATAGCCCTGGCCCTTGATCACACAGACGGGCGGCTCCCACTTGCCTGCCGGATCCTGCGTCTTCACCATATACACTCCGAAGTCGGGGTCGCCCCAGTAGATGTAGTACCAGCCGTCGTGATAACGGATGGAGGGAGCCCATACGCCAGCACCGTGGCGGGGGGTGCTGAAATGCTGTTGCAAGGCCTCGTCGCCCTCGTAGAGATTACCCAGGGCGTAGTTGATGATCTGCCAGTTTACGAGATCCTTGGAGTGGAGGATGGGAAGGCCGGGGGTACACTGGAACGAGGAGGCCGTCATGTAATAGTCCTCGCCCGAGGCCCCGACACAGACATCCGGATCGGAATAGTCGGCATTAATCACGGGATTGGTGTAAGTGCCGTCACCATTGTCGGGACTCCACACCTCAGACACATATTGTGCCGAGCACAGCAGGGGCAGCGCGATGGCCGCCAAGAGAATCAGTCTTTTCATATTTACTTGTTACAAATGTTTCTTAAAGAACGCCAGCACGCGCTGTTGGGATCGCTTGCCGCAACTGTGGGGCATCTCCCAGAGTTCGGTTTCCAGACGATCGCCGGCACCTTGGCTCTCCCACGTCGCACGCATCGTGGCGAAGGCCTTTTCTACACCCGCCACGGGGAAGAGCTTATCCTGCGAACCGTTGATGAACAGCATGGGTTTCGGACAGGCGATGCTGGCCACATGGGGATAATCGAGCCAGCGGCGCAAACCCGGGATACAGTTGGCGAAACCACCATTCTCCGTGCGGCTGTATCTGAACGACAGCTGTTCGTCGGTGGTGACCATCCAGCACACGGCAGCCCCCACCTTGATACGGTCGGAGAGTGCCGAGAGCATCCAGGCCCTATAGGCACCCATCGACCACCCTGTGCAGCCGATGCGCGAGGCGTCGACTTCGGGTATGGATGCCAGGAACTCCGTGCCAGCGATGTCATCATAGGTCATCCAGGCAGAGAGGTCGATGCCATACATCATCATGTTGCCGGCTATCATGTCGTAGCGGTCGCGACGGGGACCTTCCTGCTGACCGCGCTCGCCCCACATCGGGGCATCGGCAGCGAACACCACGTAGCCGTTCTGTGCCAGATAGTCGCCGAAGAACTGTCCCTCGTAGCCCGCCAGCCATGCTTCGGCATCCTTGATGACCACAGAATCCTCACATGCCAAGGGACGGATCACCTTCTCCTTACCTATGAAGAGATGGGCGCCATGGTCGTGCAACACATTCACGGCGGGGAAAGGGCCCTTGCCATCGGGAATGAGGAGATAGGCAGGCACCGTATAATAGCGGGAGAGACGAATCTCGAGTTTCTGGGCCCGATAGCCGTCGCGCTGTTCCTCGTAGAGCACCTTGACATCGTAGCCGTGGGGAGGAGGTGGCGGCGGCATGAGCATACAGTCGAACACTTTCTGGCGCGCAGCCTTCTTCCAGGCATCGAAACCGGTGATCTCGCTGTTACCCCACGCCAACGGATAGGTGAGGTCGGCAATCAGCGAGTCGGCATAGACAGGCAGATTGCGGCTGAACTCATACTTCTCGCGCTGCTGTGCCGAGAGCCTCAGCCCCACGAAGAGACATGCCAGGAAAAAGAGGAAACGCTTCATATTCGTAGTCTGTTTGTGCGCAAAGTTACAACTTTTTCCCATAATCACAAAAAATAGTCACAAGAAATTTGTAACTTTGCAGCCAGAATAACTTACTAAGGAATATGAAACCCTTCAAATTATTTAAGATCAAGCGCGAGGAACGGCTCCAGGCGGTGATTGCCCTGGCAGTGATCGTGGTGCTTAACGGCCTGTTTATCTATCGTATGCACGACTTGTTCATGCAGGAGGGTTTCGGCCCCTATTGGAAGGTGTTTGAGCGTGAGCTGCATCTCTCGGGATACGACCCGCTGACGTATCTCACGGTGACAGACTGGGATGTGCTGTATCAGGTGTACCGCCACCCGCTGCTCGCATTCCTCGTATGGCCACTGTCGCTGCTCAACGAGGGACTGGAGGCGCTGCTGGGTGTGAACTGCGTGCAGTATCTGGTGGCACTGCCGCTGATTGTCTGTTCGTTCTATTCCTACATCTTCCTGTATAGGATTCATCGCGAGGTCGTCGGACTGGTAAAGTGGGATGCCACGCTGCTCACGGCCTTTCATTTCTCTTTCGCCTATATCCTGATGTCGGTATTCGTGCCCGACCATTTCACGCTATCGATGTTTCTGCTGCTCATCACGCTCTACATCTCAGGGGTATGCATCCAGAAGGGGCGCGAGTTCAAGTGGTGGCAGTCGGCAATCATGTTCTACATCACAGCCGGCGTGACGCTGAGCAATGGCATCAAGGTGTTTATGAGCGGCTTCTTCGTGAATCTGAAGGACTTCTTCCGCCCGAAGTATCTGCTGCTGGCGGTGATCCTGCCTACGGCCCTGCTGTGGGGTACCGCCGTTTGGGAGTACCAAACCTTCGTGCTGCCCAAGGAGAAAGCACGCGCCGCACTGAAGGTGCGCCAGGCAAAGGCGGAAGAGGAGAAAGTGGCGAAGATGGCAGATGCAGAGCGCGCACAGTATGAGGCCCGCAAGGCGCGCCGCCAGGTAATCTTGAATCGCCAGGCTGCAAAGACTGGTAAGCCCATGGAGGACGAAGGATTCCTGAAGTGGACGGATATCTCTACCTCGCGCTGGGAGACCATATACGAGAACCTCTTTGGCGAGTCGCTGCAGTTCCATAAGGAATACTTTCTGGAGGATGTGCTGGTGCGCCGCCCGGTGTTCGTGCCTTACCAATGGAGGCTCTGTTACGCTGTCGAGAGCTGTATCCTGCTGTTGTTTGTGGCGGGTATCTGGTTTGGCAGGAAGAGCCGTTTCCTGTGGCTCTGTCTGTCGTGCATGGCCTTCGATATGTTCCTGCATATCATCCTGGGCTTCGGCATCAACGAGATCTATATCATGACCCCCCACTGGGCTTTCGTGCTGCCGATAGCGACGGCCTTTCTCTTCGCAAACGTGAGGGGCTGGTGGCTGCGGGGCATCGTGCTGCTGCTGACGCTCTATCTCTTAGGCTACAATGGTTATCTGCTGACAGACTTCCTGCTTACTCCCATAAAGACTACGCTCTAGGCGTGGTGGAAGGTGCCTGTAAGCTTGCTAAGGCGGCGCATGACCGATTTGCCGATGTGCGAGAAATTGCCGTGGCACAGGTTCAGCCACAGTTCCTCCAATGAATAACTGACTTTCGTCCAAGGATGGCGCCAGGCATTGACCTTGTAGAGCCGCTCCTTGTATGCCACATTCTCGATGACGTATCGCGGATGCTTCAGGGGGAACGTGAGTTCATGGCGCTTCATGGTGAAGATGCGGCGCAGGCGTTTAGGCGTGGTTGCAGCCGAGGCCGTGAAGTGGGTAGAGTCTGCCATGAGTCCCAGATTGTTGATCTGGTTCTTCGCGGGCATGATGGCCAGTCCAGAGTTGAAGAGCATGGCTGCCCAGAAGATGCTCTCATAGTATTCCTTGCCCGTGAGACGGTGGTTACGGAACATTGCGATCATGTCCTTGCGATAGCGGCGCTGCTCGCCCAGCGCCTCCAGCTGGCGCATGTTGTAGTCGTCATCGAGGAAGGAGTACTGACCATCCCACTGATCGATGACCCTGCGCCACGAAGCCCAGCCCCAGATGGCGAAGGTGGAGGTGAAGAAGTAGTCGTAAGGACAATCCGCCGTCACCTCGTCGATGTTGAAGCCTGAGATCATCGCGATGCGCTCGTCGTGCTCATAACGGTCGAGCATCTCCTTACAGAAGGGGAAGAACGACTGCGAGGGCACATCGTCGTCCTCGAGCACCATACACTTGTCGACAATAGAAAAAGCCCATTTCTGCGAGATGTATTCCGAGGGATCGCAGCCGAAGTTCTTCTCCTGATACAGGCGGTGGACCTCGCACTCCCAATCGATATTCTCGTCGCTGGCTATCGCGCGGCATGCCTCGATGCCCTCCCTGTCGCGCTTTCCACGGGGACCATCCTGATAGAGGAACAACTTGGAGGGGCGCGCCTGGCGCACGGCATCAAACACCTGCCGGAAGGTGTCGCTGCGATTGAAGAAGAGCAGCAGTACGGCGATGTCGGTTTTTGCGGAATACTTCATTTTGACACTTTTTCGCTGCAAAGATACAATTTTTTGGCACGGATTACACGGATTTACACGGATTTTTTATATTTTTGCAGCAAAATAAAGCATTTAGGCATTATGCAGGCAATCATTTTGGCGGCAGGAATGGGCCGCAGGTTAGGAGAACTCACCAAAGAAAACACCAAGTGTATGGTTCCGGTGAACGGCATTCCGCTGATAGACCGTCTGTTGCGGCAGCTGGCCGAACTCCAGCTACAGCGAATCATCATCGTGGTGGGATATAAAGGCAAGGAGCTGATGGATTATGTCAACGCCAGGCATGCAGCACTCCACATCGAATTCGCAGAGAACCCCATCTACGACAAGACGAACAACATCTACTCCCTGTCCATCGTGAAGGAACAACTGCAGGAAGACGATACACTGCTGATAGAGAGCGACCTCGTGTTCAGCGACCGTCTGTTCCCGATGATCCTTGAGGATCCCAGTCCGAATCTGGCCCTTGTGGCGAAATACGAGTCGTGGATGGACGGTACGATGGTGCGCCTGGATGAAGAGCAGCATATCGTGAACTTCATCTCGAAGGAGGCTTTCGACTACGACGATGTGGACGCGTACTACAAGACCGTGAACATCTATAAGTTCAGTCGCGAGTTCCTGCAGCACCAGTATGTGCCCTTCCTCGATGCCTATACGAAGGCGGTGGGCAATAACGAGTACTACGAGAACGTGCTCCGCATCATCTCGCTGCTGGACAGCCATCACATCAAAGCCCTGCCTGTAGGCAACGAGCGGTGGTATGAGATCGACGACAAGCAGGATCTGGATATCGCCGAGGCACTCTTTGCCGACGATCAGGACGTGATCCGAAAATACTACGGGCGCTATGGAGGCTTCTGGCGCTTCCCGCAGATGCTCGACTTCTGCTATCTGGTGAATCCCTATTTCCCCTCGAAGCGCATGAAAGACGAACTGCGCAGCAATTTCGATACCCTGCTGACGGAGTATCCCTCGGGCATGAAGGTGAACACGCTGATTGCCAGCAAGAGCTTTGGCGTGAGCGAACCCTATATCGTGCCTGGCAACGGTGCTGCCGAACTGATCAAGGTGCTGATGGAGCACACGAAGGGCAAGACGGGCTTCATACGCCCCACCTTCGAGGAATATCCGAATCGTTTCGATCCCTCGCTGCAGGTGACGTTTGTGCCTCAGAATGAGGACTACCGCTATACGTCAGAAGAGCTGATGGACTACTTTGCCGACAAGGACATCGAGACGCTGATGCTCATCAATCCCGACAACCCCTCGGGCAACTTCATCCTCAAAGAAAATGTGCTGAGACTCGCCCGGTGGTGCGAAGAGAGAAACATCCGACTGGTGGTAGACGAAAGTTTCGTGGACTTCAGCGTCGACTATAAGACGAACTCGCTGCTCTCTGACGAGATCCTCGAAGCCTATCCCCACATGGCGGTGATGAAGAGTATCTCGAAGAGCTTCGGTGTGCCGGGATTGCGCCTGGGCATCCTCGCCTCTGCCGACAAGGAGCTGATCGCGCGGATGAAGAAAGAGGTATCCATCTGGAACCTCAACTCGTTTGCAGAGTTCTTCATGCAGATCTACAACAAGCACGAGAAGGACTATCTGAAGGCTTGTGATAAGTTCGTGGCAGAGCGTGCAGACTTCGAGCGCCAGCTGCGCACGATTCCCTTCCTCCGCGTGATGCCCTCGCAGGCAAACTACTTTCTCTGTGAGGTGCTACCGCCCTATACGGCAACGCAGATCGTGATCTACACACTGCGACAGCACAACATCCTGACGCGCGACTGTAGCAAGAAACCGGGACTCGATCCCGAGAAGCAGTACATGCGCATCGCTGTGCGCAACCACGAGGACAACACCAGACTGGTAGAGGCGCTCAAACTATTGGCGAAGCGATGAAGAAGAAGGTCTGTATCTGTGGAGGCGGTAATCTGGGCCATGTGGTAGCAGGATTCCTGGCAGCTCACGGCGACTGTGAGGTGTCGCTCCTGACACGCCATCCTGAGCGCTGGCAACAGCAACTGGCCATCAAGACGCCGGAAGGAACGGTGCTGGAGGGGCATCTGAAGACGATCTCTGCAGATCCGCAAGAGGTAGTCACCCCTGCGGATATCGTGCTGCTCTGTCTGCCTGGTTTCTCCATCCGCGAAGTGCTGCAGCAGATAGCCCCTGCCCTATCGCCCGGAACAGCCGTGGGCAGTATCGTCAGCAGCACGGGGTTCTTCTTCGAGGCCTTTCACACCCTGCCTGCCCAGACACCCTTGTTCGGCTTCCAGCGTGTACCTTTCATCTCACGACTGACGGCATACGGACATGCTGCCGATCTGCTAGGCTATAAGCCTAATCTCAGTATCGCCATCGAGCAGACAGACAAGAAAGAAGCGCTGAGAGCGACCATCGAACAACTGTTCCGAGTGCCTGTCCAATTGTTGAAGAGCTATTATGAAGTGAGTCTGACTAACAGCAATCCGCTGCTCCATCCTGCCCGTCTCTATACCCTTTGGAGTGGCTGGCATGAAGGAGTGGTCTATCCCGAAAATAGCCTGTTCTATGAACAGTGGACTGACGAGGCATCGGAACTGTTGATACAGATGGACGAAGAGTTCCAGCAGCTGCTGGGCGTGCTGCCAGTTACCAAAGGCAGCATCCCCACGATTCTCGACTATTACGAGAGCACCGACGCCGCATCGCTCACCCATAAACTGCAGTCCATCGAGGCCTTCAAGGGCATCAAGTCGCCGATGAAGAAAGTAGCGGGTGGCTATGTGCCCGACTTCGAGAGCCGCTATTTCACCGAGGATTTCCCCTACGGCCTGCAGATCATTCAGCAGCAAGCCCGTGAGCATGGCATCAAGACCCCTATGATCGACAAGGTACTGCGCTGGGGCCTTACCTGTATCGCTCACACGAAGTTCAACCCCGACGGCTCGATGCTGCGGCGCCAGCAGATGCGGATGCTGGAGATATTGCTCGAGGTGGACAGGATCTGCAAGAAGCACGACATCAGATACTGGCTCAGCAGCGGCACACTGATAGGTGCCCTGCGCCACAACGGCTTCATACCCTGGGACGATGATCTCGACATCGAGATGCTGCGCGAGGACTATGTCAGGCTGATGCAGGTGCTGCCCTCAGAACTGCCTGAATGGCTGGCTCTGCAGAACGACGAGACCGATCCCAACTATTTCTTCTACTATGCGAAGGTGCGCGACAAGCGTTCAAGGATGCTGGAGCAGAACACCTACGACCGCCGATGGAAGGAGCAGGGTATCTATATCGACATCTTCCCAATGGAACGCCACCCAGTCTGGCTTCACAAACTGACGGAGAAGACCGTGGGGCACATGTATAAGATCTGGCGCACAAGCACTGATGACGACAAAGCTATCAAGCAGGTGCGACGTATCTTTAACTTCAACAATCGGGTACTGTTCCCTTGTCTGAGAACGGTTCTTTCGCAGGTGACCTTTGGCTCGTCTGTCATCACCAGTGGCATGGGCATCCCCTTCCACAATCCGCGCTACCTCGAGGAGATATTCCCCTTGACAACCCACGTATTCGAGGGTCATCAGCTGCCGGTGCCCGGCAATGCCGATGCCCATCTGCGCCATATCTATGGCGACTATATGCAATTGCCTGATCTCAATAAACTATCGCCTCATGTCGGACAACTTGAATTCTTCGCTTAGCCTTACGGCGAAGACACCACGCATGGGCTGGCTCGATGCCCTGCGGGGATTTACGATGATCCTCGTGGTCTCCAACCATGTGGCCCTGAAGTCATTCGGCATGCAGATCCGATGGTCGGCAGCCCTCCAGTTCTTCCTGCTTTTCCGCATGCCGCTGTTCTTCTTCATCAGCGGGTTTCTGGCCTATAAGGCGAGCCGTATCTGGAACGCGCAGACGCTCCGGGAACTGTCGCTGAAGAAGATGCGGGTGCAGCTGATACCCACCATCGTGTTCTTCCTGCTCTTTCTGGCGATAATTCCCACGACACCTTTCGAGGCTAGTCTGGCAGAGGCGCTCGCCTCAAGCATGAAGGCGGGCTACTGGTTCACGTTGGTGCTGCTCTACATGCTGCTCACGTATTATCTCTTCAGCTATGCAGAGAGCAAGTTGCCCTTCAAGTCGTGTATCCCTGTGGTGCTGCTGTTCATCGTCTCACTGGGATTCTTCGAGACGTGTTACCTGCCGCGCTATTTCTCCTGGGCCCTGGGATACAAGGGACCGCAGAATGAGTTCCTCAACTACACCAGTCTGGTGGAGATGATGCGCTATTTCCCCTTCTTCCTCTTCGGCAATATCGTGCATCGCTACTGGCAGCAGGCACAACGGCTGATGGACAGCAAGTGGTTCCTCCCCGTAGTGACGCTGCTGGCTGTCGTCTGCACCATCGAGGTGCTGAAGTGGCATACCCTGCGGTTGGCATGGGCCTCGCTGCCCCACACCCTGGCGATGTTCCTCCTGCTGTCGATGGTCTTTATGTTCTTCAGGTATTACCACGACTTCTTCGAGCAGACGCGCTTCGGCTCTGTGCTCCAGTTCATAGGCCGCCGCACACTCGACATCTATCTGCTGCATTATTTCTTCCTGCCGAAACTGCCGATGGCGGGGGAATTCTTCAAGGTAAACCGCAGTAACTTCATCCTCGAAACCACAGCCTCCTTTTCCCTGGCCTTCTTGGTCATCGGCTTCTGCATTGTCACGTCTCAGCTGTTGCGTGTCAGTCCTTTCCTGAAGAAATACCTTTTCGGAAGATAAACGCCATAATCTCCTTCAGGATTACAGCCCCTGCCAGGCGCATCACGACATAATAAAGCAAGGCGGCAAGCACCACGCGGCACAGCAGTTTCAGCCACAGCATCTCGATGGCGTGTGTCACAAAACCTGTTACAGCCATCACACCCGCTGCAGCAAGGGCGAAGGGTAGGATATCTTTCAGGAAAGGTATCAGCCGGTAGTTCATCAGCCGCTGCACGAAGAAATGCCATACAAACACCCACGCGATATTCAAGAGGGCATAGGCAATCACCATCGTCATGATGCCCTCGCGCCACAGGGCCACCATCAGCGCCATCTGGAGGATTCCCAGGGTAAACGTGTTCCAGAGATAGATGTCGCTGCGATGCTGGCTGATCACCGAGTCTGTGAGCAGCGTAGAGAGCGGCAAGAAGGCACCGCAGAGACAGAGCAGGGGCAGCAACGAGGCTGCAAACGCCCACTTCTCGCCTATCGCCAGCACGATAAACTCATGCGACACCATGCCAAGGCCAAACAGCAGCGGGAAGGAGATAAAGGCTGTAAAGCGCATCATCTTCCGCAGTACGGCTAACTGACGCTCACGCTCATCACCGAGTCCTACGAGCACCGTCTGATCCACTTGTTTCAGCATATTCCCCACCAGCAGGAAGCACTTCGAACTCCACTGGTAGGCCTGATTGTAATGCCCCGTATTCGCCTCACCGTAATAACGGCCCAGCAGCAGGTTCATGATATTATTGTTCACCTGCGTGAAGATGGCCGAGAGCATGATCTTGAAGCTGAAGGGGAAGAGACGGCGTATGGGTTCAAAGGTCACTTTCATCGTTGGGCGCCAGGGGCTGAAGAACCATAGCAGCAAGGTGTTCATGGCGATATACAGCAGATACTGCGTGGCGAGGGCCCAATAGCCGAAGCCAAAGGCAGCCAAAACGACACTGACGATGCTCGACGAGAGCGTAGCCGTCATGCCGCACTGTGCTATCTGCTTGATCTGCATCTGTTTCGTGAGATAAGCCGATTGCGCCATGCCGAAACTTGAAAAGACAAAGCCGAGGAACACATAGCGACTCAGCGGTATCAGTTTGGGCTGGTGGTAGTAGTCAGCTATCAGTGGGGCACAGAACCACAGCACCACATAGATGGCTGCCCCTGCGAGGATATTAAACCAGAACACGGCATTATAGTCGTCGTGGGCGGGCGACTTCAGATTGATAAGTCCCGTCTTGAAACCACTCGACTGCAGTTCGTTGGCTATCACGGAGAACACCGCCAGCATCGCCGTCATACCATAGTCAGAAGGATCGAGCAGGCGCCCCAGAATGATGCCGAAAGCAAGTCCGAGCAACTGCTGTACGCCGTTGTTCATCCCGCCCCAGAAGAGCCCCTTGGCCGTTTTCTCCTTTAGTGTTTCCATTATATTTTGCGACAAAGGTACGAAATATTTGCGAATTGTGCCGCGATAATAACAAATTATTTGTAATTTTGCAACCAGAACAAAAACCATTTACCGATATGAGAAGACTTCTTACCCTCCTGATGCTGTGCACCACACTGGGCACAATGGCACAACAAGTGACTACCGACAAGATCCAGAACCCCATGCTCTGGGCTGATGTACCCGATCCCGACGTGATCCGTGTAGGCGACACCTTCTACCTCGTCTCCACTACCATGCACCTCATGCCTGGCGCCCCTGTCATGGCCTCCAAGGATCTGAAGAACTGGGAGACCGTAGGCTATATCTTCGACCGTCTGACGGATTCGCCAAAGTACGACCTGCTCGAAGGCACAGCCTATGGACGCGGACAGTGGGCCACCTCGCTGAAGTACCACAAGGGTAAGTTCTATGCCCTGCTGGCTCCCAACGAACAGGGTGCCATGGGCGATACCTATATCTTCACCGCCGATAAGGCTGAAGGCCCTTGGAAGATTGTCTCCCGCATGCGCCACTTCCATGACTGCTCGCTCTTCTTCGACGACGACGACCGTGTGTACGTCATCTATGGCACGGGCGAGATGATGGAACTGAAGCCCGATCTCTCCGATGTCATCGAAGGCACCCACCAGAAGATCTTCGAGCGCGAGGCCGACGAGACAGGACTGCTCGAGGGCTCCCGCATGATCAAGCACCGTGGCAAGTACTACCTGCTGATGATCTCCCACGTCTATGCCCCAGGGCGCCATCGCCGTGAGGTGTGCTACAGGGCTGACGACATCCACGGCCCTTACGAGAAACAGGTCATCCTTGAATCCGAGTTCGGCGGCTTCTCCTACGAGGCACAAGGCACGATTGTCGACAGTCCCGACGGCGACTGGTATGGCATCATCTTCCAGGATCGTGGTGGTGTGGGCCGTGTGCTCACCGTGATGCCCTGCCGCTGGATTGACGGATGGCCGATGCTGGGTGACGAAGAAGGCAAGGTACCAGAACGTGTACGTCCCCTCGTCAGCAATCAGCCCGAGACTGCCATTGTGAAAGCAGACGACTTCTCAGAGCCCAAACTCGGTCTCCACTGGCAGTGGAACCATAACCCCATCGATGAAGCCTGGAGTCTCACGGAACATCCTGGTTACCTGCGTCTGAAGACTAATCGCGTTGTTCCTACCCTTTATCTGGCTCCCAACACACTCACCCAGCGCATGGAGGGTCCACAATGCAGCGGAGCCGTCTGTATCGACCTCTCGAAGATGAAGGATGGCGACTGCGCAGGACTGGCAGCCTTCAACAGTGACTCAGGTGTACTAACCATCAAGAAGCAAGGCAAGAAACTCACGCTGGAGATGAGTGAGCAGACCTGCAGCCTCACCGAGCGTGAGAAGGCCGTGGAGCATTACGATGAAAAGGTCATCGAGAGCGTCAATCTCACCTCTCTCCTCTCTCCACTCTCCACTAAAATATGGCTCCGCATCGATGCCGACTTCCGTCCGCAGGCAGAGCACAAAGGAGGAATGCCAGGTGCTGACCTTGCCACCTTCTATTACAGCCTAGACGGCCAGCAGTGGACTAGGATTGGCAGCGACTACAAGATGTCCTTCGACTGGCGCCGCTTCTTCATGGGCACCAAGTTCGGCATCTTCTGCTACGCCACAAAGAAAAAGGGCGGCTACGTCGACGTTGCCCAATTCGATTATCATCGCCTGAAGTGATTCTATAGGAAAATACTTTACAGCATAAATCCGCGACAGACTCCTTTTGAGTTTATCGGTATGTAAAGGGTAGTTTCTCGTAATGTAAGCAGTAGTTTGTTACCGAGAAACTACCCTTTTGTCGTAATGAAACTTTTTGTCCGCTAACCGTCTGGATATCAACAGGTTACAGAAAAAGTTCAAAAATACAAAATATGTTTACATTTGTGAAGATGCTAATACCAGCATGTTAAGGGCATACTCCTTCAACGAGCCTTCTTTATGCCGTTGCCACGTCTGGTGTGCATCAGTCAGCACCTTGTCCAGCTGCTTCGCTCCGAAGTAATAGTCCAGCCATTTCAGGATAGCCTCACGGGGCCAGTTCTCTATACCTACACGTCGAGCCATGTGTAAAGCCAACTTGGCATCAATGTAGATGTCCAACACCATATAGGCCTCATCCCATGCCACCTTATACTGTTTCCTATAATGGCGAATAAACTCTCCGAAGTAGCGGTCGTTCATATCGGCGTCGGCACGGATATCACTCAAACCCTTGTAGATGCGCTTGAGGGCATCCATATTCGGGGTGATGTGGAACTTAGGCACATTGCCCGCCAGCAGCACGTGCATGTCGATGCCATACCGATGCTGCCGCTGGTTCTCCGATATCTTGTCGCGATCATTATCGTTAGCCAGGGCATCCACCTTGCAGGCGAAGACATCGTAAGGTATGGCAGGCTCCTCAATCTCCTGATTCGGCGTAGGCACGAAACGGTCGCCTACGAAAGGCGACATAAACGCCTCCATCCTGTGCGTCTCCTTGTTACGCACGATGCGGAAGGCTTCCGAGCGCTCAATCAGTTCGGTAAGTTCCGAATCCTGCTTGTAGCCGAGCATCGAGCGTAACTTGTTGAAGTGGCTGCTGGTATAGGCCAGCGTCACCTCGTCCATATACTCTTCTGCCCCGTCGAAGAGGTACTTAATCTTGCCGATATCGTTCCACGACAATTTCCTGGCCCGCCAGTGGCGGTTATAGCTGCGGGCGCTCGTAGCGGCCAGCGCTATATCGTTCTTATGCCTCATTCGTAAATGATATATATTTTTTTCATTCGGGGTGCCTCCCACAGGCACCCCTATTATCGATATTCTTAATTTAATTATATATGGCCCTATTTATAGGGAATAGGGCCTATATCGTATATAGGCTTTAAAGAGAAGTTCGGCATTTCCCGACACCCCCGATAATCCCTGCAAAGGTACAAACTTTTATGCCTTTTGCCAAAGCATTTACCTTCTTTACCTTTTTTACAGATTAAAGATAGATGAGGACGAGACGGCCGCCAAAATCTTGGAGCTAGCTGTAGAAGCTGCCCAAAAGACCGCCAGCCACCATGAGATACCAGCCCGCTGCATCCTGAACGTCGGTGGTGAATATACGCTCGGTCCAGTCACCATCGGCCTGGATATCCACAACCTCCTGGGCACCCGCTACAATCGCGGCGGTATGAACACCGGTCTCATCCCTCAGCAAGGCTTTTGGTTCATGGGCAGCATCGCCGTCCGTTTGTGAACGCTAGTATTTATCCTACCTGGCTACCGGGTTTCACGTCCTTAGTGGTGGTAACCACGCTAAGACTCTCGTCAGCGTCGACGGCTGAGAGAATCATGCCCTGGCTCTCGATACCCATCATCTGACGAGGGGCAAAGTTGGCCACGAAGAGGATGCGCTTGCCAATGAGTTCCTCAGGATTCTCATAGAAGGCAGCGATACCAGAGCAGATAGTGCGATCAACGCCAGACCCGTCATCGATGGTGAACTGCAGGAGCTTCTTCGACTTCTTCACCTTCTGGCAGTCCTTCACGAGACCGACACGGATGTCAAGCTTCTCAAACTCCTCAAAGGATACGGTATCCTTAATCGGTGCAGCCTTATAGGCAGCTGCAGCATTGGCTTTCTTGGTGGCCTCGAGCTTGTCGAGCTGCTTCTGGATGACCTCGTCCTCAATCTTCTCAAAGAGGAGTGAGGGCTCACCCAGCTGATGACCGGGCTTCAGCAAATCGGTGCTACCCAACTGCTCCCACTCAAACGACTCAATGTTGAGCATCTCACGGAGCTTCTTGCTGCTGAATGGCAGGAACGGCTCAAAGGCGATAGCAAGGTTGGCAGTGAGCTGGAGACAGATATTGAGAATGGTCTCGCAACGCTTCGGATCAGTCTTCCATACTTTCCAAGGCTCACACTCAGTGATATAGCGGTTACCGATACGGGCGAGGTTCATGGCCTCAAACTGAGCATCGCGGAACTTGAACTGTTCCAGCAGTGCCTCAACCTTAGCCTTTACATCCTTAAACTCCTCAAGGGCTTGCTTATCTACATCCAGCAGTTCGCCACAGGCAGGAACCACACCGTTCCAATACTTCTTGGTCAACTGGAGCGCACGATTCACGAAGTTACCATAAACGGCAACAAGCTCATTGTTATTGCGATCCTGGAAGTCCTTCCAGGTAAAGTTGTTGTCTTTGGTCTCAGGCGCATTGGCAGTCAGCACATAGCGGAGCACATCCTGCTTGCCAGGCATGTCTACCAGATACTCGTGGAGCCATACAGCCCAGTTGCGCGAGGTAGAGATCTTATCGTTCTCAAGATTCAGAAACTCGTTGGCAGGCACGTTGTCTGGCATGATATACTTACCGTGGGCTTTCATCATCACCGGGAAGATGATGCAGTGGAACACGATGTTGTCCTTGCCGATGAAATGCACCAGACGCGTATCCTCA